>Ga0210003_1000136_pt1 | contig 63199 bp, 56 predicted proteins | sample LantaG_FD_182804 | JGI IMG/M metagenome (GOLD analysis project Ga0210003, IMG submission 182804) | Deep subsurface microbial communities from Baltic Sea to uncover new lineages of life (NeLLi) - Landsort_02402 metaG (SPAdes) (version 2) | ecosystem: Environmental > Aquatic > Marine > Oceanic >... | reverse complement strand
TCACCTCCTTTCTCTTTTCTTGCATTTATAGCAGATGCAAGATTAATATATAACACACTTTTTCTAAAAAGTCAAGTATTCAAGTATGTTTTTTTATAAAAAATCTTTCGCCTTGACTTAAGTTACCTTCCAACCCCACATTATGACCATCCGAGGTAACAATATATTTTCCACCTTTTCTTACCGCATTCAAAACCTCGGTGCTCAGTATGTGCTTCACTTTCATCCCCTTGAAAATCAAAACCTCTTTACCATCAAGATAAACCTTAATCTTTTTTGATTCTTCCATCAGTATCCACGCTTATAACTTTGTTGACTTTTATGTGCTCAATGAGTATGTCACTCACTACAAGGCCCGTATCTATGTATTCTTTCCCCTTCTTAAATGTTATATATCCATCACCACCTGCTGCCAGAAAATTAAACCTGAGATAATAATCCATACAGCAACCAAAATATAAATCCAGTATTTCCACATTCTTAACAACTCCTTAGGTAAATTAATCTCCTTTTTACTTGATAACAAAATCAGTGAAATAACTATAAGTGATATTGAAATCACAATGGGAACAAGAACGGGAGCAAGCCAGGGTCGAGGAATAAGAAAAAGCACATCGTTTGTGAAAAGTGTCTCGGGCCAGCCAATAAGAATACGAAGCCAGACATAGTAGAATATATCCCAGATACTGAATGCAAAAAGAAAATATGCAATCCTTTTCAGGATATTTTTCCTCTCGGCGAGCATACTTAAAGATGTAAGCATTACAATGGTGGCAAACTCTCTTCCTGCTTCAATCAAAAGTATTTTCAGAGGAACTGCTTTTAGTGACTCCTGTGTTATGATGTGAAAACCTGCAGGATAATATAATGCGCGCAGGTAGACAACCACAGCAGACTCCATATAGCCCATTGCAGCGGCAAATAAAAAAAGCCCTAAAAGTTTTAATTTCGCTTCTCTTTCCAATCTCATAAGTACACTTCTCGCAGGCTAACCCTGTGTAATACTATTATGCGAAAACATTTTCCTATTACACGGGGTAAAGCCTGCGCCTACCAATGTACTGTCAGTTTTAAGTCTCGTTAGTATCGTTTAGAACGTTGAGACCGTTAATATCGCTATCCGTCACTGCGAGGATTTTAAGTCCCCTCTAAAAAGAGCGGATTTAGGGGTGTGTTACTGCCGAAGGAATTTCATCCCCTCTTGCTATCTCTAATCATTATCTTCACTGTCACGGTTGTCATGCTGAACCAGTTTCAGCATCCCGATTCTTTAGATTCTGAAATGAATTCAGAATGACAAATCGTTCTTATTTAACAGTAACCACAAACAGAAGTCAAGGAAAAATTAGCCGCAATGTAGGAGGGACTTCCCAGTCCCGATAATCTTATTTGCACTAAGTCAATAAAAAAGAGGTGAAGGGTAAAACCCCTCACCTCTTAAGAAACTTCCTTCGTTAAATCTTACTTCACAACTGTCAGTCTCCTTGTGAATGTTCCATCGGGTGTTGTTGCCTTCAGGAAGTAAACACCAGGTGTAATAGAGTTTGTACTTAATTCTGTTGTGTAACTCCCAGCTCTTCTATAACCATCCACAACCGTGTTTACCAATCTCCCTGCTGCATTATATACGCTTAGATGGACATTCCCCGGTTTCGTAATAGCATACCAAAGCGTTGCCTTATTCCTTACGATATTTGGAGTCACTTTCACATAGAAGGAAGACGGTGATTTAACAGGGGTTTCGGCTACTGCAGCATCACTTCTATCAAAATAACAAATTCCATAATTACCCACTGGAGTTCTGTAGAGTATGCCGTATGCACCAGAACTCACAAACTCGATTTCAGGCCTTATATCTCCTGTCATATTATGATCATTAAACTGTTCGGGAGTTGACCATCCACCGGAATACGGACGCCATCTGTAATAACCAGATGTAAGACCCTGGCCCCGATAAACACAGTGTATTCCTCCTGCTCCTCGCAGTGTGGCATCTGGAGCATAGTTGTTTTCTGTTGTAGAGCCAACATTCCCATAATACCAGGTACCACTGCCATACTGAATAAGGTATTGTACTAAATGATATGTATCATGATAATCAAAGGCACAGAAAAGGGTATCGTCATGCCCACCGCAAGAGGTTGTATAATAATAATATGTGCTGTTTATACCATAAGTATACAGATTATCAAATATATCACCAGTTTTAAGACCATAAATTTTTACCTGGTTCGCATCGTTAATATAAGATGTAACCAAAAAATAAGTTGTGTAATCTACATTCCAGTTCATATCAAGTCCCTGTAGTGCATCCGTTATATTCATGGCTATTCCGGTCCAGGTAACAGTGGTAGGAACATTCCAGTAGAAATGGGTCACTCCACCGTTTTCAATACAACAGAAGAATAACCTGTTGTTATATTGATCCTGATTGCTTGAGATTTCTAAATCTGTTATTTCGGTGGTACTAAAAATATTGTAGGTTGAGCTACCGTCAGGCATCGTATCGGGTTGCCCGTCTGCTGCCTTGAAACGTTTCAGCCATGCCATTGAATTTGGGCTACCAGAACCACCGCCTGAATAAGCTACATAAAAATGATTAGCAATACAACAGGCATCCAAATCGTTCATCACATAGGAGAATCCACCTAATACATAGGTTTCTGCCCAGGTAGCACCTCCATTAGTAGAAATATTTGCCGTGTATTTACTTCCCTGACCGTCACCAGTGAATCCGAGCATTGCAAAAAGGTTGTTATTACTATTGTGATGGTCCATTGCAAGCACAAAAACACTATCCCTTGCGCTCACTTGCACATCACTTCCCCAATCTGAATATGGGGCAGGAATAGGGTTTCTCCAGTTTATCCCAAGCAGAGCATTACCTTTCACTGCTTCCATTTCATCAAGTTCAGCAAGAAGAGCAAGTGCTTCCTCAAAAGAGCCGCTGTTCCACTTGTTTTCAATTTCACTGGCAAACATCTCTATACTCTTGGAAACAGGCAGCATAAATTCAATCTCTATACGTGCGTTTTTTCTCTCTTCGAATGTAAATGTTTCGAGGCTATAGTAAAAAGGATTGTTTTCAACCCCAATGGCAGGTGCAACCTTCATATCTAATAGGTTTTCAGTGATGGGATTATTGGAATAAGAATTGTTTACTTGGGTACTTGACCATGGATCAATAGGTGTTGTAGCTGAAGCACTGAGAGCAAAAACACAAATAAAAACTGTTACAAATGCGAATAATACCTTCATTCTTTCTCCTTTTAGTTAAAGATTAATCAAAACAACTTTTATCTTTTCACCTCCTTTCTCTTTTCTTGCATTTATAGCAGATGCAAGATTAATATATAACACACTTTTTCTAAAAAGTCAAGTATTCAAGTATGTTTTTTTATAAAAAATCTTTCGCCTTGACTTAAGTTACCTTCCAACCCCACATTATGACCATCCGAGGTAACAATATATTTTCCACCTTTTCTTACCGCATTCAAAACCTCGGTGCTCAGTATGTGCTTCACTTTCATCCCCTTGAAAATCAAAACCTCTTTACCATCAAGATAAACCTTAATCTTTTTTGATTCTTCCATCAGTATCCACGCTTATAACTTTGTTGACTTTTATGTGCTCAATGAGTATGTCACTCACTACAAGGCCCGTATCTATGTATTCTTTCCCCTTCTTAAATGTTATATATCCATCACCACCTGCTGCCAGAAAATCATTAGTCGCTACCTTATATAGTTTATCCAGTTCAATTTGTTTACCTGCAATGCCCAGACTCTTGATTTTAGCATTACTTATCTCTGTCTTCATACCTGATATCTGCAAGAAACCCCCGGAACCTACTTCTATGTTCGCAAAATGATTAACTATTTTAAGAATCTCACTTCCTGTGAGTTTCATAGTGACCAGATGTCCCCCAAAAGGAAATGCATTGATTACCTCTCCTGCTGTTATGTCACCCCTATCGATACTTGCCCTGATGCTCCCGGCATTAACAAAGGCAATGTCTGCACTTTCTACCTCCCTTAGAACATCTGCTACAAAATCTCCCAGGTTTGTTTCTCTTGCCCTAACATTTTCTCTTTCGCCATCAAGCGGACTGATTGCCTTTCCAATGACTTCATCCAGTTTTTTATCAAGCCTTTTCGCATACTCTGAAATCACAGTCTTTACAGTAGAATCCTCCTCGATATCCTCTGTAACGGGAATTAATTCACCTTTGAAACCAACAATCTTCCCATCTTCAATATCAAGGTCAAGCCTTCCAACGAATTCACCGTATTCATAAGCCTGACAGATAATGGTATTGTTTACTACAAAAGGTGTATCTACCTTTGTGTGCGAATGGCCGCCTATAATTATGTCAATTCCCTCTGTGGATTCCGCAAGTTTTTTATCCACATCAAACCCAAGATGAGTGAGCGCAATGGTAATACCTTCGGGTTTCTTTTCAGCAAGGATGTTTTTCGATGTTGCAATGGGGTTAAGGAATAAAAGTCCAACTACATTCTTTGGATGCGTTGTAATAGGTGTCTCTTCCGTAACCAGTCCAAGCGTATTGATATGTATTCCCCTTATGTTCCTTGTAAAAAAACTCGTAAAGACTGGAGCATTTCCTCTTTCCGAAACAACATTGCCTCCAAGAATGGGAAAATCTGCTAATTTTCTTAACTTATTCAAATTCTCCTGTCCATAATCAAACTCATGATTTCCGACAACCATCCCATTAAGACCTATTTTGTTAAGACATATAAAATCTGGTTCACCCTTAAACATAGTGCTCATCGGCGTTCCCTGGAGCACATCTCCAGCACATAGGAAAATTGTCGGGATACTTTTATCAGCATTCTCCTGTTTTATAGACTTTATGACGGTGGCAATTCTTGCCATCCCACCTACTTTATGCTCATCGGTGAAGTGAGCCTTAAACGGTCTTATGTGACCGTGATAATCGTTAATGTAGAGAATTGTAAAATGCCCCGGTTTCTCTTTGTGCGTTTTGATTGACTTAGATGTGCAGGAAATCGAAACAATTAATCCGATAAAAATAAATAGATACATCAATCTTTTCATACTTTCTCCTTTCTGCAAATCTCTCTATACCCCTTTTTAAAAGAGGAATAGAGATGCTGAAGCCCCGAGACCCTGAAATAAATTCAGGATGACAGTATAAAATCCCCCTGACCCCCTTTTAAAAAGGGGAATCGAGGGGATTCACTCTTCACTTTTCTCTCTTCAGTCTCTACTTGCCGTCAACCACAATACAGGTAACGGTCTTCGTGATGCCTTTAACTTTATGGATAGTCTCGGTAATACTATCCGCAAGTGTCTTTACCGATTTAGCTTCAATAAAGGCTATCGCATCGTGAAGTCCTGTAAGAAGGTGCGTTTCCTTCACGAATTTCTTGCTGCGAAGTTTTTTGATTACATCCTTCGCTTTACCCGCCTGCACATTGATCAGGACATAAGCCTGAACCATAATGCCTCCTTGTTTAAGTGGTTAAAAGTTTCTGCCGAATATCCTCAGGGAAAGAACTAATTTTGCCTTCCTCGTCGAGTAGTGCATGTTTTGTCATTCCTTCCGAAAGAATGTCGCCACCGTTGTTTCTAACATAGTAGTGAAATTCCATACTCGCCTTCTTAATCCAGGTTACTTCGGTTTCAATCGTCAGTAAATCATCATATGCTGCTGCTTTCCTATATTTTACCCACACTTCAGTCACAGGTAATAGAAAACCGTCCTTTTCTATCTCTCTGTAACTTTTCCCTCTCTTTCTTATATACTCGGTCCTTGCCATTTCAAAATACTCAAGGTATCTTGCATAATATACAAATCCCATATTATCTACCTCGGAGTATCTAACCCTAACTTTTATTATGTCTCCCATAATTTATGTTTTTAAACCCAAAATAAGCCTATCACTTGCCTTATTATATAAGGGACATCCATCTCCACATAGATTTAGATCGGGACAAACCTTGCATTTCTCATGAACATATTTCCTATTTCGTATATACAGTGCTAAATCTGAGTTCCATATATCATCCCATGAATCCTTCAAAATATTACCCATTGTTTCAAAATAGCTCTGGCAGGGAATTACATCCCCATTTGGTTCTACTGCTATGTTGTACTTTGCTGCGGAGCACTGCTTGAGACCTACGCCCTCAACTAAGGGATCAAAAACGCAGTAGTGAGTGGGAGTATACCATATGAAGTCCATATTCAACTCATGGGCTTTTCCCTTAATCCTTCTAACATAATACCCTATTTCTTCCTCTTCGATACCCGTGCCGACAGAACATCCACTTCCAGAATAGATGAGACTATTGTATGCAAACTTACGGAGCCCGATTTCTTTTAAGAATTCTATGTTCTTTTCAATCTCACTACAGTTTTCATTTGTAAGTGTAGTATTGGTAAGTACATAGAGTGGCGACTCAAGACAGTTTTTGATTCCTTCAACGGTTTCCTTCCAGCCCTGAGCATTTACCATTCTGTTGTGTGTTTCTTCCCTGTAAGATTCAATTGTTATTTGAATGTGGTCAAGCCCGGCGCTAACAAGTTCATTTACAAGTGTTTTGGAGAGCAATCTACCGTTCGTGATTACGCCTGTTACAAGCCCAATTTCCTCAGCATATGCGACAAGCTCAAGAAGGTCTTCCCTTAAAGTTGGCTCTCCCCCTGTAAATGTGATATGTGGAATTCCAATATCCCATAATTTCTCCATTACTTTCTTCCACTCACCGGCTTCCATCTCGGGGAAAGGCGTTTTTCTTCCAACATAACAGTGTTTACAATTATTATTGCAGTTATATGTAAGCACAATATCCGAACGATAGGGTGCAGAAACAGGGGTGGAAAAGGCATCCACCCTGTCCATCCCCAAAAACATCTCAGGTTTAGCGCGCTCGCCAGTTGCTATCTCGAAAATCTTGTCCTTCAGCTTCAAGTAGTCTTTTTCTGCCCTCTCCCTTTTAACCCTGTATCTTGAGCAAATTTCCTTGACTGCAGCCCCATCGCTTTTTCCATCAATAAAACACTTTGCAAATTGCGCAGCTGTCTTATTCAGATGTAAAATACTTGATGCATTAATAACAAGCAAGCCGCTACCGTCCTCTTCTACCTTGAGATGTATTCTATACCCCTGATATCTGCCTTTTTCGCCTCGTTTATGATACAAACCCGGCTTAATCGATTTTATTGCTTTATCAAAAAACATTTTCGTTCATCCGGTTTCTTTCGTTGTTTGGTTTCTTTGGTCTTTTTGGCTTGTTTCGTTCGTTTTATTCATTTCAAGATTTAACTTTTCACTTGCTTTTTCACCGTTTCTCCGATTCTCCATCACACCGTTTCTCCAGTCCCTTCTTCGCTCTTCAGTCTTTCATTGCCTCACGTCTTTGGTTTATTTAGTTCGTTAATATCGTTTAGTTGGTTTGTCATTGCGAGTAAACCTTCATATTAACCCCCGAAGCAATCTCATTTTCGTAATTTCTAATTTCTTAATTTCTGCCTTTCCGCCTATTGTAATAAGGCTACGGCTATCTTCCTCCGCCAGCGCAGGCACAGGCACAACCAGCACAGGCGCAAGCACATCCTCCCCCACCTCCCGAAGACCATCCGTGAGAAGAACTGCTAACCGGTATAGGATTTGTTACCTTCGTTACAGCGGATTGAAACCCTGTAAGATTACTAACAATCTTGTTTGAAAAATTCTGCATTCCAGTAACCATTGAATTTGCAAAATTAGCACCCGGCAACTGGGGCATAGAAATACCAGGGACTTTCATTCCCGAACCGGGAGTGACTGCCGTGGGTCTCACATAACCAGGATGATATGAGCTCCACCATAAAGGAACAATTATGTTTCTCCCACTAAAAGTATCGCTCATTTTTGTTTCATATTCCCCGTCCATCATAAGCCATTCGAGATTGCTGTCAAAAACCTTGCCTCGCAACTCAGGTGTATTCGCCGCCTTCATCTCGGTCCATGCTCTGTTAAGAATCCCCCTGTAGTACTCTCTTGTTTTTTTTCGTGAAAAACTCTTCGTTTTCTTATTTACGGATTTTATGAGTTCTCCAAGTATTATTCCTAACTTCTTTTCCTCCATTTTTCCTTTCGGGTCAACAATCTGCATAAAACTTTTTTCGTAATCATGCAATTCAGATGCATCCGTTGGTATCTTTTCAATCTCAAGAATTAAAGGCTCTCTTTTTTTTACCTTCAATGCACTCTTTTTGAGCAAACCAAAAAGAATCATACTTGCGATTTTGTTCAAAGGGAGTTCCAGAAGTATTGCCGATTCAACAGCAGTAAGTCCCCTTTTTATCCCGACACCTTCAACCGAGAGGGCAGGTGGCAAATATTTCATTTTACGTTTGGAAGAATTTACTACCCCAATCACGGCAAGAAAAATGAAGAAACCCACAATAAGACAGGGGCAGGAACCTACAAATCTGGCAAACAGAAAACCAAAGAGGGGAGCAAACGAAAATCTGCGCTTCACTTTCCTCACAATCGCTTCAGCAGGAACATACTTCTTTGGAAAGGAGACACCAAAAATGTACTGCCTGGACGGAGATGCAAGGGGTTTCAAGAATTGATACCAGACAAATCCTGCTGAATCAATGCCCGACTTTGAAAACTTCACTTTGTGGTACCGAGGTTCATCTGGTTTTACACCGGGGGGGAAAACAAAATAGCATGCAAGGTCTGTTGTCCCATGAACATATTGACTTCCATACCAGGTTGGTGAAAACTCAATTGAAGCGTATACGGTATCTTTCGAATCAGGGAATATCATACTCCTCACATTAATTGCAAAAATCAGCGTTCCCGTCTCACCAGGAGATATCTCGTGCGAACCAAGATGAACCTCTACTCCGGGATGAACATATTCAGAACTTCTGATATTGTGCAATTCCTTACTCCCTATTTTGGCTGAAGCAGATTTTAATACATACGATTCATTTGGCATACCAATATCAACAATATCTATGGGATGAGCATTCTTGTCACAGGCAAACTGGATTTCATATCTTATTGTGCAGGTACCGTCGCTATTGATATCCACCTCTGAATAGTTCTTGTCAACCGAAAACCTGTAATCCTGTGAAAAGATACTCAATGGAAGAATAAGGACAAGTGCAATTAAGATTAAAGACCTTCTCACCATTTGGGAGCCTCCTCAACTTCATACACTGAACCACAATATGGACAGGAAATAATTATTGCACCTTCTCTTGTTGTGATACTATTCTTGTCTAACTGAGCGCCGCACTTCTCGCACTTTAATGTTTCTAATTTCACATCACCGGATAAATCAATTTTCTGTGTAATCTCTATCTTCTCTTCCTTTGGATGAAGTCTCCTGTACACAAAAACAGCTACTCCAATTGTAATTGCAATAAATACAAAACCAACAAAGATCAGAATTAGCCCTGTCGAGAGTCTAGAACCGCTGTTAACACCAGATGCTCCTGCTGACCAGATAAACAAAACTCCAAAAAAAAGGAAAATCAGTGAAAAGAAACCTCCAAGTATTAGGATTGCTACTTGAATACAACCAGGTCCTTTTCCACTTTCATTGTTTTTCGTCATTTTTTAATCCTTTTCTTTTTATGGTTTCAGCGTTCTTTAAAAGAATAACCACAGATTTTCACAGAAGCCTCTTCTTTATTTCTAAACTGATGTTAACAAAATTTAGCAACAACATATCTTTCTGTGTCAATCTTGTGTAATCTTGTGGTTTCATATACTCTCTCTATCCTGCAAGATTATGGCTCCCGTAAAGTCCCTCTGAGGTTGGTTTTCTTCCCTTTTCCCTACTACCAAAAACTTTGAAAATGAAATTAAAAACGGGAAGCGTTATTATGAAAGAGAAGAAAATGCTCTTTATAATCTGTCTCCTGTTTATTCTTTCCAACTCCGCTTTCATTCTTTTCTCGGTTCTTATCTCTTTAATCCAACAGCCTCATTTTGCCTATTCAGTTTGCCTTTCTTCCTTAATTTGTCATTGCGAGTTTTCTTCCTTAATTTCTGCCGAAGCAATCTCATAGTTCCTTTCGCAGGCTGAAGCCTGCGGCTACAGCGCCAGTATTAGTTCACAACCCGAAGTGCGTTTGTTTACGCTTCATCCTTTCTCCTTCATCCTTGCCGTTGCGCTTCTCTCTTTTCACTCCTCTCTCTTCACTCTTCTGCCTTTAGAGGTATCCAATGCTTCTCAGGAGGATTGTGCTATCCCTCCAGCTTTTCTTTGTCTTCACAAAAAGCTCAAGAAAAACTGGCCTGCTCAGGAAATTCTCTATACTCATTCTTGCAGAAATACCAAGTGCTTTTATTGCTTTGCCCTGCTTCCCGATTATAATCTTCTTTTGGCTGTCCCTTTCAACCAATATGACTACCCTTATATAATCCTTCTTTCTTCCACCCGCTTCGCGAAATTCATCTATGTATACTGCTGTGTTGTAAGGAATCTCTTCCCCATATTGCAGAAATATCTGTTCCCTGATTGCTTCAATAACGAAAAATCTTTCAGGCTGAGATGAAAGCTCATCCTGTGGAAATAGGGGAGGTCCTTCTTTCAAATATTGTTTCAGTGTTCTGATAAGATCATCTATATTTATCTTTCTCTTGGCAGAAATGGGAATGATTTCATCAAATGCAAAAATTTTTTCAGATTCTTCTATCAAAGGTAAAAGAGACTTTTTGTCAACCAAATCAACCTTGTTTATCAATAGAAAGACAGGTTTATTTAACCTCCTAATTGACTTGAGAATATATGAATCCAGTTCCCTCTGGTCCACATCAATCATATAGAGTATTATTTCAGCTTCTTCTATTGTCTTAAAAGCAATCCTAACCATTGTTTTCTGCAGTTCGTAGTTTGGTTCAAAGATACCAGGTGTATCCAGAAATACAATCTGCATTGCTGCGTCATTATAAATCGCAGTAATCTTTTTCCTTGTGGTTTGTGGTTTATGTGTAACAGCTGATACCTTAGCATCAACAAGAGTATTAATTAGTGTTGATTTCCCAACATTTGGTTTACCGATAATTGCTGCATAACCACTCTTAAAACCATTGCTTCGAGCGTTCATTTTATTAAGATTATGATAAAACAAAAGCCATAATTTGTCAAGTAAAAAGGAAATGCCGTTCAGTTGCAATTCAGACAATAGAGCATGCATTCTTAGAAATTTTGCTGCCCATTGTCATGCTGAATAATTCTATCCTTAATTTATTTTCGGTGCAATGCTCCTATCCGGTGAAAAGGCAGAAAAACTGCCCTTGAAAATTTGGAAAGATAGGACTAACGCCTTCACTATGGCACATAGAGGAAAAAAGTTCTTTAGAACAAAGATGTAAAACTACTCCACAATTCCTATGCGGGGAAATGCTGGAATGAAAAAGAAACACAAGGGAACAAGGGGATTTACCCTCTCTATATCTCAAAAGATGAGATTTCTCCATTTTTTATTTCTTCCTCAAGACATTCTTTTACTTCATCCTTTGCACTGAAGTAGATAATCTGCCATCCTGAATGCGCAAGTTCCTTCAATATATTAATCTGTCTTTTTAATCTTTCCATATCCGATTTTACAAATGGGTCGTCCATTATAAAAAAACCCTTTTCACCCTTGAGGATTTTTTCACCGAGGGCAAGACGAATGGAAAGATACAACTGGTCGAAAGCCCCGCTTGAGAGTTTGTCCGCACCTAAAGGTTGACCTTTTTTGGGAAAAACCTCTATACTGCCATTTTCTGCATCGTATTCAACTTTCTCATACATTCCTTCTGTTATCTTCCTAAAATATGTGGAAACATTGCTATCCTTTCCAAAGAGGCTCGAGACCTTTTCTTCTTCCTCTTTCTCTATCTCCTCAAAGATAACCTTAGCATTCAAAACAGTCTCCCTCATCCTTTCGTTTTCATCAACAAATGATTTAAGTCTTTCCTCTACCTCATCCAGGTCAACAAGGGTTTCACAATTCAGATAATTGTCTTTTGTTGTCATAAGAACCGTATGATTGATAGCGCTTTCGATTTCCCCAAGTTCATCGGTAAATGTCTTCATTTTCTTTCGCAATACTTTTTCCTCTTCTATGAGAGACCCCTTTTTCTTTTTCAAACCTGAAACCGTTTTTTCATCGTATTTTAGAGCCGTTGCTTTATCCTTGTATTCATTATATTCCTCAACCTTTTCCCTCCAGTAATCTATTTTCTCGTCCTCGGTTTCCCCTTTTACTTCCAGAAGGCTTTTTAATATACCCATATCCCTTTCCCTCTCCTTTTCCTTCTGATTTTTTCTTTCGAGGTTTTGGTTATATTCTTTTCTTGTTTCAACACCCGTTTTTCTTTTTATCTCCTCAATTCCTTTCTCGCTTTTTCTGACCTTCTCCTCGATTTCGGGAATATCCTCTTTTATCCTTCTTACTTCATTTTCTAAAAATCTAATATCATCTTTGATATCCTGAATCTCTTTTCCCATTTTTTTGTATTCTTCCTGCAAACCATTTATATTGAAGATTATATCATTGATATTTTTACCTGAAAGTCCGAGTTTTACAGTCATTAATCTTATCTTCTCGAAGGTTCCTGCCATTCCTGCTTTTTTCCGTGAAAAGACCATTAGTATAGAAAGCAAAGCAACGAAAATTATCCCAAATAGGATTATTGAAAAACCAAGAGGGAAGGATTGCTGAAAGATGTAGCCAATAATAGAAACTGCGCAGAATAATCCAAATACTGCATCAAGAATGGTTAAAGCTTTAAGGATTCCTTTCCCTTTTGCAATCTCCTGGCTCAACCTTTCGTAATATCTCAGTTCAGGCTCTATCTCCTTTTCCACTTTGCCCTTTCTGTCCATATAGATGAGAAAATTCCGTTCCTTTTTTACAATCTCTTCTTTTCTCTTTTCCCATACTCTTTCTTTCTCTGCCAATTGTAAAATTAAAGCATTCTTTTCATTTTGCGCATTCTCTATGTTTCTTTCGGCATCTCTCCAGAACGCGTTATTCGTTTCAATAAAGCAGTTTAGTTGTTTTAGCTCCCTGTTGTTTTTATCAAGTTCATTCAATGCTAAGAGACTCTTCTCGTATGTTTCTCTTCTACGTGCATCTTCATAATCATTAAGTTTTTTTTCTATTCCTTTAATACCCTCTTTCATCTTGAATAGTTCCTTCTCTAAACCTTCAAATTCCTCTTCCTTAATCCTTTCTTTCAGCGCATCTATTCTTTTTGTAAGTTTTTGAGCATCTAATAGTCGTGCCTTTAGTTTTTCTTCCTTTATGTTTCTGAAATCGCCCTTTGGAGCCAATCTGCCCATTTCAAGAAGTTGGCTCTTTATACCCTCAATCTCATCCGTCCTGAGTCCTGTTAACCTATTCTGAACATTTCTATAAAAAACATCCTCTTTATCTATGAAAAGATCACTACTCCTTATTATGAAAATATTTCTATATTCCCTTGGACTTAAACCAGTTTTCTCTTCTAGATCAACCTTCCCTGGAAATTTAATTGTTTCTCCCCTGCCTGTCTCCATAATAAGATAACCCTCCGGTGTTTCATCTACCCTGTCGATCTTATCGAAAACCTTGTATTCTTTTTTGAAAAGGAATTTGACGATACTATCGAGCAAAAGGGTTTTCCCTTCCTCATTTTTTCCAAAGAATAGATTGAAATCCCTTAATACAAACCTTCCCAGTTCAACAAGTGGTCCGTATCTCGTGATTAAGAATTCCTTGAACCTCAATTGTTAACCTCCATCATTGCTTGGATTGCCACACTTCGCATTTCTTTTCTCATCGCTTCATCGTAATCCTTTTCTTTAAGTTTCGACAGGAATTTTTTGAAGAGGTCATCCTCCAGGATGGTTTGTATGTCCTTGAGTTCAATTTCTGGCTCTCCAACACATCGTTCCTTAACTATTTCTTTAATACTTTCGATCAATGCCGGTTCGGTTATCCCGAGTTTTTTTGCATTGAAGTATCCTGTGACCTTGAGCAATGGCTTTGCATTCTCAGGAAGTCGCTCTATTCTTTTTCTTACTTTTTCAAGTGGCTCCTCGTCTGCGAAAGGGTCGAGTTCAATATCTATATTCTCAAAATACGGTGTATCGAGAGGATATTCTCCAGGGGGATTTCCAAACTCGAAGATGTTGAGCTTTCTTTGACCTGTTTCCCTTTTTGTTATGGATAGAGGAGAACCAGGATAGACAAAATAACTGTCTTTTTTAATTATATGCGTATCAAAATTGACGTGAAAATGCCCTGCAAGTACATAAGCAATATTTAGCTCATTGAAGTAAGATAGTTTGACAGGCATATATCGTCTATTACCTTCTTCTCCAAAGTCACTACTGGAGTAAAAGGTATCGAGTAGCTCCCCATGAAAAAGCAGGATATTTCTCCCATCTTTTCTCAGTTTCGGTTTCAGGGAATTGAGTCTTTCAAGTAGTTCTTCACCCTCTATTTTCTCAAATGGAATACCTATGAACCTGACATCTTTAATTTCAAGGTAATCATCCCTCATAATATCTACATTACTTCCGAAGGAAAGATTTGGTTCGTAAACATTACTGTCGTGGTTTCCGGGGAGTATAAAAACCCTAAAATCTATATGGGAAAAAAGGGTTCTTATCTTGCCTCGCAGTTTTACTGCACTAACACCTTTATCAAAAAGGTCTCCTGCAATGATGAACACATCTACCTTTTCTTTTCTCCCTATATCCATTAAGGACTTGAGGTTATTCCACCTCTCATCATCGTATTCTCTCAAATGTATATCGGCGGTATGTAATACCTTCATAAATATATTGTTTATAGCACAAAAATCGTCTTGTCAAGAAAATTTGTTGACAAAGGTTTTAATATTTGCTATAAGGAAAATATGGGATTGAGAAGAAAGAACCCCTGGATTTTTATATTTATTATTGTTCTGGGTGCTATTGTTGGAAGTGCAATAGGTCATACACTTGGGTTGGTTCTGCCTCAAGGAGCTGTAAAACAAATTTTTCTCAAATCACTGTCAGTGGGCATCCCCCAGTTCCACTTGAACCTTGCAATAATCGGACTCACTTTTGGTCTTACCCTTAATGTCAATCTTATCACGGTAATTGGAATTATCCTTATGGCATACATCCTCAGATGGTTTTACTGGTAAACACCCCATATTTTCTTCATTTCCTCTGTAATGTCTTTTCCTTCTCCCTTATCCGGATTGGGTTTTTCCCTGTCATTGGTTCCTTTCCTCCTTGTTAATTCCTTGAAGAACAGAGTGACAGGAACCGCAGAACATCCCAGTATTTTTACCCTTTCCTGAACTTCTCTGTCGTCCGTAACTACAATTACCTCTCTTTTATTCTCTTGCCTTCTCGCCATCTTGACTATCTTGTCATCCGCAGTTTCATCTTTGGAAAATACGACATTAATAGGTGAAAAAGAAGGTTTATCCTTAAACGACACGGCTTTTGCTCCATCAAAAACAAGGGAAATCTTGTTTCTTGCACTACGGGCGATCTTTGTAGTCCTTATATACTGAATAAAACCCTCCCTCGTTTGGTACTGTTTCTTTAGTTTCCCCTTAATCTTAAACAATGCGTTATATCCGTCTATTATGAAATGTCTCATATCTCTAATCAATTATCCTTTTAAAACCTTTTTGCCTCATTTGGTTCGTTCTATCTCTTTGCAATCAGATTCTTCCAGGGTCAATATACAACAGATCACTCAGAATGACATTCCCTTTGCCGTAGTTTGTTATTTTCCTAATTTCCAACCCTTCGGTCCCGAGCTCAGGGTCGAGGGATTTCTATTTTCGCCTTTCAGCTTTAACTTTTTACTTTTAACTTCTAACTTGTCTTTCACCGTCACTCCGACACACTTTTCGCTCTTCTCTCTTCTCTTTACCTTTCACCGTTCATAGTTTTTTTTATCTCTCTAACCAATGCTTTTTCATCCATCCCTATTGCTTTGTAAAGTTCTCTGGCAGCACCCGAAGGGGCAAACGCTCTAACTCCTATCTTCCTAAATATTGTTCCCATACCCGTATCAGCAATAATCCCTCCAACTATTGTGCCGAGACCGGAATTCACAAGGTGGTCCTCAAAAGTAAATATTGGTCCTTTTAGAATGGCACCTTCAACATCCTCTCTGGATAACGCCAGTGGGCTCGATACATTCCATACACTCAATTCTACACCTTCTCTCTTCAGTTCCTCGTATGCATTAATGGCAACTGTAACCATCGGCCCATATGTCATAATTACACCTTTATCACCCTCCCGCAAAACATCCACCTTACCGTAATTGAAAGCATAACTATTCGCAAAAAATGGTTTCCCTGATGAAGAAGTGATAACAGAATTCTTCGACCTCCCGGTAACAATCAGAAAATTCCCTTTTTCCTTAACAACGAACCGTATTACTCGGTCGGTCTGGTTAGGGTCGGCGGGGATTATAACCTTGAAATTAGGAAAATTTCTGGAAAGCCCTAAATAATCTATGCATTGATGGGTTTTCCCGTCTTCTCCCACATTGATACCTGAATGTGTTATCACAACTTTAAGATTTGTATGATTTATTGCGTTAAGCCTTTGCTGGTTGTAAACTTCATCCAAACCAAAAACACCGAAATCCGCCCAAAAAGTGACAGCACCTTCAATTGACAGAACACCTCCTATAACTGCTGCATTATGCTCTGCAACACCACATTCGATAAACCATTCTGGGGTTACTTTCTCAAAAAGATGTGTTCTCACAGATTCCTTGAGGTCACAATCAAGGGCAACAATCGGAGTTGCTCTATCCTTCCCTCTGTTAATCCTGGCAATATTCTCAAGCGCTCTTCCAAATGCATCCCGATTACCTAATCTGTCCTCAGTGGAATAATTAAAGGCTTCACCGGTCTCAATAGTAGGCTTCCCAAACTCGATATTTTTCGCTACGGATGTCGAAGCTGTATTTTCTCTTTTTTCTTTGTAAAATTCGACTTTCAAGGGGATATTCAATTCTTCAAATGCTTCCTTACATTTCTCGATTGTAAGTGGTCTTCCATGATAGTATTCCTTTGCTTTCTCCATAAATGATACGGATTCCCCCATTATCGTGTGACAGATTATAACAACAGGCGTTTTGGTATCCTCAATTGATTCCCTAATAGCACCGTATATTTCACCGTAATTATGTCCATCTACCTCAATCACCTTCCATCCGTCAGCAATATAGTCGTCCTTGATATTCACATTCATTACCTTATGCGACGAACCGCTTATCTGCAATTCATTGTAATCAATAACCGCAGTGATATTGTTAAGATTGAATTGTTTTGCAAATCTTCTTGCCTCCGAAACCTGCCCTTTCGCCTGCTCAGCATCACCCATTATAACAAATACATTGTAGTCCCGCTTGTTTATTTTGGAGGCAAGTGCAAAACCACAACCGGCGGAAAGACCCTGACCCAAATTGCCGGTTGTCCACTCGCATCCCGGAACATCTCTTTCAACATGTCCTTCAAATATCGAGCCACATTTTCTGAAATTTGCGAGTACATCTTCAATATCAAAAAATCCTAATCTTCCCAAAATAGAGTAAACACCTGCAGATGTATGACCGTGACTGACAACAATTCTATCTCTCTTGGGAGCGTCAACCTTTCCCGGAACCGTGTTTGCAAGACTATAAACGACGATAAACAAATCAGCCGAAGACACAGCACCTCCGGGATGTCCGGAACTTGCAACAGTTGTCATCGTCAAAATATCCCCTCTGACAATTCTACCAAGTTCTGTAAATTTCAATTTTGTTTCTTCTGAAAGTGCTTTGTTCTTGAACCCGTAATCCGGTTGCTTCATAAACCAATCTTTGAGTTTTGTTCCATCTTCTGACTTATTCATTTGACTCCTTTCCATTCACTTACTTGCATTCTTATACTATATTTTTCTTACTGTGTCAAATCTTTTCAGGAAAGTTTCTTGAAAAATGAGAAAACAGTAAGAAGGTGTCTATGTCCTTTTACACCAGTCGATGCTATCTCCTGAAATCTAAGAAGTTACAATATTTGCTTGACACATTGAAAAAAATATATTATAAGTTAGTGGAGAACAATTTGTAATATAATAGATTGGAGGTATAATGAGGAAAAAAAGGTTCATATCGTATCACTTGATTCTTGTGCCATATGATAAGGTTGGTGGGAAAAATATCCTTCTTACCGTAAAGACCCTTAAGATTTTAACCCTGTTGTCAACATTGATTGTCATTATTGCAGCTGTATCCATAGTTTCACATACAAGAAATTATTATAGATTAAGAACGACGCTTTTCCCAACACTCAACAGGAATTCTGTTTTAACGAGCGAAAATACGAGCATAAAACAAGAAAAAACGGAACTTCTATCAACTATTGACAGTCTTGCAACACAGTTATATGCGGAACGTGCCGTCCACCGGGAAAAACTGAAATCCTTGAACTTACAGGCAAAAAGAATACAGAGATTTGCAGAGAATTTGAGGATAATGGCCGGATTCAAGCTCGAACCAAGGGAAGCACAACCTCCCGGACTGGGAGGACCGCTTCCGGAAGAAAAAGATATTTTCCTCAAATCGAATAATCTTGAGGATGAGGAAATCATTAAATCATTTTATTCTGCCGAAAATCAGGTGCATAAGAAATTTTCTTCATCCAACGAGAAACTTAAATTCATGTGGAAATATTTCGAAAATAAGAATTCAGTCATTGTCGGAACACCACAACTGCAGCCGGTACCGGGCAAAATAATCTCGGGATTCGGATACCGCATCAATCCTTTCACCGGAGGGAGCGAATTTCACAAAGGCGTTGATATTCCTGCACCAATTGGGACAAAAATCAAAGCTCCGGCTGATGGTGTTGTTATCTTCGCCGGAAGGCGCGGCGGTTACGGTAACCTATTAGAAATCGATCACGGAAATAACTATAAAACGGTTTATGGTCACATACATTCATTTGACGTTGCCATTGGAGATAGGGTGAAAGAGGACAGCTATATAGGCGAAGTAGGAAGCACGGGAAGAAGCACGGGACCACATCTTCATTATGAAGTAAGATTGAACAATGTCCCTGTAAATCCTGTGCCGTATTTCAAAAGCGTTACGGAAAGAAAGAAGGAATACGAAACAAACAAAGAAAATCATAATGGATAATAAGATATACCGGGCTCTTGCGCCTTATTATGATAGATTGATGGGGGATGTCAACTATCAGTCCTGGATAGAGTATATAAAAAAGCTGTGCGTCCTCTTCCGAATGAAGCCTCGATTAATCCTTGACTTAGGCTGCGGAACGGGCTCACCTATGTCCTACCTGTTGGAACAGGGTTATAAAGTAATAGGGATTGATGGCTCAGCTGATATGTTGAAGGTTGCCAAAACAAAACTGAACATCTATAACCCCATTCTATTTCAAAGCCGATTCCAGGATTTCTGCATCAAAACAAAGGTAGACCTCACCATTTCCCTTTTTGATAGCCTGAATAATCTCGTAAAAGAGGACGAACTGTTCAGGACTTTTTCTAACGTAGCAAAATGCCTTACAAAAGGTGGCATTTTTATCTTTGATATGAATACAATATACGGTCTCTCGCTTATGAATGATTCTGCAACTTTCACAAAGGAATCCGATGGTATCTACAGTATCTGGAAAAGTGATTTCGTGAGACCAAAATCACTTACAACACTTCATATTACCCTTTTTGTGTCTTTCAATGGCAACTACAAGCGAATTGAGGAAACACATAGAGAGCGAGGATATACCTTTCACACAATTAAACGTCTCCTTAGTAAAAACGGCTTCGAGAGAACTCATTTCTATGAGCATCTCTCATTCCGAAGACCAGGACCAAAAACAAAAAGAGTAGTGGTCGTGGCGGAAAAGGGGAAATGAAATTTTACGCAGACCTGCATATTCATTCAAAATATAGCATGGCAACAAGCAAAAATATGGACTTACAGGGAATAAGCGAAATGGCAAAACTCAAAGGTATCCAGCTTATGGGAACCGGAGACTTTACCCACCCAATCTGGTTTAGCGAACTAACCGAAAATCTTACATCCACAGGAAATGGCCTTTTCGAATATGACGGTGTAAATTTCATGCTTACCTCTGAAGTTTGTAATATTTATATAAAAAATGGAAAGTACAGAAAAAATCACAATATCATTCTCGCTCCTTCTTTCAAATTGGCAGAAAACATATCGGAATATTTTTCAAAATATGGCAAGATTGAATCAAATGGAAGGCCCATTCTTTCTCTTAATGCAGAGATGATGTTCGAGAAAATAAAGGAAATCGATGAAAGAATTTTCCTTATCCCTGCTCATATCTGGACTCCCTGGTTTTCGCTTTTCGGTTCAAAATCTGGTTTCGACTCAATCGAAGAATGCTTTGGTGCACTATCGGTTGATATTTTGGCACTGGAAACAGGTCTTTCAAGTGACCCTGAAATGAACTGGACCTGGAGCAAACTTGACAAATATACCCTCGTATCAAATTCTGATGCTCACTCCCCTATTAATATTGGCAGAGAAGCAAATTGTTTTGATTGCGAAATGGATTATGATACAATAATGCAAGTGATAAAAGAGGGTGATAGTTCGAAATTCCTGTATACAATCGAGTTTTTTCCGGAAGAAGGTAAATATTATTTCGATGGACATAGAGTGTGCAATCTATCTTTGCATCCTGAACAGACAATAGGAAAAGGTATAAACTGCCCCAAATGTGGTAGAAACTTAACTCTGGGTGTCCTTCATAGAACGATGGAACTCTCTGACCGGGAATTTGGTTACAAACCAAAGGGTAAAAAACCATTCAAAAAGCTCGTGCCCCTTACCGAAATAATTGCAAAAACACTAAAGCATAGCAAGGGAACAAAGTTGGTGGAAGGGAAATACCGTAATCTAATTGCCAGACTGGGTCCCGAATTGGAAATTCTTATCGAACGAAGCTATGAAGACATAAGAAAAATCGCAGATGAGCCTATTGCTGACGCTATTCAAAGAGTTAGAACTGGTGAAATCAAGGTAAAACCAGGGTATGATGGAGTTTATGGAGAAGTAAACCTAACAGGCGGAATGGAAGAGAAGGAGCAGCTTGAACTTTTTTAGGCAACTGCTTACTGATAACGAATGAAACAGATGAAAAAAATATGGGCACCGTGGAGAAACAAGTACATATTGAATAAAGAACCTGAAGAGGGCTGCATCCTCTGTAACAGAATCAGAAAAACCGATGATAAAGAAAACTATATTCTTTACAGGGGGAAGTTGACATTTATCATTATGAATATATATCCTTACAACAACGGACATCTAATGACTGCTCCATATAAGCACACTGCATTACTCGAGGAACTTAACAAGGAAGAAGGGGAAGAACTCTTCACTTCACTTACAATCGGTATTAAACTCCTTAAGAGTGTTTTCAAACCAGATGGCTTTAATCTTGGAATGAATCTTGGAAAAGTGGCTGGCGCAGGTATTGAAGACCATCTCCACATCCATATTGTTCCAAGATGGAATGGTGATACGAATTTTATGCCCGTTCTCGCGAATACAAAAATACTATCGATTTCTCTTGAAGAAACTTACAGACTCCTCAAAAAAAACATAGGATTATTATTGTGATAAAGTGGACTTCAATACCTTTTAAGCTTGGTGGCAAAAGAAATCTTATCGCCATTTTAATTCCTGTTTTAGTATGGGCAGTTGTATTTATCTTCTGGGGAATCGGTTGGTTCATTCTCGCTATCATCCTGGTGGGAACCTCCATTATGCCATACTTTTTTCCAACAAGCTATACTCTAACACAAGACGAAATATTTATCAATTCATTCTTTGTAAAACAGAGAAAAAAATGGAAATATTTCAAAACTTTTTATGTAGATAATAATGGAATATTCTTAAGTCCGTTCAACAAACCCAGAAGATTGGAAAACTACAGGGGTTTATTTATTCGCTTTCATAGGAACAAGGATGAAGTCGTGCAGTTTGTGAAAAAAGCAATGGAGAAAGCATTTGAAAAATAGCACAAACAAAAGCCTTATAAAAGACGTTACCCTTTTTTCGGACATAATAGAATCCATATTCTCCTCTGTAGAACTTCAGGATGTCTTGAATATCATTGCAAAAAAAGCAACTGAGTTTATAAATGCTGACGCTTCTTCAATCTTGCTCATCGAAAAAGGAACGCGGGAATTAAGGATTAGAGCAAGTTATAATCTCAGCCCTCAATATGTTAGAATAGTAAAAGCAAGAGTCGGAGAAGAACTTTCAGGTAAGGTTGTTGTGAATGGAAAAACAGTGTATATCCCAGACGCAGAAAACTACTTTGCCAAGAAAAAAGATAAATTTTCATTAAAATGGATAAAAAAAGAAGGTCTTGTTTCGGTAATTTCATTACCAATATCAACCGGTAAAAAACATATTGGAACAATAAATATATACTTCAGAAAACTACATAATTTCACACCTCAAGAAAAGCAAATTATTTCTATGTTTGCTCATTTCTCAAGCATTGCAATATCGAATGCAACATTTTTTGAGAATGGCAAAAAGAGAATAAATGCTCTTGAGGCTCTCAATCTTATCGGACAGAAAATTTCATCTATCTCGGATTTTGAAAGTCTTGTCGAGGTTGTTTATGGAGAAACTTCAAAAATAATGAAAACGGAAAACTTCTATCTTGTGCTTTATGACAAGGAACAAAATGAAATAGAATTTATAATCTATGTCGAAGAAGGCAAAAGAGTAGAAAGGAGAAAAAGGAAACTAAAAGAAGGACTGACCGAATATTTGATAAAAACAAAAAAACCACTCTTGTTACCTCACAGAGTCGTGGAAAGTGCAAAAAAACTTGGTATCAGGGCTTTAGGAAGACCCGCTCGATGCTGGCTAGGAGTTCCATTACTTTACGGAACAAAGGTGCTCGGTGTTATTGGAGTTCAAGATTATGAGAAAGAAGATATTTACGACGAAGATGATATGAAAGTCCTATTGACAATTGCAAACCAGACTGCTGTCTCAATCGAGAATAGCCACCTTTATGAAGAAACGCTTAAAATGGCTGTTACGGATCCAATGACTGGCTTATTCAATATAAGACATCTCTATAGTATTCTCAAACTGGAAATAGAGCGTGCAAAGAGGTATGGTCTCGGTTTTTCTATTCTCATTATTGACATAGATAATTTCAAGGAATACAATGATAAATACGGTCACCTACTGGGTGACGAACTCCTCATAGAATATGGACAGTTTCTCGTTTCAAACTCGAGAAAAGTTGACACTGTTGCAAGATATGGCGGTGACGAATTCGTAATTGTTCTTCCAGAAACAGAGAAAGTCAGTGCATTGAATGTGATCCAAAGGATAAGAAACAAATTAAAAAAACACACCTTTAATATAAAGGAAAAGAAAATATCACTGATGGTTACCATAGGAGAATCCTCATTCCCACAGGACGGAACCACTTCCGAAGACTTAATAAGAAAAGCGGACCGAAATCTTCTAAAAAGAAAAAAACAGAAGTGAATTCCAGTAAGTCATCTATGGTGGGTCGTAGAGTTTGTACCCCCTACCTTTAACCCATTTAACCCTATAGTATTCATTAAGATAGTTCCATGCCCACGGATTGCATCTCTGAAGTCTATCAATTGCCATTAAACTTCCCTTAACGGGTCCTTCTTTTTTTATTACCTGATATGCATAGTGTGAGCACGAAGGTGTAAAATTGCACACATCGGGTTGTTGCTCAGAAAGCAAGAACTGGTAAACTTTTATCGAATGAAGCACCAATTCCTTCCCCACAAGAAAGCTTTTTTCCTTTTCTTGCTTCCGAGTGCCTTTGCTAAAATTCCACATAACATCCTCATTCGCAAAGAGAGGACTCGATAGCAAGAGAAGAAAAAATGCCACAATTGTGAAATTTTCGTAATTTCTATTTTCCAATTTCGCCTTTCGGGTGTTAGGTTCTAGGTGTTAGGTGTCTGGTCTTCTGTCTTCTGTCTGCTGTCTTCTGTCTCAGGTCTGTGTTATCGTTTCGTTAAAGACTGTTGGTCTTGCATCGACAATAATCAGTGTTCCTATACTGTTGAAGTAGTAAACCACATCAAGACTAATGGGTTGACCATTTATCCCAATCCACGCGTTCTTTTCACCCCTCATCTCAATTCGTTTAACTTCACCTGTATCCGGAATTTCATAAGTATAGGTAGATTTGGTGAATGTCAAATCCCTGGCAAGAAAAAGTGGTGGCGGGTTTCCTGAACCAAATGGTGAAAGTAATATCAGCTCATCTTTAAATTTTTCAGTAATATCTTCAAACCGAAGTTTACCAATAATTCTTAATTCTCCTGTCCTATCTGTTGTTACCGACATTTTAGAAAAGTCTTCAACTATTTTTTGTTTAAGCTTTCCCAGATTTTCCCTTCGCATTGTGAAACCACAGGCAGATTTGTGACCTCCAAACGATGTAAAAAACTCGATGTATTTTGACAGTAACTCGTGAATATTGAATTCTCCCACTGTCCTTGCCTCTCCAAATGACAAACCGTTCTTGTCAGTAACAACAATTACAGACCTGCTAAACCTCTCTTTCAAGTGAGAAGTGCAAAAACTGACATACTCGGAGGGAACAAAAGGCACGTAAACAAAAATGACATTGTCAAAAACATCACCACTCAAGGAAGACAGCACTTTTCTGAAATTCTTGCTGGCCTCTGCATACCACCTTTCGCTTTGTTTCACCAATTGGGGAATTGTTGTATCAAGGTATTCTTCATCCGTAGTAGTTAGAATATTGAAACCCGCATTTTGCATCCATCCTGTCGTCTTTGCCGTTGCCAGTACGGAAATCATCTTGTGAGCAACCATCTCATCACAGATTCCACTCTTCGATATAGCCCCAATCAGATTCCTTATTCCTTTTCTCTTTGTCGAATGAAGCATATTGAAACCAAGTTTCGCAAGGAACCAGTTTTCATCTTTCAAAGGTACTTTGTCTGCATAAGTGCCAAGAAAGACTAAAGGAAGCCACTCACCAGCAGCACTTTCCCACTCCTTATCATTCACTTTGAGAACTCTTTTTGTTAGGAACCAACCAAGTTTAAATGCAACAGTTACCCCCGCTATATCAGGGAAAGGATACGATGAATTGGCAACTTTGGGGTTAAGGAGTGCAAAATTCTTTCCATCAAGCGTAGGAACTTCGTGGTGGTCTGTAACGATAACGTCCATTCCCATTTTCTGTGCACTGTGAATTTCATCAAAATCACCCGAAGCACAATCGACAGTTATTATCAGCGTGTAGCCTTCTTCTTGCGCCCTCTTTATGCCTTTAATATTCAATCCTATTCCCTCGTCCTTTCTGCTGGGAATATGGTAGGAAACTCGTCCATCAAGCTTCTTAAGAACTTCATACAAAAATACAGTTGCTGTTATCCCATCGGTATCCTCGTCGCCCCAAAGAAGAATTTTTTCGCCATTGTTGATTGCCTTCTCAATCCTGAGTCCTGCTATTTTTATATCTGGTAATAGATGGGGCGGATGAACAAACGCAAGTCCAGGTGAAAAAATACCACCTATCTCTTGATTGGAAATAATTTTTCGGTTCAAAAGAACCTTTGAAAAATGTTCCGAGATATTGTATTGTTTCTGTAACTCTTCTACTTCTTTTTGATTGAAATCAATTATACGCCATCTCTGAGGAAGTGTCATAAAGTCTAATCCTCCCGAATCTCTCTCTTTGTAACAATTTGATTTTTTTCATCTTGACCAACTCAAGCACGGCAATAAAAGTCACTATAATCTCTTCTACACTTTCATTTTCTAAAAGCTCAGTGAAATACAAAGCATCTTTTTCTTTAAATCTTTCCAAAATAGCTTTCATTCTTTTCCTTATGTCAACACCTTCTGCTCTGATTGAATAAACGGGTACTGTCCCACTCCGCGCAAGAATATCGGTGAATATGGATTTTATTTCTTCATAAGTTAGCGTATCTAATCCACTAATGGTTATCCTTCTATCGCTGACCACCCCTCTGGGATAACATTTCGTAGCTTTTCCCTCTTTTTTTCTCAAGTACATTGCGATATTCTTGAACTTCTCATACTCTTTCAATTTCTTAATCAGATCCTGTGCCTCATCTTCCACATCCTCCACATCAGGCAAAGCAAAGTCCGGCAATATACTTCTGACTTTTATCTTAATCAGGGTGGCTGCCATCACAATATATTCACCTGCAATATTCAGGTTTATCTCCTTGAGCATCGTCAAGTAAGAGAGATACTCTCCTGTAATCTTGGCAAGGGAAATCGTCCTTATATCGAGTTCGTTCCTTCTTATGAGATAGAGCAGAAGATCAAGTGGTCCTTCGAAATTGGGGAGTTTTAGTCTTATCATTATTCCTTAACATCGATTAGTTCAAAGAGACGAACTTCAACTTTCTTGCCGCGAATTTTTACCTTTCCAATCTCAGAAACTTCCACCTTGTCCTTGATTCTTTCGTAGACAAACTCGCTAATCAGGATATGAGTATTGTATTCTTTGTTCAAAGGCTCAATTCTTGCTCCAAGATTGACGGTGTCACCTATGGCAGTATATTCTGTTCTTCTTTCGGATCCGATGTTTCCGACAATTGCATCTCCTGAGCTGATTCCGATTCCAATATCAAACATAGGTTTGTTCTCCTTCTTCCACTTCTCCCACAAGATTCTCAGCGCTTTTCTCATCTCGATAGCTGTCTTTGCCGCTCTGTAAGCATGGTCTTTATATGGGATCGGGGCTCCAAACACGGCCATAATTGCATCGCCTATAAATTTGTCTATCGTCCCTCCATAGGAAAGAATTATGTCAGTCATTACTGTAAGATAATCATTGAGTATGCTAACAACCTCCTCCGGTTTCATGGATTCCGACATACTCGTGAACCCTCGAATATCAGAAAACAAAACTGTTATGTCTTTTCTCTCACCACCAAGCTTTAGTTGCAGAGGATTTGATATGATTTTTTCGACAATCTCTTTCGAAACATATCTGTCGAACATCCTTCTTAACTCTCTTCGAGACTTTTCGCTCACGGCATATCTATAGCCTATTGCGACGATGTATGAGAAAATCAGAGAATAGGATGGTCTTACAATTTCCAGCCAAACATTCCTGAAATCGAAAAGTATATCACAACTCACCAGGAAAGCGATAAAAACAACTGCTGTGAGAATCAAACTTAACCAGGGTTTTAGTTTTGATGCAAACAATGTTGTAATAATCGAAAGCAACAACATAATCAGTAAAGTTACATAGGGCTTCGGGTAAGCAATAAAAGCTTTATTCACCAGAGTATACAATCCATTGGCATGTATCTCAACACCTGGCATAAGATTCCCAGATATTGGTGTTGGCTTAAGGTCGCTCAACGCAATGGCTGAAGAACCTAAAAGCACGATTTTACCCTTAAAAAAACCACTTCCAACCCTCTTCATCAAAACATCGTAAAAAGAAATATAGCGGTAACTAAAAGGTTTACCCAGGAAATTTACGAGCATCCTGACCTCATTATCTACTGGAATTTTATACTCCCCGACCTTAACATATTTGCCTGGAATAACCGTCATCTTATTCTTGACAAGCCCCGAGGAATGGAGAAAAATGGCAAAAGAAAAAGATGTATACACTTCACTCCTATACCTGTAAAAAAGCGGAATTTTCCTTATCAATCCGTCAATATCACTGTCTGTATTCACAACTCCCAAATCCCTTACTCCTTCAAGCAATACTTTAGTAGGAACTACAATACCTTCCCCTTCAGGTAAAACATCCTTAACCGTATAGGAAAACTTACGTGAGAACTTTCTTGCGCCAACCCAGTCTCCTTCTCTTACTGACGAAGACCTGTTTACGGCGAGTGGGAGAATTACCTTTTCTGATTTCTTTATGGAACGGCTAAGGTCAAGGTCGAACCCAAGATTCCTTAAAACAATATTCATAATCTCATCGGTTCTTGCCCTTATGCCATAATTATTCAGTTCTTTCCCTACCACATCTCCTTTTTCCATTTTGTATATATCTATCAGCGAAACGGACAATGTATCTGGCTCAGGAAAAAGCATATCAATCCCAATAATCTTTGCCTTTTCTTTCGTAAGATATTCAATAACCTGAGCATAGTATAATCGAGGCCAATTCCTGAATCTTCCCAATTTTTCAATACTGTAATCATCGATATCCACCACAACTATATCATTAGATGTATAGTTATTGGTGCCTAAAAACATTCGCAGGTCATAACTCTTGAGTTCCAATGGGAAATACAGATACAGAAAAATGTTTGTCAAAACGAAAATCAAACCTGCACAGAAAATGCCAAGAAGAAAAACCACTAAAGTCCGTTTCAAGAGACTACAACCCCATTCAGTAATGATGCTACAAAAACATCCGGTTGGAATGCAACAATGTCATCTGATTCTTCCCCCACACCAATGTACCTTATTGGTATTCCTATCTCTGTCATAATGGGAAATACAACTCCACCTTTTGCTGTGCCATCTATCTTTGTCAGAATAATTCCTGTAATATTCAATTCCTGCTTAAAGCTTTTTGCCTGCGAAATACCGTTTTGCCCTGTGGTTGCATCAAGTACCAGAAAAGTATCCTGAGGCAGGTCTTCCCTTTTTTTCCCAAGAACCCTTTCTACTTTTTTAATCTCACCCATTAGATTTTTCCTCGTATGAAGTCTACCTGCAGTATCTATTATGATTGCCTCATATTTTTTCTTAAGTCCAGACTCAATTGCATCAAATGCAACGGCAGCAGGATCCTGTCCCATCTCTGAACTTAGAACATCGACACCAACCCTTTCGGCCCAAAGACTCAATTGCAGAACTCCTGCAGCTCTATAAGTATCTGCAGCAACAAGAAGGACCTTTTTCCCATTATTTTTGAAAATCTTTGCCAGTTTAGCTATGGATGTAGTTTTACCAGTTCCATTCACTCCAACTACCATAATTGTATGTGGAGCGACAATGCTCTCTTTCAGAGAAGTATGCTCTTCGAGTAAATCTGTCAAAACCTTCCTGAGATCTTCCTTAAGATCTCCACGAGCAAAAGATGCTCTTCTCAAACTCTTCAAACGGGCAACTATCTCCGTTACCGCCTCATAACCGAGATCTGCTGAGAGCAGGCTTTCTTCTAACAAGGAAATGCTTTTTTCAAGACTACTATCCTTGAAAACTGCATTTGTAGTAAAAATCTTCCCTAATTTGTTTCTTGTTTTCGACAAACCATTCCATAATTTCCGAACAATCTGATTCTCTTTCATTTCATGACTCTGGTATAATGTTCATTGTACTTGCCAACTCTTATTACTAAAATTAACTAACAAGCCAACTTTCAGACATTCTGACCTTTTTTGGATGTCTTTGGATTAGCCTCAGGATAATACTTTACTAAGAAATCTTTACCGAGGCAACAGTTGAAACATTGGGCTCATTCATTGTAATACCGTAAAGATAGTCTGCGCATTTCATTGTCGCCTTATTATGAGTTATGACTATGAGTTGACTTCTTTCCTTAAATTCACCAAGCAGAGAAATAAACCTTTCTACATTAGCATCGTCAAGAGGAGCGTCTATCTCGTCAAGTACACAAATGGGAGATGGCTTAATTAAATAGAAAGCAAATAACAGGGAAATAGCGATAAGCGTTCTCTCTCCTGTGGATAGAGAAGCAAGCCCTCCAACTTTCTTATGCTTTGGCTTGGCAACTATTGTTATGTCTGCCTCAAGAGGGTCACTTCCGCTAAGAAGAAGGTCACATTCTCCGGATTCAAAGAGTTTGTTGAAAATAACCTTAAAATTCTCCTTTACCTCGCTAAATGTTGTTAGAAACTTCTCCTTGGCTACAGAATCAATGTGTTCAATAGTTGTTATGAGATCTTTCCTTGCTTCCAAAAGATCAGTTTTCTGCGTTATGAGGTCTGTCCTTCTACTTTCAACTCTCGTCAAATCCTCAATTGCCATAAGGTTTACAGGTCCGAATTTTCTCTTCCTCTCCTGCAGAATTTCCAACTCCTCGGAAAACTTTTCCTTCTCAAAAAGGGTCACTTTTCCATCATAATTTTCGATATCCACTCCGTATTCTTCTCTTATCCTTTCAATGGTATTTCTTCTTTCGGCATCAGCTTTCACTTTCTCAATACTCAAGTCCGAATACTGCTCATAAAGAACCTTATCCCTTGCTGCCATTTCTTCCTTTTTTTCTTCAAGCTCGTCTATTTTTTCCTTAGCGGTATCCTTTTCTTCCTTGACTCTGTTTAATTGTTCTCCAAGTCTTTTCTCCTTTTCATCGATATTGGCTTTTTCACTTGTAAGAACCGCTTCTTTTTCCGCTACTTTATCCAGTTCTTCCTCGAGAGACTTAACTCGCAAGTTACCCTCATCCATTTTCCTCTTGATATCTTCGAGTTCTTTCTCTTTTGCATTCAATATTTCTTCCCTTGCCCTTCCCTCTCCCTTGAGTCGTGTTAGAATTATCTCAGTCTTATTTCCTCTATCCCTCAGAGCATAAAGTTGAACTTCTGATTCCCTGAATGCTTTTTCCTTTTCTATTGCATTCTTTAAAACATTATTGAAACCTGTATTCTCTTGCCTGTAAATTCTCTCATCATTTAGAACATTATCCTTTAAGGTATTGAGATTTCGCCTTGCATCCCTTACCTCATTTTCCAATTTCTTTATTCTCTTTTTGTTCATCTCACTTTCAAAACGCTTTTTTTCAAAATCCAGTTCACTTTCTTTTAGTTCCGATACATGTTTTGTAAGTTCGATTCCCAACTCTTTTAGTCTTTTTGATACTTTCTCTTGCTGCTCTTCTATTTTTGATTTCTCTGCAGATTTCTCCTCCTTTAGATTTCCCACCCGTTTCATTTCTTCAATATTCTTTCTGATTCGCTCACCGAGTCCGATTAACTCCCTATGAGCTCCCTTTCCCACAAAAAGGATACCACCTGATAACACATCTCCTTTTGGTGTAACAAAGCTGTATTCCGGATATTTATTGTAGAGTTCCAAGCAATCATTTATTGAACTACATAGAAAAAATTTACTAAAGAAGTTAGCAATTACCTCACCTGTCTTACCTCCAACTTTCACTTTCAGAAAATCTGAAAGTTGCCCTAAAACTCTTTTGTCTTTAATGGTTTTAACACTCTCTGTATCCATAAAAGCAAGAAGAACTCCTATCCTCATATCCTTTTCTTGCGCCATTCCCAGGACATCATTTAGTTTTTTCTCTTCCGTAAGAACTACTGTCTGTATGAATGCTTCAAGAGCCCCGGCTAACGCTTCTTTCATATCAAGAGAAACCTCCAGAATATCAGCCAAAATTGACAACGAGTGTTCCTTTCGGAGCGATTTTACAAGTTCGTTATAACCTTTTCTATCTTTCTTGAAACTCCCAAGGAAATCTGCTTCCGCTCCCAAAATGCTTTCTCTTTCGTTCAGGTGTATAAACTCACTTTCCTTGTTTCGTTTTCTTTCCTCGAATTTCTCCCAGTATTCCCGTTCCTTAGCAACCTTTTCTCTTGTTTGCTCCTCTCTTTCCTTTTTCCTACTCAACTCGATTTCAAGTTCAGCCAACACCTCATTGATTTTTCTATTCTCTCCCTGTAAATCACTCAGTTCCAAACTCAGTGTTGCCAAAAATTCTTCTTTGTTCTTTGAATCTGCAGTTTGTGAAATCTGTTTTTCCTTAAGTATCTTCATACTGTTCTCGATTTTTTGTTTCCTTAAACGGGCATCCTCGAAATCAGATTTCTTCTTCACATATTCTTTCTCAAGCGAGGAAACCTTATCTTTCATATTACTGTTCTTCTTTTCCATTGATGATATCTCTTCCGTTCTTTTTGCCTCTTCCTGCTTTTCCTTGTCAATCAAGGCTTGTATTTCAGGAATTTTCTCAATGATTAAATCTTTATCCTTTTCAATATATTCTTTTTGAGAAAGAATGCTTTTCCTTCTTTCTGCATGGGCAATTAGATTTTCGCTGACCTTCCTCATTTCTTCTCTAATTCCGTTATCTTCCTCTCGTAGATGATTTATGTCTTCATCCAATGCTTGCATGCGAGTTATCTCTTTTCCAAGTTTTGCCTCTGAAAATTCCATAAGTTCCAATTGTTCTTCTCTTGCTCTATTCTGTAATTCCATTTCTTTTTCTATGCGCCTTAGTTCCTTCGATAACATCTCATAATCCAGATAAGAAAGCATTACTCTTTTTGCTTTAAGTTCTTCATTTAATTCTTTATATTTCCTGGACCTTCTTTCCTGTCTTTTAAGCGATCGCCACTGTCTCTCAACTTCTAAAAGGATGTCGTTGACTCTTATCAAATCTGTTTTTATCAGTTCCAATTTGCCGAGAGTGGTTTTCTTGTGAGTCTTGTACTTGGCAATTTCTGCTGCTTCCTCAAAAAGGTTTCGCCTGGCTTTTGAATTGGAACTTAAAATGGTCTCTATCATTTCTCTTCTGAAGATGGAATATGCCTCTGCTTTCAAGCCAGTATTAAGAAATAGATTAACAATATCTTTTAACCTCACATTTGTACGATTGATAAAGTACTCACTTTCTCCTGATCTGTAGAATCTGCGAGTTATCGCCACTTCCTCGTAGGAAATCGGAAGTAAACCGTCATTCTCAATCACGGCGGTAACCTCTGCAAAATTAAGGGGTTTGTGGTTCTCCGAACCCTTGAATATGAAATCTTCCATCTTTTCGCCACGCAAATTGAATGGATTCTGCTCTCCCAATACCCATTCGATGGCTTCAAGAACATTGGTTTTTCCACAACCATTCGGACCAACGATACCAACTATGCCTGAATCAAATTCAAAAGTAGTTTTTGCGGGAAATGACTTAAATCCAATAATTTCAAGTTTACTTAACTTCATATATTGGACTATATCACAAAGAAATGGATTGGTCAATCAAAAAAAATGGGAAATTGTAGCGGGGGAAGGATTTGAACCTTCGACCTTTGGGTTATGAGCCCAACGAGCTACCAGACTGCTCCACCCCGCGATGATAGGATAATACATAACACAAAAAAAAACTCTTGTCAAGCCTTTTTGATTTCCGTTCCTGATATTGTTTTCCTCTGTCTCTTAAGTGATTTGAGTTTATGTTATCATTTTGCCTTGATGAAAGCAAAAAAAACCTTGACTAATATCCTAAAATATTATAGTATATTGGATTGTGGTAAGTATTCGATGACGGGAAAAAAATGAAAAGAGAAGAAAATGATTTACTGATAAGAAATATCGGGCAGCTCCTAACTATTCCTGCCAATGGAAAACCTGTTGTAAACCCAACAACCTCTTCTCTTGGAATAATCAAGAATGCCTATATTACCGTAAAAGATGGGAAAATAAAGAATGTTGGAACGAATCCCGCACACCTGTCCGCAAAAAAAGTCATCAATGCAAAGAAGAAAGCAGTTTTGCCCGGATTTATCGATTCTCATACGCACCTTATTTTCGCTGGAACGAGAGAACATGAATTCTCGATGAGACTTGCAGGTAAGGATTATCTTGCGATAATGAAAGACGGTGGTGGGATCAAATCCACTGTAAGCAAAACAAGAAAAACAAGTAAAGAACAGCTTTTCATTGGTGCAAAAAAATACTTGGATGAAGCACTTCAATGGGGAACCACAACCTGTGAAGTTAAGTCAGGCTATGGACTGTCAACTTCCGAGGAGATAAAAATCCTTGAGGTTGCACAAATGCTCCAGAAAGAACATCCTATGGATATTATTCCAACCTTTCTTGGGGCACATGATGTACCTGTAGAGTACAATGGCAAAAAAAAAGATTATGTGGAACTTGTAAAGGATGAAATGATACCTGAAGTGAGAAAAAGAAAACTTGCCAGATTCTGTGATGTATTCTGCGAAAAAGGTGTTTTCAGTAAAAAAGAATCCGAGTCTATTCTCCTGAGCGGGTTAAAAAACGGAATGAGCACTAAAATCCATGCCGAAGAATTCACCAATATAGGTGGAAGTGAACTCGCCTTGAAGGTAAAAGCAACATCTTGCGATCATCTTCTCTATACACTTGATGCAGGCTTAAAATCGATTAAGAAAGCGGGAACAATTGCAGTGCTACTTCCGGGAACAAACCTTTACCTCAAGAAAAGGAAAATACCTCCTGTCAAGAAAATGAGGAAATATAAAATTCCAATAGCAATTGCAACTGATTTTAATCCTGGGAGTTGTCCTGTAGTCTCAATGCCTGTTATGCTATCTCTAGCCTGCATGTTGTATGGCTTGACCACTGAGGAATCTATTGTTGGTTCTACAATAAATGCCGCATTTGCCGTAAAAGAAGAGAATTATCTGGGAAGCATAGAAAAAGGGAAGTTAGCTGATATTATAGTTACGGATTTAGAGGATTATAGGGCAATACCTTACTGGTTTGCTCAAAACCACATCTCGTATGTAATTAAGAGAGGAAAGATCGTGGTTTCTTAGAAAAGGAGGGAACCTAAATTGAAAGAGGAAACAGAAAAAGGATTAAATGCTCTCAAAAATAGGGATTTTGAGAAGGCAAAACAAGTATTTGGAGCAGTAATTGATAAAAAACCAGAGAGTGCCAAATCACATCTTGGACTCAGTTTCTCTTTGCTTAATCTGGGAGATTTTCCGGAAGCAGAAAAACATATGAAAGCTGCCCACAGTCTATTTGAAGCCCAATTCAGTCTATATGAAGCATATGTTTCCGCTAAAGAATTATTGAAAATAAAAGGCAGTAACCTGAATTATATCGATAACCTATTGAGAATTTATGTTAAACTTAACTTCTTCAAATCTTTTGCTGATTTGTTGCTTGAAGTAACCGATACTGACAAAGTAAGTGATGAGGAACTAGAGGAGTTACTCTCGAAAATTGCCCCACTCATAAATGAGGAAAATATCAAGCCTTTGTTCATTTTTAAAAAAAAACACAAACCAAAGGAAGAAGAGAAATTGAATCCATTTGAAAACCTTGAGCTTGCTAACCTGCTTTTTGAAATTGGGTCAACAGATGAAGCAAAAAATGAGTACTACAAAACTGCTCGCGCTTTTCTCGACAAAGAACTGAAAGATAAGGCTTTAGAACTTTTCGTTAAAATAAAGGAATTGTATCCTGATGACGAGGAGCTGGAAAACCTCAAAACTGAAATCGACACCTTTGGCGAGCAGGACGAAGCCACGGATATTGGTGAAAGGATGAAAAAACTTAAAGAACTGTTGCCTACTTTGGAAAATGAGAATGAACCAAGGGTGCGATATTCTTTTGCCGTTCTGTTCAAAGAATTTTCCAGATTTGAAGAGGCGGAGCATGAACTTGATGCGATTTTCACTTTGCCAAAATCTCCTGAAAAGATAAAAGCCTATGTTTTACTTAGTCAAATTTATCTTGACTGGAAGGACGAGAAAAGAGCTGTAAAAGTACTTAATAATGTGATTGACAGCGAACAATTCACCGAGGAAGAAATAGTACCTTTGGAATATAAACTGGGGTCGATATATGAGAGAATTCAGGACTATGATAAAGCTCGGGATATTTACGAAATCGCGCTCGCCAAGAACCCGGAATACCTTGACCTTGTGGAAAAGGTTAAGCAGCTCAAGGAACTGATAGAAAAAAAAGCCCGCAAACCTGAAAAGGAAACTTCAGAAGAGGTCAGGTTAGAACTCGAACCAAGCAAAGTCCCGGAAGAGAAAGCACTGCCAAAGGAAGAAGAAACACTTGAAGAGCAATCGATAAAAGAAAGAATTCTTTATATATAAGGAGAAAAAATGGAATACGAGTCCTTTTATAATTTTATGCAACAACCTTTTTCAAATGTCCCCGACCCTCAATTCTTCTACAGCGGTCCTGAACATGCAAAACCATTTCTTAGGATTATGTACTCAGCACAAAAAATGAAAGGTCTGGTTATTCTCACGGGAAATGTTGGGACTGGAAAAACAACTCTCTCAAGGAAAGTGCTTGCAGCACTTCTTAAAGAAAAAGAGTATCTTCCGGGAATGCTCATACTTACTATGGATGAATATCCGCCATATTGGCTCACATCAAAGGTTGCACAACTTCTTCAAATAAAAGACGAAAACCCTGACGCAGCCAAGATACAATTGATAGCAAGAAGACTCTTCCAGCTGAAAGAAAAAGGTAAAAAACCCGTCATAATAATAGATGAAGCAAATAAACTTGGAAGTGAAGCTAATCTCGAAGAACTAAGAAGCATTATGAATATTGAGGATGAACAGGAAAAGTTAATAACATTTATTCTTTCTGGTATGCCAACCCTTAAGGAAAATGTTTTCAAGAACGAATCTTTAAGACAGAGAATTGCATACCTTATTTCCCTGACTGCTCTATCACAAAACTCCACAGAGGACTATGTGAAATATAGATTGAAAATTGCCGGCGCAGAGGAAGAAGTATTCACTGCAGATGCCCTGGAACTAATATACAAATGGAGTAAGGGAAGACCGAGACTAATAAATACTATCTGCGATAATGCACTCTTTGAAGGCGTCTTGCTTCAAAAAAAACCGATAAGCGGTGACATCGTAAGCCTTGCAACTGAATCTCTGGGGCTTATGACACAGCAAGAAACTAAATAATGCCAAACATCAATGCATTAAAAAGTCAAGCAGCAAAATTAGTTGTCAAGGGCAACTTTGCAAAGGCACTGGGAATCTATTCCAAGGTAAAGGAGATGGATCCGGGTGAACCCAGTATATATAATCTTATGGGAGATGTTTTCCTTAAAATGAGGGAAAAGGAAAATGCCATTGTTGAGTTTACTGAAGCACTCAAACTTTACAAAAAGGTTCAGTACTTCCCCAATGCAATTGCCGTATGCAAGAAAATAATCAGAACGGATAAAGAACAATCGGCTGTATACAAGGACCTTGCAAATCTCTATGTTGGAAGAGGTTTCATAGGTGAAGCAGTCATCAATTATCTCGAATATGCATCCCGAATGAGAAAAGAAGGAAACAAAAAGGAAGAAATAGAAACTTATAAAAAAGTTATAGAATTGGGTCCATCAAAAATTGATATCAGGGAAAGATTAGTTGACCTTTACATCGCTGAAGGTGAGCAACAAGCAGCTGTTGAAGAATTGGAAAAAATCGAAGAACTTCTTATTCAGAAAGGAGAACAAGCGAAGTTACCTGAAATCGAGGAAAAACTTGCAAACCTAAAAATCAGTGAGATGACAGCCACGAAAACTGAAGAAAAAGAGCTTACTGTAAAACAAGGTTTCACTGTTGAAGATATGATGCCTGAGGGAACCAAGCTCGAGAAGAGAGAAGAGAAAAAGGAAGAGGAAACTGTATCACTTGAAGAAGAATTAAAAAAACTTGAAACAATAACGGAAATTCCACAGCAAGGAGATATTGCGGTTGATAATCTTCCTCCACCGGATAAATCCGAATTACAAGCTGCACCAACACAATGGACGAATTTCGAGGAACTCGGAGACCTATGCCTGTCAGTAAATTCGAAAAACGAAGCCATTGACTATTTCTACAAAGCATCGCAGCAATATCTTGAGGAAAACAATTATGAAAGAGCCATAAGCCTTTTCAAAAGGATAATCGAAATAAGACCCCTCGAGTTAAGACCCAGACAGAAACTGATTGAAATTTCTCTTAAGAAAGACGACAAAAACAGTGCAGCCGAATGGAATCTGGATCTTGGAAAATGCTTGTATAAGAAAGGAGCACTTGAGGAAGCCGACAAGGCATTTGCCCGTGCTCTGAACCTTTCTCCCGGAAAAGAAAATATAAAGAAGCAAATTTCAGAGATTAAAGGTGAAGAAGAGAAAAAACCGGAAGCGATTGTGCAAGAACCATCCATCTCGCTTGGAGAGCTGCTTGACGAAGAGAAAACCAAGTCAGGGAAATTCACCGTTGCCGAAGACACTGAAGTCGAAGAACCTGTTACCTTTGAAGATCTTCTTGAGGAATTCAAAGAAGGTGTTCTGGAAAACATCGAAGATGAGGATTTTGATAGTCATTATGATCTCGGAATAACATACAAGGAAATGGGTTTGATTGATGAAGCCATACTCGAATTTGAAAAGGCTTCAAAAGGGGAAAAAACGAAACTAAAGTCATTCGAAATGCTGAGTGATTGTCTAATAGACAAAGGTGACCTTGCGGGTGCAGAAGAAAAAATCAAGGAATCTTTGACAATAAAAGGGCACAAGGACATCGAATTCCTTGGATTAAAGTATAATCTGGCTCTCATTTATGAAAACACAAACAAGAATGAAAAGGCAGCACAACTGTTCGCTGAAATCACGAATACTGATAAATCTTTCAAAGATGCAGCAGCCAAATCGCAGGAACTGAAAGAAAGGATGGAAAAGCCAAAACCTCTTGCGGGGAAAAAAGTACAAAAGGAAAAAGCCAAGAAACAGGCATCCATAGAGAAAGAAACCGAACCGGAGAAAAAAAAGCAGAAAAAGGAAAAAGAAAAGGAAAAAACACAAGAGGTAACATTACAAGAAAAGCCAAAACCCAAAAGAAAAAAGAAGATATCTTATATTTAGCAAAAAATTTGTTACAGAAGGGAGTTATTAGTGGACTATGAGAATTTTTACAAGTTGAAGTTACATCCTTTCTCGAGTGCACCAGACGAGAGATTCTATTACAACAGTCCTCAGCACCACAAGGCAGTCGTAAAACTTACTCATGCAGCGGAAACTATGGTTGGTTTGGCAATTCTCCTGGGGGATATCGGAACAGGAAAAACAACTCTGTCACGTAAGTTACTCGATTCTCTTACATCGTCAGAGGAGTTTGAGGTCGCTCTTCTTGTTATGATTCATTCAGAAGTTACTCCCATCTGGTTGCTAAAAAAAATTGGCAACCAATTTGGTGTTGAATTGGAAACCCCAGATAAAGTTGAAATTATTTCAAACATTTACCAGCAACTTATGAAACTCAAAGATGAAGGGAAAAAAGCAGTCGTTCTTATCGATGAAGCAAATATGCTCAAGAACAAGGAAATGATGGAAGAGTTAAGAGGATTACTAAACATTCAATATGAAGAAGGTAATCTGATAACTTTCATTCTCTTCGGTCTTCCAGAAATGGAAGATTACCTGAAGCTTGACAAACCTCTTTATCAGAGAGTATCAATGAGAATGTTGCTTGGTTCACTATCTCCTGAATCAACCAAGGAATATATAAATCACAGAATAACCGTTGCCGGAAGGGAAAGTCCTTTATTTACGGATGAGGCGATAGATATAATACATGAGTTCTCAAAAGGAAAACCAAGAATGATAAACACTATCTCTGACAATGTGCTACTGGAAGGATACCTCTTGAAAAAACCACTTATCGATGAACATCTGGTAAAAGAAGTTGTTCAAGACCTTGGACTCTCCGACTGACATGGCCTTCTGCGACCTTCACATACATTCTTTTTATTCGGATGGAACTTATTCCCCTTTCCAAATAGTTGAAAAAGCAAAAGAGCAAAACCTTTCTGCGATTTCCATAACAGACCATGATGAAATTCAGGCCATTCAAATTGCAAAGTCCTTTGTAAAAGATCGGGAGCCTATCATTATCTCAGGTGTTGAACTTAGTGCAATATACAAACAGACAGAGATTCACATCTTAGGATACCTCTTTGATGAATTTGATAAGAAAATAACATCAAAGCTTGGCGAGATGCGAGAGTACAGAAGGAACAGAGCAAGAAATATTCTATTGAAACTGGAAGACTTTGGTTTCCACATCAACTATGAAAATATTGATAGATTAGCTGGCAACGGTGCAGTTGGAAGACCACATATCGCTCGGGCAATGCTTGAAACAGGACATTTATCTAACTACAAGGAAGCCTTCACGAAGTACATTGGCAATGGGAAACCGTGTAATATTCCAAAGTACAGGTTGAGCCCAGCCGAAGCAATCTCATTGATAAAAGAATCCGCTGGTGTTCCTATCTTAGCTCATCCTGGAAATATCGGGAATGATGAAATTGTTAACGAACTACTGAACTTCGATTTCGGTGGAATTGAAGTCTGGCATCCTGACCATTCATCAAAACTGACTAATCACTATCTTTCGATTACAAAGAAGAAAAACCTCGTTGCAACAGGTGGTTCGGACAATCATGGAAGCATAACGACTAAATCGCCAATTGGAGGAATAGCAGTGGATTCAAGTGTGGTAGATGCACTAATAAACTACAAGAATACTTACCTGTGATGACAGTTCTTTACTCCTAATCTGTTCGTTATTTCCAAAAACCGCAACATTCAATTGAAACCTATTGAAGGAATAGCCACAACCAGCAGAATAGAGTATTTCACTTCTCTTTTCCACATCCTCCAAAGCCATCCCTAACCGCGCAGAGAATAGACTACGAGAACGATTCCCCTCTTTCTTCTTAATTAAGTCCACTATCTTTTCCTCTGCTTTGGTTGCCTTCTCTCCGAGATTCGAAAACTCCACACCTGAACTGGAGCCAAGTTTCTTATTCCCCGTATCATAATTTAAGTCCGTGCAAACATTCCATTTTTTGAAAAACTTAAGAGAAGCTCCAGCTCCTATTCTTGGGGTAATCCTATCACTATCATAGTCGCTCCAGAAAACTTTTGAGAAAACATCCTTGAGTACAATGCCAGTTGTCACTGGATTATTGCTGTATGCAAATCCAATATCAAGTCCAAAACCATTTCCCGAATCAATATTACTTGATGCATCAACGGGTGAGCTTCCTAATTTTACCAATTCTGCTGAACCCAAACTCGCTCTAATGTACTTCAGATTTATTCCAAATAAAGGTTTATTTTCAAGGGTTTCAAACATCTCACTTGCAACTGAAGTAACGCTCAAACAGAACTCATCCGCGCTATATTCAAGCCTTGATTCGACGCTAACTGTTTCACTGTATTCTTCGGAAAAAACAAGTTCTTGAAGTTTTCTGTCAACTCTTGAAAGCGGGCGAAAAGAAATTCCAGCCCCAGAAGATGCAAATGAAAAAAAATCAAACTTGTAATCGGAAACATCCATAAAGCCGTCCTGCTCGGAAGTAGCATCTCTATTGTTCTGAAAATCAATAGTCACATACTCTCCGATTAAAAAACATAATCCAGCAGGATTATAGAAAGAGACTACAGGCTCATTAACAAGGGCAATGCCTGTGCATCCCATTCCGCAGGAACGCGCACCCGGATACAAACCGCTATAACCATCCCTTTGTATCGGGGAAGAAAAAACCATTTCAGTGGTTTGTAGAAACAGAAAAATAAACAAAGCAAATATTTTCAAGTTACCTTTTTCACCTTTTATCACAGATGAATTATAACCCTTGTACTTTATTTTGTCAACAAATTTCTAAAAACCAGTCCATATTTTCAACCCCAAAACTATGCTGGATTCTTTCATAAAATAAATTTAAGGTAAAGTGATTGTGTGGTTAAATTATTCCTTGACAGCCCGTTTAAAATATGTAATATTTAATTTGTGAATTAACGCATATGAAAGACGATATCAATCCCAAAAAGTAGGTAAAAACAGCATGATTCTTATAACTTTAAAACAAGGGAGGTTATGGTGCTAAATATCATTCTTTCCACCTTTCTTTTAACTACCTGTGATGTGCCAACACCGCCATCTTACTTAAGAAACATAATTCGCAAACAGATACACCCTATTTCCGTTGATGTCGATTCAATCCACTCATTCGATGCGCTGACTTACAGGATTAATCTCTTGCTGGACCCAGGTACTGAATTCATAGATGGATTTGCAGAGATTGAATGCAAGGTAGTTTCTTCCACAATAGACACCGTAACTCTGGATTTCGAGGATATGGCAATCGAGTCAGTGTTGGTGGATGGAACGAGCGCAAGTTATGATTACGGAGGAGGAAATCTCAAGGTAATCCTCCCGTCACCTGCTCAAGCAGGTGAAACACTTCTGGTTCACATCGCATACAATGGTTACCCGCAATTGCACTCGACACCTTTCTGGCCCGAGGGCATTTCCTTTCTGAACAATGTTATCTATACACTCCAGTGCCCCGAAGGCTCAAGATACTGGTATCCATCGTGGGATAAACCATTCGATAAAGCGACAATAGAAATGGATATTACCGTCCCTGATACATTGTTTCTTTGCTCGAATGGATTACTACAGGATTCAACGAATAATGGAAATGGGATCATCACATATTCCTGGAAACACGACTATCCAGTTGCTACATACCTCCAGATGTTCTCAGCCTCCAAATATGCCCAATTAAAGGATACAACACAATCTGTTCCAATCATACATTATGTCTACCATAATGATTCTGCCAAAGCTCTTGCGGATTTTTCGAGAATCCCGGAGGCAATAGACTGTTTTTCAACACTTTTCGGTCCATACGCCTTTGAGAAATTCGGATTCAGTGAGTGCGAGGTGGGTGGAGGTATGGAGCATCAGACGAATGTATCTCTGGGAAGTTTTCTAATAACAGGAACTGGCACGTATGAGTTAATTTTCGTTCACGAACTCTCCCATCAATGGTGGGGCGATATGGTTACACTCGTTGACTGGCGTCACTGCTGGTTAAACGAAGGATTCGCCACTTATAGTGAAGCATTGTGGTGGGAACATCTGTATGGTCAGCAAGGTTTAAAATCCTATGTTATGGATCTGCAAAATCAGTACATAAGCTGGGAATCGGGCGGACACTTATATCCAATATTCGACCCTCCACTGCAGTATCTCTATTCAACAACAACCTATGAAAAAGCTGCCTGTGTCTTGCATATGCTTAGATTCCTCGTCGGAGACAGTTTGTTCTTTTCTACGCTTAAAACATATGGTGCAACCTATAAATACAAAAACGCAAGTACAAATGATTTTAAGAACATAGCCGAATCTGTAACAGGAAAAGAACTCGACTGGTTCTTCGACGAATGGATATATGGTGGTGGCTCTCCGAAATTTTACTACACAATCTTCTACGATACGAATTCCGATTCCATTTCACTTTTGACTATGAGCGAATCGAATACACAAACAAAGTACAGTATGCCGGTCGAATTGAAACTCGCAACGACTATGGATACACTTACAGATACCCTCACAGTAAAACCAAATCTTATAGAACACTTTTACTCACTTTCATCTCCACTGGACTCCCTTGTTTTTGACAATTTCAAGTGGATACTAACGAGAGGATTTGTGAACAACCTGCCCGAACTGGCTTATGTGATTCCAGGCAATGCCAAAGCAGATGTCTTCTGGCATCCATTCTACGATACTACGCTATATAAATACAATGTTTTCTATTCCACAGATTCAGTCGGAGGATGGCTAAAAGACAATGCAGCTCCCTTTGATTCAACACACTGGACGGTCTCTGGTCTTCAGAATAATCAAAAATATTACTTCAAGATAGACGCAGAAAATAGAAAAGGATACGAAACCGATTCCTCATCGTATCTTTTCGCAACACCACTTTCTTTTCCTATGGATAGAGGACTTCTGGTTATTGATGAAACAATGGATGGAAATGGAAGCTCCCCTATCCTGCCAACAGATGCAATGGTTGACTCGTTTTACAACTATATGCTTACACCTTTCCCATATACACAATGGGATTGTGCAGATAATGGACTTCCTCCTCTCGACACACTTGCACACTACGCCCAGATACTGTGGCATGATGACGATATGGGCTTCAGCACCATTAACAACTGCAGCGATGGACTTATTGCTTATTGCTATAATGGCGGTGGATTTGTCCTGAGTGGATGGAGAACATTAAAAACCTTTACAAATTCGATGCTTGACTTCTATGAAATACGAAACCCGGAAGAAATACCTGTTCCAAGATTTAAAGGCGTTCACGGTTTACTGGGTTACAATGATGTTCCTGTGGATTCTGCAAAGATGCTATCATCCTGGAACTGGATGTTAAACTACGGCTGGCATTTTCATGTGAGTAAGGGTGATTCCATTGCGCTTGTACAGTCTCCGGATACTCTTTATGATAGTCTCATAACGGGAATAAGGAATACTTCAGGAAACACAAAATATGTCATACTTGGATTTCCGCTCTATTTTATGGAAGGAGCAGATGCAAGAACTTTTCTGCAGAAAGCACTGGTAGATGTAGGTGCAGGGGTGAGTGAAACCGAGAAAGAGACTGTCAAACAAATCAGTATAGGAAAACCTTATCCTGAACCGTTTTCAACAAGAACCCATTTCTCAATCTCTCTTCCACATTCTACCACTGTTGACATAGCCGTATTTGATGTTTCCGGAAGGATGGTAAAAACCATTTACTCAGGGAAATTAGCTCAAGGAAGACACACTTTCAGCTGGAATGCAACAGATAATCGAGGAAATTTAATTGCAAGTTCCATCTGCTTCATTCGGATTAAAACAAACAAAACATGCAAGGTGCGGAAAGTTGTTATTGTAAGATAACCGTTTCTGAAATATTCTGTGTTATTCTGTGTAATCTGTGGCTAAATGTTTTGGTGGTGGACTGGGTGGGGTTAACGGGCGCGGACGATGTCCTTTACCTTCATCAACCTTGTAAGGTTGCTTCTCTCCATCTCGGAAAGTTTCATCGTTATATACTTGATGGTCTCTTCGAGATTCGGAATGAGTATGTATTCAAGGGCATTCACCCTTCTTCTTGTCTTCTCAATCTCCTCTGCCATAAGCTGTAATTTCTTTTCCTGCTCTGCAAGATGAACAAGTTCTTCGACAACTTTTTCTATACCAAGAAGTGCTGAATCGAGTTCGCCTGTTGTATGAGCGTAGCCGTAATTCTGAATCCTACCTTCGGTTGTAACATTCAATATAGGTGTCCTGACACCCATTGTCGACTTTTCATCCATAGTAAGTCCTATCTTGATACCTGGAACAAGCATTGCACTTTCAAGGAATTCACTTTCCATTCCTGCCTTGGCAAACAAGTATCTTCGCGTGGCAACACCCAACGCCTTATCGACCTTTTCCCTTAACTCCTTCACAGTATCAACAAGTTCAAGAAGTTGCTTCATTAGTTCATCCTGTTTGTCTTTCAGTAACTTGTGTCCTCTTCTTGCAAGGAGAATTCTCTTCTTTAATCGCAAAAGTTCCATTCTTGTTGGGTTTACATCAAGAATCATCTTTTCTCCTTAAACCTATCAAACTATTTAACTTCTTCACTTGCTTTGGTCTTGAACTTATTGAAATATTTTTCAATATATTCATCCCTGACCCTCTTCATCTCTTCTTTTGGAAATACACTGAGTAGCTTCCATCCCAGATCAAGCGTTTCCTCAATAGACCTGTCTTCATATTCATCCTGTGAAACATATTTTCTTTCAAAAGAATCCGCAAAGCTAAAATAAATCTTATCGGAAGTGGAGAGAGATGCTTCGCCAAGTATGACCGCCAATTCCTGAGCTTCTTTTCCCTTTGCATAAGCCGCATATAGTTGATTTAGTAAATCTGCATGGTCTTCCCTTGTTTTCCCTCCACCTATTCCTTTATCCTTGAGTCTTGAAAGAGATGGGAGCACATCAACCGGAGGAGTGATTTTTTTTCTATGAAGTGATCTTGAAAGAATGATCTGTCCTTCGGTAATGTATCCCGTTAAATCAGGAATGGGATGTGTTTTATCATCTTCAGGCATAGACAATATCGGTATAAGTGTAATGGAACCTTTCTTTCCCTTTATTCGTCCTGCTCTTTCATATATGGTCGAAAGGTCAGTATAAAGATATCCAGGATATCCCCTTCGTCCCGGTATTTCCTTTCTTGCCGCTGAAACTTCTCTTAATGCTTCACAGTAATTTGTCATATCAGTCAGAATTACAAGTACATGCATATCTTGAGTAAATGCAAGATATTCCGCTGCAGTAAAGACCACTCTTGGCGTCGCAATTCTTTCTATAGCAGGGTCATCTGCAAGATTCAAGAACAACACAGCTTTTTCAATCGCACCTGTTTTCTTAAAGTCGTCAATGAAAAACTGCGCCTCCTCGAAGGTTATTCCCATTGCACCAAACACAACTGCAAACTCTTCTTCCTTACCGAGAACCCTGGACTGCCTTACAATCTGAGCAGCCAGTCTGTTATGTGGTAAACCTGAACCAGAAAACAAAGGGAGTTTTTGCCCTCGAACAAGAGGATTAAGCCCGTCTATTGTGGACACTCCTGTCTGTATGAATTCATTTGGATAATTCCTTGCCGTTGGATTTATGGGTGCACCGCTAATATCCAGCCTTTCTTCCGGTATGATAGCAGGTCCGCCATCTATGGCTGTTCCCAATCCATCAAAAACCCTTCCAAGCATATCAATAGATACGCTCAGTTCTATTTCCCTGCCAAGAAATCGAACCTTGCTCATATCAACATCTATTCCCGAAGTTCCTTCGAATACCTGTATCATTGCGGTATTTCTGTTCACTTCAAGTACTTGACCTCTCCTCTTTTCACCTTCGGGTAAGAATATCTCAACAAGCTCGCCAAATTTGACATCATTAACCTTATTCACAATCAAAAGGGGTCCTTTTATATCAGTAATTGTTCTATAGTCCTTGTACATTTAACCTCCTGCAGATTTTCATTATAAGGATAAAGACAGTTTAATTAGTTTTATTAGTCTTATTGGTTTAATTTGTTTACAACTAATCAAACCAATCGAACCAATCAAACATGTTAGATTATTTCTTGACAAACGCGAAACTCTCAATTTGCTGATAGCCCTTTTCATGCTTCTGTTTTTACCTCTTCTTTTGAAATAGAAGCTAACTCCCCGTCTATCTCTTTCATTATTTCCTCTATTTTACTTAGTTCCTTCTCTGGTATATATTTTGCTCTCGCGATTCTGTCTCTTACTTTCATGGATTTAATAGCTGATATCGGCACCCCGGAATCAAGTACGCCCTTTGTCTTCTCATAAAAATGCAGAATAACCTTTAAGAGCAGAAACTGTTTCTTCAAAGATGTGTATGTATCAACATCGTGGAAAGCATTCTGGTGCAAAAAATCTTCTCGAATGGACCTTGAAACTTCCAGTGTAAGCTGATCATTCTCACTGAGTGCATCAACACCAACAAGTCTCACAATTTCCTGGAGTTCGGTTTCATTCTGCAATAGATTCATCGCCAAACGCTCATTCTTGACAAACTCTCTATCAACATCTTCTCTGAAAAAGTTCTCAAGAAAATCAGCATAAAGCGAATAACTATTCAGCCAACTTATCGCTGGAAAATGCCGCATGGCTGCAAGTTTATCCTCAAGACTCCAGAAAACCTTTACAACTCTCAATGTTGCCTGGACAACAGGATCTGAAAGGTCTCCTCCCGGGGGTGACACTGCTCCGATAACTGAAAGAGCTCCTTCTCTTTTCTTACTGCTTAAGCAAACCACCCTACCCGCTCTTTCATAGAAGGAGGCAATTCTTGCTCCAAGATAGGCAGGATATCCTTCTTCTCCAGGCATCTCCTCCAGTCTTCCGGAAATTTCTCTCATAGCCTCCGCCCATCTTGATGTTGAATCTGCCATAAGTGCAACATCCATTCCCATATCTCTAAAATATTCTGCAATTGTAATTCCTGTATATACGGAGGCTTCTCTTGCTGCAACCGGCATATTGGATGTATTTGCAATCAGTACTGTTCTTTTCATTAGTGGCTCACCACTTCTTGGGTCCACTAGCTCGGGAAACTCTAAAAGTACATCGGTCATTTCGTTCCCTCTTTCACCACATCCTATATAAACTATAATCTCTGCATTTGCCCATTTTGCGAGCTGATGCTGAATTACTGTCTTACCCGATCCGAATGGACCAGGCACACAGGCTGTTCCTCCCTTAGCTACAGGGAAAAATGTGTCGATTACCCTCTGACCTGTAACGAGTGCTGCTTCGGGAGAAAGTTTCTTCTTAAACGGTCTTGGAACTCTCACAGGCCATTTCTGCAATAATTTAATCTCTTTCTTCTGGTTGCCTTTTCTAAGGATAGCAATGGTTTCCTCAACACTGAAGCTTCCCTTTTTTATGTCCTCAACGGTTCCGCGAGCATCAGGAGGAACCATAATTTTGATCGTTACAAGTGATGTCTCCTTGACTTCTCCTAAGATATCCCCAGCTTCAACTTCATCACCTTTCTTGACTGTTGGCTTAAAATCCCATTTCTTCTCTCTATCGAGTCCTGGAATGGATATACCACGCGCAATATTGTCTCCCGACATTTTCCTTATGACATTGAGAGGTCTTTGTGTTCCATCAAAAATAGACTCGATGAGTCCCGGGCCGAGCTCAACGGATAGAGGAAATCCCGTACAATAAACAGGTTCTCCAGGACCAATACCTTCGGTGTCTTCGTACACCTGTATGGAAGCAAGGTCATCCTTTAACTCGATAATCTCTCCCATAAGTTTCTTTCCGCTAACATTTACAACATCATACATTCTAGCCCCCCGCATACTACTAGCAACAACAAGAGGCCCTGATACCCTCACTATTTTCCCTTCAATCATAAAATGCTCCTTAATAGTATGGTTAAGCACAAGCCCCTTTTATTAAAGGGGAATTTAGGAGGTTTCTAATTTCTCCTTTAATGCTTCGACAAGCTTAGAAACAGCGGTTTCCGTATTATTATAAAATATCTTACTATCCTTCTTTACCTCAGGTGAAAAGATTTTTATAACCCAGGTTGCAGAACCGCTCAAACCAATTCTTTCCATCTCAATTTCCAAGTCAGGTGGAGTAAGGACAACAATTTCTGTTTTCTTTGCAGCTAACTTTCCCTTAAGGGTTGGTAGTCTCGGAATATTGATTTCCTTTACAACAGTAAAAAGAGCAGGAAGTGGCGTTTCGATTACCACATAGCCCTCTTCTGTCATCCTCTCTACCCTTGCAGAATGCCTATCTATCTTCTCGATCTTTCTCACATATGCAACCTGTGGAATATCCAAGTTTCCAGCAATTCCGGGACCCACCTGTGCGGTATCTCCATCTATTGCCTGTTGTCCGCAGATAATGAGATCATACCCGCCCAATTTTCTTATTGCACGAGAAAGTGTATATGAAGTGGCAAGCGTATCAGCTCCTGCAAATTCCTTTGCACTCAAAAGATATGCCTTGTCTACACCCATAGAAATCACCTCTTTCAGTGCATCCCTTGCTTGCGGAGGCCCCATTGAAATTGCCACAATCTCGCAATCTCCCAAACTTTCCTTGATTTTTAAAGCTTCCTCAACTGCAAATAGGTCAAATGGATTGACGATAGATTCTACACCTTCTCTTATCAATGTATTGGTCTCAGGGTCAATTTTGACTTCGGCAGTATCCGGAACCTGTTTGATACAAACGAATATTCTCATTTCTTTATGTCTTGTCTACTTATTTCCTCGATTGCATCTTTTGCCGCCAATTGTTCTGCAATTCTCTTGCTCCTTCCATATCCCTGTGCAAGAATCTTCCCATTAACTGAAACTTCCGTTGTGAAAAATACCGAATGCTCCTCATCCGATTTCTTTTTGGTAATATATTTGGGGAGACCCATTCCCTCACTCAAAGCAAATTCCTGCAATCTTCCCTTGAAATTCCAATCATCTATTTCAATCCTCTTGGGAATAATATTCTTTTCCACGAATTCTCTTGCTTTCTCATATCCAGAATCAAGGAAGATGGCTCCAATAAGCGCTTCAACACATTCGGCAAGTATATTCTCCTTCGTTTCTCCACCCGTTTGTCTTTCCCCTTTTCCCAGTCTTATAAAACTGTTTAATTGCCAATCTATTGCCTTTAAGAAGAGAAAATGAGAATTTACAACGAATGCCCTTTTTTCTGTCATATCTCCAACTGTAATTAATGCATCCCTCTCGAGTATGTACTGACTTACCGCAAGTCCAAGAACCGCATCGCCAAGGAATGCAAGTTTTCTGTTATTCTGTTTTCCCTCACACGAACCGTGTGTCATTGCTTCTGCGAAGTGCGTAATTTCGCTGGGTTCAACTCCCAGCTTATTCTTAAGTTTCAACATCTAATTCCTCTAATGGAGCAATCAACAAGACCAACCTTTTAAAACAAGTTTCTTCACTGAACAGCTTATCCTGAAAACTTCTTGAGAACAAGCGTTGCATTGTGCCCCCCAAATCCAAAGGAATTTGAGATGGCAGTTTTGACAACTAATTCCCTTGCCTCGTTTGGAACATAGTCCAGGTCGCAGTCAGGATCAGGAAACTCATAATTGATTGTGGGAGGGACTATATTGTTTTTTATAGTTAGAACCGTTGCTATGAGTTCGCTAGCCGAAGATGCTCCAAGCATGTGACCAATCATTGACTTGTTTGAACTCACTGCGATCTTTCTCGCTCGCTCGCCAAAAAGAGATTTTATTGCTTTTGTTTCGATTTTGTCGTTAAGCGGTGTCGAAGTCCCATGAGCATTTATATAATCTATATCTGCAACATTCAATCTTGCATTCTCTATTGCCGTTCCCATTGACAGCACGGCTCCTCTTCCTTCCCCGTCTGGTGCCGTAATATGGAAAGCATCATCCGAAGCTCCATATCCTATAAATTCACAGTATATATGTGCTCTTCTTATCTTTGCGTGCTCAAGTTCTTCAAGAACTAAAATCCCGGCACCCTCGCTCATAACAAAACCATCCCTCTCCCTATCAAAAGGTCTTGACGCCTTCTCGGGCTCATCGTTTCTTGTTGAGAGTGCTCTCATCACACAAAAACCTGCAAGTGCAAGCGGGGTTATCGTCGCTTCAGAACCACCCGTTAACATCACATCCGCTCTTCCTGATTTTATTGTCTCGTAAGCTTCTCCAATGGCATGACCACTCGATGCACAGGCACTCGATGTTGCGAAATTGGGTCCCTTGAATCCAAACTTTATTGCAATCGAAGCTGCTGCCGTGTTCACAATCATCGATGGAATAAAGAACGGACTTATCCTTGAAGGTCCTTTGCTGAGTAATCTGTTGTGCTGCTCTTCCCAGGTCGAAAGTCCTCCAATACCCGATGCCACAATAACACCGACTCTTTCAAGATTCTCTTTCTCAAGCTCTATGCCTGCATCTATGACCGCTTGATTGGCCGAAACAAGAGCATATTGACAGAAAAGGTCTTTTCTCTTAAGTTCCTTTCTTTCAATAACATCTTGGGGGTCAAAATTCTTAATCTCTCCTGCAATTTTGCTCGAATAATCTGACACATCAAATCTGGTTACCCGAGCAACACCGCTTGTTCCTTTCACCAAATTGTTCCAGAAAAACTCCTTGTTATTCCCAATCGGTGTTATAATTCCCAAACCAGTAATAACTACTCTTCTTTCCATTTCTTTCCTTTTGATTGCACGGTTTTACTTCCTAATACGCAATCACGACTCTTTATTAACTCCTTTTTAAAGAAAATAAGGTTATTACTTTTCACTCATCTTCGTGTCGAGAAACTTCACAGCTGCGCCAACGGTTGTCAACTTTTCCGCTTCTTCATCAGGAATCTCGATTTCGAATTTGTCCTCGAAAGCCATTATAAGTTCAACGGTATCAAGAGAATCGGCACCAAGATCCTCAATGAAGCGTGCCTCTTCCGTAACAGCTCCTTCTTCAACACCAAGCTGTTCACAAATTATCTTTTTGACTTCATCGAACTGCGACATTAACTCCTCCTTTTTGCTGGGTTAAATTTCCCGTCATAATCACATAACCATTCCACCGTCAACATTGAGAACTTGACCAGTTATATATGCAGCCTCATCTGATGAGAGAAATGCAACTACGTTTGCAATATCAGCTGGTTTTCCCATTCTGTTAACGGGTATTTGTTTAATGTACGATTCCTTCACTTCACCTGGGAGCGAAACAGTCATTTCTGTTTCTATAAAACCCGGTGCAACTGCATTTACCGTAATATTTCTTTTTGCCACCTCCTTTGCTACGCTTTTTGTAAAACCTATTATGCCAGCCTTAGATGCTGCATAATTGGACTGACCAAAATTGCCAGTTATCCCAACAACAGAGGATATGTTGATGATTCTCCCCCATTTATGGGAAACCATTGTTTTAAGCACTGCCTTCGTACAGTTAAAACATCCGTTAAGATTTACATTCAACACAATCTGCCACTCATCAAGTTTCATTCTTAACAATAATCCATCGCGTGTGATTCCAGCATTATTGACTATTATATCTATTTTATCAAAATCGTCAAGCACTTTTTTGACCATTCCCGTTACCTCTTCATACTCTGAAACATCAACTCTGTAATACTTCGCTTTTACTCCGAAAGATTCACTTATCTCTTCCGCTGATTTTTCTCCTTCATCAATTATATCCCAAATTGCAATATTATTATTCAAAGAGGCAAGTTTTACAGCAATTTCTTTTCCGATACCTCTTGCGCCACCTGTAATTATTGCTACCTTCATCTTTACCCCATTGTTAGTTAATGGCTGAAAGTCATTTTATCCTTTACAGCTTTAATTCTTCCTTAAATTTCTGCAGTGTTTCTTCATTATTAACATTCCTGACTTTGGCATCCTTTATTATTCTCCTTACAAGACCCGTAAGAACCTTCCCTGGACCTATCTCCATAAAGGTGTCGACCCCCATTTCGTCCAGTGTAAAAATTGTCTTGACCCATTGCACAGGGTTAAGAATCTGTTCTGAGAGGTTCTCTCTTATTTCTTTTTCATTATGTGCAACATCACCCGTTACATTCATAACTACAGGAATTTCGGGCATGCTGAATTCTTGTTTCAACAAAACCTTCTTGAATGGAATAAAAGCATCTTCCATAAGTTTCGAGTGAAACGCTCCGCTAACTTTGAGTTCGATTACTCTCTTTGCACCCCTTGCCTTTGCCATCTCCATAGCTTCGCGTATCAGGGAAATCTCGCCAGTAATTACTGTCTGTGATAATGAATTATAATTCGCAGGATTGATAACCCCCTTTCCAGCAAGTTCAGAGCATATTGCCTTTACATTCTCAGGTTCAAGCCCGATAACTGCAGCCATAGTTCCTGGCGATACTTCTCCAGCTCGAGACATCAACTCTCCTCTTAATCGAGTTAAATGTAATACATCATCGAAACCTATTGCTCCAGATGCAAGAATTGCAGAGTACTCACCCAGGCTATGACCTGCAACCGCATCGGGCCGGATGCTGTTACTAATAATGGAATAAATTACATAACTGTGAACAAGTATTGCCACCTGAGCGTTCTTTGACTCTGTTAGCTCTTCTAAAGGTCCTTCAAAACTGATTCTCTCAAGTGGAATCCCAAGTATTTTTTCAGCTTTATCGTAGATTGCTTTTGCTTCTTCAAACTTCTCGTAAATGCTTTTGCCCATACCGACATACTGGGAACCCTGTCCAGGAAAAATAAAGGCAATCTTACCCATTATTACCCTTCATATTTATATCTTCAAGTTTCTGGCTAATTATATCATTCACCTTCTCTGTCACATTTTTCCGTGCCGTAAGTATTGCATTCTTGATAGCCCTTGGATTCGACCTACCATGCGAAATTATCGTAATTCCATTTACACCAAGAAGAGTCGCTCCACCATACTCTTCATAGCTCATCTTGTTGAATAATCCTTTAATCGCAGGTTTAAGAAGTATCCCTCCTAATTTATATCGCAAATTCGTCTTTACAGCTCCCCTGATTGCATCTGCAATTGTATGTACAATACTTTCACCAAACTTCAGAATTGCATTTCCAACAAATCCATCGGCTACAACAACATCGGCTTTTCCAAAGAGAATATCATTTCCTTCGACATTACCAATAAAGTTCAAGCCGCTTTTATCTATCAGTTCGAACGCTTCATAAGTTAATCCCTTGCCTTTTGTGCTTTCTTCACCGATACTGAGAAGTCCAACTTCCGGATTCTCCTTGCCAATAATCTTCTCGAAGTAGATTGAACCCATAATAGCATACTGCAAGAGATTTATTGCCTTTGTGTCAGATGTGGCTCCCACATCGAGAACCAGGGTACAACCAGAATCAGTCGGGAAAAAGCTCGAGAGAGCGGGTCTTGAAACACCTTTCAGTCGTCCAAGAGTAAGAACAGAAAAAGCAACAACAGCACCTGTATTGCCGGCACTAACAAAAGCATCAACCTTTTTCTCTCTAAGCAATTTTATTCCAACTGCAATTGATGAATCCTTTTTCTTTCGGAAGGCATCAACCGGTTTTTCGTGTGCTTCTATGACCTGTAAAGCATTTACAATCTCGAAATTCTCGTCTGATTCATTTAGCTCTAAAAAACAATCTCTGATTACTGTTTCCTTACCTGTGAAAATAATGTTTAGGTCACGGGCTTCCTTGACCGCCTCAATGGCACCGGATACATTGACAATAGGAGCCTTATCACCCCCCATAGCATCGACTGCGATACGCATCATTTCTCTTTTATCTTGATTACTTCTCTACCCTTATAATACCCACAGTTCTGACAAACCCTGTGAGGCAGTTTTAAACTGTGGCAGTGCGCACATTTTACGAGTTGAGGGAAAGAAACCTTCCAGTGTGTTCTTCTTTTTCTCCCTCTTGTTTTTGACTGTCTTCGTTTTGGTAAAGCCATTTATCCTCCTATTTCTATCTTAATAGTTTTTTCAAGGGCTCCCATCTTGGGTCAACTTTCTCGTTCCTGCACTCACAATGCTCTCTGTTCAAATTAGTACCGCACACGGGGCATAACCCTTTGCAGTCCAAGTTACATAGTGGTTTCATAGGAATCAACAAACTTACTGCATCATAGACCAATGGGGCTATATCTATCATACCGTCTTCCGTATACTCCACCGAATTATCCGTTGTGGAAAGCTTTATCTTCTCTCTTTGAGAATGTTCAATCATTTTGAGGAAAAGCGTATGCATCTCTTCTTTCTTGTTTATCTGGAATGTTTCAAAACATCGCGCACATTCGAGTGTCAATGCAAACAAAAGTGTACCTTCGAGTTCAATCTTGTTTCCCTTCTTTTTTAGATTGATTTCACCTTCTATGTTTTCTTCAATCACCTTTTTATTTAGCCCAACGCTCTCTGCCTTTATGGAAAGATTGAAATGATTATCTCCCTGTTTAAGCGAGTTAATATCCCACTTTAGTAAAGTGCTTCTCATCGCTTGAGCACCTCTTTCAACTTACTGGTTAGTTCCGGAACAACCTCAAAAAGGTCTCCAACTATTCCGAAATCACAAATCTTGAAAATCGCTGCATCGGGGTCTTTGTTGATGGCAACAATGACATCTGCCGATTGCATTCCCGCAAGATGCTGCACAGAACCCGAAATCCCGGCAGCTATGTATAACTTTGGAGAAACGGTTTTCCCTGTTTGCCCAACCTGGTGTGAGTAAGGAATCCACCCTTCATCAACGACAGGTCTTGAAGCTCCAACCGCTCCACCAAGCACATCTGCAAGGGATCTTATAAGGTCAAAATGCTCCGGAGAACCAAGCCCACGCCCGCCAGAAACAATTATGTCGGCTTCTGTCAATTTAATCTGTTGAGAAACGTCTTCAACATACTTTATAAATTTACTCCTTGAGTTAGTAACATCGTCCGAGAAACTCTTTTTGATAACCTTTCCTTTTCTCTCCTTATCGAGAGGTAACTCCTTCATAACCTTGTGTCTTACAGTAGCCATCTGCGGTCTTGTATTTGGTGTTATGATTGTTGCCATAATATTTCCACCAAACGCCGGTCTTGTCTGGATAAGTTTTCGGTCTTCTTCGTCTATATCGAGTCCCGTGCAATCCGCAGTCAAACCTGTTCTTAAAGCTACCGATAATCTCCCAAAAAGCGAGCGTCCGATAGTTGTTGAACCTGCTAAAATCACCTCCGGCTTGTATTCCACAGCAAGTTCTCTTAAAACTTTTGAGTATGGCTCGGGAAGGAAATGCTCAAGTTCAGGTTGATCTACCAATATAACTGTATCCGCACCTTTTCCAAAGAGTATGTCGGTTTCCCCTATAACCCCATTCCCAAGCAGAACTGCCGAAAGTTCACATTCCAATTTGCCTGCAAGTTCTTTTCCCTTGCCGAGTAATTCAAAAACCACGGGCTCCACCTTTCCTTTTTTTTGCTCGGCAAAAACCCAAACCCCTTTATATTCTTCCAGATCTGTCTTGCTCTCCTTTTCCCTCTCGATTGCGACTGCATCTTCGGGACAAACTGTAGAACACACTCCACATATCGTGCAAAGATTTTCATCGATCAATATCTTCCCGTCTTCTTCTACCATTGCAGCTACCGGACAAGAATCAACACATATGCCACAGAGAGTACATTTATCTGCAAGTATTTTTATGGGAAATGCGTTAGGGGATGCACTTTTCTTCATTTTTCTTCTTTCAATATATCAGTCCCAACTGCCCTCTTTATTGTTTCTCTCAATCTATTATAAGCAAAACCTTTACTTTTGCCCTTACCAGGTATCGGGACTATACTTGTCGTTGGCTTTAAGGATAATTTCAAAAAAAGAGATTCCATACCTTCTATGCTGTCTTCTCCAATCAAAACAATAGAATATTCTTTATCTACGACTTTCGCAAAAACCTCTTTCACATTGTCTTTACTGACTGGATATATATCAATCCCCACCATTTTCAAAGGTTCGATAATATCCCTTTCTCCAACTGCAGCTATTTTACCTTTCATCTTATATATCAGTTAAATGTTACAGGTATTCTTTCACGCATCCGTTCAGCAGGTATCTCATTCAGCTTTCCAACGAGTATCATCTTCACTATATTAAGGTCTTGCTGCCTTGCTATGAAGTACGCAACTACTGGTTCGATACCAAAAGTAACATACCGTGTAAGCTGCATAATACGCATTATCAAATTATCAACTTCTCTATCAAGCGTGGAGAAAGAACCCTTCTCAACAATATCTCTGACGCTGTCAAGAACAACTTTTGCATAGGGTGTGTTACTGAAGAAGGAGGATACTGTTTCAATGGGCTCTCCGACCATTTTCAAGAAAAAACCTTTCGGCAATTCTCCGCCGCCTATCAGGACATCATCATAATCCTCCGATGTATGGAAATACTTAATTCTTAAGAAAGTAGAAATGTTCACGAGATCGATTTTCGTTCTAACATAGTATGACAGAAAAGGAATTTTGGATTTACCTGCTAAAGAAAGCTTATAATTATATTCATAACCGTCAATAAGAAATTCTGTGGTCTTAAGGTCCTTATTAATGTAATGATGTGCAATTGCTTCGCCAGTAACCTCCCCTGCAAATGCAGGTAAAAAGTTGAAATTCTCCGTCTCGAAAGCCTGTTTCATAATAGAAAGCGGGATTGTACCAAACACCGACAACATACTGGATGTATCCATTCCCGTTAATCTACCCTTTATGAGCATCTTTAAGTTTACGAAATCATACGTTACTTTAAGTAAATCTATTATCTCAGAATCAAATATCAATTTTCCCATCAATCTTGCCAAAAGCTTTTTCTCTTCTTTGACCATTTCTTCATATCTTGATGGGTCTCTTATCTCCCCCAGGGTGTCATCATATGCAGTATCTTCGAGGTAAACAAGTGCATCGCTTATAGTTGGACTTTCAATCATTCTATCAACCTTTGCATTGGAAAGTAATTTTGTCTCCAATACTCTTACCCTTCCGGTAGAGTAGGCATATTTAACTTGAGGTTTAAATTCAATCATAGACCTAATGTTCCTTCAATTTCGGAATCTCCTGGTTTCGAATCTTTTATCATGAGCCTTTTCCGAATCCATAGACTGCTGATATTTTCAATAAAATAGGATTTTCGCAAGTTCTCCTTCCATTTTCTCTTTGATTCTTACAAGGATCGTATCTGCAGTTGCGTTGAATTCGTATGTATCTTTCTTGACGATGCATCCTCCGTCGAAATTTTCAGATTCTGTTCCCGCTTCACCTTTGTAATCTAATTCTGCAAGAATTTTCTTCGGAATTTCTCCGCCTAATCTTTTAACATCATTTATGGAAAGAACAAGGGTGAATTTTCCACTTTTCACTTCTTCGGTTATCATATTTGAAATAAATCTTATATAGTCATCCTTCTTAAGCGATAGTATTCTCGTCTTTACTTCAGAGAAAACAGAGTCAATGATTTTTCTTTTTTCGCCGAGAGTCTGCGCTCTATTCTGCATCCTTGCTTCCGAAAGCCTTCGTTCCAATTCCCTTCTCTTTGCATCATTACAAAGTTCCTTTGTTTCTTTCCTGATATTCGTTTCTTCCGCTCTTGCTCTGGAAAGTATTTCCCTTGTTTTTTCCTTTGCTTCACCTGCTATTCCTTCGGCATCATCTTCTGCATCTTTTAGTATCTTCTCTCTGATTCTGCTATCTGCCAATGAATTACCTCCTTGATTGATGTTGAACGTTTATGATTTATTATCCATTTTCAAGAAAATTATGTTATTTTTACGCGAAAATTGCTTTCTAAACTTTAGCCAACAAGAAAATAGTTATAATTAATCCCAGGACTGCATATGTTTCTACCATAACTGCGTACATTACTCCTTTCATTGCCTGGTCAGCTCTCCTCGCAACCAGGTTTGCACCAGCAGCACAAACTTTTCCCTGGTGTATAGCTGAGATTAATCCGGCTATTGCGATAGGAAGACAGGCAAAGAGAATACGCCATCCATCAATCATGGTTATATCTGGTGTTATTTTTCCCATAGCGAGCATGGAGGCAAGGAAACCATAGAATCCCTGTGTTCCAGGTAGAACAACGAGGAGGAAAAGGCTTCCAAATTTTTCCGGGTCTTCACTGAGTACTCCTGCTGCTTGCTGACCAACAATGCCAATACCTATTGCTGACCCGACTCCAGCAAGGAATGCAGCCATAGCGCTACCAGCAATTGCAATTGCTACTCCATCCATGTAACCTCCTTTACTTTTAATGAACGTTTTTTCCCGAAATTAAGATTCATTCTCTTTTAGTAAATTAACTATGCTTGTTTTAGCACAATATGCTTTTCGTTTCTTCGTAATGGGCTGAAGGCTTCTCCTCCCCCTGTGAAGAATTTCTGGAAGAATTCAACATACTGCAGCCTTAAAGTATGCACAAAACCACCAAGGGTATTTATCCCTAAATTGAAGAGATGACCACCGATGAGAATAATAATAAATATGATAACCCCCGCAATGGGAATGCCAAGTGTCATTCTTGCGATATCATTAATAGCTCCTGCAATTCCTGCAGTTACAAGTCCAAGAGCCATTAACCTGATATATGAAAGAAAGTCACCAAGATAGGAGAATATACCTCCAAGAATGGTGAATCGTAATACACCGAGAAAGAGTCTGAAGACTGGGTTTTTTTCCTTTCGTGCTCCGAAGATGACTACAATTAACGCACAAAAAACGAAAACAGCAAATGAGGGCTTTACTAAAATTACAGGGAGCAATCTTCTTGATGAAAGGTTCAGCTGTATACAAAAATCTGAAGCAAAAAGCATGATAAGCCCTGACGTGAGAACGACGAGCCAAACGACTGCTTCAATAAGGGCATCGGCATAATTCTTGCTTCTTATTTCTTCATAAAGCTTGATAATTAATCCCCAGTAAATCTGAATAGCTCCAAAGACGAGTGCCAGTCTGTAGAACACGAAATATGATTTCATCGGATCAAAAATCATAATAGATTTTAAGATTTGATCAAGGTATGTTCCTTTGAAGAGGTTTCCAAACCAACCGCCAAGCAAAGCACCCTCAATGATTGTAAAGACGGCACCGATGAAAATTAGCCAGAGAAATTTTCTTCCCCCGGGCATTTTCTTCATCAGAAACAACGCAATGAGCGCAAGCACTACGCCATATCCTGCATCCGTAAGACAGAGCCCGAAGAAAAGCGCAAAGAAAAGGGCTAACAAAGGGGTGGGATCCAATTCGGAATATCTTGGCATGCCATAAAGTTCGGTAACGATTTCGAAAGGTTTGAAAACCTTTCTGTTTACCAATTTCACAGGTGGTTTCTCCTTCTCTCGAGGCTTTGCATCAAACATTTCCACCGCGTCGTAACCGTCTACCATCTTGACAAGTTCCTTCTTCCTCTTAGCTTCAACCCAACCTTCTATTATGTATGAAGTTCTTGTTTTCACACCCTCCTTTACCGTATTCAATCGAGAAACCTCATCAATCGTGTGGTCGTAAAGAATCAGCAGCTTTTCGTAAAATTCTGTGAATTGTTTCCCCTTTTCTGAGAGTTCGTCGATCTCTCCGTCTATCTCCTCAAACCGCTCTGCAGTCTTATCACAAATCATCTGCGGATTTCCTTCCAGACCTCTAAAATCCTCCGCAATGAAGTTCACATCATCAAACAATTTTCTGCAAACCTCTTCATCATTCTTATGGAAAAGAATAATAGCAAACAGTTCATTCTTTGACTCATCAACTTCTTGTATCTCCAGACCCACATCAAATGCTTTCTTTTTAAATTCCGCATTGTAAAGTCTTTTGTTAATCCTACCCGGGATCAAAAAAGCTGTTTTTGTGGGCTTCAATAGTTTTATCTCTGTATTCAATGCAATCCAGGGTTTTACAATATCATATCTTGCCACAAGGCGTTCTTTCTCTGATTTTAACTGGGACATCTGGGTATCGAGCCTTTTTACTCTCTCCCTTACCTTTTCGAAGTCAAATCCCTCCATAGTCTCTTTATACTCTTGCTCAGAAACGGACAACTTCTGTGGCAATAATCCTTGCAGGAAACCTCCTCCTTTGACAAATCCCTTTACGAATGAAATCGTATCATCAAGTCGATTCAGTCTCGATTCAAGTTCCCTTATCATTAATTCATCCTGAGTTCTTTGGTCCTTTTCCTGGTTTTCTTCCTCAACCTTCACAATATGCAGGGCAGACAAGTTTTGAAGATGCTTCAAAACTGCGTCTCTTTCCGAAGAGTGAACGGCAATCGAAACCTTATTCATGCGAGCTATGCCCATTAACCCAGAATCTCCTTGACCACCATCCTAACACCTTTATCGAAAGATTTCTTTCCCTTAGAATCAATATCTCTGACTATTTTTGTTTGTTTTACCCTCATTTTGGCAAGTTCTTCTATGGCTTCCTTCTGTGCTTCTTTTACAGCTTTTTCAAGTTCGCCTTCTCGCTCAGCCATAGCAGCAGCGATCAATTCATTTGCTTGCTCCGTTGCTTTGGCAGCTTGTTTTTCTGCATTGAGCGTAGCTTTTCTCCTTATTTCATCCGCTTCTTTCTCAGTTTTTATTATTTTATTTACAAGATCGACAGCCATTTCACCTCCACTTTATGCTTTAATCAGCCTTTTCTAACATAGTTTCTAATATATGTCAAGCAAAATTTGACTTTGAAAATCACCCAAAAGGGCAAAATACACAGTGTTCAAGAACCTGCTAAATTCCTCTTGACAAATTTCTTAACTTGATATATACATAGACAAATAAAAAGTTCCTCAGTAGCTCAGTTGGAAGAGCGCCTGACTGTTAATCAGGATGTCGTAGGTTCGAGTCCTACCTGAGGAGCTAACATTTTAGAAAATCTTCGATTTTCGTAAAAATGTTAGTCCTGAGGAAACGAAGGGCTGGTCCTGAGGAAACGAAGTGACGAAGGATTAACACTTAAATCTTCGATTTTCGTAAAAATGTTAGTCCTGAGGAAACGAAGGGCTGGTCCTGAGGAAACGAAGTGACGAAGGATTAACACTTAAATCTTCGATTTTCGTAAAAATGTTAGTCCTGAGGAAACGAAGGGCTGGTCCTGAGGAAACGAAGTGACGAAGGATTAACACTTAAATCTTCGATTTTCGTAAAAATGTTAGTCCTGAGGAAACGAAGGGCTGGTCCTGAGGAAACGAAGTGACGAAGGGCTAAATACTTCTATGTGTTATCTCTACATTGTTGAATGCAAAGACAAATCTTTCTATGTGGGAATTAGCCGCAATCTTGCGCAAAGATTAAGAGATCACAATGCAGGTAAAGCCTGTAAGTACACTGAATATCGCCACCCTGTAAAACTTGTATACTCAGAGAAATGTGCTAACATTTCTTCAGCAATGAAGCGAGAAAAACAGATAAAGGGGTGGAATAGAGAGAAGAAGATGAAATTAGTGAGAGGCAAATCGCTTTCGAATGAAAAACTCTAAAGCAAAAATGTTCAATAAAAAGGCTTCGGACCCAAAAAACAAGCCCGACCAGATTATCGAATCTATGGGATTGAAAGAGACTCAGAATATTGCCGATATTGGCTCAGGCGGAGGCTATTTCTCCCTGAGATTTGCCGAAGCAGTGGGCAAAAATGGGAAAGTTTATCCGGTTGATACAAACTCGAATTTTCTGAAATTTATCAAAGACATCGCAGAGGAACGAGGAGTGAGTAATATTATTCCTATATTGGTAGCAGAAAACCACCTTCCCATACCTGCAGGAAGTCTGGATTTCATCTTTATGCGTGATGTTACCCACCATATACAAAATCGAGTGCAGTATTTCGGGAATCTCAAGAATTTTCTGAAACCAAATGGCAGAATAGTCATAATAGAGTATAAGAAAAAGAAATCTTTCTCCTTCCATAGCATGTTCGGTCACCATATTGCAAAAGAAGTCATCATTCACGAGATGAAAGAAGCAGGATATCTGCTTGAAAAGGATTTTGATTTCCTACCAGAACACAACTTCACGGTTTATCGAGGCTGAGTCTTTATTTCTTGCATGACAGTCTGAAATATGCGTTATTAGCATCCAGATGAGTCCTAACCTATAGAAATCTTACTTGACAGGAAAAATAGTCGCTGTCCTTAGTTTTTCCCTAGTTTTTCAAAAAGAGCAATTTAGGGGTGTGTAACTAATATATCTCATTTTTTGATTATAGACCTCGCTTGCCTTTGCGATTTTAATGACCAACCCCGTAGGTGTTTAGTTTAGTTTTGGCAAAGCAAAAATGTCCTATTTCCCGCAAACTGTTATTTCACCGCAACGGAAATCCAGAGTATCATTGCATTTCTTACGCTATTTTTCAGTTTTCAGCCTGAAGTGATGAAAGGCATGCGTACCCCCTTGAAGAGGAGCTATGAATGTGCTATAGTCCTCTTTAAGAAATTTAACAAAGGAGGTACGCGATGTTATATTTTGGCTGTGACT
>Ga0210003_1000135_pt1 | contig 63350 bp, 52 predicted proteins | sample LantaG_FD_182804 | JGI IMG/M metagenome (GOLD analysis project Ga0210003, IMG submission 182804) | Deep subsurface microbial communities from Baltic Sea to uncover new lineages of life (NeLLi) - Landsort_02402 metaG (SPAdes) (version 2) | ecosystem: Environmental > Aquatic > Marine > Oceanic >... | reverse complement strand
ATGGGCGCCGTGACGACCACATATTTATCAAACAACCCGGCTTTCAAAAAGGACGTCACCAAGGTCGCCCCGCCTTCAATCAAGAGTGAGTGCAGGCCGAAAGCGGCGGCCTTGGCGACGAAATCGTGTAAATCGAGCCGCCCCCGGCGATCTTTTTTCACTTCCCAGAAAATGGGCTGGTGGGATTTATGCTTTCGGGAGAAGCGGGCGATGGCTCTCGGGGTCGAGGCTATGATGGTTTTGTAATCACCGTTGTCATCCAGCAATCGACAGCGTCGGGGCAAATCAAGCGAGCCGGAGAGAATTATCCGGTAAGGATTGTTACCCTTGACGCGGCGGACCGTCAGGGCGGGGTTGTCGGCGCACACGGTAGCGGCGCCCACCGCCACGGCGTCCACCTCGGCGCGAAGTTGATGCGCGAACCGCAGCGACTCCGCCCCGGAAATCCATTGCGAATCACCGGTAGCGGTGGCGATCCGACCGTCGAGCGACTGTACCGTTTTCAAAATTATAAAAGGGCGCTTGTTTATCTGATTGCCGAAATATATTTCATTCAGCCGGGCCGCTTCTTCTTTGAGCACTCCCCCAACCACTTCAATACCCGCTTTTTTAAGCCGTCGTTCCCCCTTACCGTTCACCCGCGGGTCGGGGTCCTTGACGGCGTAAAAAACTTTTTTGATACCGGCTTTGATAATCTGTTCGGTGCAGGGTCCGGTTTGACCGGTGTGACAGCAGGGTTCCAGCGAGACGTAAATAGTGGCGCCGGCGACCCTGGAACCGGCCTTTTTGAGAGCTACTACTTCGGCATGGTCGCTTCCGGCCCGGCGATGGTAACCCTCGGCTATGACCCGGCCGTTTTTGACAATCACCGCCCCGACCATCGGGTTCGGCGAGGTTTTCCTCCGGGCGCGCCCGGCCAGGTCCAGAGCCCGTTGCATGTATGTGATGTCTGCCCTTTGCGGGCCAGCTTCTTTGGCCATAAAAAAACCCCAAAATATTATTCGGGGCAAAAGTAGATAGACCCATCCGCCTATACCAGGACCTTGTCTTCTTCCATCCGGACTTTTACCGTCGGCGCCGGAATTTCACTGGCTCAACCGGTTTTTTTACCGGGTCGCGGGCTTTAACCGCCGATCGAGGAATTCCACCTCACCCCGAAGATTATGTCTGAAATATATATAAAATCACGAAAAAGGCAACAGCTTTTTTTAAATTTAATGGCAAGTGTGATTTGATGTTACGGGGGAAAATATTTCCCCCGTTATGATATTCGCATAGCGATAAGGTGAATTATATCAGACCCCGACCTTGTCATCGAGGAAACATTCGTTAATCTTCCGCGCCGAACGGTCAATGATATCTAAATACCTGACCCGCCCCGTATCGTCGGGTCGCGGTTGGGCTTTTAAAATCTCCACCGAGCCCAAAATGCCGCTCAGGGCCGACTTGACCCGAATTTTGAAAGTATCGTCCCAGGCTCTTGGGCCGCCGAATTTCTCGAGACCTCTCAAGCGGTCCCGGCTGCTTGAAGCGTTCTGGCGAGCCTCCGAAAGCTGCAGGGCCATCGACAGGGCCAGGGCGATACCGTTGACGAACAGGACATCGAGATGGCTGTAACTGTACCGGCCCCAGGCTCGTCTTTCCGCCAGCGTGATGACGGCGAAAACCTGTTCCCGGAGTTTGACCGGCACCAGCAAAGCGGTCTTTAAATCGCCGCTTAAAACCATCCGGGCCTCAGCGCTGGACATCTTCTCACCCGTGGCCAGCTGGTTCAGCATAACCTGCCGCCCGGATTTAATAACCAGCTTATGATACGGCATCAGCGAGAGAATCATCTGTTTACGTTCCGGCTTGAAATCGGTTACCGAAGGCTGCACCCGAAACGCCCGGGGATTCAGGGTTTCACCGCGGTTTTCCACGGTCGAAATTCGGACCAGGGTGGTTTTCAACTCGTCGTATATAAGGGCCGCTGCCCGGTCGAAGATACTTTGAATACTGGTCTGCAGCCCGATTTCGTTGACAAACCTGTTCATCAGGGCGATACGTCGTTCCCGAACCGTAATCTGTTCGCGATTTTTCTCGTCGTTAACCAGTTCATTCAGAACCGGCAGGATATAATTTACCAGTTCGCTGTGCCGCCTGCGGTAACAGGCCGCTTCCGCGGCGCAGACGGTAAAGACCCCCTCAACCCGGCGGTCGCTCATGAGCGGCGCCGCCAGCAGTGATTTCATACGGTTATTTTTGAGAAGTATCTCGTTATCGTCCCGTGCGACCCGGCTTAAATCGTCGATTATCCGCGTCCGGGCGTTTTCCAGCACGCCTCCGCTGACCGTGTTGTCACCGGGCAGCTGTATATTTCTTTCCTCCAGAACCGTCTCGTTCTCACCGATGGAAAAGCGGTTCATTTTGGAGGTGTCGCGATTGACGACGACCAGCGCCAGGTAGTCGGTCGGCAGACAGGGTTTTAATATACGATAAATGACTTTCAGGTTTTCCTTGAGGGTTTTATCCATCGATACCGAGGCGCGCAGTTCGGCGGTTAATTTTTCCCGCGATCGGTTGAACTCTTCCCGCCGCGTCATCTGCTCGCCCTGGATTTTCCGGGCGATAATATCAGCGGCAATTTTCATGTTCAGTCTCTCTTCGCGACCGCAGATGGAGGTTGCGCCGCACCACAGGACGAAGAAACCGACCGGTTTGTTGTTCACCACCACCGGCATGATAACATCGGGCTGCCCGGCGGTTTCCACCAGGCCGGTCAGAACCCCGGTGCTCTCCAGCTTGACGCCGTCAATAAAATGCCGCCAGCCCTCCCGGTTAAATTGAATCGTATCCAATCTCTCGATTCTTACGGCCGTCTCCCCCTTCGACGCCACCGGGAACAACTGTCCCCGGGAAGGCGACAGTTTGAACGCCAGGCCGCGTTTCATTTCGAAATGCTCGACCATGTAATCCAGGGCGCTTTCAAAAATCTTGTCCACCCGTGATTCGAAATTGACCAGCTGTTCGATTTTTTTGATAAAATCGAGTTGCCTGACTTTTTCGATATTGTTTTTCTTGAAATTCTGCGCCAGCGGCAGCCAGTTGGAGACGCCGCTGATGACGAAGGTAATCCCGGTAATTACCCCGATCCAGCTGACCAGCTGGTAAAAAAGCGGCTCCGACAGAAACGGAATAGTTTTGAAAAAACCCAGGTTGCTGTAAACGCGGGCCAGCGACATAAAAGTCAATATCACAATTCCTCCCGACAGGTATCGGTAACTCGACCTGTCCACGGAACTGATTTTTTTTTTAAACCGGGCCACCAGAATAAGGGCCAGTAAGAAGAAGACCGAAAAAATCATATCGGGCATTTGCCAGTTCATATATTTTCCTTTTTAGCTAATTTATTACAGTTAATAAGATTATCGGCAATAAAGGTCACCTTATTAGCCGCCCGGGACCTTCTTTTAATGGGTCGGGGACAACTGAATATGGACTAATACCAATCTTTTAGCTGCCCCGAAAGGGTGTTTCAAGCTGAAACAACAACCGTCATCTTGTTGCATAACAATATCTTACGGGAGATACCTCATCTCGGCACTGTACTTGCACAGTTTCAATTCAGCTATAACTGAACAATATCGCCTGAAGGCGTAAGGAGGTTTAAATGTTAAGACGTTTGATTCTTGGTTTTTCAATGGTGGCTATTTTTATTTTCACCCTGGGCTGGATCGGCTGCTCGGAAAACGACACCACCCTGATAACCAACATAAGCGGTGACGGCGCTACTGATGAATTTGTAAATTATTTCCCGCTTGAAGAAGGGCATACCAGTCTCTACGAAGTCACCTATTCCAACGGCTCGACCGAGGAGTTGACTTTCAGAGTCGGTGCGGAAGTTCCGTTCGGCTCCATTACCGCTCTCCAGTGGTTCATCGAAAGCAGCACCGGTTCGAGAGACACCAATTACATCGTGGTTACCGATTCCTCGATATATCTTTATACAGACTACCAGGCCGTGCCGGAAAAAATTCTTTACTATCCCCTTCAGCCGGGCGTAAGCTGGAGCCGTTACGTATCGACCGAAACGGTTATCGCCGACGTCCTGAATGATGATAAAGCGGAGAGCGATGATGACGACGGCAGCGATACCGACGGCGGCGTTTTAAGCGCCTCTTACCCGACTACCGGCAGCGGTGATATGCTCGTCGAGAATTCCGAAACCGTCCTGCTCAACAGCGGCCTCTATTACAGCGGTTCGGTAAAAATAACCAACAGTTCCTCCACCGACCTGAAAAATTACTACTGGTACACCCCGGGTATCGGTCTGGTCAAGTTCATTATCGGGACCACCGACAACACCTACCCGGTCGCTCAATCGGCCGGCGAACTGGTTTCTTATAACTGAACGGAAATATTGTGAAAAATGAAAAGCCGGATAAATATCCGGCTTTTTGTATTAAAAAAGGGTGGGGTTGACCACCCGCTGATAATTCTTAAAATGCTTCTTAGCCAGTTTTGCGAGGATTTCCGGTCCGTGTTCTTGGAATATTTTCAAACCGGCCCGGTCCACCAGCGACGAGGCCCCGCGGGGCAGTTCCACCTTGAAACGGTCGCTCAGTTTTTTCATCTCCCTTAAAAAACCCGCCCGGGCCAGGATGGACGCCGCCGCCACCTGCAGAATACTCTCCCCTCGCACCAATTGCTGAAGTTGAATCTTGCGCCCGTTTTCAAAAAGCGAGTTTTCTATCAGTTCCGGTTTGCCGAATTTATCCGATATCGCCAGGTCGGCCGGGTTATCATTCAGGATATTCTCGATTGCCCGGGCATGACCCCAGGCCAGAAGTTTGTTCAAATTCCGAATCTTCTCGTAAAGCTGGTTATATTTTTCCGGGCCGATTATAACCAGGGCGTGGGGGTAGGCGGCACGAAGTTTCTCGTCGATTTGCAAAAGCTTGTTATCGCTGATTTTCTTGGAATCGCGCACTCCCAGGGCGGCCAGGTTCTCAAGTTCGGCATCGGGAGCCAGGAACGAGGCGATTACCAGTGGTCCGAAAAAATCCCCCTTGCCCGATTCGTCAACCCCGACAACCCGTCTGGATTCACTCACGGCCTAATTGGCCCGTTCCAGATAGTCGCCGGTGCGGGTGTCAACTTTGACTTTGTCCCCCTCCTTGACAAAAGGCGGGACTTTGACCTCAAGGCCGGTTTGAAGTTTCGCGGGCTTGGTTATGTTGGTGACCGAGTCACCTTTTACCGACGGTTCCGTCTCCACCACCTCGAGAATCACCGAGGCCGGGAAATCCACCGAAATCGCTTCGTTATCCAGAAAGAGCACCGGGTATTCCTCGTTTTCGATCAGGTACCATTTGGCGTCCCCCAGTTTATCCACCGGAATCTGGACCTGCTCGAAGGTCTGGGAATCCATAAAGACGAATTCCCCGGTATTCTCATAGAGATACTGCATTTTTTTATTCTCGAGGTCAGGAGGCTTGAAGGAGTCGTTGGAGGAAAACACTTTTTCGACCACCGAACCGGTTTTGATATGTTTCAGCTTGGTGCGGATATTGGCCTTGCCCCGTCCCATTTTAAAATGATGATATTCAACCACGTAATAGGGTTGGTCATCGACTATGATGGGCAGGCCGCGTCTAAAATCAGAAACTGTATACATTAAAACCTCCTAAAATTTACTGAGGTATAATACGAAAAAAATCAAAAATGCCCAAATTAATTCTGAGATATATCAGGCGGTAACAGGAGACTTTAATTTTCTTTCGGATGATTTTTCAAGCGGCAAGCTGACGGTAAAGACGGTGCCCTGCCCCGGTCGGGAATCCAGCAAAATCCGGCCGTCGTGGATATCGATAATCTTACCGGCCAGGGGAAGGCCCAGCCCGGTACCCTGGGGCCGGGAGGAAAAGAAGGGCGTGAAAATTTTCTCGATATCATCGCGCTCGATACCGCAGCCGAAATCCTCGATCCTGACAACCAGCGCCTCCGCCTCGACCCGGGCGGAAATATGGACCGCTCCCCGCCGTTCGTCATAGGCGTTGCAGGCGTTGTCGATTATATTGGCCAGGGCTTGTTTAATAAGCAGCGGGTCAATCGAGAGATTTATATCGGGAATTTCCTCAACGGAAAACTCGATATCCTTACAATTCTCCATGACCTGGAACGATTCAATCGTTTCCCGCAATAGTTCTTTAAAATTGCATTCAACCGGCTGGCAATGGAACGGGCGTGTAAAATTCAGAAACTGGTTGATAAGTTTTTCCGCTTCGCGGGTCTCCTGAATCAGCGCCTTGATACTGGTCGGTGACTGGCCGATATTTTCAACTTTTTTCTTCAGGAGGTGGCTGTAGCCCATAATCGCTCCCATGGAATTTCTTAACTGGTGCGCCAGGCCGCCGGCCATTTCCCCCAGCGCCGCCAGGCGGTGCTTGGTTTCCAGCTCCTCGCGCAAAAGGTTGAGTTCCGTCAAGTCATTGATAAGCAGCGAGACACCGACCGATTCCTGCCGATGGTCCTGGATCAGTGAAACCGTCATACCCAGCATCCGCCGGACGCCTTCCTCAGTGGTCAGGGTAAACTCACGGTAGTCGGATACAACCCCCTCACCCAGGGCCGCGGCCAGGACCTGGTTCAACTGGTCTTCGTTTTTGAACAGCTCGACATAATGCCGCCCGACATACTCGCCGGCCTCGGCCCCCAGAATTTTCTCGGCGGCGTTATTAAGCGTCAGGATATTCCCCTGCCGGTCCAGCGTCACAATCCCGGAGTTGATGGACTCCAACAGGTACTGGTTGAATTCCTCCAGCGAATCGGCCCGGTTCTGGTTGGCCTCGTTGAGTTTCAGAAGCTCGGCCTTGTTCTCCTGCAGTTCCCGGATCATTTTTTCATAGTCGGCCACCAGGGATTCGATTTCATCGTTCCCCCCGCTCACCGGTCGGCCGGCTTTGTAAGCCTGCTCGGCGATGCGCCGATACGGGGAGAAAATCGCCCGGGAAATCAAAAGATACAGGAAAGTGACCATGAACAACGCCGCCACCACCACCCCCAGAATCAGGTTGGTGGAATTATCCAGGTAGGCCAGGCCGTCCCGGTTGACCGACACGATTAACAAGTCTCGCCCGGCCCGGGCCGGGATGGGATATATATAGAAATACTCGCTGCCCCGCCCCTTGGTCACGCTGTTATATTTCGAGGTCAGGATTTTTTCGGTTATCTCGGGAATCTGTTCCGACGGCAAACCGTGAACCGCCGCCATCAGCCACCGGCGCTTGGCCTCGGGGGTATTATCTTCGGGACGCGAGGGAACGATTAATATGCCGCTTAGGTCGTATTCGTGCTTCAATAAATCTATCTGGTTCTCCGAAAGGCGGGCGGGAAAATTGTCCTGCACCACCCGGGAGATCGACAGGGCGGTTGAACGCAGGCGAGAGAAGGTTTCTTCGCTGGCCGCCGTCCGGGCGTGATAAAGCGTAAAATTGGAGATGAAATTCAAAAACAAAAGCGAGAATATAATCAGCAACAGCCCGATATGCACCCGCGACTCAAATTTATTTTTCGTCTTAAGCATAGTCTATGTCTTTATCGGAATTATCATCGGGGAATTGAGACCGGGCGCGGGTAAATCACTGAATCTGGAGAAAATTGCTCAAATAAAAGTTAATTATCCGGTCGCCATAGAGAATCGCCAGCATGGCTGCCAGGGCCAGAAACGGTCCGAACGGCACCACCCGGTGCTGTCGAAGTTTGGCGGAAAAAATCATTATCACTACCGAGACGATTAAGCCGATAACCGCCGAAGAAATAAACACCAGCAGCACTTTCTGCCAGCCCAGGAACGCCCCCAGCATGGCCGCCATTTTGATGTCCCCGCCGCCCATCGATTCCTTTTTGAACAGCCAGTCGCCCAACAGAGCCACCAGATAAAGCGCCCCGCCGCCGACCAGGAAACCGATGAAAGCCGGCCCGATACCGATTCCACCCGGCAAAAACGACACTCCCAGACCTATAGCCATTCCCGGCAAAGTTATGACATCGGGAATAATCTGAAAATCCAGGTCGATAAAGAAGATGACCAGGAGCGCTGACGACAGAAAGGCAAAGATGAACAGGTTGACCGACAGCCCCAGCTGCCAGTAGAAATATACATAAAACAGGGCGTTGATAAACTCCACCAGCGGGTATCGTACCGCTATTTTTTCCCTGCAAAAGGCGCAGCGGCCTTTTAAAAACAGGTAACTAAGAAGCGGAATATTATGAAACCATTTGATCTGGTTTTCGCAGTGCGGGCATATCGAGCGCCGGTCCTTGAAAAAACTCTTCCGCGGTACCCGGTAGATGACCACGTTCAGGAAAGAACCGATCACCAGACCCAGCATTCCGGCGATGATAAAAATAAATAATTCCATATTATAGTATTATCGGCCGAAAGGAGATTATCTCAACTCGCCCAGGCAATGCATTACCAGGGCGCAAACCGCCGGCCCGGCGGTCTCGGTACGAAGTATCCGTGAGCCTAACGACACCGGTCGAAAACCCGTTTGCACGGCCGCGGCTGTTTCATCGGGGGAAAAGCCGGCTTCGGGTCCGACCAGCAAATTTACCCTCTTCTGGCCGCCATCGAACGGGACCTCCTCCAGCGGCCGGGCGTTTTTAGCCGGGGTGAAAATCAGGTTCAAAGCCTCGGCGTCGTATTCTTTCAGGTACTCGACAAAAGTAACCGGGGCGGCGATGTCCGGGCGGTAGGCACGGCGGCATTGTTTGACCGCCGCCAGGGCGACCCTTTCCAGGCGGGTCAGGCGGTTTTTAACCCGCCGCGGTTCCTCCAGTTTGACTTTCGATTTTTCCGAGATTATCGGCACAAACCGTTTGACCCCCAGCTCGGTGCCCTTTTCCACGATGGTGTCGAATTTCGACCCGGCTGACATCCCCGCCGCCAGCGTCAGGCGCACCGCCGGCTCGCCGAAATTACGGATGGTCGAATGAACCAGAACTTTCACGGCCGACGCTCCTGCGGTCCTGATCTCCCCCCGGTAGGCCTGACCCAGGCCGTCCACCACCAGCAGCCGGTCCCCTTTTTTCAGGCGCATGACTTTTAAGGCATGGCGGCTTTCATCGCCGGGGAGGATAATTTCCTCGCCGGTTATATTTTTGGGCGGGGCGTAGAAAATCGGCGCGTCCATTCTCAGGCTTTCGTCACCAAATAGGTTGACCACTCGTTATCGTGAAGAATCGTGTATGCGGTCTGCTTCAAATCATGGAGAGCCGCTTCGATATCCTTTTCATCGGTATTGAGAAGTCCCGACAACACCAGTTTGCCCCCGGGAGCGGTTAATTCCAGAAGTCTCGACAAGACAGGCAGAATCGTACTCTTGATGATATTGGCGCAGACAAATTCGTAGGGCCGGTCATGCTCGCATTTTTCAATCGAACCCAGGGCGATTTCATGAGGCGCTTTTACATCATTGATAACAAAATTTTCCCGGCTGTTATCAACCGCGATCGGGTCGTAATCGATAGCTTTTATATACGCCGCGCCCAGCTTGTCAGCCAGGATCGACAGTATCCCCGACCCGGTGCCCAGGTCCAGAAAGCGCATGCCGGATTTGAAATGCAGGCGAATCAGTTGCAGGCAACTGCGGGTGGTCTCGTGAGAACCCGTCCCGAAAGCCATTTTGGGTTCGATTATTATTTCATACGGCACTTTCTCGGCCAGCTCACTCCAGGTGGGCCGAACGACCACGTCCTCGGTAATCGTTACCGGGCCGACCAGGGATTTGTATTTTTCTATCCAGTCGATATTTTTTATCAGCCGTTCTCTTATCGAGGGGATATCTTTGAGCACATTGTTGAGAGCGGAGAAATAATTGGTCAGGAGTCTTTTATATTCCCGGTCGTCGTTGCCGGGCACGTAAAAAATAATGCCGGTGCTGTCGGAACCTTCCTCCTCCTCCAGAATCAGGCCGCCGGCGATATGGTCGATGATGAAATTACAGACGGCGTCGGTTAATTCCCGGGGGACCTCGACCCTGGCTTCGATATAAGTCTCCGGTTTAACCTCGGCCATAATCACACTCCCAGTGTTTCGCGCAATTTTTCAAAAAAGGACTTGTTGGCCTCGGGCGGTATGAACGTTTCGCTGCGGGAGAGTTCCTCCAGCAGTTTCTTGTCGTTGCCGCTGAGTTTGGTCGGCACCCAGACGATGACCTGCACCAGTTGATGCCCCTTGCCGGTGTGATGCAAGCGCGGGATGCCCTTGCCGCGCAGTTTCAGGATTTTGCCGGACTGGGTGCCCGACGGGATTTTTAATTTTTCCGTGCCGTAGAGGGTCGGTACGGTAACCTCGCCCCCCATGGCCGCCATTATGAACGAGATAGGCAACTCATAGATGACATTATCCCCCTGGCGGGTGAAATGCTCGTGCTCGGCTTCCTCGAAAACGACAATCAAATCCCCCGGCATACCCTGGTGAGGGGCGGCGTTGCCCATATTGTCCACCGACATGTAATTGCCGCTGGAAACACCCGGCGGCACTTTCAGGTTAACGGTGGAGTTGCCCCGCACGCGGCCCTCGCCCCGGCAGGTCTGGCAGGGATCGGCGATAATCTCTCCCGTTCCCCGGCACATATTACAGGTGGTAACCTGCTGCACCGTCCCGAGAAACGTCCGGGTCATCGTCCGCACCTGCCCGGCCCCCTTGCACTGGGGACAGGTTTTCTTGGAGGAACCGGCCGCCACCCCACTGCCGGCGCAGGTATCGCATTTGATAAGCCGATTGACCTTCAATTTCCGCTCTACCCCGGTGGCAATTTCCTCGAGTGTAAGAGACACCCTGATACGCAGGTCTTCGCCGCGGTTGACCCTTCGGCGGCCGTGCGGCGAACCGCCCATATTGAATAAATCGTCGAAGATGGACCCGCCGCCGCCGAAATCGCGCATGAAGGCCCGGAGGGCGTCGCCGATATCGAAACCTTCAAAACCACCGAACCCGCCGAAACCGGCCCCCTGGCCCAGACCGGCGTGGCCGTACTGGTCGTAAACCTGCCGCTTCTGGGGGTCCTTGAGCACCTCGTAGGCCTCGGTGGCTTCCTTGAATTTATCCTCAGCCTCTTTGTCGCCCGGATTGCGGTCGGGGTGAAACTGCATCGCCTTCTTGCGATAGGATGATTTTATCATCGCCTCGTCAACCCCGCGGTCAATTCCGAGAACCTCGTAATAATCTCTTTTATCCATCAAATATTACTTACTTGTCTTTGTCGTCGTCCACGACTTCGAAATCAGCGTCAACGGCGCCGTCTTTTTTATCCTCATCCGGAGCGTCTCCCGCCGCGGCCCCGGCGTCGCCGGCCGGGCCACCGGCTCCGGCCTGCTGTTGTGCCGCCGCCTGTTTGTACATCTCCTCGGCCAGCTTGTGCGAGGCCGCCATCAGCGCTTCCTTGGCCTTGTTGATTTCTTCCAGCGATTCCCCGCCCATCACCTGGCGAAGTTTTTCAATCGCTTCATCGATACTCTTTTTCTCGTCCTCGGAGACTTTGTCGGCGTTTTCCTTAAGCGTCTTTTCGGTAGTGTAAATGAGCTGGTCGGCCTCGTTGCGGGCCTTGATCAATTCGGCTTTCTTCTTGTCTTCCTCGGAGAATTTCTCCGAGTCTTTCACCATCCGGTCTATTTCCTGCTCCGACAGACCGGAGGAAACCTCGATTTTAATCGATTGTTCCTTGTTGGTAGCCAGGTCCTTGGCGCTGACATTGACAATCCCGTTGGCGTCGATATTGAACGTCACCTCTATTTGCGGCACACCCCGGAGCGCGGAGGGAATGCCCACCAGGTCGAATTTGCCCAACGTGCGGTTGTCGATGGCCATCTGGCGTTCCCCCTGGAGGACATGAATGGACACCGCCGGCTGGTTGTCGGTCGCGGTCGAGAATATCTGTGATTTTTTGGTCGGGATGGTGGTGTTGCGCTCTATGAGGTGGGTCATGACGCCGCCCAGGGTCTCGATACCCAGCGACAGCGGGGTAACATCGAGGAGCACGATATCCTTAACATCGCCGGCCAGCACGCCCGCCTGGATAGCGGCGCCGATCGCCACCACCTCGTCGGGGTTGACACCCTTGTGCGGCTCGCGGCCGAACAGATTCTTGACCAGTTCGATAACTTTGGGCATGCGGGTCATGCCGCCCACCAGCACCACCTGGTCGATATCCCCCTCGGACAGCTTGGCGTCGCTCAAAGCCGCCCGGCAGGGCTGTACCGTCCGTTGAATAAGATGGTCGGTGAGCTGCTCGAACTTGGCGCGAGTTAAAGTTAAATCCAGATGTTTCGGACCGGACTGGTCGGCCGTGATGAACGGCAGGTTGACATTGGTCTGCATGGTCGAGGACAGCTCGATCTTGGCTTTCTCGGCGGCTTCTTTCAGACGCTGCAGGGCCATGCGGTCCTTGCGCAGGTCGATGGCGTTCGATTTCTTGAACTCGTCGGCCATCCAGTCGATAACCACCTGGTCGAAATCATCGCCGCCCAGGTGCGTGTCGCCGTTGGTGGAACGAACCTCGAAAACGCCGTCGCCAATTTCCAAAATCGAGATATCAAAAGTCCCGCCGCCCAGGTCGTAAACGGCGATTTTCTCGTTTACCTTTTTCTGCAGGCCGTAAGACAGCGAAGCCGCCGTCGGCTCGTTAATAATGCGCAATACTTCGAGTCCGGCGATACGTCCGGCGTCCTTTGTAGCCTGGCGCTGGGAATCGTTGAAATAGGCCGGGACGGTAATAACCGCCTGCTTGACCTCCTCGCCCAGGTAGCTCTCGGCCGATTTCTTCAAATACTGCAGAACCATCGCCGAAACCTCCGGCGGGGTAAGTTTCTTCCCCTCGATTTCGATAAGGACATTGCCTTTCTCGTCCTCGGCGACTTTATAGGGCACGATTTTCTCTTCGGAAGTCACCTCGCTGTGGTGACGCCCCATGAATCTCTTGACGGAAAAGATAGTGTTTTCCGAATTGGTCACCGCCTGGCGCTTGGCGGCGGCGCCTACCAGGCGCTCACCGTCCCTGGCGAAAGCCACCACCGACGGGGTGGTGCGGTTACCTTCCTGGTTGGGGATGACCACCGGGTCCTGCCCCTCGAGAACCGCCACGCAGGAGTTGGTCGTTCCCAAATCTATGCCGATTATTTTTCCCATGCTATCTTGCTCCTCTATATTTTTTTGACATCATCGAATTTATGGTTTCGTTTCTTGTGTCGGTACTTCGCTTTATTTCTCTTTTTTCTTGTCTTCTTTGTTTTTACCGGCGCTGACCGCCACTTTGCTGAAGCGGATAACCCGGTTACCCTGCATATAACCTCTGGTCATTTCCATCGCCACCACCCCCTCGTCGTATTTATCCGAGGGCACCTGCATCATGGCCTCGTGACGGTTGGGGTCAAACGGCCGGCCGACCGCCTCGATAGGCTTGACATCGTGACGCTCCAGAAAATCCATCATCTGGTTGAAAATAAGCTTGGTCCCCTTGCGGAAAGCCTTGAAATCGGACTTGTCCCCGTCATGCTCCAGGGCGCGCTCGAAATTATCGACGATTTCAAGCAGCGCGACAATCAACTTCTCGTTGGCGGCGCTGACAATGTCGTCAAACTGACGGGCGGTGCGCTTTTTGTAATTGTCGAAGTCGGCCATCGTCCGCAAAAGCTTGTCCTCCAGCTCCGCCACCCGGTTTTTTAATTTCTCTTCCTCGGAAAGTTCCTTTTCCGTATCCGCGACCTTTTTTTCATCGACGGCGGCGGCTTCGTTAATTTCGCCTTCTTCCCGCTCTTTATCAGGTTTATCCGCTTCGGCGTTGTCGGTGTTGATTTTTATCTCTCTCTCTCTCGTCATCGTTTACTCTTCCTCATTGCTCATACCCGATAAAACCTCGGTTATCGACTTGGCAGTGTATTCAATCAAAGATACCAGTTTACTGTAGGGCATCCGGGTCGGACCGATAACCCCGATTTTACCGGTGATGGAGCCTACCCGATAGGTCGAGGTTACCAGCGAACAATTTATTATTTCGTTAATCTTGTTCTCCCGGCCGATGGTAATTACCAGTCCGTCCTCGGCGGCCTGGCTTAAAAAGTCGTACAGGATATGACCGTTCTCGATAATTTTCATCAACCGTGAAAGGGCTTCCCGGTCGGCGAACTCGGGCATATCCAGGAGGCGGTCGGTTCCGGCCACATGGATGAGTTCCGACTTGTCGTCGGTCCAGATTTTATCCCTGGAATCGACCACCAGTTTGATCAGGCGGCCATGCCCGGAAACATCGGCTATCCGCTCGGTAACTGTTTTACGAATTTCCGAAAGCGACAGGCCGGATAACCGCTCGTTGAGAATTGACTCGACCTCGAGCAGTGACAATTCGGAGATGGAGGCCTCGACCTCCAGAATCAACGAACGCACCAAACCCGAGCGGACAATCACCACCACCATGATTTTGCTCTCTGCCACGGGTATCAACCGGACATTTTTTAAAATACCTTCCTCGAATCTCGGCGAGAGCGATACGCCCAGCTGGTTGGTGATTTCTCCCAGGACTTTGGAGGTCTGGCCAAGAATCTCGTTGATACCCCGGCCCTCCTTGAGGATGGACTGCTTGATGGCTTTTTTCTGGGCCTCGGTCAGTTTCTCGGGCTTGATGAGATAATCAACATAAACCCGGTAGCCGGAATCGGTGGGGATACGCCCCGCCGAGGTATGCGGCTGTTCCACCAGGCCCAGTTCCTCCAGGTCCTGGAGGGTGTTACGCACGGTCGCCGAGGAAATGCCCATTTTAAACTTATGGGCGATAACCCGCGAACCGACCGGGTCGGCAGACCGGATATAATAATCGATAAGATTGAATAAAATCTGTTTTTCACGTTCTGACAGATTTTCAAAAGCCATGATAATCAAACCCCTTAACGGACTGCCATATTGGCAGACACTATGACAGAGTGCTAATAATAACTATATTATTAATGTTAGTCAAGCATAAATGTTTCATAAAATACCAAAAAAAACCGCCGCTGTCTTATCAGCGACGGTCTCTCATTAAATATGTGGGTTTATTTCTTCTCAGGTTTTTTCGAGGTCGTTTTCTTTTTCAGATTCTCTTTCCGGTCGTCGATGCCGTTGTTGTTCTTGTCGATAAAGGTGTCGTATTTCTTTTTGTCCGTCTTTTTGGTCGTATCAACCTGCTTGGTTGTTTTCTTCTCCTGAACCTGTTCCTTTTTCTCGACTTTCTTTTCTTTCTTCTCAACCGCCAGGGTGGAGCCGCTCGAGACCAGCATGAACAGGACGCATATTATGTAAACAATATATTTTCTCATAAATTTCTCCCGTATCTCTAATTTACGAAATTTATTCCCGTCGTCAACATTATTCAGCTTACCTTTTCTCTTTTCCTTTTGAGGTCGAACTGCTCGTCGAAGTCTTACTGGAGGTCGCTGTTTTGGCGCCGCTCGCCTTCGAGCTTTGCGAGGATGAACTGCGGCTTACCGACGAGGACGAGCTTTTGGACGGCTGGTTCGACTTCTTGTCGGTGGACTTGGTCGGACTGTCCACCTTTTTCTGGGTCGCCTTCGAAGTCGATTGTTTTTGCGTACTCTGCTTTACCCGGCTGGTGCTGGTGGACCGCTCGCTCTTTTGCTGGGAGCTTCCGGATTTCTTGCGGTAATAACTGTCGCTGCTGCCGCTTTTCGAGGTCCGGGAATCTAAGCTGTTATCGGTATTGCCGGTGGAACGAGTTTGTTTGTCGCTGCTAACCGCCGAACGGCTGCTTTCGGAACTGCGGCTCTTTACCACTTCCGAACCCGGGGAAGAACTCTGCGAGGTCTTATCGTTCGTGTCTATGCTGCCGCTGCTCTTCGAGACTCGGGACTGGCTCGCCTTGGATTTCACATAAGTATTGTCGGTTTCAAAACCGCGTTCGGACTTGACCAGCCTGGAAGAACCGCGCACGTAATTCTTCTTGAGCGTTTGGGAAGCATCGATATTGGCGGTGGTCTTGTTGACAGCGGTCTTGTTGACCGTGACATTGTTCTTCACCGCCGTCTTGCTCGAGGGAATTATGTGCGTCTTATAATTGGGGTAACCGTTTTTCACCGGATCCTTGTACCCCAGGGTCACGTTTTTGTATTTCGAAATCACGTGCGCTTTGGTCTGGATAATGGTATGGTCGAAAACAACGGTATTATAGCGGCTGACGTGGAAATCGGATTCCCAGCAATAACCGTAAGGGTCGTAAATGGTGACGGTGTGCCAGCCGACCAGAAGGCGTGGGATATAAAGCGGGGCGCAACCCCAGTAAATGCCGTTAACATAGACCGTGCCGCCCCAGGGATAGTCAAAATAGACATTGCCGCAAACCGACCAGTTCGGGTAGGACGGCCAGTAAGTCGGACGGTAATAATCCGGTTCCCATTCGTCGACAAAGATCGTCACCCGGTCATAGGCGAACCGCTGGCCGTCGTAACGGACGAAAAAACGCTCGTTGAGATAATCCATGTAATCATAGCGGTCGTCCCAGTCGCAAACCAGGCCGCTGTGATTGTACCAGTCGGGGACCGGAAAACGGTCGCGCGAGGCGATTATCTGAATGCTCTCCACCCCTTCCGGACCGTTCACGACCAGGTCGAAATCATCCTGGCTGCCGGGCAGGCTGTAAGTCGCCCCGCCCCGGACAAAATTATCCTCGGCCGGACCGGTGGGAAAAAGCAGGTTGACCCGGCCGCGGGTGTCGATCGAGTAGACGGTCACGAACGCGTCGCGATTGGTTCGGTAGTTGATGACAATCTCGTCGCCCTCGTAAAACTCGTCGTCGGAATGATTGGTCCACAGCTCGACATCGAGATAACGGTCAATCCGCGAACGGTCGCCGTTATAGTCGTCGTTGTCATTCTCGCGGGTTATATTGTCCTGGGCCGGCGCCAGGAGCGTCCCCGTGATAACCGTTATCGTTATCAGCAAAATTCTTTTCAACATTTTGTAATACATCTCAAACCACCTTTCTTTTTATCGTAAAGCTACGGCTTTCTTCTCGGGTCTGACCGTCCGGCGGTCGTTGCCGTCGGGCGACGGCGACAGTTCCGGGTTGTCCGGGGCGGTCTGATAAGCCCAATCGAAAGTCACCGAACCGTCGCCGTTAAAACTCTTGACCGTCAAGAGGGCGTAATGATAATCGTAGGTATAAATGACATAGGAATGGTCCTCGATAATCTCCACATAACCGAGGTCCGACCAACCGTCGATCGGGGCATAACCGATTAACTCGGTGAAATAAAAGGAATTGCCGACATCCTGAATTTTCCCATAAATATGATCGTAATTGCCGACATTCAGATAAAACACTCCGCCGACACTGTCTACAAAGACATCACAGATAGAGCTGGTGTCGGGTACGCGCAGATGGTAATAGAAATTAAAACCGGCGCTGTCGGGACGGACATAATTGGAAAAGAGGGTCACCTCGCCGTCGGGACGAGGCGTATCCATGACTTCCTCCCAGGAAAGTTCCGAGGCCTGGCCAGCCGAGTCAACCGCCAGCACGGCATAATAATAAGTATCGCCGTTGTCCGCCGTGTTATCGACATATTCATAGACATTACTCGAAGGTCTGGGGTAAGGGTCAACAAAACCGATCGCTGCGTAATCATAAATCGGGTCATCGGAGCGATACACCACATATTCATAGATATCGGGGTCATAAAGGCCGTTCCAGTAAACATATACGGCGTTATTACCGGTAATGGAATACACTCCCTGGGGAGCGGTCGGTTCCATATCGTAATCGTATACTATGGTATCACAATTGTCATCGTCACATCCGGTAAAGGCGAAAGCCGCCAGAACAATCATTGTAAAAGTCAAAATATTCTTCATTTTCCAAAACTCCTGTTTTTTCAAATAATTCATTCAAACAAATATACATCAAGTTCCGTGCCTAAACCGACAACTTGTTGCTGTATAATATATTACGAATTATATGGAGTTGTTTTACAGAGGATTATGCACAATTATTGTGCATGATATAAATTGGGCGCACAAAAAATGTTTATGAAAATCAGTCAGGCGTAATATTGTATTCTTTGATTTTTGCCCGCAAAGTATTTCTATGGATTCCCAACGCTTCCGCTGTCCGGCCGATATTCCATTCCAAACGGTCCAGGCAGAATTTAATATGGGTCTTTTCAATTTCGCTGAGCGCTTTTACCTCTCCCCCGGGGGCGACATCTTCGCCCGCCGCCAGCCCGGAAAGGTCCCGTCTGGTGATGAATTCCGAGGTTGTCAGCACAATCGCCCGTTCGATTATATTTTCCAGCTCCCGGACATTACCCGGCCAGGCATAGGCGGTTAAGACGGCTGCCGCCTCACTGTCCACACCTTTCACCGGCTTGCCGATTTTCTTGGCGTATTTCTCAATGAATTTCTGCGCCAGAAGCAAAATATCCCCGGTTCTCCGGGCCAGCGGCGGCAGGTGCACCTTGATGACATTCAAGCGATAATAGAGGTCCTCACGGAATTTCTCTTCCTTAATCAGTTTATCCAGGTCCCGGTTGGTGGCGGCGATGATGCGGATATCCAGTTCGATTTCGCTAACCGAACCCAGTCTTTCGATTTTTCTTTCCTCCAGGACCCGCAGCAGTTTGACCTGCATCGTCAGGGGCATTTCCCCTATTTCGTCCAGAAACAGCGTCCCCCCGTCAGCCAGTTCAAAACGACCCTGCTTGGCTTTCTCGGCGCCGGTGAAGGCACCTTTTTCATAGCCGAAAAGTTCCGATTCGAGCAGGCTTTCGGGGAAGGCGGCGCAATTTATGGCCACCAGCCTTTTTTCCGCCCGGGTGGAATTGGCGTGGATGGCCCGGGCCACCAGTTCCTTGCCGGTTCCCGACGGCCCGGTTATGAGCACCGTGGCGTCCCGGGGCGCCACCAGGCCAATAAGTTTTTTCACTTCGCGGATAGCTTCCGACTCCCCGATAATTTCCGATTCGGGGAATATCTCCGCCAGGCGCTCGCTCATCACCCGGTTATCGACCACCAGGCGGTTGGCGGCCGCGGCTTTCTCAAGCTTCAACAGCAGTTCGTCCAGGTCCTCGACCGGCTTGGTCAGGTAATCGTATGCGCCGGCTTTCATAGCCGACACGGCCGACTCCACTGAGCCGAACGCGGTCAGGACAATCACCTGGATAAACGGGTTTATCTCTTTTAACCGTTCCAGCAACTCCAGGCCATTCATGCCGGGCATTTTCATGTCCACCAGGGCCAGCGGCGAGAAAAACTGGCGGTAGATTTCCAGCGCTTCTTCGGCGCTCCCGGCGGTGCTCACCTGAAAATTTTTATTGGTCAGGTAACCGGCCAGAAGTTCCCGCTGCTCCGGTTCATCGTCAACAATCAGCAGTTTTATATTTTTCATATTTCTAAAAAATAACTACTCCGCTCAAAAAAAAACATAAAAAAACCCGCCCCCAGGGACGGGTTTTTCAAACTCTGCGACCGCTTATTCACCGGTACCGAAATAGACGTTTATGCCGGCGTGAATATCAAAATACATGATGTCTTCATTCATCTTATAAATGATGTCATAATATTCCTTCTCGGTGTTCTTGCTGGCCGAATAATGGAAACTGCCCTCGATAAAGAGGCCGCTGTAATCGGAAGTATAGTAAAAGAGCCCAGCCCCGAAACCGAAGCCCAGGTTGGGGTTGTAAGAGAGTGAGCGATACCGGGGATTGGTCGTTCCCTGATCAATCTTGGTGGTGAACTTGGCGTTATCCATCCCGACATGACCCTTTATATAAGGTACCAGGCTGGATTCGCTGAAGAAATAATATTTCAAATAAAGACTGGGGTTGTACAGGCGGTGGCTCAGGTCGTTCGGATTGTTCATGAGCGAAATAAAGGCGAGTCCGGGACCACCGAAATTATCTCCATCCGTGTCTACTACCGGTTCGATATCGTTGGAAATAGCCAGTTCATAATAGGTAAAGTTGAAACCGACAACAAGATTCGGCGTCAGGAAATAACCGATTTCCGCCCCGACATTCCAGCCCAGGGAAGCCCCGAGCCCAAGGCTGTCATTCCATTCGGTAACGCCGCCGATCGGCAGGCCCAGTCCGCTGTACAAGCTAACTTCAAGAACATCCCGTTCTTCATCTTCTTCTTGCGCAAAAGAAAAACTAAATGAAAAGAGTAAAAATACCGTAAGAAGTATTGCTATTTTTTTCATTCCCGCATCCTCAAAAATTATATCACTTTTTTTCTTCAATTTAATGTCTCCAGTCAAATAAGGGAAAAAGATAACGAATAAACAGATAGTTTGTCAATAGATTAAATTCAATGTATGGCAACAAAATAACAAAATTCCAGCTAAAAAAAGCATAAATCCCGAAAATTTACGGGTTAAAAAACAACTTTTTAAAAACTAGTTGAACTTTTCCAATTTTATATTTAAATTAATATATTATAATATTTATTGGGAGATAAAATGAAATTACTTGTAATAGGTTCCGGGGGGCGCGAACACGCCCTCGTTTGGAAATTAAAGCAGTCGAAAAAAGTTGATAAAATATTCTGTACTCCCGGTAACGGCGGCATTTCCCTATTAGCCAAATGTATCAATATCAAGGCCGATAACATCAAGAGCCTGGCCGATTTCGCCATCCGCAACAAGATAAATCTGACCGTGGTGGGACCGGAACAACCACTGGCCATGGGGATTGTGGACGAGTTTCAAAAACGCAAACTGAAAATATTCGGACCGGAGAAAAAAGCGGCGCAACTCGAAAGCAGTAAAGTATTTGCCAAGCAATTCATGCAGAAATATCACATCCCCACCGCACCCTTCAAGGTTTTCAAGTCCTATGCGGAAGCGGTCGGCTTCTGTAAATCGGTGGAATACCCCATCGTTATCAAAGCCGACGGCCTGGCGGCCGGTAAAGGCGTGATTGTGGCCGAGAACCAGGACGAGGCCTACGCCACCATTGAGGCCATCATTATGAAACAAAGCTTCGGCAAAGCCGGCGAACAGGTGGTAATCGAGTCGTTTCTCAGAGGCCAGGAAATTTCTATCATGGCGATTACCGACGGCAAAACCATCCTCCCCCTGCTGTCCAGCCAAGACCACAAGCAGGCTTACGAGGGCGACCGGGGTCCCAATACCGGCGGGATGGGAGCATATTGCCCGACGACTTTCGTTAACGACGAGGCCATGGAACAAATAAACGACTTCATCCTCAAGCCGACCATCAACGGCCTGAGAAATGAAAATATTACCTACCGGGGGGTTCTTTACTGCGGCCTGATGCTGACCGACAACGGCCCGAAAGTGTTGGAATACAACTGCCGTTTCGGCGACCCGGAAACCCAGGCCGTTTTGCCCCTTTTGAAGGCCGACCTGATCGAAATAATGCTGGCGGTAACGGACAAAAAACTAAACAGTATTTCGAAACTCGACTGGCGCAAAGGCTATTCCGCCTGCGTGGTTATGACCTCACGCGGCTATCCGAACAAATACAGCACCGGTCATCAGATTTCCGGCCTGAAAAAAAACTGGTCGAACGGCAACTTCGTTTTTCACGCCGGTACCCGTAAAGAAAACAATAACTGGTTCACGGCCGGCGGCCGCGTCTTCGGCGTCATCGGCATCGACAACAACCTCAAGGGGGCATTGAATTCGGCTTACAGCATGGTTAAGAAAATCAAATACGAGGGGGTCACCTATCGCCGCGATATCGGTTTTAGAGCCTTTCAACCCTCCAAACCCGCAGGGGTAATCAAAAATGAGTAAAGTATTGATAATAATCGGCTCCCAATCGGACATGGAATACGCCGAAAAATGCCAGGCCCAACTTAAAGTACTGCAGATTGAGAGCGTCATCGAAGTATCTTCGGCCCACCGCCATCCCGAGCATACCGCCGCCCTGACGGCCGGGGCCGAGGAGCAGGGTTTTGAAGTTATAATCGCGATGGCCGGTCTGGCCGCCGCCCTGCCGGGAGTAGCCGCCTCGCACTCCCGCTTACCGGTTATCGGGGTACCTATCCCGGCCGCCCTGGGCGGCATCGACGCCCTGCTCTCAATCGCCCAGATGCCACCCGGAATACCGGTTGCCGCCGTTGGGATTGGCTCCCCGGGAGCCAAAAACGCCGCCGTTCTGGCGGCCCGAATTCTGGCATTGAAATATCCCGATATCAAAAAAAACCTTGACAATTTTCGACAATCACTTTGATTTTTTCTGAACTATGCCGGACAAATTTTGTAATAATAAGTAGATGATAAAACTGATTGAAAGGAGATCGGATGGTTAAATCAAGATTTCAAAAAACACTCTGCGTATTAACCCTTATGCTATTCCTGTTGGGCGCCCTCCCCCTTGTGACTCAGGCCGAGAACGACCCGGAAAAGGCCAAAGAAATGTACAACGAGGGACTTACGGCCGCCAACGACGGTAATATTGACCAGGCTATTTTGTCCTACAAAACAGCGATGGGTTTGAATCCTGATTTCCTCGACCCCTATTTGAATCTCGGGGCTATCTATTTTCAACAGAAACAGTACGATGACGCCATGGACATGTTCAAGAAAGTCTCCGAGAAGGACCCCGCAAATGTCGATGCCCTGGCCAATATCGGCCGCGTCTCTTACAAGTTGACTAAGTATACCGAGGCCGTCGAGGCTTTCAACGCCGCCATCGCTCTCGATAACAAAAACGCCGATTTGTATACCGAGTTGGCCAAGGTTTACTACCGTCAGAAAAAATACGCGGAACTTATTTCGGCCCTTGAATCCTGCCATACCCTGGGCGGCGGGGACTACCTATCTTATTACATGCTCGGCAAGGGCTATCAGAAACAGGACAAGCTCGACCAGGCCATCGGCGCCTTCAAAAAGTCGCTTGAGTACAAAAGCGACAATTCCAACTCTCATTTCGCCATGGGCCAGATTTACCTGGGCCAGGAAAAATTCAAAAGTGCCGCCACAGCCTTCAAAGCGGCATATAAAGCTGACAACAAAAAACACCGCGCCATGTACAACTACGCCATCGCCATGGAATCCCAGGACCCGGAGGCCATCGACCAGAATATCAAAGACTGGGAAGACTATATTCGCATTGCCAAGAAACATCCCCAGGCTCAAAGCGACCTGGCCATCGCCCAGCAGCACGTCAAGGAACTGAAAGACAGAAAAGAAAAATTGGAACTGCAATAAATTGTTCACGGCCGCAACGGCATAAAAAAACCCTGACAACAGTCAGGGTTTTTTTATTGAATCTTTATCGCGTTATTTGGTAAATTCCACCCGGTCAAATTCATTCCATTCAACCACGACATCGTCATCTGTGTCAAGGGTGATAATTATCCCCTTGTTGTCCTCATCGACATCGTTGGAACCCCTCAAATAAAACATCCGGCCGTCCCAGAGCGTTACCTCGGAACCGCGGTATGATTTTCTTTTGATTTCCTTAATCATCCCGAACTCGACATTGAAATCGACATCGCGCTCATCGCCGTCCAGTATTTCCCAGGTGTACTCCTCGTCGTTGTCCCAACGAATGGTGCCCTTATAGGAATCGCCGTCCTCGGTATAAACGGTGCCTTTTAAAAGACGGCCGCCGTCGAAATCGTCGTACTTGACCTGTTTGGGCGCCGTTTTGAAGTCCAGTCTCTCAAAATCGTCCCATTCAACTTCCACATCCCCCAGATTCGGGTCGGATATGACAATCCCGCGATTGTCGTTGTCAACGTCGTTAGTGCCCCGCAAAACCATTTCTTCGCCTCCCTTCAGGATGACCGTGGCCCCGCTGGAACTGTACCGCTCGATGCTTTCGATCTTGCCGAATTTAATCTTGCGCTTCCGTTTGTCGTCATTGCCGTCGAGGATATCGTTCTCGAACAACTCGTCGATATCCCAGCACACATAACCGGTAAATTCCTCACCGCGGCGGGTGTACAGCGTACCGTAAAGACGCTCACCGTATAGTGACACTTCGTCGGAGCGGGCCGGCATGAAATCGATTTTTTCAATATCGTCCCAGACCAGTTCCAGTTCCCCCTCGTTGATTTCCTCGATGATTATCTCCCTGATGCTGGTGCCGATGTCGGTCGAGTAATTTTCGAGCTCAACCTCCTCGCCCGATTTCAAGATAAGCAACACCGCGTCGTCATCGATAAATTCCATTGTCTTGATATGCCCGAAACGCATCCCGGACTGAGCCTTATTCGTCCAGGTAGTATAAGAGCCGTCAGCGTCATCGATAATTTTTATTCCGAAAAGCTTAACCGAACGCCGCTTGCTGTACTTCTTCGGATTTTTTCTGTCCACATCGCGAAGGTTCTTGCGCGAGAGTTCTTTCTCGCCATTTAAAATGTCGACCCACGACCCCTCGTTCTTGTCCCAGCGTATCAATCCTTCCAAAACATCACCGTCGACAGTGGTAATCTTTCCGTAAATTCGACCACTGTTGTCAGCCCACGCAGCCATGCTGATAATGATAACCAGTCCTGCCGCCAAAAGTAAAATTTTGGAAATTTTCATAACTCCTCCAAATAGTTTGGATATTTCATTTTTCCTATTTTTACTTACGAAACGGCGCCGGAAAGGTTACACATTTTATAAGTTATTTATTGGTAACGGCTTAAAAAAGGCTATTTTACCAGGATCATTTTGCGGACCAGCGAGGCCGAGGAAGTCTTGAGACGATAGAAATAAATACCCGAGGAGGCGACCCGGTCGCTATCGAAATTACCGTTCCAGCTCACCGTATATGCCCCGGCTGACAATTCCCGCTCTATCAGGGTGTTTACATTCTGTCCGAGGATATTGAAAACCTCAAGCTGCACGAAAGTTCTGACGGGCAATTCGAAACTTAAATTGGTCGATATATTGAACGGGTTGGGGTAATTTTGCATCAGGGCCAATTTACGGGGAAGGCCGTCGGGCGGTTGGTCATCGACAGCGGTGGGAATATCAATCCTTATCGTCCCGGGAATAACCGCCGGCGTCACCCGCTGGTCCCGTTCGTTCAGGACATAAACCGCCGCTGATTCGTTGAGGAGGGTATCGATTTCGCTGCTGCCGATATTGCCGACAGCCGTAAAATGGATTTCCAGCAACAAATAATGTCCGGGACCCAGGAGACTGTCGAATTCGCTTCGGGCCAGGTTGACAAGGATATTTCCCGCGTTGTTGTCAATTTGAGCGGTTTTGTTAAAATAAGCCGGTAGGGATTCGTTGAATTTTATCGAGTCGACGTTCACGGCCGACGGGTCAAATTTGACCGGCAGGGAAAGAGCAGCCATACTGTTGACCAGGGTCAGTTCGACGGGGACGAGCGAGGTCGCCCCGCTGTCGGTATTCACCGAGTTGAAAAGAAGCGTATCGCTGTCGGCGTAGTTGAGCACGAAAGGAACGCTCACGGCGACATTGAAGGCGGCGCTGTCGACAATCTCGACCGTCGTGGCGTACTGCGCCCGCTCCAGGCTCGACGTATCTATTGTCAATGTTATGGTATCCCCGGCCAGGCCGGACAGCCTGTCGGCTCGCAGCCAGCTATCGCCCACGGTCGCCGACCAGTTTAAAAGACCAACCCCTTCGTTCTGGACGACGATGAAGGTGTCGATTGTCTCCGGTAAGCCGGTTTGTATAAAAAACGAATCCGGTTTCGGCCCGAGATAGGGCATGTTGTTGACCACCTCGATAATCACCCAAACGGTATCCGGCGAAGCCATCGCTCCGGCCGCTTCAAAAACGAGCGACTCGACATAATTCCCGGCTGCCAGGGACGCAGCGTTGACCGCCACCGCGATCGTGTCCGGCGCGGCCCCCGAGGTCGCCGAGAGCATCAGCCATGACGCCGTCTCTGTCGCCTGCCAGGTAAACTCCCCGCTGCCGTCGTTTTCTATTATCAAAAACTGCTGATGAGTTTCATCGATAAGGGCATACGCCTGGAAAGCCAGGGTGTCCTCGGACAGCGACAAAATCGGCGCGGTGACGTCGAGGCGTATCGAAACCGCTACGGTGGAATCGTCAAAATCAGTATCGATCAGGGTAACGGCGCCGAAATAGGTGCCGAACGGCAGGGTGTCGGTATTCACAGTGATTGTCAGGGTGTCCGGCGTCACCCCCGATAACGGGCTGATACTCAGCCAGTCATGGGAAGCGCTCACGCTGTAATGAAGCGGGTTATACCCGGCGTGGTTGATAGCAATCGTCTGGGCCGCCGGGAGAGTTCCGCCGGCTTCCATTTCGAATCTCAAAGCCGACGGGTCCGGTATCAGGTTGGGGTCGTTGTACTGGACTATCGAGGCATAGATATCGTAATTACCGTTGCGTTTGTCCACCCAGGTAACGTAGCGGTAACGGCCGTCGAGCGTGATATCGGGATGCAGCTGGGCGCTGTCGCCCTCGCTGTTCACCCTGAAATTGGAGCCCAAAAATTTTCCGGTATTGTCCAGAACCTGCCCGGTGATATCCCAGGAGGAGCTGGTGGAATCCGACCAGACCACGGTTAAATTGCCCACCCGGTCGGCGGCTATGGACGGCTCCCGCTGAGCCCGCAGGGAGCCATCGTAATTTATCTTTCTCTCGGCGTCGAGAAGTATCATCGAGGTATCGAACCTGCGATAATAGATATCGGGGTTGGCCGGGTAGACGCCGTTGCGCCAGTCAACCCAGACGACGCTGAAATGCCCGGCCCCGTCGGCGGCGATATCCGGAAAAGCCTGGCGGTAATCCCCCGCGTCCGAATTGACTATTATATTTTGGTCGATTTTTTGCCCCAGGGAGTCGAATCGCTGCGCGAAGATATCATCGTCACCCGTACGGTTATCATACCAGGCCACCACAAACCAGCCTTCGGGCGAATAGGAAACCCGGGGGGCGTGCTGTTGCGCCGTCCCGACGTCGTCGTTAATTTTGAAATTGTCACCGATTAAAATCCCTTTGGCGGAAAAGAGCTGGCAGTAAATATCCCAGTTGCCGTTGCGGTAATCGGCCCAGGCCACCACCCCGTCGCCCCACATGGAGAGTGATATGTCCGGCGACTCGATCAGGGAATCGGGCCAGGCACTGGTCAGGTTACGGTTGTCGCCGACCTCAGTCACCGAGGTGTCGTATCTCTGGAAATAGATATCGGGGCCGAAAGGGTAAACGCCGTTGCGGTAATCCTTCCACACCACCGAGTAAAGTCCCGATAAATCCACCGCCAGGGCCGGTACGGACTGGTAAGCGTTTGACGAATCGTCGTTTACTTTCACATTCCGTCCGCTGGGGTTGCCCTGGGGGTCGTATTTTTGCAGGTAGATATCACTGTTGCCGCTACGCTTGTCCACCCAGACGATGACAAAATCCCCGTCGCCGGCGACAGCGATACGGGGATAGTTTTGTTCGGCGGGCGAGCCGTCGTCGTTAACCAGAAAATCGGTTTTATCAGCCCGCACGGGAAGCGCAAGCGTCACACCGCACAGAATAGCAGAAATTAATATTTTTATTCTATAATTCACCACCCTGTCTATGGCAATAAAAATGCCTGCCGGTAAGGGCAGGCAATTTTATTTTCATAAACAGAGTAAGCTATTGACAATAAGTAAGTTTCATTCAGCCCGAAGGCTCCCCCGAAATGGAATCCGTCAATATATATTTAGGTGGAGGGGAAATATATTCCGAAACATCAGGATATTATTTCCTCAGTTAAAGTCTACCTATTTTTTCTTCTTATGACGATTAGCACGTCTACGTTTTTTGCGTTTATGAGTTTTAATTTTATGACGTTTACGTTTTTTTCCGCTTGGCATTAATCCTCCACATAAATACCCTTTTGCTAGATAGCAAGTTTCGTTATCATGTTTTTAAACTCATTAGAGGGTTTAAAAACGGGGACTTTTCGATCCGGTACCGGAACAACTTCACCGGTCCGAGGATTACGAGCTTTCCGGGCTTTACGCAGTTTAATCTTAAACGTTCCAAAGCCGCGAATCTCGATATTGTGTCCGCTCTCAACCGATTTCTTGACGGTATCCAGGAACGAATCGACAACGACAGCAACGTCTGTTCTCGTAAGGCCTGTTTTTTCAGCTACTTTTTCGACTAAATCAGCTTTAGTCACAGTATCCTCCCTCGATGGTTATGTCGTTAAAAATTCCAAATTATTCTTCTAAAACAATCTATTAAATAATATCTTTAATAACGATAAGCCCTTGGGGCGACTTAAGATAATAAATCCAACGAGAAATTAAAAGGAAAATTGTTGAATTGTCCAGAATTTTTTAATATTTTTTCCTATTAATTCCCATAATTTACTGATATAAATAGAGTAACCGGGGCCCTTCGACGCTTTTTTCCACCTTTTCGTTCAAATTTTCCAATAAATTACCCATCAGGTCAAAAATTGACACCTTTTCCCGGCGATAAGGCCGGACTACCCGGGGTTCGCCGTCAAGCTCCGCCAGTTCCGCCGCCAGGTCCACCGCCTCTTTCAAACCGCCCAGGGTGTCCACCAGTCCCAGGTTCAGGGCCTGAAGGCCGGTAAAAATCGAGCCGTCGGCCAGGGGGTAAACATTCTCCTTTTCCATCTGCCGCCCGTTGGCCACCACCTCGACAAACTGCTCGTAGGAATCCATCACCACCGAACGCAACATCATCTCTTCCTGTTCCGTCATGGGCCGGGTGGGGTCACCGACATCCTTTAGCTCGCCCGATTTGATCGTTGCCGTACCGAGACCGACTTTATCGAACAAGTCGTAATAGGTATAGTACTGCATGATGACACCGATGGAACCGGTGAGGGTGCCGGGGTTGGCTACGATTCTATCCGCCGCGCAGGCAATCAGATAGCCTCCGGAGGCGGCCACCGAGGCCATCGCTGCCACCACCGGTTTTTCGTTGCGCAGGCGAAGGATGGCATCGTAAACTTCCTGCGAGATAGCTACCCCGCCGCCGGGCGAATTGACATGAAGAACCACGGCTTTAATCGAGGAATTGTCGGTCCAGTCGTCAAGTTGCTCAATAACTTCCCGGCCGCTCTTTTCGTCGATCACGCCGAACATCTCCACCACCCCGACATTCCCGCCGATACCGGAGAAGCCCATATCCCCCGCACCGGTGAACATGCCGATAAATATCAAGGCGAAAAAGCCGAAGGCGAAAACGAAACAGACGGCGATTATAACACCTATAATTACATCACGTTTTTTGGCCATAGATTATCCCATCAATCAACATAAATTTTCAGTTTTTCCCCCACACTCAGATTATCGGGATCGGTTTTGCCGTTGGTGGCCAGTATCCGGGAAATACTGGTGCGGTATTTCTGGGCGATGAGGCTCATGGTGTCCCCGCGACGAACCTTGTAGATTACGTAATCCTTATCACCGCCGGAGGTAACCGTCAAGACCTGGCCGGGATATATCCGGCTGGACCGTCCCATTCCGTTCAGGCGCCGGATATTGCTGGTGGTGGTACCGAACCGGCGCGCCAGATCCCACATGGTATCGCCGGAGCGCACGGTGTACTTACTGTTTGAACCGCTCGCTTTGGAATCTGACGAGCTTGTTTTCTTGGAACCGCCGGAATTTTTCGAGGCATAAGTAAGAGGGGATTTCTGATTTTTATCTTTCAGCTTGGTGGCGTTGGAAGGAATCTTAAGCTGCTGGCCGACATAAATTCGGGAGCCGCGTTCGATATAGTTGATTCGCCGCAGGGCGTCGACGGTGGTTCCGAAAGCCCGGGCGATATCCCACATGGTATCCCCCGCCCGCACCGCATACACCGATTTATTGGCCGAATATTCGCGGTTCGTCTTACTGCCGGAGCTGTATTCCCGGTCCAGCGGCACCGGCACAATCAATTCTTTCCCGGCGTAAATTTTCGAGCGGCGGCTGAGGTTATTGGCGGAGAATATCGCGTACTGGGACACGCCGTAACGGGCGGCGATAGTACTGATCGTTTCCCCTTTTCTTATTTTGTGCCGCACCCAGCTGGTCTCTCTGGGTGAGGGCATGGACTCGTACTCGGCGTAAAATTTCTGCTTTTTCCCGACCGGTACCCTCAGGGTGTATTTCTTTTTATTGGGGGGCGTATAGTTTCTTAATATTTCAGGATTGAGGTTCTTCAAATCCTGGAACGAGCAACCGATTTCCCGGGCGACGATTTTCAAATCGAGACAGCGGTCGATGTTCACCTCGTCCCACTGAATCGGGTCCTCGTACTCGATATCGTTAAAACCGTATTTTTCCGGTTCGTGGGCGATGATGGTGGCGGCGTATATGAGCGGGACGTAATCCATCGTTTGCCGTTTAAGTCTCAGTTTCCAGAAGTCGATCGTTTTCTGTTTTTTAATAGTGCTTCTGACCCGTCCCGGGCCGCCGTTATAGGCCGCCATGGCCAACTCCCAGGAACCGAACTGGTCGTACAGGTCTTTCAAAAAGCGGGCGGCGGCGTGGGTGGCTTTAATCGGGTCCTTGCGCTCGTCAATCCACCAGTCGCGGCTCAAACCGTACATCCGGCCGGTTGAGGAAATAAACTGCCACAGGCCCATCGCCCGCGCCCAGGAATAGGCGTTGGGATTATAGCCCGATTCCACCAGCGACAGGTAAATCAAATCCTCGGGCAAGCCGTACTCCTTCAATATTTTCTTGAACAGGGGAGCGAATTTGGTGGAGCGGCCCAGCCACTTGGTGTAAGCCTCGTTGGCCACCGTCTGGAAATAAATTATCGATTTCTTGACGCGGTCGTTCATCACTATCGGCAAGTCATACCTGACCGGCCGGGATTCCTTGCTGAACACCCGGACCGAATCGGCGCCCAGGCGGCGTTCGAGGTCCCCGAAGCGTTCGATCAGCACCGACGGCGTGACATCGGTCTCGAGTTCCCCCAGCGACCGCAGCGTGACCCGAAAATCGGACACGACATTATCCATTATCTCTGAATATTTGACCGCCTCGGGCGACAACAGCGTGTCGGTCTCCACATCGAGGTTAGCCATTATCTTCAGGCACTTTTCAAAATAATACTGGGCCTCTTCCCAGCTGGCTTCGCGGTTGGCGATCACCCCCATGGCGTAATATTCTTCGGCCAGGTCGAAAAGACGCCAGATGTCGTCGTCGACCGCCGAGGCCGAATCCTCGTCGTCAACATGGATATAATATTGTTTCTGAAGTTCCGCTTCTTTCTTCAGGGTCGTGTACTGCTGTTCCTCGAGCGAATTTATGGAATCTCTGGTCTCCTTTTTCTCCTTGGCGGCCAGCAGCTCATCGCGGGTGGCGATTCTATCCTTCGTCTTGACAACGGCCGGCTCACTTTTCTTTTCCTCGGCCAGCGTGTCGGTCTTATCTTCAACCGCCGCGTTGTCCGCCACCGTAAAAGTATCGATATAACGCTCGGCCTCGTCCTTATCGGACGGCTGGCCGTAAACTCTCGGCGATGACATGGATTTATTGCCGGCGCAACCGGCCAGCAAAACAACAGTAAACAAAAGAATAAAAATAAAAGTGAAACGGTTAAGGCGATTGGAAGTACACAAAATATTCATCCTTGATAGTCCGTACTTAAAAGTCCTAAAAATATTTATCTATCAATATATCGGAACAAGTCATTTGTATCTTGAATATAAAATGACCTAACCCCTTGTTATATAATAAATAGCCAAGTCAGGTGTCAAGTATTTTAAAAAACGTTAATTTTTGTCCCATTTACAGAATCTGCGCCAGGGCTTTTTTCAAGCTCTTCTTATCGGCAAAAAACCGGCAATCCTTCTGTTTTCGAAACCAGGTCAGCTGTCTTTTGGCATAACGCCGGGTGTTTTGCTTGATTAATAATACAGCTTCCTCAAGCAAAAGGTTGCCCTCAAGACAGTCCAGTAATTCATTATATCCGATTACGTTGGCTTTTCTTATTTTTTCCGCTCCGATTTCCCGAACCAGCTTTTCGACTTCCCCCTGCCAGCCGGCGGCCAGCATCAAATCCACCCGCTCATTGATAATCTCGTAGAGCTTTTTTCTTTCCGGGGTCAGACATAAATAGTCAAAAGCGTACTCACTTTTCCGATAGGCGCCGGTCACGATTAATTCCGATTTGGTTTTGCCGGTCAGGCAGTAAATTTCCAGAGCGCGGATAACCCGCTTTTTGTTATTGGGATGAATCTTGGTGGCCTCGAGCGGGTCTATATTTTCCAATCTTTCATGCATTTTTTCCGGGCCGAGTTCGTCCATTTCTTTTTCCAGGCGGTCGCGGATTTCCAGGTCATCATCCTCGATTTCCACCACCCCCTCGCTCAGGGCACGCATGTACAAACCGGTCCCGCCGACCACCACGGGCAACTTTTCCCGCTTGTGAATATCCTCTATAGCCCGGGTGGCGTCGGTGATAAACTGGAAGGCTGAGTAACGCTCCCCCGGTTCGATAAGATTTATCAAATGCGTCGGGACCCGGCGCATTTCCTCGGCGGTCGGTTTGGCGGTGCCGATATCCAGATATTTGATAATCTGCCGGGAATCGGCCGAGAGGATTTCCAGGGGGTAAGTATCGGCCAGTTCCACGGCCGCGGCCGTTTTTCCCGACGCCGTCGGCCCGCAGATAATCGGAATCGGTTTCATCTTATCACCGCCCGAACTGCCGGTCCAAATCTTCCCGGCTCATCTTGATGAAAGTCGGGCGGCCGTGGGGGCAGGTGTAGCGGTTCTCGCAGAGCATCAGTTGTTTGACCAGGCCGGTCGCTTCCTCATCGGTGAGACGGTCACCGGCCATGATGGCCGCCCGGCAGGCGATCGACTGGGCCATCGCTTTTTTGATATCCTGGCCGGCCTTTTTCAGCGAGGCCAGGTCGTCCAGAATATGCCGGATGATATTTTCCGGGGATTTTTTGGCCAGCACGCTCGGCATGGCCTCGATATTTATCATCTTTCCCCCGAACGGCGCCGCCGAGAAACCGGAATCGTTGAGCAGTGCTTCGTATTCCTCGAAAAGGGCCAGTTGCTCCGGGCTCAACTCCACCTGCGCCGGAAACAAAAGATGCTGGGCCACCACCGCCTGGTTCTCCACCTGGCGGCAGGTCTCTTCGTAGAGCACCCGCTCGTGCGCGGCGTGCTGGTCCACGATAAAAAGACTGCGGCCCGTCTTGCACACCAGGTACAAGTCGGAAAACCGGCCGACCAGTTGAATCCCGTCGGACTCGGCCGCGACAATCTCCTCCGCCTTAAAGGGGGTATGACCGGGCGGCACCGGCGCCGGAGGGGCGGCCGGCGAAGAGCCGCCGGGGACGTATTCCTCGATAATCTCCCCGGTGGTTTTATCCACCCGCACGATATTACTCTCCAGTGAACTATTCTTTAAACCCGACGGGTTGTATAGTTCTTTCAAAAAGTCCTTATTGACACCGGTATATGCCATCGGGCCGGGAATAACGCCCGGTTGTTTTGGGTGTGGATAGCGCCCCCGGGGCTCGAAAGATATATCCCCCCCTTTTTTTTCAGCCGGGGCGCCGTTGGGCTGATACGAGGGAATGATATTGTCCCGCCGGATTGAATCTTTTACCAGGCGATGGACGGCGTTGTAGATTTCCCGCTCGCGGGAGAGTTTGATTTCAGTTTTGGAGGGGTGGACATTGACGTCGATTTCATCCGGCCGCACGGTCAGAAGCAGGGCTCCGACCGGGTAATTTCCCCGGGGCAGCAGTTCCCCGTAACCGGCCATGAAGGCGTGCGAAAGCGAGGGGGAATATATAAAGCGGCCGTTGATAAAAATGTACTGGCCCAGGCGATTGCTCTGGGCGATTTCCGGCAAACCGATAACGCCGTCGATTTTGACCTCCTCGGTCTCCCCTAAAATCGCGACAAACTCCTTGCCGGGACTCAAAAGGGCACTCACCCTTTCTTTGAGATTACCGCCGGCGGGCAGGGAAAAAATCTTGCGGTTGTTCAAACTATAGGAAAAGGCGATATCATAGCGGCCGATCGCCAGGGCCGTTACCAACCGCGAGATATGCCGGCTCTCGGTCATTTCCGATTTGAGGAATTTGCGCCGGGCCGGGGTGTTGAAAAAAAGATTCTCTACCTCGACCGTCGTTCCCGGCGGCCCTGCGGTCGGCTGTTTCGACTGCAATACGCCTCCCTCGTAGATAATCTCGGTGGCGACGTCAGTATCGCGCGGGCGGGAAACCATCCGCACCCGGGCCACCGAGGCAATCGAGGGCAGCGCCTCGCCCCGGAAACCGTAAGAGGCCAAACTTTCCAGGTCGTTGAAATTGTATATTTTCGAGGTAGCATGGCGGGAGAAAGCAATCTCTATCTGCTCCCGGCCTATGCCGCAACCGTTATCGACAATCTTTATAAGTTTCGAACCGGATTTTTCGATGTAGATATCGACGCGGTCGGCCTCGGCGTCGAGAGCGTTCTCCACCAGCTCTTTGACCACCGCGGCCGGGCGCTCGATTACCTCGCCGGCGGCAATCTTGTTTATCAGGCGCTCCGGGAGCGGTCTTATCCAGGGCTGTTTGGCGTCGGTGGCCATTGTTATTCAATATCCTTTTTAAATCGGCGCAGCAGTTCAAAAGCCTGCACCGGGGTTATATTGTCGAGGTTCAGTTCTTTTATCGCCTCCTCCACTTTCGACGGCTGCGGGTCGAACAGGGTGGGCTGGACCTTCTCTTTGTATATTCCCCGGCCCAGTTCGCTCTGGGTAAATTTACCCGACTCCAGCAGTTTTAAAATCTGTTTGGCCCGGCCGAGCGTGCTGCGCGGCAAACCGGCCAGGCGGGCGACCTCGATTCCGTAGGAATCGTCGCAACCCCCGGCGATAATCTTATGTAGGAAGATAACCCGGTCTTCCCATTTCTTCACCGCCACCTGGAAATTGTGCACCCGTTCGTATATCGAAGCCATCGAGGTCAACTCGTGATAATGGGTGGCGAACACCGTCCGCGCTTTCACATGTTCGTTGATATATTCCACCACCGACCAGGCTACCGAGAGACCGTCGAAGGTCGAGGTGCCGCGGCCGACCTCGTCAAGTAATACGAGGGAACGTTCGGTACCGTTGTTCAAGATATTGGCCGTCTCGACCATTTCGACCAGGAAAGTTGACTGACCGCGAGCGATATTGTCCAGCGCCCCGACCCGCGTGAAGACCCGGTCCACCAGGCCGATTTCCGCCCGGTCGGCCGGAACGTAGGAGCCTACCTGGGCCAGGATGACAATCAGACCGATTTGCCGTAAATAAGTCGATTTGCCGGACATGTTGGGCCCGGTCAGGATGATTATGCGCTTGTCCTCGACCGAGAGGCCGACGTCGTTGGCCACGAAGGAACCGGCCGGGAGAACGTCCTCGATAACCGGGTGCCGGCCGCCGGTGATATTGAGACGGGTGTCCTCGAAAAATTCCGGCCGGGCGTAACCGTGGTGCACGGCCAGTTCCGCCAGTCCGGAGACCAGGTCCGTTTCAGCCAGCAAATCGGCCGTCTGGATGAGCTGCCCGATATGCATATTAAGATATTCAACCAGTTCCTCATAAAGCTCCTGCTCGAGCTTGAAAATTTTTTCTTCGGCGGCCAGTATCAGCTCTTCCTTTTCTTTCAACTCCGGGGTGACATACCGCTCGGCATTGACCAGCGTCTGTTTGCGAATATATCCCTCCGGCACCAGTTTGGCGTTGGCCCTGGTGATTTCGATATAGTAACCGAACACTTTATTGAAACCGACCTTGAGAGTGTTGATGCCGGTTCGCTCGCGCTCCACCTTCTGCAGTGAACCGATATACAGCCGGGCATCCTTGATGGAGTCGTTCAGTTCGTCGAGCTTTGGTGAATAACCTCGGTTGAAAATATCCCCCTTGTTGCTGGTCAGGGGCGGTTCGTCGGTCAGGGCGCTGTCGATTTTTTCTATCAGCTCTTTATTGTCGGGCAGCGACCGGCCGATTTGCGTAAGCAGCGGGCTGTACGCCTGTTTCAAATGTTCCCGAATCCGGCCCCCGACTATCAACGCCTCCTTGATACCGGCCATCTGGCGCGGGTTGAGCTTGCCGATACCGAGCCGCCCGGCGAAACGCTCCAGGTCGGGCAGGTTTTTGGTTTCTTCCCGAAGCTGATAGCACAACTCGCGGTTTTTGACCAGTTCGGCCACCCCGGTCAGGCGCAGTTCGATTTTATCCTTCGTCTTGAAAGGCCGCAGCAGGCTGTTTTTCAAGCGCCGCGAACCCGAGGGCGTATGGCAGAAATTTATGACAGAAAACAGGCTGTTTTCCTCGGTGGCGGTGGCTATGTTTTTAACCAGCTCCAGATTGCGGACGGTGTTATAATCGAGCGTCATGAAGCCGGTGTCGTCGAATTTCGTAAGGCGGTTGATATGGGAAAGCCGTTCGCGATGGTTTTCCTTCAGGTACCTGAAAACGGCCCCGGCCGCGGTTATCGCCAGGCGGGCGTCGGCGAGGCCGAAACCGTCCAGGGTGGCCGTACCGAAATGCTGGTTCAATTCCCGCCGGGCGGTTTTTAAATCGAAATTCCATTCCTCAAAACCGGTCAGGCGGCATTCCCGGTTGGAGAGACCGAGCAGTTCGGGGATGTTATTTTCAGAATCCCCGGCGGGGTAGATAATTTCCGAAGGTTCCGCCAGGCGCAGACGCTCGATAATATCCTCGACCGCGCCCTCGTCAACCATAAACGCCCCGGTACTCAAATCCAGCGTGGCCAGACCCATCGTTTTATTATTCTTTACCACTACCGCCGCCAGGATGCTGGCCCGCCGCTCCTCGCCGGGGACATCGATTGTCGCCGTGCCGGGCGTGAGAATCTCCACAATCTCTCTTTTAACCAGCCCTTTGGCCAGCTTGGGGTCCTCCACCTGCTCGACAATGACAACTTTCTCCCCTTTGGCCACCAGTTTGGCCAGGTAGCGGTCGGCGGCATGATACGGCACGCCGGCCAAGGGAACTCTCTCGCTGTTGCCGTGCGAACGGGAGGTCAGGGCGATACCCAGCATCGGCGCCGCCTTGACGGCGTCGTCGCCGAACATCTCGTAAAAATCCCCCATGCGAAAAAAAAGAATTTTATCCGGATGTTGCTCTTTGATGGCGTGATACTGACGCATCAGGGGAGTAAAGTTGGAAGACTGGTCGGACTTCTTACTCATCGGGCGACTACCTGGAATACTTCTGAGTGCGTGGCCTCCAGCTGGGTTTTAAATTGATAGGCTTCTTCGTAGTTGTCGAAACGGCCGACATAGACGACCTGGTACTTTTTACCGGATATGGTCTTGGTATCGATATCTATTTTACGTTTATATTTCTCGAACATCTCGGCCATTTTCCTGGCGTTGCCCTTGTTGGAAAAGACCCCCACTTTCACCGTATAGTAGGTGCCGGTCAATTTTTCGGCGGCGCTCTCTCCGTAACTGTTGCTTTCGATGCCGCCGATTTTTTCGATGAGGTCGTCGAGACCGACCGAGGCCGGGTAGGCCTCCCTCAACAGGTTGTAATAAAACACGGCGTCGTCGGTGCGCTTTTTCTCGATGGCGTCCCGGGTAAGAAGGTACAGCGCCTGGGCGATACCCGGTCCGTCCTTTTCACGGGACAGGTTCCGGAGCAGCTTGACCGCTCCGATGGTCTTGTTATAGGCCAGCAGGATCCGGGCCTTGTCCAGCACCCCCATCTGCGCTTCGTTGTCCTTCGACCATTTCAAAAGATAGCGGTCGGCCTGCCTGAGGGCAGCGTCATAATCCTTGTTCATCTGGTCGATAAGCACCGAGAAACGTATAAACTCCCGGTTGTACCGGCCCTCTTCCCAGCGGGTGCGGTATTCGTTCACGGTTCGCGACAGGTTCTCATAATCGTCGTTGATAAAATAGAACCCGGCCAGCCGGAAATAAATTTCCTCCAGGTACCCCGGCGAGACGGACGCCCTCAGCGAGGCCTGCATCAACTGGGCGGATTTAATGCCGTCCTGCTCAACCAGGCTCTGGTAAAACAAAACATCGCCGTTCCGGTTGGAGGCGGTGGTCAGGCGGGACAAAGAATCCACCGCTTCCTTCAATTTACCCTCATTAATGAGCGAATAGATGCTCTCCGCCCGAACATTGACGGCCAGCGTGAAAACCAGAATCGAAATTATAAGGAGTCGTTTTTGCATAAGCCATACGCCGGGTTCCCCGGGGAACCCTCTTATCGTTTTAAACGGAAGTGGTTCTAACCGTTTTATCCGGGGGGGACCCTTTCAATTTCTCCCGTCGCCGCTCCAGGGAGCGAAAGAGGTCTTCTATCTTTTTACGGTCGCCCCTATCCAGATAAAGCCGGGTCAGCTCCAGAATCGAGGTATAGTCGTCGGGAAAATCGTCGATAATTTGTTCGAGGTATTCCCGGGCCTGGTCGATATCCCCCTTTTTCTCGTAAAACTCCGCCAGCATCCGCCGGGCCTCGATATCCTTCGGGGAATGGTCCAGGATATTCTGACATATTTCCAAGATATCCCCGAAACGTCCCAACTCAAAAAGCGTTTTCTTCAATCGCTCGATAACCCGGTGGGCCTGGTCGGGGACGGTGGAAATCAGCTTGTTCCAGAAATTGACGGCGTCCTCCAGCCGTTTTTCTTCGTAATAGGAATCCCCGATAGCCAGGTAAGCGGGCACATGGGTCGGGTCGAGACCGATAGCTTCCTTAAAGAGAACGCGAGCCTTGTGATAGTCGCGTTTTTTATAAAGCTCTTCCCCTTTGAAGAACTTGTAGCGGGCCAGCGGCTTCTTGGACTTGTTGGATTCCAGTTTCAAAAGCTGCAAAGCCGTCTCGTAAGCCTGGTCCCACTTCTTGGTCTTTTCCTGAATTTTTAAAAGCTGGGAGTAAGCCCAGTGATTTCCCGAGTCAATCGAGATAAGTTCCTCCAGGGCGTCCTCAGCGGTTTTCAGCTCGTCGAGGGCGATATAATCGGAAGCCAGCTGGTAGAGAATCTCAATCTTGTCCTGCCGGGTCAAATCGGAACGAAGGGTCAGGTCCTTATGCACCTGCAGAGCCCGGTCGGGTTTGTTGTTCTCGCGGAGAATTTGACCCAGGCGGAAATAAGCGTCGATATTATTGGGGTCTTCCGTGATTACCTGGCGTAGTTTGGAGAAAGCGGACTCCTGTTTGCCTTCCAGCAAATCTTTTAAAGCCGCCACGTATAGATTCGAGTCGCTTTTCAGGGTCTTCATGAAAAAACGCTCATAGACGTAATAAAAAGAAATGGAGCCGAAAATCAGCACCAGGAGTATCAGGATATAATCAAACATGGCGTTATTCCTTTTCAAAGACCGATTTTTGCGACGGTTTCTTGTTGTCCGCTCCCTTGAGAAGCTCCGCCGATTCCTCGATAGGCCGATTGCGCAATATGGCCAGCTCGCTTTCGAGAGCCCTGATCTTCCTGTAAGCCGCCCGAACGTTCACCGACTGCTTGATGAAGTTGGTGACGAACAAAAAGATTGAAAGCAGAGCGCCGCTGACGAACGACCAGAACACCACCGTCAGCAACAGTACGTCCTCGCGGTCCTCAAACAGCGGCTGCAGGTTTATATCCACCACCTGCGTGAGATTGTTAAAGGCAAAAAAGACCATCCCGAGAATCAACAGCAAAATTAAAACCGCCCATATAGCCCACATAGACCCTCCATAAAAAATTATATCAACAGCAAATAAAAATAACTTCCGTGTAAAATCAGGTCAATACAAAAAAAGGCCGGTCAAACCGGCCTTTAACCGTTCAGCCCTCTTGTCCCACCCATTCAAGGGTATTGATAATTTGCAGCATTTCGTTAAATATAGATTCGAAAAACTGATATTCACACATCATATGAAAGAGCAGAATATTATTGCCGTCTTTCACTGCTATAATGGCGCCGCCGTAGGAACCGTAGACTCTCTGTCCGCCCAGCGAGGAAACGCTGGTGGCCACTTCCTTGGTGTACTTCGCCTGGGCCAGCCACTGGAAACCCTTCGATTTCGATTTCCCGATAGACATGGGTTTGTGACCCTTGGGAATTAATTCCTGCTCGCTGAGAATCTCAAATTCTTTGAGAATTTCCTTTTTCTGGTCGGATTTATAAGTATCGCTCACCAGGGAATCGATAAAAGCCAGGATAGGCACGGTCGAAGTATCGGCGTAAAGGATAATCCGCGGAACCTGGGTATAGTCCGTAGCGTCTTTATAATCCATGGGGATATCATAATTTTTCTTCACCAGAACAAGGCGGAAATTATCATCTTCCTTTTTGATGGTGCTTTTCCATTCATCGTTTAGAGTAAGCTTGAAACCGTACTCGGCATCAGTATATACATTGTCCTTAATATCACCGGCTTTCTTGACTTTACGCCGGGCATCGGCATAGGGAACTAAAAGTAAAACCAACGAAAAAATAATGATCAGTTTCTTCATAACTCCTCCTAATCGGCCTGGTTGACAATCATTACTATTATTATTATACCCGCAATAGTCAAGTATTAATTTAAAAACCTGACCCTGAACCAAAAACATGCGGTATGGCGTTAATTATTGAACGCCAACTCTAATAGTTATAAACAGTTAAGATAACAACGAGGATACGCGGGAAGCAACAAAAAATTAAAAATAGAATTAATCCGACCTTTCAAAGCCTATTTTTCTTCGGGTTTTGACGCTGATATAATCGGCCACGTTGATAAAATCAAAATCGCTTAACAGCCGTTCGAGTTTATATTTGAACAGGGCGGTCGAACCGTAGGTGCGAAACTTCTGCATGGCCGTCAGGTTCTCAATACGGGGCAGGTCGGGGTCGATTTCCCACGGGTGGAGATAAATCATCACCGGCATATCGTTCTTGTTTAACCGCTTAATCATCATCCGGGTGTACCAGTAGGGCGAATGGCGCAAATAACCGCCGCCGGAAACGGGAATATTGCGGCCCAGGATACGCAGCGTCGAGGACGGAATTTCATACAGACTGCGGCCGTTGCGAAAAGTCATTTTAAACAGTTTCCGCGGGCCGGTCGGCATGCCGTAAAGGTCATGTTTTATCGGAAAGATGGAGCTGTCGTAGGTAAAACCAAGCTCGGCCAGGATTTCGAAAGCCCAGGGGGTGGCCGAACTGATCGACCAGCTGGGCGCCCGGTAGCCGGCCGGGCGAATGTCGGTCGCCCGTTCGATGGCTTCCATCGCCCGGCGCGTATCCTCCCGAAAAATATCGGGTCCCATTTTATCCACCCGCATATGATGATAACTGTGACAGCCTATTTCATGGCCGTAGGCGGTGATTTCACGGATTAATTCGGGATAATGGTCGGCAATCCAGCCCAGCACGAACCAGGTCGCCCGGACCTCTTTCTGGTGAAACAGCTCCAGCAGGCGGTGGCAGTTTTTTACGACGGTTGAGGGAAGTTCCGTCCAGTCATCAACCGGATAACGTCCGGAGAGAACCTCCACCACAAACCATTCTTCAAGATCAACCGTCAGAATGTTCAGATTGGTACTCATTGAATAGAAAAAATATCAGAATTACTTATCTTTTGAAGGGATTTTATCCCGGTCAACATCTTTTTCTTTATTCTTGGGAGGTTTGTCGTTTTTGTCCGTGGCCTTCTTCTCTTTTTTATCTCTCTTCAAACCCGGCGGTATCTGTTCGTAATGATAGCCGTAATAGGAATAATCGTAATAATACGGCAGGCTGCCGGTCATGTTGTTCAGGATGACGCCCAGCATGCCGAATCCGTTGGATTTGAGAATGTCCACTGCCCGCTGCACGACCTCGCGCTGGGTCTCCCCGGCCTTGATAACCAGCACCACCCCGTCGACCTCCTGCGCCACGAAGAGGGGGTCCGAGACCGGAATAATCGGGGCGGAGTCGATGAAGATCATGTCATAATAAAATTTCATTTCTTCGACCAGGCGGCCGATTGCCGGGCCGTTGAAAACCTCCGCCGGGTGGGCGCTGATTTTCCCCGCCGTAATGACATCCAGATTGGCCAGGCTGGTCTTTTTTATCACGCTTTTTGCCGGGACTTCCTCCGCCAGAATCTCGTGCATACCGCGCTGCCGTTCCATCTTGAACAATTTATGAATGACCGGGCGCCGCAGGTCGCTGTCGATGACGATGGTCTTGAGACCCTTCTTGGCGGCGGTGACCGCCAGCAGCGACGTGATCGTCGACTTGCCCTCGGACAACATCGACGATGTAATCAACACGGCCTTGAGTTCCTTTTCTTTGGCGGCGTGTTGAAGGTTATATAAAAGACGCCGGAATTCGGCGGCAAAGGCGGTCTCCAGGCTGAAATAATCTATTATTGAAACGGCGTTTCTGGTCATGATTTATTCTTAACCTTTCTCGGCGATTTTTCTCAACGCCAGGTTGATATCCTCATAGAGGTTCTCCGCTTCCTCCAACGCCAGCTTGATTTTCGACAGGGCCGGGTTGATTTCAGTGGTTTTCCGGTATTCTTCAACCCCTTTCTGCCAGGCCAGGCGCGACTGCTCCAGATAACAGCGCGCCAGCTCCGAGTGCAAATCGACATAACCCGGATTTTTTTCCAGTTCCCGCTTGAGATAAGCGATTCGCTCGTTTAAGACCTCCTCCGAAACCCAATCGGTCAGGAGGGCGAATTTCATGTAGAAACCGGAAAATTCACGGCGGTAGTTTTCTTTTTTGGTTTCCCTGATGCGTTTGAAAATGTTCAACGCCCGCGACAATTCGTACTGGTTGAGAGCCTTGATTCCCTCGTCAAATGCCTGGCCTCTGAAATTGGCGTAGATCAGCGAGGCCTTGTATAGATAATCGGTAATCCGGGTCAGGTGGCCGGGCCAGCTGTCGCGGTCGGGATATTTGATAGCTTTCAATATCCAGACCAATCCGAGATTGAGATAGGCGTCGCAATAATAAAGATTGATTTCGATGGCTTTTTTGAATTCATCGATAGCCTCGTCAACCTCGTCATCGGCTAGCAAAGCCTCGCCCAGGTTGTTGCGGTAATCCGCGAAACCGGATTTTTGTTCGACCGCCTTGCGGCCGGCCGCGATGGCCCGGTCGATATTACCCAGGGCCAGTTCGGCCAAACCCAGATAATTATAACCCTGATGATGGCTGGGGTCCAGGGTTGTGGCGCTGGTAAACAAAGCCTTCGCTTCCCGATAAAAACCCTTATAGAAAAAAGCAGTCCCCAGATAATAAGCCATCTTCGAGTCCCCGGCGTCGATTACCTTGCGAAACGACTGCAGCAAGTTCTCAATCTCGTTTTTCTTCTCTTCATGGGTTATCTTCACCAGCGACAACACCTCGTTGGCGCCGATCTCCGAAGGATGCAGATTATTGATGGTCTCGGTTAGAACCCCGTTGACATAAATTGAGGTGGTGACCGTACCCAGGTTGGTATCGTTTACGGTTTGAATCAGATATTCGTTATCTTTTTCGGAAAGTTTACTGCTTAAACGATATGTCTCCATTTAAATCCCCGACTTAATGTAATTTTTTTTATGTACCGGGTGCTGTATCAGTCGTCGTTTCTGCCGGTTTTAACAACTCATATAAGACCACTGCCGAGGTTAACCCGCCGATCAAGGCGACCCAGGTGGTAACGCCGCCGCTGAAAAACCCCCCGCTTTTCTGCGGAATTACGAAGGTATCTTCGTTTTTCAAAATATAACGGGCCGGGCGGCCGGTCTCTACATATTCTTCCAAATTGACCTGGTAGGACTGCGCGTACTGGCCGTCCTTGGTCAGGACCCGGGCTTTTTTCAAATTAGCATCCGGGGTCGGTCCCCCGGCCAGGGCCAGGATTTCCAGGAAATCAATATTTTCCTCAAATTCCACCGGCCCGGGGGTATTGACCGCCCCCACCACGTAAATGACATTTTTCTTTTCGACCGGTTGGGTTATTTCCGACGAGGTCAGCCCGTACAGCCGCCGGGGGATTTCAATCGTGTCCTGCCGACGGATTTTGGGCAGGTTTCTCAAATTGCCGGAGGCGATCGCCTCCCTGACGTTTACGATTTCCACCTGCCCGGCCTGGTCGCCGCCGCGAATTATGGCCACGCGGGAAAGGTCGGCAAACTCCGTTATCCCTCCCGATTCATTGATGATTGTCCACAGACCGGGAATTTCCTCGAACGTTTTCTTGCCCGGTGTCTCCACCTCGCCCGATATAAAAATATGATTGTAATTGAACGTTACTACCCTCACCACCACCTGGGATATATTCTTGTTCAGGCGGGAGATATTCCGAACGATATCGTTCTGAAGTTCCTCGGTGGTCTTGCCGGCGGCCTCAATCTGGCCGATAATATCCAGGGTTATCTTGCCTTCCAGGCTGACCCGGACGGTAGCGTTCAACTGCTGGTCCTGCCAGAAGCTTAATTCCAGCATGTCTTCGGGGCCGATTCTATATTCCGCCGCTGTTATATAACCGAAAGCCAACAGAGAGATAAAAAAGGCAACCCAAATTGTCTTCCTTGACAAAAGCTCAGATAATTTCATAGCTAAGTATTTCCATTAAAAAAAGTTATACTTAAAAAATCGGACGTTATTTGATTTTATTAAGAGAATTAATATAGAGTTTAGAAATATTGCTGTAAAGAATAAAAAAAGATTAACTTGTTACTGAAACAGGACCATATGTTCCGGGTCGTTGTAGAGCAGGAATTTGTTCCGGCCGGACTCCTTGGCCTTCAAAAGGGCCATATCGGCCGCAAATATAAGCTTTTCGGCGTCATCGGCATGGTCCGGGAAAATAGCCCCGCCCAGCGAAATAGTGCAGTTGAGGTCCTCATCATGCTCGTTGATTCGGAATTTGGAACTGGATATTTTCAACTGTAAACGGTCCATAAACCGCTTGCAGGTCACCTGGTCGGCCTCTGGCATTATCACGCAAAATTCGTCGCCGCCGTACCGGGCGATAATATCGATGGCTCGAATCGAACTCCGCAAAATCTGCCCCAGCCGCCTTAAAATAGTGTCGCCGGCCAGGTGGCCGTAGGAATCATTGATTCTTTTCAAATCGTCCACGTCGAAAATAATCAGGGCCAGCGAGCGCTGGTAACGCTTGGCACGGTCGATTTCCTCATGCAGCCGTTTATGGAAATAACGCTGGTTGGAAAGACCGGTTAAATTGTCGGTGTACGACATTTCCTCGACGCGCTCATAGGACTCGGCGTTCTCCACCAGATCGAGCGCGTGCGGCCGCAAAAGCTCCAGCTGTCGGGCGATATGGTAGGGCGACTTCCCCCCGCTCCAGGCCAGTACCCCCGACTGCCGGGAAGAAAGGGAGAACGTAGTAATGTATTTCAAACCGGCTTTCTTCAGTTCGACATGCAATCCGGTATCCGTATTCTCTTTTTTGATAAAATTGTCGATATCATGAAAGCCGTTCCGGCCGAGCTGTTTCAGCAGCCGCTCGTAGGCCTCCCTTTTGGGCGTCTCGAGGGTGGCCGACAAGCCCTCTTTGAAAACATTTACCTTGTCGTTCTTCTGCTTGGGTTCGTAAAGATACGCCACCTGTTCGATATCCAATTCCTTCGCGACGGTGTCGATAATTCTCGAAACTATCGTTTCCGAATTGCGGTGCCGCACCAGTTTCAGGATATTCAGCGAAGGTTTGGAATCTTCCCCGCTTCTCGCCGTGTTCCTGGCCGGCTGGCTGGTGATTTTCTGCTCCAGCTTGTTGTATCGGGATTCATGCCACTTGATATGATACGCGGCCGACAGCGACTGGGCCAGGCTGGCCAGCAGGAAATTGAAAGAAGGGGTCTTGGTTTTAAAACTGCTTTTAATGAAATAGACGCCGTAAAGATTATCGCGCCAGAAAATGGGGAAAAAGACGTCAAAGCCAAGCTGGGTCAATTTATTAAAAGCCGGCTGCGAAATCTGCCCTTCCAGAAGGAGCAATTTCTGCGGCAGGAAAGTGACCCACAGCAGTTCCGCCAACTGATGGCTGAATTTAATTCTGAAATCGCTGCGGTTAAACTTGTTGATGCCGTAATAATAATTCAACTCGAGAAAATTGCGCTGTTTTCTCAAAAAGACAATTCGTTGGCATTCAAGGACATTCTTCAGTAAATCGGAGACTTTGCCCGCCACCTGCTGAATAGTGCCTTCCACACTGTTGGTTCTGAGAAACTCGGAGAACTCCTCGAGTTTTATGCGTTTGATGAGGGTTAATTGCTTTTTTTCGTGCCGGATTCTGAAAATGAGCAAAATGATAAGAGCGACGACCAGAACGACCAGCGCCGCCGTTATGTAGACTTGGCTAAACATGGTTCACCCTTTAAAAAATGAACTTATATATTATAATTTAATCGATTATTGAAATGTGTCAACTAAAACTATGCCCCATTAACGTCCCCGGGCATAGCGAAAACGGGACCGCATCTTCAAAAGCCCCTTTTTTTTCAGAATAGAAAAAATTTTCCACCAACCGACAGAATTAGTCAGAGAGTGCCTTTTCAGCTCGTTTTTAATCTCGGCAATGGTCAGAAAAGGATCCTGCTGAACGCAACGCAACACCAGGATCTCAAGATCGTCGGTGGCGGAAATCTCGGAAAGTTTGCCGTCCCTGCCCCCTTTGTCCGTAACCGTTCCCCCGGATTGAGTTAAGCCCTCAACGACCGTCACGCGGGTTACTTCCCGGTCTTTTTTTTTTCGCGGCCGCCGTCCGAACGGGCCACCTCGAATTTACTCCGGGCTTCGTCAACCGAGGTAAATGCATGCAAAACGTTGTCAAATTCCAAAAGCTCGTAAATCTCGAAGACGTTGGGTATCATGTTGGCCAGTTTGATATCGCCCCCGTGAATACGCAGGTCCTTGATGTGCGAGATAAATATCCCCCAGCCGGCGGAAGAAATGTAATCCACCCCCGCCAGGTCAACCACGATATTGTACCGCTCCCGTTTTATCAGGGAGTCGATGACCTCTTCCAGTTCACTGGCCGTGAGAGTGTCGATAACGCCGTCAATCCGCACTTCGGAGATGTGATTGCCCGCGCCGCTCTCGGAAAGTGATATGCTGATATTATCCATTTACTAAGTCAGAACCTTAAAAAAATATTCCATTAACTATTAAGCAAAAGTGTTGATTATGGCAAGTAAAATATTAGTCTTCGCGCCGGGAAGAGGAAGTATCCTTGATGTTTTCCGTCTCCGGCAAAACCGTCAAATCTTCCTTCGCCGGCTCGGTCTCGCGGTTATCGGGCACCGACCGGGCCAGGATAAAAGTGATGTCGTCGGTTTGTTTGACAAAACCGGCGAAACTGTCTATCTCTTCGACCACCGCCCTGGAGAGGTCGGAGATTTTGGCTATCTCCCGGTGACTCAATTGCCCCTGGATAAATTTTTCCAACTTCTCAAGGCCGTACTGCCTGCCCTCCCGGTCCACGGCCTCGGTTATACCGTCGGTATAGATGAAAAAGATATCCCCCCGACTCAATTCCAGACTTATCTCCTCCAGGCTTTCCTCGAATCCCTGGTCGAATGTGACCGGGAAACCGAGCGGCATGCCGGATGGATTGATCCGGGTCAGGCGGTCGGTGCGCGACTGGTAATACAGCATGGGATTGTGGCCAGCCGAGACAAAATTCATTTTTTTGGTCGCGGCGTCGTAAATGGCCAGAAAAACCGTGATAAACATCCCGGGGGGAATATTTTTAGCCATGTAATCATTAACCAGACTGAGGGTAGCCCGGGCTGAAAAGGCGTTATCCGACTGGATGCGGATGACCGTCCGAATCATCGACATCACCAGTGAGGCCGGCACCCCCTTCCCGGAAACATCGGCCACCACCAGGCAGTAACGGTTGGACCCGATATCGAAAATATCGTACAGGTCGCCGCCGACCATCGAGGCCGCCCGGTAGAAGGTATCTACCTCCAGTCCCGGCAGCACCGGCAGCTGGCGCGGCAGGAGGGTTTTCTGAATCTGCGAGGCGACTTCGATTTCCTTGGCCATTTTTTCCCGGGCGATGACGTTTTTCCGGTCGCGACTGAGCCGGGTCATCATATCGTTCAAGGCGCGGGAGATTTCAAAAAATTCATCGGCCCCCTCGAGCGGCAGCTCCGTTTCCAGGTCGCCCGAGGTAAACTGGCGTACACGCTGGGTGATTTTGACAATGGGCTTCACGAAATAGTTGGACAGCATGTAGATGCCGAGCACCCCGATTAAAAGCAGCACCCCCGTCAGGATAATGAATTTCTGGCGAGCCTCGGTCAGTTTTTTATAAATCGGCGCCGACGAATAGGTGACAAAAACCCGGCCCAGATTGCGGTCGCCCACTTTTATCGGCTCCACCAGGTAATTTTCCTGCCGGCCGTTGACGGTATAGCGCTGGGTCACATTCAGCAACTGGACATCGACATATTCCGGGGGGATATACGGCTTGCGCAGGTTGAGAATATCCTCGCTGTGGGCCAGGATAATGCCGTCGGTATCGGTCAGGACAATCAAGATGAGAATCGAATTGGAACGGACATAACTGCGAATGAGCTCGTCAAACTCGACGTCGCTACGGCTGTTGATTATGTAACCGGCCACCTGTTCGGATATGGATCTGGTCAGGACCTTGACGGTATCGTCGAGATGCGTGTAAATTTCATCCTTGGTGCGGTCGTTGATATAATAAAAAGCTCCCCCGATTATCAGGCTGACAATAAAAAAGGTCCAGAACGAGAACTTGACCCGCAGTGTGAACATCCTTCTCAATATCGACGGCGAGTCGGAGGCCGTCCCGTGAATGCGCTTGATCATGCGCAGTTCGTTAAAACCGGCGGCGGAGATATACTCGACCGAATCCATAATGCGCTGAATCATGTAAAAACCGAGGCCCCCCTTGCGGCCCGATTCCACCAGCCGCTGCAGGTCGATTTTTCCGGCCCCCTCGGGCTGGAACGAGCGCCCGGAATCTATCAGGGAAAACACCATCATCTTTTTATAGATAACGATGCGCAGGCGAATGGTCCCTTTTTCATAGAGATAGGCGTGGCGGATGACGTTGGTTGCCGCTTCCTCAATGGCCAGGAGGACCGCCGTGATATCCTTGCGGCTCATGCCGGCGGTGGCGCAGCTTTCCTTGACAATCTGCCGGATATTGTCCAGATATTTTTCCTCGGCCAGGAACTCGGCGTCGATTTCTTTTATCGGGCGACGGAACATAATCAAAGTTTAGGTAAGTACCGCAGTTGACACTATAAAAAAATAAAAAAACTATTCGGTTTTTTCCGACTCCAGGCGCAACTGGGCCTGTTCAATATTGTGGAGAGTATTAACATTGCCGGGGTAAACCTCCAGAACCTTCTCCCAGGAGTCGATCGCATTCTGGTATTCTTTGTTGCGCATATGACGGATACCTTCCAGATACAGGTTCCAGATGTTTTTGTCTTTCTGAAGGTCCTCGAGAGTGGAAGGTTTGGTATGAGCTTCTTTTATCTTCACCATGTATTCCAGGGCCACCGGTTCCCGGCTGTCAATTTTCAGCACTGTCTGGAACCGCGACTGCGCCTCATCGTACTTGCCCTGCTTGAAAAGAGAGATGCCCAGATTAAGCTGTTGGGACAGGTCAAGACTTGTCAGCGCCCGTTCCCGGCCCTGACGGGCTTCGGCGTTGTCCGGTTCGAGGTCCAGGATACTGTTATAGGCTTCGATGGCTTTAATAAGCCGGCCGTCTTCCTGAGCCTGGCGGGCCGTGGCCCAGTTTATCTCTATCTCCGATTTAATGGCGTTATTGATATCTTCGTTCAACTGTTCGGCGTGGGTATTTTCCGGTTCAATCTCAAAAATCAACTCCAGTATATCCCGGGCGGCTGTATAATATTTCTTTTCGTAGAACTGAACCGCCTGGCTGTAATACCGTTCGACAAATTGTTCCCGCTCCCGGCTGGCCAGGCGCAGCTTGTTCTGCTGTTCCATCTCCAGGCGCTTAGCCTGCTCGATAGAGGCAATCGTTTCCAGGACCTCCTCGTTGCCGGAGTCGTATCTCAGCGATTGATGATAATAGGTCAGGGCGGAATCCAGCTCGAACTGGCGGAAGAAATAATCGGCCTTGGTCTTCAACCGCATGAATTCCCGCTGCCGTTCATCGACCACCACTTCCGTCACAGGTTCCTGAGCATACAACCGCCGCCTCTTCTCCATCCGCTCCGCGGTCGAGTAACCGATAAGCACCGACAGTGAAAAATTATGGCTGTCCTCGATATAATCGAGCACCTTGTAAGCGTAATCGAATTTAAAACGACTTATTTTCAAACCGGCCCCGAACGACAGGTTGTTCCGGTCATAACCCATTCTCAGGAAATAATTGTTGTAAAAAGCGAGCTGGGCGCCGCCGTGTATTTTCAGTTCGCGCTGTTCGTATCTTTCCAGGTCGAAGGAAGCCGTCAGGCGGGTATGCTCGGAAAAGGCGATATCCCTGACAGCCAGGCCGCCCATGAAGGAATACGGCGTGGTCTCGGTATAGCCGTCCAGCTCCAGCCGGGCCGGGATAATATCGCGGGCGATAATGCCCAGCGAAAGATTTTTATACAGCCGCCAGGCCAGGCCGACATCGACGCCCACCCCGTAGACGGAGTTATCGTCCAGCGACTGGTTCACCACTTTCAGGCTGGCCCCTATGGAAAGACCTTTCAACAGGCGGTGACCGTAAGAAAGGATAAACTGTGAATAAGAATAACCGAAAGAATACTGTTCCTCGAAATCGATGGTCCTGACGATATCGTCGGTGCCGATACGCATGTAACCCAAACCCACCCCGCTCTTGTCGGAGATGGGATAGACCCAGGAGCCGAAATTATAGATGGTGCCCTCGAACAGGACGGTGTGCATGAGGGAGAGTTCCTGGTACTCCAGGTGGATCAAGCCGGCCGGGTTGTAATAAACGGCGGCGGCGTCATTGGCCAGGGCGGTAAACCCGCCGCCCATGCCCAGTGCGGAAGCCCCGGCACCGAGAATGAAAGGGGTCTCCTGGCCGGCGTCACCGGCCTGTACCGGCACGAACGGGGCCGCGAGTAAAAACAATCCCAGGAATGTAAGCAGCGTCCTTCTCATTTCATCACCGCCACTTTCATGCGGGCTTCTTCCCCGGTAGCCAGGATTTTCAGGATCGCGATATACACTCCGTTGTAAACCATATCGCCGTTGCTATTGCGGCCGTCCCAGGTGATTTCGTTAAGCTGCCCGACCGCGCCGCTCCCTTCCGGGATATCCCGGGCGTAAACCTCTTCCCCGATCAGGGAGAATATCCGGAACTCGACTTTACTAACTTCCGGCAGGAAATAACGAAAATCGGCCGGGCTATCGTACGGGTTGAAGGGGTTGTTTTCAATTTTGAACGATGTTTCCAGGGTGCGGCCGGCGGTTACATAGGTTTCCGACAGCAGGGTCGAATCCTCGCTGTCCGAGGTGATACAGATACTGTCGTCGGCAAGGTACTCGTCGATGAAACTGGCGTTGATGACGCATTTGTCCAGGCGCACCGAAAAAGCCTCCGCCACCGGCTCTTTCAGCCTGGTCTTGAAGACAATCGTCCGCTGTTCCGAGGCGGAAATTATAAAATCGGAGAAATAAAGAACCAGCTCATCCTGACCGGCGACCGCCGTCGTAAGTTTCTGCTCCCCTTCATAGAAACCGGTATTGCCGACCTCGATTACCGAACGCACGCTTATCGGTTGGCCTTTGCTGTCGGCCAGAAAGACGGTTATATTCTCGAGGAGCATATCGGTGATCGACGAGGTGCCGGTATTGGTCAAATCCAGTTCGAAAAGATTACTGAAACCGCCCGAGGTAACGACATCGGCGGTGGCTCGCGGTTTTATATAAAGCTCCGCTTCCAGCGAAGCGATTTTTACCGATAGTTGAAAGGCAGTGTCGCCTATCTGGGCCGGCAGCCCGGTATTGAGGTCCAGCGGCCGTTCGGTCAGCGCCAGGCTGAGCACAGCCGTGGTGTCCAGGTCGGGCGCCACCAGACCGATTTTGAGCGTCACCACGCTGGTAATATTGCCCGTCAACGGGTCGGCTATACCCAGGTCAATGCCGCCCGAGGATAAACGGTACCGTCCGGTTGACGTACCTGCCTGGCCCAGGTTGACCAGGTTCACATTCAGGACGAAAGTATCCCCCGGTTGCACCAGACCGTTGACTATGCCTTCCGTATTGTACGACAGCAGCAACCGCGCCGGCTCTTCGATAACGATGATTTCGATATCATCCAGCGGCGGCAGTTCCTCGACATTCTTGGAAATAATCTCCACCTGGAATACTTCGTTGATATTTACATTTTCATCGGCCGTGATATCGAAATAAAACTCAGCGGTATCGAGCGCCGGGATATTGGGCACGACGTACCGGGGGGTGAAATCGGAGTTACCGTCGGTGAAGAAATTCAGTTCCAGGTTATTGACCTCGATATCAGACTGGTTGGCTACCCGGCAGAGCAGTTGAAACGGCTGCTCGACATTCACTCGCGGCCGGTTGGGAATAATCGCTGTCAGGGAGATTATTTGAACGGTGGGCAACTCGGTCACGGCCACTGTTTGACCGCCAAAATCGGTCGTGAATTTCAGGTAGTTGGCCGAACCGGCCTGCCGGTAACCGAACCAGGCGGTAACCGTCAGGTTTTCACCCATCTGGTCGATGGGGATGAAAAGCTGCTCGGTGGTTATTTCATTGATGCCTTCGTTGAGTATATTCGACGGTACTATCAAATTGACGGTGGCGGAAAAATCGACGCCGGTAACGATAAAGAGCGTGCTCTCCGGCTGTATTTCCAGAAAGGAAACCCCGGAAAGATTGATATCGAAATTGAAGGAAATATCGGCTCCCCCGGAAACCTCAATCGGCGCCAGCGACTCGTCGAAATAAGCCAGCGAGGCCGGGGCCAGCAGCGCGATAGAATCGGGATAGAGATTTTCCAGGTTGAAAATGTTGCCTCCGGAGATAAGCTTGTAATCCATGCGGACGAAATAATGCCCGGGGTCGAGACCGGCGGCGGTGTCAATCGCGGCCTGAAGACCGGTATAGGAAATCACCCCGCCGACGAAGTCGTCGTAAACGGGCACGCCCTGGTAAATGGTCGTCAGCCCCTCACCACCCAGGGTGTCGGCCAGTTGAATCGTCAGGTCGGTGCTGTCAATCTGGCCGGGGAAATCGACTGCGGCGACATCGAACGCCATATCGAAAGGAACCTCGGGATAAACCGTATCCGGGACCAGGGAATTATCAACCACTTCAAAAGTCGCCAACTCGTAGACGGTAACCGGAATATGCAGACTGGAAAACGATGTGAGCAGGGTGTCCGAGACCAGGTAATCACAGGTCAATTCCAGCACCATCGTATCCTCGCCGGGTGTCAGGTTAGGCGTTTCCAGTTTGATGGGTAAGGTATCGATAAGCCCGTTCGCCTGCGGCTCATAGAAAATATGTTTTATCGAACCGCCCCCCGACTTGAAATAAGCCTTGACCGTCGGCTCACTGTCAGCCACTTTGCTTCCTTTATTCTGAACCGTGGCATGAATCGTGGTCGGCAGGCCGGAATAAATCTGGCTGATGTCATTGCCCTTGAAATCGAAAGCTTTAAGGATGTCATAGCCGTTGAAAGAGACAATCACATTCGATGAAAAGATAACACCGTCGGTGGCGTAAATTTCGACATTGCCGGTCGGTCCCCGGTATATGACGTCAGCGGCCAGGATGCTTATAACACCGCCACTCAACAGGGCCGGGTCGTCCAGCACGCCGGGAGTCAATGTCCCGGTATCGGAAACGAGGGTTATGGGATAGGCGGCCAGGTCATAATCGGTGAGCTGGTTATCGTTGCTGTCCAGCAGAATAATCCTGGCTTCTGTCATCAAAGGCTGGCCGACCACCTGGGTTGACGAAATAATCAGAACTATCTGGGCAAGGTCATCAGCCGCCGGGGAAGATTCAGAATCAGGGGCTGCTGATATCTCCGAAGAGACACCTGTGACCAGGACTGAAATAGCGGCGCAGAGGAATAATACGAGGTACTTGCTCACACGATCCAAAAACATGTTTATAAGTTGTTTTTTTATGCCTAATAAAGAAGCAAAGTCTATGCCCTCTATCTCAATGTCGCATAAATAAATAGGGGAAATTATTTCCCTCTTCGGGCGAGACCCAATAAATTATTAAGTAATTCTATTTTAATAACTTATAGACCCAGTTAATATCTTATAATATTCTAACAAGTTTTTTTTAAATACTATAATGTTGCTTATCTATAAACAATTAAAAAAGTATGTAATATTTTGCAGATAATTAGAAACAGTTTATAAACAACACCATTACGGTCGTATTATTTGTTCTGGTTTTCGGCGGCTGTGACCGTGTTGTACATCAACATGGCGATTGTCATCGGCCCCACTCCGCCCGGTACCGGGGTAATATAAGAGGCTTTTTCAAAACAGGCGTCATAATCCACATCGCCTACCAAACGATATCCTTTTTCCGAGTCCGGGTCGTCCACCCGGTTAACGCCAACGTCGATAATCACCGCCCCTTCCTTGACCATATCAGCGGTGACAAATTGCGGTTGGCCGATTGCGGCGATTAAGATATCCGCCCGGCGAGCCACTTCGGCCAGGTTTTTGGTGCGCGAATGAGCCACCGTGACCGTGGCGTTGGCCATCTTCTGTTTTTGCATCAACAGCGCCGCCATCGGCTTGCCAACGATATTGGAGCGTCCCACAATAACCACTTCCTTACCGGACGGGTCGATTTCATAATGCTCCATCAATTTGATAATACCGTGCGGCGTACAGGGCAGTAGACCGGGCGTGCCGATTAACATCTTCCCGACATTGACCGGATGAAAACCGTCCACATCCTTTTCAGGTTTGATAGCCAGGGTGACGGCCAGTTCATCCAGCGGTTTCGGCAGCGGCGACTGAACCAGGAAGCCGCTGATTTTAGGGTCGTTATTGAGCCGGTCAACAATAGCTATGAGCTCGGCCTGGGTTGTGGCGGCCGGCTTTTTTATGACTTCGGAATAGAGGCCAAGTTTCTCACAGGCTCTGGCCTTGCTCCTGACATAGATGGCCGAGGCCGGGTCATCCCCGACCAGAACCGTGGCCAGACCCGGAGTGATACCGCGCTCCTTGAGAGCCTCAATCCGATCTTTCAATTGATGCTTTACACTTTTAGCAACTTCTTTTCCATCAATAACTTGTGCGCCCATATTAAAGCATCCCTTAATAGTCGTCCAGTTTCTGTTTGTTCTGGTAATCCTCGATATTAAAATCAATCACGATGCGTTCCAGGCTCTCGGCCCGGCCGCTTTCGGTATCGACTTTTACAATCACCCCGGAGAGTTTTATATCTTTGGAAGCGGTCGTGAACCGTTTCGGCATACCGGTCAGAAAACGACCCAGCGAGGGTCCGATTTCCATACCGATAATCGACTCATGCGGACCGGTCATCCCGGCGTCGGTCAGGTAGGCCGTGCCGCGGGTGCTGATCTTTTCGTCGGCCGTCTGTACATGGGTGTGCGTACCGATAATCGCCGACACCTGGCCATCCAGGAAATAGAGCATGGCCTGCTTTTCCGAGGTCGCCTCGGCGTGAAAATCCACGAAAACGACCTTCACTTCATCGCTGATCTGCCGCAGTACCCATGAGACGGTACGGAACGGACAGTCTATATCGCCCATGTAAGTCCGGCCCATTAAATTTATCACCCCGATTTTAACCTCGCCGACCGTATCCACATAGAAACCGTGGCCGGGGACATCGCTGGGGTAATTGGCCGGGCGTAAAAGCCTTGACTCCTGCTTCATATACTCCTGTATATCGATACGGTCCCAAATATGATTGCCGGAGGTCTGGATATTAACGCCGTAAGTGAAAATCTTATGCGACATCTCCGGAGTAATCCCGAATCCCCCGGCGGCGTTTTCCACGTTGGCGATAACATAATTGACGTCATATTTTTCACAGATGGGTTTAATCATGTGGGCGGCCGCCTGGCGACCCGTCTTGCCGCAGATGTCCGCGACAAAGAGAATTGTAAAAAGTGACATTAGCCTGCTTTCTAAGACGGAGCGATAAACCGGAACCGGAAATTTCCGCCAGTATATCCGGCCAGTAACAATAAAGTGGAGTTTAACTAAACTCCACTTTAGAATCAATCAGAATTTTATAAATACGTTTACTTATTTGGCGAACTCGATGGAGCGGGTCTCCCTTATCACGGTCACTTTGATCTGACCGGGGTACTGCATCTCCCCTTCGATTTTGCTGGCGATATCGCCGGCCAGCACCGAGGCGGCCAGGTCATCGATCAACGAGTGTTCGACAATAACGCGAATTTCCCGTCCGGCCTGGATGGCGTAAGCCTTGGCAACGCCCTTGAAACTGTCGGCCAGTTCCTCCAACTGCTGCAGGCGCTTGATATAGGCCTCAAGCGGCTCGCGGCGGGCGCCGGGGCGGGCGCCGGAAATGGCGTCGGCCGTCTGAACCAGTATCGGATAAGGGCTGAGCATGGGCACATCGCCGTGATGCGACAGGATGGAGTTGATCACCGTCTCATCTTCTTTAAACCGGCTGATAAAATCGCCCCCGATTTCGGTGTGGGTGCCCTCGGTTTCCCGGTCGATCGCTTTCCCGATATCGTGCAGCAGGCCGCAGCGTTTGGCCAGCACGGCGTCGAGCTCCAGCTCGGCCGCCATCAGGCCGCACAGCATGGCCACTTCCTTGGAATGGGCCAGGACGTTCTGACCGTACGAAGTCCGGTAGTTCAGTTTGCCCAGCAGCTTGATTATCTCGGGATGTAGATTGTGAATGCCCAGCTCGAAACAGGCCTGCTCGCCAACCTCGCGGATAATAACATCCATCTCTTTCTGGGACTTATCCACCACTTCCTCGATACGGGTCGGGTGAATCCGGCCATCGGAAATGAGTTTTTCCAGGGCCATGCGGGCAATCTCGCGCCGCACCGGGTCGTAACCGGAGAGAATAACCGCTTCCGGGGTATCATCGACAATAACATCGATGCCGGTCGAGGTTTCAAAAGCCCGGATATTCCGCCCCTCGCGACCGATAATCCGACCCTTCATCTCATCGTTGGGCAGGTTGACCACCGAGACCGTGGTTTCCACGGTATGGTCGGCGGCGCAGCGGTAAATCGAGGAAAGGATTACCTCGCGGGCTTCCTTCTCGGCATCCTGTTCGGCTTTTTCTCTAATTTCTTTGATAAAACCGGCAGCCTCCAGCTTGGCGTCGGCAACCATATTGTCCATCAGCTGTTTTTTGGCCTCTTCCGGAGTCATTTGAGCGATTTTTTGTAGTTTTTCATTCTGGTTTCTAATAATCTCGGCAATTTCGCGTTCACGAATCTCAATCCCTTTTTCCCGGCTGTGAAGCGATTTCTCGCGGTTGTTGAAATCCTTTTCCTGGGTCTCGAGCAGTTCGAACTTTTTCAGAAGCGAAGTGTTTTTTTCATTAAGGCTCTTTTCAAGATTTTCCTGTTCCCGACGCCTGGTCTCCATTTCCTTGTCGAAATTGCTCTTGACCTTCAGCCACTCTTCCCGGGCTTCCAGAATGGCTTCTTTCTTTTTTATCTCCGCTTCTTTCTGGCCTTCGGTGACAATCCGTCGAGCTTCCTTCTGGGCATTGTTGAGACTTTTCTCGCCCAGCCGGCGGGACATTATCCAGGCTGCAAAAAAGGAGATAATTCCTACAATAATCGCCACCGCAATTAAATAGATGACGCTTACCATCTAATCCTCCAATCCGATACTATCGGACAGTTTTGAATGTCAATGTTAAGGAGAGAAAAATACAGGGAGCCGACGGGTATGGTCAGCTATTATCAGAAGGGGTCTCAAGCAAGGCTTTATCCAAACGCGAAAGCAAGTTGTCCAGCAAGCCACCTTGCTGCTCCTCAATCACTTCCAGAGTATCCGACTTCTCTTTCAACTCGGAAGCGATTGACATAGCCGTCAAAATAGCCAACTTGTCCCTCGCTTTGGAGCGACTCATGCTGGCTACTTCCTTCATCCTCGCGTCAACATATTCGGCCACCCTGTTGATATAATCAGGGTCGTTATCTCCGATAATCGGATATTCCTCGCCAAATATATTAACTACAACTTTATTCTCGTTAATCAAGTCAGGCATAAAATGATTAATTTATTCTAACTTTCTGTATTTTCCAATCCTATCTTTTTAGGTAGCAATAAGCTAACTAAATCATACGCTTTATGTCAATAAAAAAATTACAGTTCAATTTGCTCAAGTTCCTCAACCCGGCTCAAGACCGTAGTCAACTTTTCCTTTACCCGGTTGGACTGGTCGGCATGAACCAGTTTATAATCCTCAAAACTGTCCCTGATTTGATTAAGTTCCGTCAAAAGCCGGTTGTTTTCTTCTTTCAAATTTTTGTTTTCGGCTTTCAGTTTATCCAGAAGTTCCAGAACTTGATCGACTTTCTCTTCCAGGAGATTAAATTTATCCCCCATAATTACTTTTCCCTTATTTCAGCCTTAAACATTTTCTTTAACTTAGACATTATATCACTTTGTAATTTATCGACTTCCTTGCTGGCAAGACTCTTTTCAGACGAGCGGTAAGTAATTGAGATCCCGATTGATTTTTTACCTTCCTGAATTTGCTTACCGGAGTAAAGGTCAAAAACCGTCACCGACTCGGCCAGCTTACCCGCTGTCTTCTCGATAACGTCGATAATATCCTTGACCTTGATATCGTCATCGACCACCAAGGCCAAATCACGTGGGGCCGCGGGGTAAACGGGTAACGATTTAAAGGTGACTGTATTCTGACTAATCCTAATTAAAGGATTAATCCTTAATTCCGCAACATATACCTTTTGTTTTATGTCAAATTTTTTGGCAATTTTATCTGAAATTTCGCCAATCAGGCCAATTTCTGTCTCGCCGGTCATTATTTTGAATGAAATCCCCTCATCCAGAAACGGGACTTCGGCTTTTTCTATACTAATTTCCGGCCAGTTAAAATGAGCGACCAAGCTGTCGATGGCCTGTTTCAAATCGTAGAAATCCTGGCTCCGGGGCTTGTCCCGCCAGTTGCCGGGGGTCTCCCCCGAAACCAACAGCGAGAGCCGGTCCTCCTCAAGCCAGTGCCCTTCTTTACCCGGTGGGAAATAAACCCGGCCGATTTCAAACAGCCGCAAATCAACGAGGCGATGCGAGATATTGTGATTTACCACCGTCAGGGCGGTGTCGATAAGTGAGTTGCGCATCACATCCAGGTCTTCCGAAACCGGATTTATAATTTTCAGCATCGGTAAATCGGGATTAAGCGTTTGTGCCAGCCGGCTGTCGGCCAGGCCGTGGCCCATTATTTCGTCGAAACCGGAGGCGGTCATCAACCGGCGTAAGTCGTCCTCGAATTTGTCCACGAAATGAACCGGTGTATATAACGGTCCGATATTGGTTACGGCGTCGGGGATGCCGGCGTAGCCCTCGATGCGGGCAACTTCCTCGACCAGGTCCACCTCGCGCTCGATATCCGGACGGAAAGTGGGGACGGTGACTTCCATCGGGTCGGAACCGGAGACCTTGAAATCCAACCCGATAAATATTTCCTTCATCCGTTCCGGGCTATATTCGGTGCCCAGCAGGGCGTTGCAGCGTTCGGAACGGAAAGATACTTTTTTCGGTTCAACCGGGTTGGGGTAGCAGTCCTCGATACCGGCCAGCACTTCTCCCCCGCATATCTCCTGCAGGAGGTAGGCCGCCCGGTTGGCCGCGAAGGGAACGTTGTTCGGGTCGGCTCCTTTTTCAAAACGGGTCGAGGACTCAGTCACGAGCCCGAGCTGTTTGCGGCTTTTGCGGATAACTTTCGGGTCGAAATAGGCGGCTTCCAATAAAATAGTATTTGTATCTTCTTGAACCTCCGAATTCAAACCGCCCATAACTCCGGCCGCGGCCACGCCGTTGGCGCCGTTGGTAATCAGCAGCACCTCGGTGGTCAACTCATGTTCCTCGCCATCGAGTGTTAAAAATTTTTCCTTGTCGCGCGCCCGCCGCACCAGCACCCGGTCGGAGCCGAATAACTTGAGGTCGAATGCGTGCAGTGGGTTGCCGGTCTCCAGCATGACCAGGTTGGTGATATCCACCACGTTGTTAATGGGCCGCACCCCGGCCGTGATCAGTTTTTTCTTAATCCACCAGGGGGATTCGGCGATTTTCACATTCTTGATAATGCGGGCGGCGTATCGCGGACAGCCGACCGGGTCATTGATTTCCACTTTTATATAATCCGAAGCCATTTCGGACGACTCCCTGATTTCATAGGTCGGCTTACGCAGCTTGACTTTGCCCAGCGCCTGGAGGTCGCGGGCGATACCGATAGCCGAGGTGGAGTCGGGCCGGTTGGGGGTCAGTTCGAAATCGAGGATGTAATCATCGAGTTCGAGTAGTTCGACTATCGGCGTCCCGAGTTCGGCCGCCTCGTCCAGAACCATAATACCGGAGTGGTCATCGGAGATTCCCAACTCGCGTTCGGAGCAAATTATGCCGATTGATTCCACCCCGCGGATTTTGACTTTTTTGATAACCATGTCCCCGGCCAGCTTGGCGCCCAGCAGGGCCACCGGGACTTTCTGGCCGACCGCCACATTGGGCGCACCGCAGACCAGTTCGCAGGTTTCCGTGCCGGTATTGACCGTGGCTAATTTTATTTTATCAGCCCCCTCGATTTTATCGAGAGCGGTCACCTCGCCCACCACCACCTTATCCAGGTACCGGGCGGTGGAGACGATATCCTCGCACGCGGTGCCCGAAAGGGTCAGCCGTTCGGCCACTTCCTCGACCGGCCAGTCAAGGCCGGTTAACTCCATAAGCCATTTATAAGAAATTTTCATGATTACGCGAACTGCCTGAGAAAACGCAAATTATTATTAAAAAAGAGTCTGATATCGTTAATTTCGTACTTGAGCATGGCGACCCTTTCCACCCCCATACCGAACGCGTAGCCGGAATATTTTTCGCTGTCATAGCCGCAATTTTCCAGGACGTTGGGATGAATCATGCCGCAGCCCAAAATTTCCAGCCAGCCGGAATATTTGCACAACTGGCAGCCCTTTCCCTTGCAGAGAAAACAGGAGATGTCGACTTCGGCCGACGGTTCCGTGAAGGGGAAGTACGAGGGCCGGAATTTAAGTTTCAGGTCCTTGCCGAAAAAGGCGCGGCAAAAAGCCACCAGGGCGCCTTTGAGGTCGCCCATGGTTACCCCCTCGTCGACCAGGAAGCCGTCTACCTGGTGGAAAGACACATGAGAGCGAGTGGAGATTTCCTCGTTGCGGAAGGTTTTCCCCGGGGTGATGATTTTAACCGGCGGCTGCCGCTTCTCCAGTTCGCGCGGCTGGACCGGGGTGGTATGGGTGCGCAACAGGCGGTCACCCTCGACGAAGAAGGTGTCCTGCATGTCCCGGGCGGGATGGTCCGGCGGGAAATTGAGCGCTTCGAAATTATAATAATCGGTTTCGACATGGGGACCGCGGGCAATCTCGAAGCCCATCCCGTAAAAGGTATGGCAGATTTCCCCCATCACCTGGTTGATAATATGCACCGCGCCGGGGCGGGACCCGGTCCCGGGCAGGGTGGGGTCGAAAACGGTTTTTTCTTTTTTGACGGTGAATTTATCAGCGGCCTGCAGAAGCTGACCTTCCAGGGCCTGGCGAACCTGGTTGGCCCGGGCGCCGGCGGCTTTACGCTCCTCGACGGGCAACTTGCCCAGGGTTTTCAAAATAGCCGTAAGACGCCCTTTGCGCCCCAGGTATTTTATCTGGAGTTCGTTCAGCGACTCAAGCGAGTTCGCCCCCTCTATCTCCTTGAGAGCCTCTTTTTCTAATTGAGCGACATCATCAAGCAGCGACATCTAACAATCACTGCTTATTGCCTGCCGGTAGCCATCTTGGCCAGGCTGGTGAACGTTGCCATATCACGAGCTGCGATATCCGCCAGGACCTTGCGGTCAAGATTGACGCCCGATTTTTTCAACCCGTCGATAAGGGTCGAATAATTGGTGTCGCACATTTTGGCCGCCGCCGAGATCCGGGCAATCCACAACGAGCGGAATTCCCGTTTTTTGTTCCGGCGGTCACGGTAGGCGTATTTCAAGCCCTTGTGGACGGTTTCCAGGGCGGTACGGTATAAGCGGCTCCGGGCTCCGTAATTGCCCCGGGCTTTCTTCAAGACTTTTTTATGGCGCCGGTTGGCCTGTACATTATTTTTAGCGCGTGGCATTTGTTCTTCTCCTGTCTAAATCACGCATTGGGAATCATTCTGTTGACACCGTTCATATCGGCCTCAGAAACCAGGGTAGCTTTCCGCAACTGACGTCTCCGTTTGGGGGTCATCTTGGTAAACTTGTGAGTCCTGTAAGCCTTCTCGCGTTTGATGCGACCGCTGTCGGTTTTCTTAAATCGTTTCGCGGCTCCGCTTTTGGTTTTCATTTTTGGCATTTTAAAAATCCCATCTATATATTTCTATCAACTTGTTCTTCCTGTTCGGACTCTTTTGTCTCATCCGGCATTTGAGTTTCTTCCAGTTCGTCTTCGTCGGATTTTTTCTTCTTGGTGCCCTTCTCGGTCTGAACCTTTTTCAAAACCTCCGGTCTGGGGCTTATAATCATACTCAGGTTACGACCTTCAAGTTTCGGCCTAACATCGACCAGGGCGATATCGTCCATGTCCTCTTTGACGCGGTCGAGAATTTTCTGGCCGTATTCCGTATGGGCCATCTCCCGGCCGCGGAAAATCACAAATACCTTGACCTTGTTGCCCGACTCGACAAAAGCCCGAACATGCTTGGTTTTGAACTGGTAATCGTGTTCCTCGATTTTAGGCCGGAAGCGCATCTCCTTCATCTGGAAAGTATGCTGTTTCTTCTTGGCCAATTTATCTTTTTTGGAAAGCTCGTATTTGTACTTTCCAAAATCCATTATCCGGCAAACCGGCGGACGACTATTCGAGGATACCTCGACCAGATCCAGCCCGTATTCGGCTGCCCGGTTCAAGGCTTCACTGGTGGGTAAAATACCCAACTGGTCACCAGTCGGGCCGATCAGCCGAACCGGTGATACTCTGATACGGTCGTTAATCCTTACGTCTTTGGTGGCTATAAATTCCTCCTAAGATTCCTTTTTATTCTCTAAGCCTTTACTTTCTATTTCCTTGAGCAAAAGCTCAATACTTTCGTCAATCGTCATGGGGCCCAAATCGCCCTGGCCGTGCTTACGAAGCGAGACTTTCTCAACCTCGGCTTCCTTGGCCCCGACAATAAACATATACGGGACTTTCATCAATTCGGCGTCACGAATTTTGGCGCCGATTTTTTCGGACCGCTCGTCCGCCTGCGCCCGAATATTCCGGGCTTTGAGTTTGTCCACCACCTGCCGGGCGTAGTCGTTA
>Ga0210003_1000134_pt1 | contig 63457 bp, 58 predicted proteins | sample LantaG_FD_182804 | JGI IMG/M metagenome (GOLD analysis project Ga0210003, IMG submission 182804) | Deep subsurface microbial communities from Baltic Sea to uncover new lineages of life (NeLLi) - Landsort_02402 metaG (SPAdes) (version 2) | ecosystem: Environmental > Aquatic > Marine > Oceanic >... | reverse complement strand
TGCTTTCTTAACTAAAACGGCGTCAAACTTGATTTTTATATCAGAAGGGATTTGTATCATTATAAGCTTATCCTGAATATGCATAATATTAAAAAGATAGTATTATCCAGTTAGGAATCTTATATATAATTGAAATATTAGTTGTCAAGATATTTTGAATGCGGTATTGGGAAGAAACTATATACTAACTGGTTATATTTCTAAAGGAGAATTAATTGAAAGGCCAGTGGATAGGTAGAGCAAAAGGAGATAATGAAGGTCAGATAATTATAAACGTAGATGACCGTGGAACATATTATGAGGGAGTTGCATTTCTAATTCCTGACAATAAATTGCTTCCAAGTTCGGCGGGGTTCTTTGGAACCAAAACTAAAAAAAACAAAGGTAAATTTATAGCACATACTGTTCCTATTGACCCGAGGAATAGCCTTCCAACTTTGTGGGAAAATATCGAACAACTTTATCCTGGCGTAAGTCATTCAAAAGAAGCGCAGGTCAATTATCATTTTGAACAAAATGAGCTCCACTTGACCTCGAAAACAGATCTAGGAACGCAAATTGAGACTGATATATTCAAAAAGCCTTATACTAACACGTCTGACGTTTCTGGTGAAACAATATCTTGGGGAGAATATAAACACTTTGTTTCAGAGTTCTCGGGTCAAAAGAGACTATTCCGAGGTCAGAGGAAGCCTTGGAAGTTGCGAACTGCATTTTACAGAAACGGGCGGTATAATTTATTTCGTTTTTTGAGTGACGATATCCCCTTGTTACATCGGCGGTTGACTGCAAGGACTTCTCATGTTTTTAATCTTGAAATACCAAATGAAAATGGAGCATTCCTAAATTTATTGCAACATCACGGCTATCCAACCCCATTACTTGATTGGACATACTCACCATATGTCGCGGCATTTTTTGCATTTAGAGGCATTCCCAAAAAAAACAAGAAAGGTGATGAGTGTGTAAGAATATGGGTTTTCGATGAGGAAAAATGGAGGGGTCACTGGAAACAGCTAATAATGCTTAACACCGCCGGTTTACACTTATCTATTATTGAATTTCTTGCAATAGAAAATAATAGACTAATTCCTCAACAGTCTGTCACAACCGTAACAAATATTGATGATATAGAAGCATACATATCAGACAAGGGTACTGAACGGAACTGTACTTATCTTACAGCAATAGACATTCCAGTCTCAGAGAGAAATGTGGTCATGCAAGAGCTTTCGTTTATGGGGATTACAGCAGGATCTTTATTCCCAGGAATAGAAGGTGCTTGCGAAGAGATCCGTGAAAAAATGTTTGAATAAATATAACCAGGGCATTAAGGGCGACGGCAAAAAGCCGCCGCGCCTTATGCCCGTCGTTATGTGGTTTATAGAATTACAGATATACATTAATAATTTGACCATGTTTTATAGTGAGGTAATGAAATAAGATGTCAGTTAATTTGGACTATTTCTCAGGTATAGCGCAGGAATTGCTTGGGAAAATCAATCGAGTTAGCTGCTTGATAAAGAAATCAAACCTAAAAAGCGGCGAATACCATGAAGAAATCGTCCGACATTTCCTAAGGGGATTTATGACAGGACGGTATGCTCTGAAAACTGGCTATATATACCTTGATTCAGAAACATCAAGCAAGCAAGTTGATATTCTGGTGATTGATGAGCACGTCCCATTTACCTATCTATTCCAAGAAGGCGATTTTGTGGTTGTACACCCTGAGCCAGTAATAGCTGCGATAGAGATCAAGACAAAACTGGACTTAGGTGAATTCAGGAAGGCTTTTGAGAACATCGTGACCGCAAAAAGAATCAAACAAAAATTTCTAGGCCACTATGGCCACATTTTCGGTGCTGTATTTGGCTTTTTCTCCAATAAAGTAATAGACAGTTCCAGTCTTAATAAATGGTTCAGGGATGACCGTATTACACAACACGGCAGTGATGTAGGCGCTCTTTGGCCAGATGAAATCTTCTTTTTTAATAACGAACGGACTCTATCGCGACAGGAAACTTCAACCCCTGATAAAAGGGGTAACTATTTTTATCAACTTATTTATCCTTCAAATGGAACTGACTATAAGGCTCTACAGCTTAGCTTGTTAGTTGGAATTTTGTTCAGCATTTGTGATAGCGAGGACAAAAACCAAGTAGGCCGATTTCCCACATTCAATATAGACAGATTAATTAGCTCTGAAGAAATGATTGTTGGTCCTGAGAAGTTCAGCCCAGGGGAAGGTCTTTGGATTGAGTAATAAATCGGCGAAATTGTATTCAAACGCGTCACCACATAACCAGCTAGTCCACGGGACGGCAAGGAGCCGCCGCCCGTGACCAGCAACGTTAGGCATAAAGAGGACACATGGCATTGGATTTGGGAAAACTACTAAAACAGGAAGCATATGCTTGTATTGATACATGCATTGGAGAGCTATGCATCTTTAGCATAAATGTAAAAGGTCAAACTGAGCTACACAAAAAAATAGATGCTTTGTTAAAAGAATGTTCTCCTTCTGATTTTCTCAGAAGTTTTTGCTTGTATGTATGCTTTCCAAAGGAATCATTGAAAGACAACAAATACAAGCCAGAAAGCCCAGTTCTCACCGATGACGACGTGAATAAACTATCAGAGGATGATATTGAAAAAATAGCGGGAATTTATATCGATAACAACAAGTATTTGTTTAAAAAGCTCGTGTTCAAAAAGAAAACAAATGAAAAGGGTGAAACAGTCAATTATGGTGAGTACAAAGAAATAGAGCATCCAAGAGAAGAAAGTGAATCAAACACTTCCTATCTTCACCGGCTTTCTATTCTTGAGGGTGAAAAACACAAAAAGCAGCTTGAGGATATGTTTAAGTCTGTCTCTGGTTTGGGTGGCTTTTCATCAAAATTAACTGATAGCATAAAAAACACTTTAACTTGGGGGAACTCTTTAAGCAAAGCAATGGAGTCCATAAGGCCAATAAACCAACCCCAAATACGGCCAATAGAGTATGAGCCTCCGAGTATAGATTTTGCTAAAATTGCTCGGGAAAGTGAAGAGCGAAGGTTGCAACCTTTTAATGAACTATCAGAACAACTTGATCAGCTTATAGAATCTTCTGTCCAGGCTTCTGAATTCATGATTGAAGCCAACAAAATACAAACCCAAATAGCAGCAGAAATCAAAACATCAGGTGATGTAACAGAGCGCTACTCTAAAAAGAATATCTTGTTGAGTGGAATTGTCATCTTCTTAACTATAGTTGGTTTGTCATTGACAACATACGCTGTCATTTCGGGAAATTTATTTAATGAAAAACAGAAGACCAAGCTACAGAATAGTGCAGAAGCCATAGTTACCTCTTTGGCTGGCATAAAGAAAAATTTATCTATAGAAAATTCAAGAAACCAAAAGTCCTTAGATTTAATAGCGGGACAATTAGTTGAACTCAGTACACAAAAAGCTGTATATGAGCATTTGCTTGCTCAACACAAAACACTGATTGACGCTCTGGAAAGAGCAAACACTGAGCAGAGCTCTCAGATCATTGAGCTACAGAAGAAAATAGATGCTTTGGAAAAAGAGGCCATAAACATGAATAGCAAAATGCCTAACAAGGCAAATTAACTCGGACCGCAAAAAGCTGCGCTGCGCTCCGCTTTTTGCGTCCGGTTATTTGCGGCGTTAGCCTTTGAAATAATGAAGGAGTGAGAATGGAATCTACTTGGGTATCCGGTGCCATAGAATTGCTGCGGCACGCTGACTCTCATCTCAACCTCAACACGGCATTTGATAAAAGGATCGCTTTCATAAGCATCGATAACGGCGTCGAAACTATGATCAGAACTTACCTGAGCTTGCCAAAGTCTAAGTCTGGCGTCAAGGTGGATCGGAAAGAACTTGACGAGGCTGGCAATAGTTTCCCCAAATTATTGGCTCTCTTAGAAAAGTACGCGACGACCAAAATGACAGGAATTGATGCTACAGACATTGAGTATTACCATCGGATTCGCAACACGCTTTACCACGAAGGTACCGGACTAAGCGTCGATGACCAATATATAATGGCATATAGAGGAATAGCAGCCGTTCTACTGGAGAACCTTTTCAATACAAAGACAGTTTTGCCGGTGGCAGAGGACAGTTCTCTTGAACGGCTTATACTGAATTGGAACACTATTGAAAAGATTGCTCGGGAGCGGCTGGAAACTGCCGGTATGTCGGTCTCTCATAGGTGGGAGGACGTCTTTGCTGCGAGGCTGGCTGATGAGGACGCGCAACTTCTATCGAAGCTTCGTTCTGCAAGAAACCGTTTGGTTCATTCGCAGTCAATTGACAAAAACAGAGAACAGACAGAGAACAGGGGTCAAGTCTACGTTTGACTTATGTTAGGTACAAACCTCAGGGCAAGCTTTGGGGGAATAGGGGACACTATAGCTACAAGTGTTGGATACACTTAGCATTATCCTGGGAAGTGTCCCTATATTTTCTATATTTTATGGGAAGTGTCCCTATATTTCCCTTATGGGAAGTGTCCCTATATTTCCCTATATTTTATGGGAAGTGTCCCTATATTTCCCTATATTTCCCATATTTCCTCATCCTGCTGAAAACGGGCATGGCACAGCCACCGTTGGAGTTACAGCAAACGAATAAAGATAAAGAGCGCAATGAGAAAGATGGCAATAGCTGTCTGGTGTTCTGTATTCTCAATAGCCGAGGCAAAAGACCATGGATGTTTTGCCCCTTCAGGATACGGATCAAGCCTCGGGATAAAGTAGGGAACCTCTTTCTTATATTTTATAAATTCCTCGCCAAAGAGTTTTTCCAGCCTCCCCCACTCTATCTCCTTTTTTCTGGGAATGTAGGAAAAGAAAAACACAGCACAGACAATCACCCATATAACAGGGTTTTTTGCCATTATACAAAGCCCTGTCCCAACAATAAAACTGCCTAGATACAGAGGGGACTGCATATATGCATATGGCCCTGAGGTTGTTAACTCATCATTTTTTATTATGTGACCTGCTGCCCAAAATCTGAGTGCCTCCCCCATCAATACAACTATAAACCCGAAAAAGCATGAGCTGCCTGTTGGATTGGCAAATATTACCAGCAGAGCTATTAAAATATATAATGGGAGAGTCTTGCTCGTGACCTTTTTAAGCTTCTTTTCTAAATCCATTTTAGACCTCATTTATGATTTTAATCTTTTATTATATGCTTATCTCAGCGTCGTCAAGCCCAACATCCAAGAAAAATGAGAGACTCACGTAGACTTGGGTAAGAGCTTTTGATCATTTTGCCCCAATTTCTCCCATAATTGATGAACTCGCAAAAAGTCGTCACTCCGGTGGATCCCGGATCGAGTCCAGGAGGAGTCCAGATGATCTGTAACTACTTGAAAAAACTGGATCTCGGCTTCCGCCGGAATGACGGTTAAGGGATATAATGGACTTTTTGCGGAACCGTCATAATTAGCCATAACCTCAAAGATTGCAGGATTTAAGGATGCGGATTTATCTGGGAATCTCCTTCTCTTTCCCGTCTTTTTTAGAAGATTGGGTCTGGATCCAGATAATAGCACATGTAATCATGGCAGTGCCCAAAAGCAAAGACCAACTAAGGACTTCAGCAAACATACTTATTCCAAGTACACCAGCAAATACTATCCTTGATGTGGACAAGATACTTCCATCCAATGCCTTTACATACCTATATCCGTAAGTAAGTAAATATTGCCCTGCAAACGTAAGTACACCTATTAGGATTAGCAAACCGAAAAATCTAATATCAGGTACTACAAATCCAGGCCAACCTATTAAAGTGACCCCCATCCCAATCGTCATAAGATAATAAAGGATAGTAAACGAACTATCCGTAGCTCTGGCTTCTCTTAAGGATGAAATCCCTCCTCCTGCCAATACCCCTGAAATCAATGCCCATATATCACCAACACAAAAATTTATTTCGGGTCGTATAACAAAATATATACCCGTCATTGCCATGGTAATGGCAATGACCTTTGTATAAGTAAAGGGCTCTTTATTCCAAAACGGGGCAATCAATGCTACAAAAATAGGGTACGTCATATTAAGGAGATTTGCATTTACAAGTGTAGTACTGGATATGCCAATAAAAAAGGTGATTATTGCCATAACAGTAAATATACTCCTCAGCATAACCCATCTGGGATTTACTGGTCTTATAGACCTGGGATGTATAATAAGCATAACATTTAAGATAAAAAACCCTACTGCAAACCTGGCTAAAGCAACCTCTATCGGGGGTATGCCGTGAAAGTTAGCTACCTTCGCACACATTGATCCAAGGGCAAGGGCCAATGCAGAGCCAATAATACTGTATGCACCTGTTAAAGAAGGCCTTATTCTGAATACCAAGATAAATTCCCTCGCTCTTGATTATTATCGAGATATCCGTACCAAATTGCATCTCAAACATCAAGTAATCGCTATGGAGGGATACTTTTTTATTAAGATTGCAATTAATTACTCGAATTTTTCTAAGCAGACCACAGAATTCCTTAAAAACATCTTGATTGTATAACCCGTTTTAGTCTAACCAAGAGGTATGCTTGCCATTGATATAGGGAATACTCACATAACCCATGCCATCTTTGACGGGCCTGATATAAAGAAGATATGGAGGGTGGATAATAGATCCTGTGATACCCCTGATACATATTGGGATGCCTTTTCTGTCGAGATGGGCCATAAACCAAAAGAGATTGCCATATCCGGTGTTTGTGACCACATAACAAGGATTATAATAAAGGCCTTTGAATCTTACTTAAAGATCCGGCCATTTATAATAGATAATAAAACGGATATGGGCATAAGAAACCTCTATCTCACGCCAGAAACCCTTGGGGTTGACAGATTAATAAACGCGGCAGCTGCCTATCATATATATAAAACATCTCTGATCGTCGTTGATATGGGCAGCGCCACCACTATAGACTATGTAACAAAAAAAGGAGAGTTCATTGGAGGCATGATTGCCCCAGGGCTCATAAGTGCATATAAAGGGCTTACCTCTCAGGCGCCTAACCTGCCAGAGATTAAATTGGCGCCGCCTGATGCTGTAACAGGCCGCTCTACGGATGCATGCATGCGTTCAGGGGTTATCGCAGGTCATGCGGCCATGATCAATGAGGTGGTAAGACTTATGGCTAAAGAGCATGGCAATTCCCCAAAGGTGATTGTAACAGGAGGGCTCTCCACTATGGTAGGGGAATGGTTAAATAAAGACTACACAATAGATAAAAACCTTATCTTAAAAGGTATCTATCTTATATATGAACGCATTAGGCATTAATATTGACGGTTTCGCAAAAAGTCCATTATACCCCTTAACCGTCATTCCGGCGAAAGCCGGAATCCAGTCTTTTCAAGTGGTTGCAGAGCATCTGGACTCCGGTTTTCACCGGAGTGACGACTTTTTGCGAGTTCATCAATATTGCTTGTAAAATAGTGAATAACAGTTGTTTTACCAGGGATTTTACTATATGACTAAGACAATGCTTTCTCTAACAAAAAGAGAAGTCGCTATTGTTGTGCTTCTTATATTAGCGCTTGTTTGTACCAAGGCACAGATAGCCTTTGCTGCTGCCAGCGCGGCAGAGTCTTTCCAGAGGGCCAGCAAAAATTACATAGAGCTCACCAGGGATGCAAAGAAACGGAAATACAGGACTAACTGGATAAAGGTAATAAACACATATTCTGAGGTTGCATCAAAATACCCTCATTCCAATTTTGCCCCGAGGGCCTTATACATGAAAGGAAAGCTGTATGTACAGCTTTATGGTTACTCAACCAAGACATCTGATCTTGAAAAGGCCGTCAATACATTTAATTCCTTGGCCAAGAGATATCCTGAAAGCACCCTCGCTGATGATGCTGTTTACAAGAACGCCAGGATATATGATACACTGCTCGGCAACAAAAAAAAGGCCTATGAACTCTACAGACAGGTTATTACCAAATTTCCAAGGGGTGATATGGCACAAAAGGCCAGGGAGGGCGCCAATTCTATACATATAGAAGATAGGCCTAGCGCAAAACCACTTTTAGCTAGTCTTTCCCTTGTAAAGAATATCCGGCAGTGGTCAAATAAGGAATACACCAGGGTAGTTATTGATCTTGAAAAGGATGTGTCTTTTGACACCATGATGCTTCCTTTTGACGCCAAACTAAAAAAAGGGCCTAGATTGGTTATCGACCTTAACAAGGCCTGGATTACTCCCCAATTCCCATCCAAGATGGAGGTGGCAGATGGGAACCTATCCTGTATACGGGTGGCCCAGAATCAAAAAGATAAGGTAAGGATTGTTTTAGATCTCACCAAAAAGGCATACTATAATGCCTTCCCCCTTGAAGATCCTTTCAGGATCGTAGTTGATGTAAGCACACAAGTGACACAAAAGCATTCGGTCTCAAATGTAAAGAAAGTCAGATCCGGCGCAAAGGCACAGGTGCCAAACGACATCCCCTCTATTGCACGACAACTTTCCCTAAAGGTTTCAAGGATAGTAATAGACCCGGGCCATGGAGGCAAAGACCCAGGTGCTATAGGTCCCCATGGGGAAAAGGAAAAGGATATAGCGCTGGCTATCAGTAAAAGGCTGGCCGATAGGCTTAAAAAAGAAGGGTTTGATGTCTTTTTGACTAGAGAGGCAGATGTCTTTGTACCCCTTGAAGAACGTACTGCCTTTGCCAACAAAAAAAGGGCGGACTTGTTTATATCGGTTCATCTAAACGCCAACAGAAGCCATTCTGTCTGTGGGGTAGAGACATATTTCTTAAATCTTACCACAGATGAAACAGCTATACAGGTAGCAGCAAGGGAAAATGCTACTACATCTAGATCTATGAGCGACCTCCAGTTAATCATAAACGACCTTATGCTCAATTCCAAGATCAACGAATCATCCAAGTTTGCTGACTGCGTTCATACCTGCCTCGTGAAATCACTTAAAGGTCGAGGTTATAAGAAGAAAGATCTGGGCGTTAAGCAGGCTCCTTTCTACGTCCTGATAGGTGCACAGATGCCCTCGATTTTGATAGAGGCAGGATTTATCACCCACTCAAAAGAATGTGCGCTTCTACGCACCCAATCATACCAGACTACCCTTGCAGACGGGATGGCTAAAGGTATAAATACATATATAATTAATACAACATATGCATATTATGGGGGGGAACAGTGAAGAACATTATCATGACATTAATAATAGTTTTTATATCACTACCGGCCCTGGCTGAGCTAGGACTTAGCAATGTAGTAGAAAAAGAGATCCAAAGGGCTCCTGCCATGCCACAGAAGCAACACTCAATCAAGTATGTGAAAGAGACATTCTATCCTTATACAATACATATGTCATCATGGAGGGACCCATCTCCGGCTATAGAGAAAATGAACAGCCTGAGGTTAACACATAGGCCAACATTTATCACAAAGATAGACCTCGGGAAAAAAGGCGTATGGTACAGGGTAGACTATGGACTATTCGCTACCATAAAAGATGCAGTAGCAAAATCGAGAGAATTGCAAGAGGCCAAAATCGCAAATAAAGGCGCTTTTGTTGGCATGTCAGTGCCCTATGCTATAGAGATTGGTATATTCGAGACAGAAGAACAGGCATTGGCCGAGCAATCTCGCCTTAGGAGCCTAGGGGTTATCTCATATATGGTGAAGGAATCAGAAAGGTGCTTCAGGCTTCTTGTAGGCGCATATCCAGACAAAGACAGCACAAAGTTAGCCCAAGATGACCTGGGGGCTATTGGCATTACTCTCAAGATCACCAAAAGATGAAAGAAGCGCTTATAGACTCCTTTATAGAATATCTTGTTGCAGAAAGATCTGCACCTGAAAATACCTTATGTGCGTATGCAAATGACCTGAAAAGCTTTGCAACATGGATAGAAAAACGAGGGGAAAATATAAAAAAGGTAGACGATTCTGATTTAAGAGAGTTTATCACTTACTGCCGTAAGAAGGGATTTAAGGCAATAAGTATTAATAGAAGGGTTGCTGCCATCAAGCAATTTTACAGATTCCTTTTGGATGAAGGCGTTATTAAAGCTGATCCCACCAAAGATATTATACTCCCGAAAAGAGAGCTGTATCTCCCGGATGTCCTTAACAAAAAAGAGGTGGACAAGCTATTAAATGCCCCTGATGTGGGATGCCCTATAGGAATAAGAGATAAGGCCATGCTCGAAGTTTTGTATGCGACTGGCCTTAGGGTCTCTGAATTAGTGAACTTAAAGATGAATAATATGAATCTGGATATAGGCTATCTAGTGACCACAGGCAAGGGGGAAAAAGAGCGGCTGATCCCCTTGGGAGAGACTGCAGTTAAATGGGTAAAAAAATACATAGCGGAAGTAAGAGGCCTTCATGTAAAAAAAGGAACCAATACTGTGTTCTGTTCAATAAGAGGTAGCGCTATGTCCAGACAAAATTTCTGGTATATGGTGAAAAGATACGCCGTCTTAGCTGGGATAGACAAACCTATTTCTCCACACACGCTAAGACATTCCTTTGCTACTCACCTTTTGATAGGGGGCGCAGACTTAAGATCAGTACAGATGATGCTAGGCCACGCTGACATCTCTACCACCCAGATCTATACACACATCACATCAAAAAGGCTGAAGGAAGTACATGAGCTTTATCATCCAAGGGGATAGTTGTAATTTTGACCAATAGCAGGGCAAAGCGGGACTGGATTCTATGGATGTAATAACTTCTCATATCAATGCAGACTTTGATGCATTCTCTTCCATGATCGCAGCAAAAAAGCTCTATCCTGACGCACTCCTTGTATTTCCGGGATCACAGGAAAAGAATCTAAGGGAATATCTCTCCCATTCAAAGGCTGACTTAAATGACAGTGTTGTAAAACTAAAAAACATATCCCCAGATAAGATACGCCGGCTTATAATTGTGGATACACGGCAGCTTTCCAGGATAGGGACATTTGCCAAACTAATAAACAAGCCGGATGTAGAGGTGATTATATATGACCACCATCCGCCATCGCAAGATGATATTCATGGAAATAAAGAATATTTAATTGAGCTTGGTTCAAATACCACATTGATGATACATATCTTAAAAGAAAAGGGGATACTCCCTACCCCGGAAGAGGCCACTGTAATGGCCATGGGTATCTATGAAGATACGGGCTCCCTTCTCTTTCCTTCCACACGCCCAGATGACTGCGCGGCCCTTGGAGACCTCATTGGCTGGGGTGCTAACCTAAGTGTTGTATCAAGAGCCATTTATAGAGAACTTACCCCTGAACAAGTAGATATCTTAGATCAACTGATAAAGAATGCATATACCTTAGTGATAAACGGTATTAACATACTCTTGACAAAATCTGTCACGGCTACCTATGTTGAAGACTTTGCAATGCTCGTGCATAAACTCAGAGACATGCATAATCCAGATGCACTCTTTGCGCTTGGACTTATGGGGGATAGGGTTTATATGGTGGCCAGGAGCCGGGTTCCACAGGTAAATGTAGCAGAGACGACCTCCCACTTCGGGGGAGGAGGTCACCCTACAGCAGCAGCAGCATCTATCAAGGATATCACGCTGGAGCAAACAGAAGAACATCTTACAAAGATCCTGAACAAAGAAACAAAACCTAGTATCTCTGCAAGAGATATCATGACATTTCCAGTAAAAACTATTGATGTGGCCTCTACAATCAATCAGGCAAACTCTTTATTAAACAGGTATAATATAAATGCAATCCCTGTGGCATCCGGTCCTAAGATCGTCGGGCTGATTACCAGGCAGATTGCAACCCGGGCGCAAGGCCACGAGCTTGGAGGTGTATGCGTAAAGGATTATATGATTACCGAGATCAAGATGGTAGGCCCCAATGCCCCGGTATGGGAGATAAGAAGGCTGGTTGTAGATGGTAATCAGCGTCTTCTGCCGGTAGTTGAAGAGGAGAAACTTGTAGGGGTAATCACAAGGAAAGATCTTATGGGGGTTATGCATCAAAAGATGGCAAGGATAGAAGGGATACCCTCTACCTCCTCACACAAAAAATCCATAAAAGGGATAATGAAAGAAAGGCTTCCAGAAGAGATCTACACCCTTTTAGAAAAGGCAGGAGAGATAGCAACAGCTATGGGGTTTAATATCTATCTGGTAGGCGGGATCATAAGGGATATGATCTCAAGGATTGACAATCTTGATGTGGATCTTGTTGTAGAAGGAGATGGCGTTAAGTTTGCGAAAGAGTTTGCTGCCTCTATCGGGGCAAGGGTTGCAACTCATGAGAAATTCAAGACAGCTGTAATCACACTAAAAGACGGCAGGCGCATAGATATTGCTACAGCACGGCTGGAATATTATAAATATCCCGGCGGGATGCCCATTGTAGAAGAATCCACTTTAAAACTCGATCTATACAGAAGAGACTTTACCATAAATACTATGGCCGTATCACTAAAACCAACACAATTTGGCCAGCTTATAGATTACTTTGGCGCACAAAGGGATATAAAAGAAAGGCGTATAAGGGTGCTCCATTCTCTAAGTCTTGTTGAGGACCCATCCAGAATATTAAGGGCGGTTCGTTTTGAACAACGATTGGGATTCTCTCTTGGAAAACAAACGCTTTCCCTCATCCATTCGGCCATCCAATCAGACCTTATAAAAAATGTGCCAGGTGGGCGTATATTCCATGAGCTCAAGCAGATACTCTTAGAAGATGACCCTATAAAAGGCCTGGAGAGACTTAAAACCATCGGTGTGCTTGCCTCTATACACCCTGAATTCGATTACACCCCAAAAACAAAGGAAACCCTTGTACAGGTAAAAGAGATCATATCATGGTTTGCTCTCCTGTATACCCAAGATGTGGTAAGCTCATGGTTTATCTACTTACTGGCCTTGATAACCCGTATGAAGCCAGAGACTGTTCCTTCGGTCTGTGAGTGGTTGGGTATAACTCCTAGTGAGACAAAGGCATTAGTCCATGCAAAAAATAATGTGTTAAATATACTCAAGGAGTTTGCAAAAAGGGGAGAGAAAAGGCCATCACAGGTGACAAATATCCTCGAAGGTGCCTCTTTGGAGGAGATACTCTTTGCCATGGCAAAGACAAAGAGTGCTGAGGTAAGAAAAATGATATCATCCTACGTAACTACCTGGCGTCACTACACCCCGCCCATTACAGGCAAAGACCTTATTGCCCTGGGTTTTAGGGAGGATAAAACCCTCGGCAATTGTCTGAACCTGATAAAAGAAAAAGGTCTGAATGGAGAGATCAAAGACTCTTCTGAGGCCATACATCTTGCAAAAAAGTTTCTGTCAAGGGCATAGCCCCGAAAATGGGGGAAATGCAAAATAAATGTAAAACACTTCATTTTCCTTTACTTTTTCTTCAGGGTCTGTTTATCGGTTTAGTCATTGAATGACAATAATATCTTTTTTTCAAGGGGCGCGCGTATGAAAATGATGACTCGTCTGCAGGGGCCGGTCCTGGGTGGAATCTCAGTGGCCTTTCTTGTAATGAATACAATCTTCTGGACAACCCCGCTGTTTGCCGTAGCGTTCCTCAAACTCATTACCCCGGGCCGCAAAGCGCGCGAGACGTACAACACTGTCCTCAACAACATCGCCTTGAGCTGGATTGCCTGCAACAATTTTGGCCTGCGGCATACAAGGACAATCAAATGGGATGTAGAGGGCACTGACGGTCTCGACCCAAACGGCTGGTATTTGGTGTTGTGCAATCATCAATCCTGGGCGGACATCCCTGTCCTCCAGAAGGTCTTTCACCGCAGGATCCCATTCCTGAAATTCTTCCTCAAAAAGGAGCTTATCTGGGTGCCCATACTGGGTCTGGCCTGGTGGGCACTGGAATTTCCCTTCATGAAGCGCTACTCCAAAGCCTTTCTGAAAAAAAACCCCCACCTCAGGGGAAAGGACATGGAAATCACGAAAAGGGCCTGTGAAAAGTTCAAAAACACCCCTGTATCAATCATGAATTTCGTGGAGGGCACGCGTTTTACCCCGGAGAAACATCAGGCACAGCTATCTCCCTATGCCAACCTCCTACGGCCAAAGGCGGGCGGAACGGGTTTCGTTCTTTCAGCTATGGGAAGCCAGATCTCACATATCCTCAACGTCACCATCGTCTACCCCGACTGCGAAGACAAAGGCTTCTGGGCATTCCTCTGCGGCAGGGTCACCCATGTAGTCGTGCGGATAGAGACGATTCCCGTCACCGACAATCTTCTGGGGAATTACATGGAAGACGATGAATTCCGCGAGAGATTCCAGCGGTGGATCAGCGACCTCTGGACACAGAAGGACCTCTGTATTGAGAAAATCCTGACCAGGGCAGATGCGGGACATCCATTTGTAAGTAAGTAAGTTATTTGAGCAGTCGATAATTTCTCTTTTTTGGCTATCTTTTTCCCTTTATTCACCGCATGAATCATGCCCGGTTGGCTCATTTCGAATCGTCTCGCCGGCAAAGCCACACTCATCCCTAATTCAAAATTCGACTCTGCCCCCATTTTCATCGATAGCTGATACCGTAAAAGAGGCGACAGGGGAGAAAGAAAACAGATGAAAGATAAAGATGCACTGTGTCCCCTTGATTAATTAAACAAAACCTCTTGACCCGCTCTTAAAGCTTGCATATAGCTAAGATATTATATGGGGATGTAGCTCAGTGGGAGAGCATCGCGTTCGCAACGCGGGGGTCGGGGGTTCAAATCCCCTCATCTCCACCACATATACCCTTTCGGATATTTGGGGTCGGCCCAAGTTAACCTGTTGATATATCATTATTGATACAGTCGTAAAAAGTAACTGAGCATGTCATTGCGAGGAGCGTAGCGACGAAGCAATCTAATAATATCATATAGTTATGCTCCACGAGATTCTTCACTTCGCTCGCAATGACGCCGTTTTAGACTTTTTACGGATTCATCATTATTTATGTTCCAAAAATAGGTGTTTTCAATCCTTACAACATGCTTTTCATGGCCAAAAAGGTGGCTTTAAGGGCAAAAATAGGCCTATCTTTGATTGCTATCATCGTTATATCAATCACTTATCTTGACCCGACCCCATTCAGGCAGCCTCTGTCTTTATGTACTTTAGGGGATCGGCGTCAAACTTCTCCTTACAACCCTGAGCACAGAAGTAATAAGTCTTATCCATATACTGGGAGGTTGTAGCGGCCGTTTTCTTACTAATCGTCATCCCACATACCAGGTCTTTTGCTTTGTCAAACACTCTTCACACCTCTTATCTCTCATAAATGAAACTCAAAGTGATCCAGGAAAATCATCTAATGAATTTATCGATGGTCTCCATTAATTCTCTAATGATTGGACCACCTCCGTCGGATTTGATGGCATTGGTTACACAACTTTCAATATGGCACATCATCACCTTAAGACTCACCTGATCCATGGCCCTCTGAGCTGCGGTGACCTGGTTGATGATGTCAATGCAGTACTTTTCTTTTTCCACCATCCCCTGGATTCCCCTGATTTGCCCCCCAATTTTTCTCAATCGAGGTAGAACATCATTTTTTGCCTCTTCGTTAATCATAGGTCCTTCCAAATTGGCAATCTTCCTATTTTCATAATAGGCATAATAGGCACTCCGGATCTTTCACTTTTCCCAACACTCCAGTATGTACTTCAAGTGCATAATTATCTCTCCAAGTCCTTTTTTATTTGCTCAAATTCTTCCTTGGTAATTTCACCCTTGGCGTAGCGTCTTCTCAAAATGTCTATTGACGTTTCTCTTGGAGTTTCCCGAAATGAACTATCACGACTCGTCGGCTTTGCACTTTGCAGAATAAAATAAACCACCACAACCATTACAACAAAGAATAGGATCCACATAAACCCCCCTCCCCACCAAGAATTCATCATATGCCCCCAGCCATGCATGTGTCCTCCATCGTTACCATTAGCAAAAGCGATAGCCGGCCAGGTAAAGAACATCGCCCACAGCAATAACAATTTCTTCATTGTCTTGTTCCCTCCTTTTGGAAAATTTAGCCTGCCTATTGAACCATATACCTGTATATAACATTTCAAAAAAATATCGAGTCCTCCTGGTTCAAACTCGGAGAATTAAATTCAGTGCTCATTGTGGTTCCTCATTATTGACTGTTGTTTAATATTTCGCCAGTTAAACAAACCTTCGCTCAGGAATGCCGATTCTATTGAGCTCCCCTGGCATGATGATGTTAGATAGTATGATATAAGTTGTGCAACTCCTAAGGAACTGGCACACTACATAATAAATCTCTCTTCAGGAGGTGCACCATGTATTATCTCGGGATAGACCATCATAAGAGATGCTCTCAGGTGGCAGTAGTGGACGAGAAGGCACAGCTCAGATGAATGGGAAAATAGATAATGAGAAAGCGGCGTTCAGTTTCTTAAGGAAAACTTCAAAGGACCAATCAAAGCAGTACAGTAATAGAGGCCGGACGCAACGGGGAAATGATGCATGATTTACTTGAGGAACTTGATCTGATAAGAACTTCCTTTTTCGTGAAAGGAGTACATCTCTAATTATGTTTTGCGCTTTGCCTCCACATCCTGCAACATCGACGTTTTACCTTCCGGGGACAACTGAGATAAAAAAATACCGGTTTTCTATGTCTTTCCCGGATATTCGGATGTCTGCTGCCTCGGCGATGGCGGTGACTTCCCGCATGACCGAATCCATAAGTTCACGTGCCTCGTGAGATGTCTGAAAAACTCCGTAAGGAGCCCGCATTACGGCCGAAGTCTGGTTGATTCCAACGTTTATCATAAATTTCCACCAGAGGATTAGAATCATATCGTCGGGCATTTCATAGACTATCCTTGCTCGATCAAAGAGCAACTGTATTCGTCTGACACGCTCAGTTAAAACAGTATTCTCAGCCTCTCCGAAGAATAGCTTTCCCTGGGTCGTGTACTTCATGGAGTTTCCCTCTCTCAGGGCATCAATACCAACGGCAATAGCATACAACACTTTGTCCCTTCCATACACGGCGCCGATCCGTTCTTCGCTATCGATTTCATTCATAACTGATAAAATGGCAGTTTTTTCTCCAATCCGGTTCCTCATATCCTGAATGGCTTCTTGAAGATGATGATTCTTGACGGCCACGATAACAAGATCAGCAGGTGGTACCGTATCGTCCGGTTTAATCACCGGCAGAATGTACTGTTTGTTGTTGACAACAAAACCTTCTTTCTTGAGTCGTTCATAGCGCTCGCCACTCGCAATAAAGGATATGCAATTCTCGTCCATATCTGAAAATTTGCTGGCGTAAAAGGCGCCCATGGCACCGGCACTCATAATGCTTCTGGCGCCTCTCAATACCAGCCCTAGAGCGTATATTGAAGGGGATTTGTATTTCTAAAAGCACAACCGCTACCTGCACAGGAGATACTACTGACAGGAGTTCCGGCCGTTACGAAGACAGCCCTCGAAAGATATCGCAGTATCCTCAGTGTGGTCTATGACAGGGAAAGATGGGTGCGGCAAGCGTTCTCTTCTCATGGTGAACCGTTTACTGACGATAGTATCTAAAATCCAGGCAAAAGGAGGTGTATGCTAACCATTATTTTGAGTGAAAAGTAGCATCAATTTCTAGCCGCATTTTCCCCCGCAAGATATCCGGTGCTCCAGCAAACCTGGAGGTTATATCCTCCCGTAGGCCCGTCCAGGTCAATAATCTCGCCGGCAAAATACAAATTTTTTATTATTCTTGACCGCATGGTTCTCGGATCAATCTCTTTTAAAGATATACCCCCTACAGTGATTATTGCTTTATTGAATCCCAATAAGCCCCTTATTGTTAAGGGGAATTGTTTTAAAAACAATCGCAGTCTTTTGCGCTCATCTTTTGTTATGGAGTAACCTTTTTTTTCGGGATCTATCTTTGCCAATCGAAGAATTACAGGAATTAGCTTTTTGGGAAGCATCTCGGGAAGTATATTTTTTATTGACTTGTTTTTATACTTTTCTAAATCCCGCAGGATTCTTTTATCTAATATATTAAAGTCAAGGGCCGGCTTGAAATCGATAAATAAATCCGTTTGTCCGCGGGCAAGTAATCTCCCTATTGATTTGCTCATATCTAAAATTATAGGCCCGCTCATGCCAAGACCGGTAAATAAGGCTTCGCCGAAGCGGTCATCTTGTTTTTTATTATTTTGATAAATAGAAATCCGCACGTTTTTAAGGCTTAGCCCTTCGATCTCTTTTATCCATCTTTCCTTTATTAGTATCGGTGTAAGAGCAGGTTCGGGTTCTATTATGGTATGCCCCATTTGTTTTGCCCAGTTATAACCTTCACCGGTAGATCCTGTTTGGGGATAAGAAAGGCCTCCTGTACTGATGAGATAATTTTTTGCTTTAATCTCGGCATTATCAAGGATAATCTTTTCTATTGTATCTTGCCTTTGAGATATATTTTGTATCATGCAACTGGTAAGCAGAGTGATGTTATTTCTTTTTATGAGTCTGAGAAAAAGTTCCTGCACATCTTTTGCTTTATCTCCTTCTGGAAATATTCGGCCACCTCGCTCAACCTTTGTCTTCAATTTATTCTCATGAAAAAAATCAATTGTCTCATTTATTCCAAAACGATGGAGAGCGCTTAGAAGAAATTTGCCGTTTTTCCCAAAATTAGCCACAAATTTCAGGACATCGGGTTCGGCGTTAGTTATGTTGCACCTGTCTTTGCCTGTTATTGACAGTTTTATCCCCGGAATCTTGTTTTTTTCTAAAAGAACAACATTGGCTCCGCATTCAGATGCACGTAATGCGGCCATCATACCGGCAGGCCCTGCTCCAATTATTGCAAGATCATATTTTTGAGTTTTCATAGATGCCTTCAACAAAAGAAGGGGGGCAAATCTTGGGCTTTCGCTCTTTTTTGCTAATCACCTTTGAAAACAGGCTCTCTTTTCTCTATTCGCGCACCTATCGCTTCAGCGAAATCTTTTGACGCAAACGCCTTGTTCAGGGCATCATTTTCCTGATCAAGGGCGCGTGTTATGGATTCAATAAGGGGCTTGTGAAGCGCTTCTTTTGTCATACGGACAGCCTTCCACGCCCCCTTTGGCGGTATAAGCCTTAATGCCATTTCCCTGGCATAAGGAATCAGTTCTTCATGGGGAAGCACCTTATTGACGACCCCCAGCTCAAACATCTGTCGGGCAATCATCTTTTCTCCGAAGAACATTATCTCTTTTGCTTTTTGGAATCCAAGCAGACGCGGCAAAAGATAGCTTGAAGCAAGTTCAGGCACAATCCCTAAATTCACAAAGGGAAGTCTGGCCCAGGCATGCTCAGAGGCAAAGATTAGATCCGCGCATGCCAAAGGAATGGTAAACCCGCCCCCTATTGCAAGTCCGTTCATGGCAACAATAACCGGCTTGTAGAGCAACCATAATTTTAAGCAAAGTTTCTTTTGCGCAATATCGGTCAAATCAATTTCACTTTTAGTCTCTTCGTCCATTGATTCAAGCTCTGCAGGATTGAAATATCCGCCACTGCTAAAGGCTTCCTTTGCAGGATCCCCTCCTTTAGCTCTAGCGCCGGTAATTATCAAGGCCTTTGCCGTATCATCCTTCCCCACTGCATCTGCTGCCCAACGCAGTTCTAAAAGGACTCGTAAGGTTAGGGCATTTTTAATCTCCGGTCTGTTTATGGTGACCATTACAATCCCTGTATCATTATCCTTTTCATAAAGAATGGCTTTAAAGTTTTTTTCAGTCATTTTTTTAACCTCATGATTATAGGTACTTGTTTCAAATTTTTCTGCATAACGTATATATTATATTGTGTCTTAAAGCAAAAGATATATGGATCCGCCTGTAGGCAAACGCTACTTATAGCTTAAACTTCCCCTTGAAATACGTATCCTTAACACTTTTGGCCTTTTCCTTTGCCCATCTATCAAGTCCCATCTTCTTAATCAGACATAGGTTAAAGACCTTTGTGTTATGAGGCACCAAAGATGCCTTGTCAGCATACGGATGAAGGTGATCACAAGGGAAATCAGGGCATTCGGAGCAAAAGTCGATACCCTTTTTTTGGGTGCACTTATACGCACTGCAGGGCTCAACCATACCAAGAAACCCTATCATACCTTTTTCATTGCGGCATCCATTGCACATGGCCTTCTCCATCGGGAGATGCATCCCCTGTGCAATCTTTTTTCTCAACTCTGTATTTGTCTTTGCCAGAAACATGGGGCAGTTAAAACAATCCAACCCGCACGGCGCTGTCATATTTCTATAATCCATCATTCCCCCCTTCTCAGAAAAATTGATCCATCTTTATAATGTATATACACATATGTATAACTGTCAACAAAGGAAAAAGGCCTTTAGCGTGCACAGATTCCTTCTATATCAGAAAAGGGGATTTTACCTTGCCTTATACATACAGGTGGCCATCTTGTGAGATCAATGATGGTAGATGGCTTTCTTGCCTTTGTCTGGCCCCCATCTAGGATTCCATCAACGGGCAGGTTATATTTTAGTACCCCCTCAGGCGACCTGGCAGGTGGTTTGCCTGTCATGTTGGCAGATGTGGATGTAATGGGCCCTACTCTATCTACTAAAGCCCTTGCATGAGGATCACACGATATGCGGATTGCAATGCATCCATTTTGTACAAGCCTTGAATCCAAATCCCTTTTTGCCTTTGCAACAGCAGTGAGGGGCCCTGGCCAGAAATGTTCTAATAATCGTTTTTGTGCGCTATCGATCTCTGCCAGCTCTATTGCCATCTCCATAGTAGGGATAAGGACGATCATGCCTTTGGTGCTATCCCGCCCCTTTATCCGATAGATCTTGGATATAGCGGCTTTATCAATAATCCTTGCACCAAGACCATACACGGTCTCTGTGGGATAGGCTATCACAGCCCCTTTGTTTTGCAGGATCAGGTCTACAATTGCTGATATATCTGACGTGATCAGCATCTGGTTTTTATATTGCTATCTGCCTCCAGCACAGAACGCTTGATATCCTCTCTATAGCGCATGAGCTTTTCCTTAAGTCCTTTATCATTGATTGATAGTATCTCTATGGCCAAGATGGCTGCATTAACTGCACCCGGGCTACCTATCCCTACCGTGGCTACCGGTATGCCTGGCGGCATATGGACCGTGGAAAGGAGTGCGTCTATACCATTGAGGGGTGAGGTGTTGATTGGCACACCTATCACAGGGATCGTGGTATAAGACGCAAGCACCCCTGCGAGATGAGCAGACATACCAGCACCAGCTATGATTACAGATATACCCTCTTTGATGGCGGATATGCTGAATTCTGCTACTTCTTTCGGTGTCCTGTGTGCGGAAAGAATACGCATTTCATAGCCGACATCAAACTGCTGTAAAATCCTTGCTACCTCCTCCATTACAGGGAGGTCGGATTTGGAGCCCATAACAATAGCTATTTTCATAAATTACCTCATTCGCCTCTGGCGAACTTTCTTCCTATATCTTTTCTGTAAAAGGCACCATCAAATAATATTTTTGATGCTGCCTTATAGGCCTTTTCTATAGCATCTTTTATATCTCTTCCAAGGGCAGTCACCCCCAGGACCCTGCCGCCTGACGTAACTATACTATCTGCCTGTCTCTTTGTCCCTGCATGAAAGACCTTTACCCCCTCTATCTTTTCAGCAGCATCTATGCCAGATATTGTTTTGCCCTTCTCATAATGTCCAGGGTAACCCTTTGAGGCCATAACCACACATACACTAGGACTGCTGTCCCACTTAAAAGACATGTCCTTGATGTTTCCGCCACTTGCAACCTCCACCATTATAGGCACTATATCGTCCTTTAGCCGCATGAGAAGAGGCTGCGCCTCCGGGTCACCCATGCGTACATTGAATTCTAACACAGATGGATCTTTTTCTGTAATCATAAGCCCTGCATATATAAAACCTCTATATATAATTCCTCTTTTTCTCAGGCCTGTAATCAGCGGATAGAGGACTTTGTCCATTACTTTATCATATACCTCGGTATCAACCATTGGTGCTGGGGAGTATGCCCCCATTCCCCCTGTATTAGGGCCTTCATCATTATCATATGCCCTCTTATGATCTTGAGATGATGCCATGGGCACGATGTCTTTCCCGTCTGTGATAGCGATAAATGACGCCTCTTCTCCTGTAAGCCTTTTCTCCACCACAACCTTATCACCTGCGCTGTCAAATGCCCTTTGGAGCATAATCTTATCTATAGCCCCGTATGCCTCTTCCTTGTGAGATGTTACTATCACGCCCTTTCCCGCAGCAAGGCCATCAGCCTTTATTACCACAGGAAACAAGGCATCGTGGACAAAGGCCTTTGCCTCATCTGGATCACCAAATATTTCAAAGGATGCAGTAGGTATATTGTCTTCTTTCATGAGGGTCTTTGCAAATGACTTTGATCCCTCTAGGGCAGCAGCCATCCTGTCTGGCCCAAATATCTTGAGATGTTCCTTGGAAAATGCATCTGCTATACCATCTACAAGCGGGGCCTCTGGCCCAACCACACTGAGTTCTATATGATTATCCTTTACAAAAGAGATAATGGATTTGATATCTGCAGGGGCCATATCTATACAGGTTGCATCCTCCAGGATCCCGCCATTACCTGGCGCACAAAAGACCTCGTCTACCAAAGGGCTTTTTGCTATTTTCCAGCAAAGGGTGTGTTCTCTCCCCCCACCCCCTATCACCAATACCTTCATAATCTATTATTCCCTTAGTGTCTGAAATGACGCATGCCGGTAAAAATCATGGCCATATTGTGAGTATTGGCAGCCTCTATAACCTCTTCATCCCTTATAGAGCCTCCAGGCTGTACAGCAGCGGTTACTCCGGCTTTAGCTGCCTCATCAATGCCGTCCCTGAACGGAAAGAACGCATCAGATGCCACAACTGAGCCTTCAGTAGGCATCTTCGCATCACGGGCCTTCATGACTGCTATCCTTGAGGAATCCACCCTGCTCATCTGGCCTGCACCAACGCCTATGAGTCGATCCTTCTTGGCATATACTATGGCATTGGATTTTACATACTTGACTATCTTCCAGGCAAACTTGAGCGCAGCTATCTCCTCCTTGGACGGCGCCCTCTTCGTGACCACCTTGGCAGCCTCAAGGGCTATATCATCCATGTCTCTTTCCTGAATGAGGACACCTCCTGCCACACGCCTATAATTAAAATATTGCTTATCAGAATTTTTCCTGTCCGTAATCTCCGGCACCTTTAACAATCGTATGTTCTTTTTCTTTTTGAGGATATCTAATGCTTCTTTTGAATAATCCGGGGCTATCACTACCTCTGTAAAAATATCACCTATTGCACGGGCAGTCTCTTCATCCACTATCCGGTTAAGCCCCACAATACCCCCGAATGCAGATACACTATCCACGGCCAATGCCTTTTTGTAGGCATCTAAAAGCGATTTGTCGGACAGGGCCGCTCCGCATGGGTTAGAGTGCTTGAGTATCACGCATGCATTATCATCAAACTCCATAATCATCTCTAAGGCTGTATCACTGTCCATTATATTATTATGTGAGAGTTCCCTTCCCCACAGTTGGGAGGCAGTTGCAATGGATGGCTGATCTATTACTATGTCCCTGTAAAAAGCCGCCTTTTGATGCGGATTCTCTCCATAACGCAATGTTTGCTGACGCTTAAACTGCACTGTATAGGTAAGGGGAAATTCCCCTTCATCCACATCGATGGACTGAAGATAGTTAGATATGGCTGCATCGTAGCGTGCTGTAAGGGAAAAGGCCTTTCTCGCAAGATTAAAATTGGTGGCCTTACTTATCTCGCCACCCAGCCTTTGCATCTCTTCTATTATGAGGTCATAATCCTTTGGATCAGTAACCACAGTAACCCAGGGATGATTTTTAGATGCAGCCCTTATCATGGCAGGGCCACCTATATCTATGTTTTCCACTGCCTCTTCGATGCTGGCGCCTGCCGCCACGGTCTCTTCAAAACGGTATAGATTTACGACAAGCATATCTATCGGTTTGATGCCAAGGGCATCCATCGCCTCTGTATGTTCCGGCTTATCCCTTATCCCAAGCAGGCCGCCGTGTATCCTTGGATGCAAGGTCTTGAGCCTGCCATCCATCATCTCCGGGAAACCAGTGTAGCCCGATACATCTATCACAGAGATACCATTTTCCTCCAGGACTCGCGCTGTCCCACCAGTAGATACAATCTCAACATTGAATGATACAAGATCCTTCACAAAAGAAACTATGCCTTCCTTGTTTGTTGCACTTACTAAAGCTCTTTTTATCCTAGGCACAAGCTCTCCTTTCCATAATTGCTTTTTAATTGAATCACATGGGATCTGCACTTGCACAAGCAAGACCCTGTTATTTAACTATTATATACCCTGCTAGCGCCGTCTCTATCGATATAAACCCAGGCGAGGAGAGGGATCAGTCTTTCAAATAATTCCGTATCAAGGTCTCCAACCCGCCTTATATGTTTCTTTATCTCTTCACCTGTTATATTACCTTTTAACAACCCATCTTTTAGTCTTGCTATCCGCTGATGGAGGTCATTCTTTATAACAGAATTATAACCATGATTAGATATATAGCGGTTTATCTCGGCAAAAATGCTCTCCATATCCATTATCCCAGGTGCGCTCCTGTATTCAGATTCCAATTCGTCCATTAATGAGACCAAAAAAATCCTTGCATCTTCCAGGGCCAAACGGTTGTCTTTGACCTCAACATTAGGGCTGAGCGTTTCTACTATAAATGATGTATTAAGATCTATGGCTTTAAATGCCTTTACATACTGATCATCTCGTCCAAGGATATTGGTAAGACTTTTTGTGGTCTTGGTCATCCATTTAGAGGCCATTGTTTCATGAAGCTCCATATCCAGGATTTCTTCTACCTCTTTTACCCTGTCCTGCAATGTTATGATCATGTCTTTTATATTATACTTTATACTCATGGCGGTAATAATACACATATGTTTGAGGTGGTCAAGGGCGTTAATATCAAAAATCAAAAAAACCGGTTTCAGCTATATACTGAAGTGAATACTCCACCGCCTGCAAGGCAGTGGCTTCAAGTTATCGGCTAAAACCATAAAATCCGAGACACAAAATTCTAAATCCTAAACAATCTCAAAATTTTAAATTCAAATGTTCCAAAACATTTTTGCTTTTTTGTCATTTGATATTCGAATTTGTTTCGAATTTCGATATTAGAATTTCGAATTTATCAAACTAAAGGCGAGGATTTTTCCCCATTCCCCGAATGAGACAATAAAGAAAACCAATATTCACACGTCTTGACATTTACGCATTCAACTTGTTGGGAAATCCCTGTGTCAACAGGAATGTATTTGTGATATATTCCTGTTTATGGATCCGGACAAAATACTATCAGATAAAGAGGCATTTAAGGTTTATCTCAAGGACATCCTTTCTTCTAGAGATAGGCGTGTGATATCAAAAGACGGGTTAAAGCCCTCTGCAGTGCTAATCCCTTTGTGCTATAAGGATGGAAACCCAACTGTTATCTTGACCAAGCGATCTATGAATGTGGAATATCACAAGGGAGAGATCTCCTTCCCAGGCGGTGGTGTAGAGGTTGATGATAAAAATATTGAAGCAACAGCACTAAGAGAGACCAAGGAAGAGATCGGCCTGCCCTCGGATGCAGTAGATGTCCTTGGCCTGATTGACGACCATATTTCGCTGCTTGGTTTTCATATGGCAGCTGTGGTAGGCATGGTGCCATACCCATACAGATTTGAGATAAATAGTGAGTCCGAGGCCCTACTCTGGTTGCCTTTAAGACATGCACTTAAAGATAATGTATGGATGGCCGAGAGAAAGGTGTGGGAAAAATGGAGTGTCAATGTCTATTATCTAAAGACAGAAGTTGGCGTTGTCTGGGGTGCAACAGGCCGGATATTAAAACATTTTGTAGACCTTATAGCAGGCAGAAAAATCGCTTATGGTCCCCTTTCTCAAGAGGCAAAAGACTGGGTAGAAGGCGTAATGTCTGCACAGGATACATATCCGCGACAGTCGCGACTCACACCTGACTAACTGACGGTCAATGGTCAATCATAGCTGAGTAGTTACTAAAAATTCAATATTATAGGAGCTTATGATGACACACAAAGAAAGAATTCTTAAGGTAATGCAGGGTGAAATGGTTGACGTGATCCCGTTTGTGCCGCGTCTTGATCTCTGGTGGCTGGGAAATACCTTCAGAGGGACCCTTCCTAAAAAATATGAAGGCATGCAGCCGGATGATATCTCCCGTGCCGAGGGCTGGCCCCTTTACCATATGGTTCCCAACTTTGCAGATATTCAGAGTCCGGATGACATCCTTCACAGGTCAATAGGGCTGTTTAACTTCAGACAGTCGGTATATGGCTGGAAGTTCTCTTCAGATATAGAAGTCAAGGTAAATGATATTCAAGGTCAGCAGATTGTTGAGTATCATACACCTTTGGGTATGGTCAAAACCGTAGGCGGTTTGACTGAGGAAATGAAAAAGAAGGGCTCTTCGCTTGGCTGGGTTCAGGAACAGTTAATCAAAACGCCACAAGACTATAAAATCGCAGGGTATATTTTTCAAAACATCGAGGTATTCCCCCAGTATGAAGGGGCTCAGGAATATATCAACCAGATAGGAGATGGTGGCGTTGCAGCAGCTGGCGGCCCTACCCTTGGCGCCTCACCCATGCATATGATTCAAAAAGAACTTATTGACACTACGCAATTTTATTATGAGTATAAGGAACATTACAATGAATTGCAGGAACTGGCTGAAAGCATAGAACTGTACTTCAATAAAGTACTTGCTATCATAAGTGATTCCCCGGCCGAGGTTGTGCTCTGGGGTGGTAATTATGATGACATGATCACCTATCCCCCATACTTTGAGAAAGAAATCCTGCCGTGGCTCCGAAAGGCATCAAATGTATTGGGCAAAAAAGGAAAGATCGTTGCCACTCATACTGATGGAGAAAATCTTGGTTTAATGGATTTGATCAGGGACTCTGGCGTCCATCTTGCCGAATCAGTTACCCCCTATCCCATGACAAAGGTAACGATTGAGGAATATTACCAGAGATGGAGCGGTTCTCTTACTATAATGGGCGGCATCCCGGAATCAATCCTTCTGAAAGAAGCAACAACCGATGAAGAGTTTGAGGCATTCCTTGATAATTTATTTAAATCAGTAGTCCCAGGCAACTGGCTGATTTTTGGCACTGCTGATTCAACCCCGCCTGATGCGGATTTTGAGCGGCTGCACCGAATTGCAGAAAGGGTGAACAAGGAGGGAAGGCTTCCCTTAACAGGATCTGCCCCTGCGCATCTCTTTATAGGCGACCAACCTGAAAAAGAAGCCCCTGTCATGCCCCTGGATGAAGAAGAACCATTTCGCTCAATTCAGAAGATTCTTATTGATGGTGATGCCAAGGCCTTGAAGACCCTCTCAGAAGAGCTGTTGAAAAAAGGTACAAATGCCAGTGAGATCCTGCACCGAGGTCTGATTCCGGCAATGGATAATATTGGTAAGCAATTTAGTAGAGGTGAAGTCTTTATCCCGGAAGTTCTACTATCTGCACAGGCCATGAATAATACCCTCCAGGTCATTGAACCATATTTTTCTAAAAAGGATAAGGACAAAGATTACAAGGTATTAATCGGGACAGTCCAGGGAGATATGCACGATATTGGAAAAAACATGGTTGCCATCATGCTGAGTGGAGCTGGGTTCCAAGTCAATGACATTGGGGTTAATGTGTCTGCTGAAGAATTTATCAGGCAGGTTGAAGATTACAAACCCCATATTCTCGGCCTCTCAGCATTATTAACAACAACTATGCCGGAAATGAAAAATGTCATAGACTCATTGAAGGAGAAAGGGTTGAAACAAGGGCTGAAGGTTCTGGTTGGCGGAGCCCCTCTGAATCAGAAATTTGCTGATGATATAGGCGCAGATGGTTACGCAAAAGATGCCAGTGATGCTGTCGCTGTTGCAAAGAGTCTGATACAACAAAAGGGGCCAAATCTTCAAGCTTGATATAAGTATTGTTTTGGATAGCAATAGTCCATGTCAAGACCATTAAGGGTTGAGTATATCGATGCCATCTATCTCAATATCTGCAAAAAAAGCATCATCTGAGAAGTAAAGGGCGACCATCTTTCCTTTTCTCAGCCAAAGCCTGAAAATTTTTGATATTCAGATTATATATACAATAGGTTCATTGATCTGCCAGATATTGATCTTTGGTAAGATGTATAGTAATGTCCCGAATACAGGATTCAAATTCATCAAAAATCACTGAAACGTTATATTGACTTTATGTAAGTGGGTATTAAATTTTTAATTATAATGACATCAGGAGGAGATAATGGTCGATAAGATCAAGTTACGCAAAGAAGAGATCAAATCCAATTATACAGGGGGAGATTCCTACGACCTCGTCATCATTGGAGCCGGCATCAGCGGTCTTGCTACCGGGCTCCTGTGGCTTAAGAACACTAAAGGCAAGAAACCCCTTATTCTGGAGAAAAACGGCTATACCGGGGGGTATGTCACCGCCTACGAGAGGGGAGGATATGTCTTCGAGACCACACAGCTCTTCCCGGATATAATTGATATCTTAGAATATCTCGGCCTGGAAATAGAATTAAAGGAGTATAAGGGCACCTTTATGAAGCGTCTTGTGGTTCATGGAGATGAAGTAGACGAATACAGGATTCCTGCAGGGCCGGAAAACTTTGCCGAATATCTTACAAACATCTTTCCTGAAGACGCTACCCAGATAAAAAAGTTGATGGATTACTCCATAGCATTATTTGCAGAGGTGAAGAGGATCAAGGTTATCCCTACATTTAAGGATATGCTTATGACTCCATTTATAGCCCCCAAGGTGGTGGCAAATCTAAACCGAACCTACTCCAATTTGCTTGACAAGTTTGAGATCAAAAACCCGAAGCTGAGGGAGGTCATAGAGACATTCACCTCCTTTTCAGGGGTGCCTTCCGACAGGGCATCTTCTATCTTAGCCACGGGTGCAATGCTATCCTCTATGACCAAGTGTTTTCGTCCATACGGATTTTATGATGAATTCCCCGCCAAGATGACCCAGCTCTTCCAAAAGTGGGAGGGTGAGGTCCGTCTCAATGCGGAGGTGGAAAGGATTGTGGTGGAAAACGGAAAAGTAGTCGGGGTCAAGGTTGAAGGGGACGATAGGATCATCCGGGCAGAAAAGGTGGTTACCACAATAGACCCAATGGTGGCCATGAGGGCACTGGTGGGAGACGAGAACCTGCCCCAAAAATATGTAAAGCGATTAGAAAAAACAGTTATGTCAACCTCCTCCATAAATGTCGGCCTGGGTCTGGACGACGATATAGACCTTGCCAAGATGGATCTGGACTACCCCTACAATGTCGTCTCAACAGGATTGGGGTCATCAGAAAGACTCTTTGATGGGTTCCTTGCCGGGGATAACGCATTTTCCAAGGACTGCTTCCATGCAGCGGTTATCTGCCCATCCCTTACCACTGGGGCGAAGAACACCATAACCATCAGGTGCACCCCCTTCGGGATAAACAACTGGCTTGAATGGCAAAAGAATGACCCGGAAAAGTACAAGGCCGAGAAAGAGCGCTGGGGAGACTTTTTTATCAACATCGCGCAAAGATATTTTATCCCTGACCTAAGTAAACATATCAAGGTCAAAGATATCTCCACTCCTGCTACCTATTCCCGCTACTCTGGCTCCCCCACAGGAAGCTTATACGACATGGCATCTATAATTACGCAGTTCGGCCCCAAGCGTCTTCCCATTAAGACTCCTATTGAGAATCTCTACCAGCCGAAATTTGCCCATGGGCTATACGGCGGCATGATGAATGGGGTTCAGGTAGTGGATTTGCTGCTAAATCGGGCATTCAACGATGGAAATTCCCTCTTTACCCCGAAAACTCGATAGTATTAGGTATAAAAGAGGCCAGCCTCTGACAGCGGGGAACAGAGGGCAGATAAGCTTGGTAGACAAAGGAAGGACTTATGAAAACACATGCATCCCAACACAAAGAGGTGTTTAATTGATTTTTTGTCATGATTCCTCAATAAAGAGCATGTACCCATCAAACAAAATATAAAAAGGAGCACATTATGAACATAAATAAGCCCTTTGATATCAAGACCCGCAATAAGGCAATCCTTGCATTTGTGATCCTTTTGGTCATTACCATCGCAGCTGTTGTCACTGCCTCGCTTACGCAACAAGACTTCGGCAGGATCGAGGTTTCAAATGTGAGGTATTTAAATTACAATAATATCCCAATACGTGCAAAGCTGTTATGTCCAGCTGGGATCACCTCAGAAAACCCGGCACCAGGGATTGTTTATGTCCACGGCTACCAGAATAATCGTGAAACCAGCGACCCCTACTGCATTGAACTGGCTAGGCGAGGATTTGTGGTGCTCAACATCGATGCCCTCGGGCGTGGCAACTCGGGCATCCCGGGAGATCTCAGCGACCCTGAATTTGACATCACCTATGGCACCCTCTCCTCGCTGAAATATCTGCGTGCGCTCCCATATGCGAATGCCAGTTACACCGGGCTGATGGGTCACAGCCTGGGCTCTGAGATGTGCTATGCCGTGGCCTTAAGGGATCCAGGCCTTAAGGCCATAGCATTTTCCGGGTTCGGCTACACCGAGGAGGCCACCTTTGACAACCCAAAAAACATGCTGATGATCTTAGGCAAATGGGATGAATATCGCAAACGTATGACCAATACTAAAGACTACGAAAGCGACTGGATGACATCTGAGCGTACCAGGAAGGTAATTGATCACCCTAATCCTCAGTTTGGTGTCACCTATGGCAACTTTGCTGACGGCACTGCCCGCAGGGTGTTCATGCCCCGCACTACACACGTAAAGGAGTCATTCAGCCGTGAGGCAATAGCCGAGGCATTAGAATGGATGCGTCAGGCACTAAACCCCGACACCAGGTACTGGGTCTTGTCAGACAAACAGATCTGGCCCATCAAAGAATGGGCATGTTTTATCGCCATGCTGGCATGTTTTGCCTCTATTATGCCCCTGGGCCTGATCTTGCTCGGCACAAATCTCTTCAAACCACTCCAAGAAGCCGGCATGAAACGCAGATACATTTGCAGCCCCAAAAACTATTTTAAATTCGCCGGCATTAACGGGGTCTTGATGCTCTTCTACCTCCCGATAATTCTGATCCTGTTTGCCTTCCATATATTCGTTGTAAGGATTGACAAGGTATTTCCAATGATGATGGTCAATGGCATAGTGTTCTGGTTTGTGATTACAAACCTGATCGGATTCTTCATCTTTAAATCCTGGTTTAAAAAAGGAGCTTCAAAAGATAACCTGACCCTGACTGACCTGGGCATATCAAGCGATGAGAAAAGATTTAGATTCAACAGGACAAAGGCAGGCAAGACCATCCTTTTTGGCATCCTGCTATTCGCATATGCCTGTGTACTGGAACACATCCTGGAGGCAATCTTCATCGTTGACTTCAGATTTATCTTCCCCTTTGCCAGTAACTTCACCCCATACAGATTTTTGATGTTCCTGGAATATTTTCCTTTACTGCTGATCGGGTTTATCCAGGTAGGCATCCTCCTGCACGGACAGCTGAGACAGCCGGAAAAGGGGACTCTTATAAAGACCTTTGCCAACGATCTGCTATATAACCTTCCTGCAATGCTTATTCCTTTATTCATATTGCTGGCGATCCAATATATCCCTCTCTTTACCACGGGATTTATTCCATTTGTAGGCCCTGGGGCATCGCTGGTAGGTTTTATAATTAACCTTATGCACATCATCATCGTACTTCTCATGGCAATATCAATCTCAACCTGGTTCTACCGGCTGACTGGTAACATCTACACCGCTGCGATCTTAAATGCCCTGCTGGTGGCATGGATGTTTACCTCTTCGTCTGTAATCGCCCCTGTCCCGGTGAATATCTGAACATAGAGATATAGCTATTAAAGGCGGTTATGAAGATCAAACTTGACTATGGCCGGGCTGGCCTGGTGATAAATGTACCTGATACAGCCAAGGTCATCCGCCCATGCCGGCAACCATAATTGCCAGATGAGGTCTCAGCCATACAAGCCGCACTGCGAGCCCCAATCAATTCACCAGCGCTTATAGAATCGGTCAAATCCGGAGATAAGATAGTGGTTACGCACACTGACATCACCCGGGCAACACCCAATAAGATCATTTTACCTATCCTGCTAGAAGAACTCAGGATTGCCGGTGCAGCCCGCAAGGATATCACGCTGATCAACGCCCTTGGCACCCACCGGGAGCAAACCGAAGCTGAACTTCGCGCGATGCTTGGCGATTGGATCGTGGAAAACTACCGCTGTATTCAGCACAATGCATATGACGATGCAGCCCTCGTTTTGCTTGGCAAGACATCACTTGGCCACCCCTTACTGATCAACCGGGCCTTTTTAGAAGCTGATATACGTATCTTAACCAGCTTTATCGAACCGCACTTCTTTGCCGGATTCAGCGGCGGACCAAAAGGTATATTGCCCGCCCTGGCTGGAGCAAAAAGCATCTTTAGTAACCACAACAGTGAAATGATCAATCATCCAATCTGCGTCATGCCTGAAGGCCCGCAGACAATTCCGTATATTACAAGATCTGATTTCATTTAGAGGCCGAGGCCTTTTTGCAGGTGAATCCTTGGACTGCGATAAGATGTTGTCTTGAACTCGCACTTAATATATAAAAGCGATCTGCTCATCATGATGGGAAAAATGACAAACCGGGGGTTTTTATGCAGACATCATTATACGTCTTACTTGCTCTATTTATGGGGGTTGTATTCTCGATATATTTGCCGATGAACAGCTCTGTATCAAGGTATTTGGGGTCTGCGATAACCGCAAATATCACATTCTTTTTGTTGGCACTTGTAACATCGATTTTGATATTTGCGATCTCTGGGAACTTTGGGACAATTTACAAGATCAAAAATGTCCCTCCTTATCTGTTTTTAACCGGGGTTGTAAGTGCATTTGCGGTTCTTGGGATGACCTTTCTTATCCCGAAACTCGGAGCAAGAAAGTTCTTTATACTTACAATAACCGGCCAAATAATAGCTGCAATTATTATAAGTCATTTCGGAGTATTGGAATCCCCAAAAGATCCGATCACCTTAAAAAAGATTTTAGGTGCTGTGTTACTGATGATAGGGGCTATAGTTTCTACTGTTTGAATAATCTGCAGGAAGACGTGGCCAACCCTTGACATCGGACAAAGATAGATACTCGGCTAATCATTCCCTGCAGCGGGTCGCTTTACAGCAGGCAATGAGTTCACCCTTTATACTCAAAGAAAGACGATAATCAAAAGGACTGAATAATGGCAGAGAAAATGACTCGATGGGGCGTAGGGCCAATGTTTGCTTCACTATCAATCATCTATGGCCTTTTCATGATTATGTTAAGCAGGCACTTTGAATCTCTATTTGAAATGAACTTTATCCCATACTGGTTATTGGCTACTGTTGGTATTTTACTGATTCTAATCGGAATTCCATTTAATATAGTTGCCATTGTTACTGTCACGCGGGCATTTAATGCGAGCAACCTTGTTACAGGAGGAATCTTTGGAATGTGTCGCCACCCTTTATATGCCGCTTGGGTGGTTTTCATTGTACCGGGTATAATGCTTTTGGTAAACTCCTGGATTGGCTTGACCACTCCACCAGTGATGTATTTCATATTACGCATATTGGTCAGGAAAGAGGAGATATGCCTGGAAAAGATGTTCGGGGATGAATACCTTGCATATAAAAAGAGGGTGCCGGCTGTATTGCCAATTGGCTGGTTAAGATCAAACGCATAAGGCATGAAAGCGGGCAGATTTGTTTTTGAACCCTGCTTATGAAAGGGACCGGAAAAAGATATTTCCTAAGTGGTGCCCTGCCATATAATTTAATGCCCATACCTTGATTATCAAATAAATGGTCTTATAATCAGATTATAAGAATGACTTGTTATGGAAATCCTATTACCCCTTGAGGGGTCAGGGGGTTTTCTGAGGATTTGCTGTCTTATGACAAGAAGCTGCTGTTTTAATTGACATTCTCATAAATCCAGGTCTGTATAGTAATTGCTATATGGCTGGCAAAAAGGAGGCAGTTATGAAACAGATCCAAGAGTATAAAAAGGCTGGAGAAGATTTATACCATAGATTGCATCTTTCAACATACCCGATAGCGATAAAATATATAAAAAGTGCTGAAGAGATCCCTGAAGGGGTGATGAGGCCATCAACATTTGGAAAGAAAATGGCTCTTTGCCAGGCCTTTACCTATGCACGTCGCTGGGGCACAAGTGTTGCTATGACATCAGAGGATAATTTCTGCACACCATCCACTGGATTCCACAGGTGGGAAGACATTGCCATAGAAGATTTGATTGAAAGTCAGGCTCGTCAGGGGTGGCACAAAGACATTGAAGCCGAAAAGAAGAGAATCGAGGCCGCGTTTGAGCTATTGGGCGATTATGACATCGAAAGATTACGGGAATACTGCGGGTTTATCTGTTCGCCATTAACAGAGACAGGCTTTATACCGGATTCAGTACTTGTATACGGCGACGGGTTTCAATTAACTCATATCATTCACGCCCTAAGTTATGAATTCAAGCATGTCCCCAACTCCTCTTTCGAGGGCTTTGGAGAGTCATGTATGAAAGGAGACCTTATCCCATTCATAACACAGCGGCCTCAGATTGTTATACCCGGTATGGGAGACCGGTCGTTTGCAGGCATCTCAGAACATGAGATAGGAATAGGGATGCCTTCATCTTTATTATTTTATGTTATGGACAACCTCTTTAAGACAGGCGGCAAAATGAACATGGGTTATCCAATGAAATTTATGATCAATATGGATTTAAATGAAAACTTGACACCTGGTTTTAAATTCATCCGCGAAAAAATGGACAGGAACAAGTAAAGGAAATCAGGGCTTAACCAGGATCTTGATTTCTTTATCCTTGTGATTTGCCAGCATCTCGAAACCATTTGAGACGATCTTATCAAGGGGAATGATATTGGTCACAATCGCCTCCGGTTCAATCCCTTTTGTCTGAATCCACTCAAGGGCGAGCTTTGGATTTATGAAATTCGCACCGACCATTGTCATCTCTCTCGTGACAAAGCCGAGCATATGTATCTTTGCCCTCTCGGTGAAGATTCCCTGTACGATTACAGTCCCCTGATAACGCGTTGAAGCAAGACAGTCTTTGAGACTTGCTTCAATCCCCACTGCTTCAATGGAGGTATCCACGCCCTTGCCGCCGGTCAATTCCCTTATCCTTGCCGGAATCTTTGTCTCGACAGGGTTGAAGGCAGCAGTAGCGCCCAGCTTCTCGGCCATATTCCGCCTTTTTTTTGAAAGATCGGTTATATAAACCGTCTTGACTCCGATTGTCTTAACTGCCAGCAATATCAAAAGCCCAACCGGGCCTGCCCCGGCTATAAACACAGTGTCGGTAGGTTTTACCTTGCCCCGCTCTATAGCATAGGCAGATCCGGCAAGCGGTTCCAACACGGCTGCCCTCTCCCAGCTCAGATCTTCCGGCAGTTTGAGGGCCAGGGCCTGCGGGGCGACAAGGTATTCGGCGTATCCGTCTCTCACAAAGGTCACTACACGCTCTCCCACCTGAAATCCTTCAACATCGGGACCAGCCTCTACGACCTCCCCACAGACCTCGTGTCCGAAGGGGCTTAAAGGAAAAGGCCCGTGAAGATACTCGTGCAAATCTGAACCGCATATACCGCAATACATAACCTTTACCTTTATCTCTCTCTGCCCTGGTATCGGCTCTTCAACATCTCTTACACCATGATAGACAGCCTTTTTCATATATCCTTCCCCAATCAATGGTATTAACCCCTTAAGCAAGCTTTGGACTCTAATGCGCAGCAAGCTTAAGGGGAGGTGAACCCGTATCTTCCCGTCTGGCGAAACAGACGCGAAGACGGATTAAATATTTATACCCATACCTTATAGCCTTTATCGGCCTACACGTCAAGAAGGCCCTGGACTATTTTCCGGCATTTATCATAGAATATGGGCCATTCCTTAAAAGGTAATATATACCGCATGCTTAAAAGGGAGGAAAGATTATGGACATATACGAAGCGATTTATCTGCGCAAGAGTGTGCGAGCATTTAAAGATACGGAAGTGCCAGAGGAAATCATCACTCGAATACTCAATGCCGCTAAAATGGCACCTTCGGCAAACAATCGGCAAGAGTGGCGATTCGTTGTAGTCCGTAATCAGGAAACACGAAAGAAGTTAGCACAAGCTGCTTTTGGACAAAGCTTTATTGCCGAAGCGCCTTTGGTCATCGCATGCTGTGCAGAAACAGAAGAAAATGTCATGGCTTGCAAACAGCTTTGTTATCCGATCGACGTCGCAATAGTTGTCGATCATATCACACTTTTAGCAGCTGCCGAGGGTTTGGGCACTTGCTGGATTGGTGCATTTTCCGAAGATCAGGTTAAGAAAGTTCTTGGTATTCCAAAAGACATTCGCGTGGTGACCTTACTGCCAATCGGCTTTCCTCAAAATCCATTGCCCATAGAAAAATATCGCCTTCCACTGAAAAATATTGTAAGGTATGAACATTGGTGACAGTGAAACAGGTGGATCAGTATAACAAGACTTTATCCTTTTTGGTAAGACAGGATGGAAGAACAAAAAGAGAATTCAGATTTTGAGTACGTAGGGTTTTGGGCACGTGTCGGTGCGGCAATTATCGACTCTGTTTTGGTCGTCGTTATCACGTGGCCAGTCCTTTTCAAAATTTACGGCCAAGAATACCTAAACGCCCATAATTTTATATCTGACCCAATGGATTTTGTGCTTACCTGGGTATTCCCCGCAATTGCGATCATTGTCTTTTGGTATTATAAATCGGCGACACCGGGCAAGATGGCTATCTCGGCTAAAATTGTAGATGCCAGAACAGGGGGAAAACCCACCACCACCCAGCTAATTATCCGCTACCTGGGCTACTATATATCCACTATCCCGCTTGGTCTTGGCATCATATGGGTTGCCTTTGATGCCCGCAAACAGGGTTGGCATGACAAAATTGCCAAGACAGTCGTTATCCGGCCAAAGAAACAAAGCTCAAAAGACAAAAAGGGAATAGCCAATCAGGCGCTTATGCCCTAAATATGAAAATGGTCACTGGCATTTGTTTGGATTTATGGTTTACCACAGAGGCCGCAGAGAAAATATTTTCATCCAATCGGAAGCATTCTGGCTTCTGGCTCCTGGATTCTGGATACTTTTTCATGCTTCGTTGTGTCCGGCAGGCATGAGGGTTTACATGTTTATACTCATTGACACAGGAGGGTAATTTTACTATACGTTTTCAACGAAGAAACAAATTTCTTATTAATACTTTCTTCAATAAACCATATCAAACTGTGCTGACGCACTGATTGTGAGAGGAATATGGATACAAGATATGAAAACCTGAAATACCTGTTCCACCCCGGTTCAATAGCCTTTGTTGGCGCCACTGAAACAATGGGGAAGTGGGGTTTTATTATTTTTAATAATCTACTGCGCGGCGGATGGAAAGGGAGGCTCTACCCTGTAAACCCTGGACGTGAAAATGTGCTTGGAATAAAAGCCTACCCTTCTGTAAAGGATATCCCGGATGAAATAGACCTGGCTGTATTTACTGTGCCTGCCAGGCATGTGATGGCATCAATTGAAGAATGCGTGGCTAAAGGTGTAAAGGCTGGTCTTGTTATAAGCGCGGGTTTCAAGGAAACGGGCGGGGAAAATGTAGACCTTGAGGCCAAACTGGTTGCAAAGGCAAGGGCAGGCAATATGGTACTGGCAGGGCCAAATGGACAGGGTCTATGCTGTACCAGTGAAAGGCTCTTCCCCTGGATGGCTCAATTTTATCCACGCCCTGGCACAGTAGCTGTGGCATCTCAAAGCGGCAATGTTATGAACATGCTTATTGACGGAGTGGTGAAATCAGGGCTGGGGATTGCAAAGGCCGTTTCTTCAGGCAACGAAGCAGACATGAAGATTGAAGATTATTTCCAGTATTTTGCCGATGACCCTGGCATAGATGTCATCATGTCATATATTGAAGGCATGGTAGATGGGACGCGTTTCAAAGAACGCATCAAAAACATTACCCCTAAAAAACCTCTTGTAGTGCTCAAGGGGGGACGTACTCATTTTGGGGCATCAGCTGCAAGCTCGCATACAGGGGCAATGGCAGTCAGCGATGGTCTTTTCTCGGCAATGTGCAGACAGTATGGCATTATACAGGCCAGAACAATTGATGAAGGAAGCTTCCTTGCCGCATCATTTGTGGGACGACCCCTCCCAAGGGGAAACAGGACCGCAATCCTCACAGGCGGAGGCGGACTAGGGGTGATTGCATCGGACAGGTGCTATGAAGAAGGCCTTGAAATAGTGAAGCTGTCGGACAAAACCCTGGATAAGTTAAAAAAGCTCTTGCCGGATTGGTGGGTGCCCGGAAACCCTGTTGATCTGGTAGCCGGGCTTAACCCGGCAGTTCTCATGCCAATCATGGAAATCCTTATCAAGAGTGGAGAGATTGATTCTCTTATGTTACTGTTTATTATTCCACCACAATCAAGCTGGGATATCCGTTCCCATAAAGATGCCAGGGGAGTTGATATGACTGATTGGAAAAAGCTCATCATTGAAAATTTCTCTGTCTTCTCAAAAGAACTTCATGATTTAAGCCATGATTGCAATGTACCAATCTATTCTGTCATGAACATAACTGATCAGGAAGGGATCCGCCTTGCTGAAAAGCAGGGAGATAAGCCAATGGCAATCTGCGATAATATCGAGATGACATGTCATGCAGTGGGAGAAATGTACAGGTATTACAAATTCAGGAAGAAAAGAGAAAAATAATAGGGATGATGAACTCGCAAAAAGTCGTCACTCCGGTAGATCCCGGATCGAGTCCGGGAGGAGTCCAGATGATCTGCAACTACTTGAAAAGACTGGATTCCGTCTTTCGCCGGAATGACGGTTAAGGGGTATAATGGACTTTTTGCGAAACCGTCAAGGATTATGTGCCTAAAAAAAGGCCGGAAGATCTTCTTCCGGCCTTTTTTAGAATCTCTTAATCCTCTTGAACCTCGTCGTCATCGTAATGACGGCCTGCCTTCTCAGCCTCTGGCGGGACCTCTGCCTCAATAGAACGGGTAATCCCTTTTGCAAGGATGGCAGAGATGGTGAAGAGCAGTACAATGGCAATGATGAGGATCAAAACGACCGTCGTTATCCATGCTCGTGCTTCTTTTTCTATTTGTTGGGAAGTCTCTGTTGCCTGTTCATTGAACTTGTCTACGTCTATCCCCATTCCGACCCATCCAAATCCGGCTGGCGCCGGAAAGTCTTTAGAATAAAACTGTATTGGGGAGTAGGCCACAACCTTGGTATGCCCCCCAAATTTATAGGTCTTGATGCCTGAATGGCCGGCAGCTGCGTCCTTTGCAACCTCCGGCAAGCCAGGATCCATAGAACCAAGTAGATTAAGATTTAAGACCTCTTCACCTTTCTTGGTCATTTCATCAACAATCTCATTCCTAAGAGGTGGAACCGGAGTTCCATCTTTGTAAAGGCCCGCTATATGATAATCGTTTGGATGTGAGATAACGAACCCTTGGTTGTCAACCATGTAGGTGTAATTTCCTGTCGATGCATCTACTTCTAAAACATAACCTGCCTGGGTCGGTATAATATTGTCAGTAAATCTTGCAAGGTGCCTTGTGTCAAGAGCAAGGGTGATGATCCCTGCAAATCCATCCTTATCAAATAGTGGCGTTGCCAGGCGAATAACACCTTTAAACCGTTCCCCTGCCTCGAAATCAAACCTGTTTACGTACCAGCCAGTAACACGGGATATATAAACCTCACCCTTGTTGATGTTTTTTGCCTTTGAAAAATAATCTTCTGATTTGTAAGTGGTGTTTTTGGGGTCTCCGACATTCACCAACTTAGCCTTTGGTACGACCCTGCCATCAGCTATTTTAATGATTTCATCCCCTATTTTGTCTATCAGTAACATTTCCACATATAAGGGTTCGAAAACCTTGACAACATTCCCATTCTTCTTAACCCAGAGGGCCTGCTTATTCTTATCTATAAACTCTTTATATGCCGCGGCTGTTGTCGGCAGGATTGTTGAGATCAAAATACCCCTCTCCCTCTCCCTCAGAAAATCGGCAACGTTTTCGGCTACAGCAGTAGCCCGTGTCATGATTTCTTCCTTGGATTTCTGATCCAAAACAGTAATCGCCCCTCTCTTAGATGTGCCCCCTAATTGAAAAATGCTGGTGGAGATCAGAAAAAATATCAGTAATAATGGGATGACGATAATCAATAAGAAAACTCTCGCCACCGTGAAAAACCGCTTACCTCCTTTAGTCTCTGCCATTACCTACTCCCCCTAACTTTTGTTAATTTTGGAGTTAACTAATAATTAACCAAAAATAAAAGTCTTGTAGGGATTCATATAAATAAGGATAAGTGAAACAACAAGGGCATATATGGCGATTGATTCTGCCATGGCCATACCAACCATCATTGTCATCATGATCTTCCCCTGAACCCCTGGGTTTCTTCCGACCGCATGGCATGCTCCATTCGCAGCATTACCGATTCCTAATCCGGCTCCTAGCGTCCCCACACCGATAGCCAGCCCCGCTGCGATCATAGCACCCACAGAGAAGATGACCTTTATATAAGAATCATCTGTTGGAATGGCTTCTGCGGCAAACACACCTGGTGAAAATACCAACAAAACCGCTACTACTGCAAATAGGAATAATAACATCCTTTCAAATTCCCGTAACATCTTTTTTCTCCTTCCCTAGTTAATCTGTATCTTAATCCGTACTTGATGGTACGCATTAATGTCTTTTTAGAAAATGTACTCGTTCTCACAACTACAATTTATCTCTGCAACAGATATGCCATTTATATCCCAGGAAGAGGCCTTTGAGCTAACACTATATAATCACTTGCTTATCACTTCATTTCTCAACAAGAGATCCCCACACTTGGGGGCGATATCGTTTAACATTTTATTCAATTGGCCTGATAAATTGAACAAAAAGTGAAGTATGAAGATCAAACCATTGGGTAACTCATCAGGTGCTAAAGGTGCCGCGATGCTAAGACACTTATCTTACAATCTCTGCACGTTCCCCTTTTTTTATTCCTTGTCCCTCTATTGCCTTCGTACCTTGGACCGCTGAACTGTCCACGTTTGAACAGTTATATGATTTTTATTGAAAACTAAGGCTAAGGCCTGTAGTATTAAGACATTAGAATTTCAGGGTGGGATTATATAATCTATTAAGAGATTATATCTTTTGAGAGGCTAAATAATGAGGGAGATATTAACTGTAGCGACCTACCTGGTTGCCTGGCTTGTTTGCAAGTGGGTTATTGGAATTCAAAGCGGACTGGTTACCCTTCTCGTTTCTTTAAGTGCTGCTATAGCTATTTATGTATTAATCGCTATTAAAGAATCTGAAGATAAGAAAAAAAATGAGGCATGATGAACATATTTTTTAAAGCCAAGGGCCTCTCCTGTTCGCAAGAGGCCTATGGATAAAAATAAGATCAAGTGATGAAAAAAGGTTATTTCAAAATCAATGTGAGGGTCTCCACCTGGCTGGCGACGTCAGCCGTTGTCATATTGATTATTCTGCTTGCTCTAACCATCAATCATGCACAGGAGAAAGGTATCGTGGAGCAATTCAGCCGACAACAAGCAAGCATTGCCAGTGGTGCGGCAGCCGGAATTGAAGACCTCATTATCAGTGTCGAAAAAAGCATAATCATACTATCCAGGCTTACCGCCGAGGATGGGATAAGGCCCGAAGAAAGCATAAAGACCATCTATGACACCATGGAAGGAAAGGTTCAATTCATTGCAAGACTGGATGAGGATGGTATCGTCCTTTCTAGCTATCCGCCTTCCCCCCTGAGGGAGATCGCGGGTAAAGACCTTGAGGGGCAGCTCTCTTTACAGGAAATAAGAAACACAAAGAAACCATATATCAGCAAACTGATCCTGCCGAAAACAGAACAGGATGAAGAGGGGAAACCCCAGATCAACTCGATTGCGATCGCTGTCCCTGAACTAAATGCAGAAGGTGAGTTTGCAGGCGTGGTTCTTACAGCACTTTCCCTGCAGACAATCGCGGACCGCTACGTGCGTCAAGTGGGTGAGATTGAATCATCCCGTCCATGGATTATCGATGAGAATGGTGTGTTCATCTATCATTCAAACCCGGCTCTGATTGGAAGTAATGTGGGGCTTATTTCAGCCAATACTGGAGTGTCTCTCAAAAAACCCCTGCTTAAGGGAAAAAAGGGGTATGGAGAGTATGTATTAAGGAATAACAAAGGGGAGACTAAAAGAAGCATTATTGCCTATGCCCCGATTCATGTGGGCTCAAGTATATGGTCATTTGCCATCGCTACCCCCTACAATACGGTTATTGCACTGGTTAGGAAGGCCTTTGTGAGCATTATTCTCGGGGCCGCCGGCCTTATTGCAGCAGTCATCATCACGGGCATGGCAATTGCCCATTCAGGTGTGAGGCGATTGCGTCGTAAAGAAGAGCTGAAAAGGCTCAAGGAAAGAGAAGACTGGAAAGTAAAGCTCCTCAGAGAGAAAAAAACCGTCGAGGGGATTACCGAAGGTTCTCCCGTACCCACATTCGTTATTAACAGAGAACACAAAGTCACTTTCTGGAATAAGGCATGCGCTGAACTGACAGGTTATGATGTAAAAGATATGATCGCTACAGACAATCACTATAAACCATTTTACAGTGAGAAACGTCCACTTATTGCCGACATTATCATTGATTACGATATTGAAGACCTTATAAAATATTATGGCGCCAAGAGGGTAAAAAAATCGGAAACACTAGAAGGTGCCTATGAAGCGAGGGATTTTTTTAAGAACCTGGGAGGAAGAGACCGTTATCTCTATTTCTTAGCTGCCCCGATCTATGATGAGAAGGGGGAGATAATATCAGCCATTGAGACCATTCAGGATGTGTCAAAAGAACACGAAATGGCCCATAATTTAAGGGAATATGCCGAGACACTCAAAAATGAGCTGGCGGAGAATATCAATCTCAGGAAAGAGATAGAAGGGCTCTACAATTATCTCCAGTCTATTGTGGACAGCCTGCCGGATAAGATATTTGACCTTAGCAGTGACGGGATCATTAATTATGTAAGTCGAGATATGAAAAGAGAAGGGGTGGTCTCCAAAGAGATCAAGGGCAAACACTTCACAGAGTTCGTTGCCCCTGAAAACAGGGAACTCGCCCTTGCCAAGTGGGCAAAGGCAAAGAAGGGAATCTTCTTGCCCTGGGAGCTTGAAGCAACGGCGCGGGATGGTTCAAGGAGGAATCTATTGATAACCCCGCGCCCTGTAAAGGGGGCAGACCGTTATGTCCTTGTCCAGCGTGATATTACAGAGCTTAAGAGCTTAGAAAAAAAGTATTATGAGAGCCAGAAACTTGCTGCAATCGGACAGTTGTCTGCAGGTATCGCCCATGAGGTGAGAAACCCTTTATCTTCCATCAAGATGAGCCTTAAGATTTTAGAAAAGCGCATACAACCTATAGGCAATGATTTAAAAAGATTCAAGATCGCCCAAAGAGAGGTCGGGCACCTCGAAAAAATCGTCAATGATATCCTCATTTTTGCTAAGCCTGCAGAACCCCAAAAGGCATCTTCTAATATAAAGAAGATTCTTGAACATGCCCTTGCAATGGTGGAGAAATCAATTTCAGATAAACATATTCGTGTCCAGACAAAATTTGAGGAAGATATGCCGACTATCGAGGTTGATTCCGCGATGTTGGAACATGCATTTTTAAACATCTATCACAATGCCATTGATGCCATGGACACAGGAGGAAACCTTTTGATATCCACGAAACGGCCCAGCCATGAATCAATAATAATTGAGATTGATGATAATGGGGGCGGTATAGATAAGAAAGACCTGCCGCATCTGTTCAACCCGTTCTTTACCAAAAAAAGGTACGGTACCGGCCTGGGGCTCTCGCAGGTCAAAAAGATCGTAGAACAGCATGGGGGTATGATAGAGATCTTAAGTGTTAAGGGAGAGGGGACAAAGTTTATAGTAACTCTTCCAATAAACCAGCAAGATATGAAGGTGAATACGGCCATGAGCGAATAACACATGGCTACCATCTTATATTGAGGGATACTATTATGTCAAAGATTCTCGTTATTGATGATGACAGTTCTATTTGTGAAACACTTGATCTTTATCTTACTGAAGAAGGCTATACGGTATATACCGCCCTGACTGGTACAGACGGTTTAGGAAGGTTTGTTGAGGCATCTCCGGATGTGGTCATACTTGACATCAGGCTTCCCGATGTAGACGGGTTCACCATCCTTGAGGATTTGATAAAAGAGGATGAGAACGTAAAGGTAATAATGATTACCGCCCACCATGATATGGAGTCCACTATCAGGGCTATGAAGGAAGGGGCATTTGACTATATTCATAAGCCTGTGGATATTGATGAACTCGATATAGCAATCAAGAAGGCGATAAATACCATTGAGATGGAAAAAAAGATAGATGGGCTCCTCATGGAACCGTCGCGTGATTTCAAGGTGGGGGATATCATTGGTGCCGGGACAGAGATGAGAGAGATATTCAAGACGATAGGGATTGTTTCTCAAAGCAGAACAACGGTGCTTATCGAGGGTGAAAGCGGAACAGGCAAAGAATTAATTGCCAAGGTTATTCATAACAACACCGCAAGAAACGAGCCCTATATTGCGGTTAACTGTTCTGCCATTGTAGAGACATTGCTTGAATCGGAACTCTTCGGTCATGAGAAGGGTTCATTTACCGGTGCAATCAGCAGAAAACTGGGCAAGTTCGAACTTGCCCGCCTAGGCACTGTCTTCTTAGACGAGATCAGCGAGATGTCCGTAAACCTTCAGGCCAAGCTCCTAAGGGTACTTCAGGAGATGGAGTTTGAAAGGGTTGGCGGCAAAGACAAAGTAAGGGTGAATGCACGCATCATTGCCGCAACCAACAAGGATCTCAAAACCCTGGTAAAAGAAGGCAGATTCAGGGATGACTTATTTTATCGCCTGAATATCGTATCCATAAAGATACCTCCATTAAGACAGAGAAGGGAAGATATTAAACCCCTTATCGATTATCTTCTGACCAAGATAAATATAGATCTCCACAAGCGAATAGCCGGGATATCTGATGAGGTGATGGATAGCTTTCTCAAGTATAGCTGGCCCGGGAATATCAGAGAGTTGGAAAATCTGCTGGTCAGGGCTGCTGTGGTTGCCAAGGGGCAAATTCTCGGAAAGGGGGATTTCCCTGAACTTCTCGATATCGCCCCCGACGAAGCTGCAAAAGGAGAGCATGGAGCAGACGCCCATATGGAATCCGGAAGGTTTCTGACCCTTGATGAGGTGGAGGAGAGACATATCAGAAGAGTCATAAGGGAGACCAATAAGAACAAGGGTGAGATCTGTGAGATCCTCGGAATCTCTCGACCCACCTTTGAGAGAAAACTGGAAAGGTACTCGATCCCCTTCGAGAAAGACTGAGAGGCTGTTGACAGTATCCGTAGTCTGTCTGATCAAAAATGTTTTTGACCATAAGAATGTGCACATATCTTATCAGTAATTGAACATTTCATTCAATGCCACTAAACGTTTCTTTTAAAAATCTTAGCCTTTTTGATCCTTGATTTTTTTCAGTCCCGTGGGCGACGTGAAAAAAATTGTTTTATAATCAATGGGTTATGGATATTTTCCATAAATTTACGACTCTGGCACGATTATTCCATTACTGTAAGGCAAATAAGAAAAATCAATAAAGGAGGATACAGATTATGAAAAGGACATTTCAAACATTCTTGATGACAGTCTTTGTTATATTAATAACCGCATCATTTGGTTATGCAGAATACATCACTACTGATGGCGGAAATTTCCCCTACTTTCACCTCGGATGCCTGATCATGGGTGGTTTGATTATCACCTCTTTAAAACACAGATATCCCAAGATATACCTCAGTGAAGCAATTGGCTCCTTCGCACTTTACACGATCCTTATAGCCCTTTTCACCGCACCGGTTATAGATACCTTAAAAAGCCTGGTAAGCTGAGTGTTTGGAGGATGGGGATCTTTTTTCCCCACCCTCAAGGTAAGATAGTATGTAAACTAAGGAGGATAAATAATGATGATCGCACACAAAAGAGACCATGATAGATTAAACAACTTTCAGATATTTATGGTCAGTGCCTGGGGTTTTACTATCGTTATTTCCTCGCTTTTATTTCTCCTTGTTGGTCGCTGGGTTGACACAAAATTTAACACAGAACCCCTCTTCATGGTAGGTTTATTGATTCTGGCTGTGTTCCTATGTATCGGAAGATTATATTGGGAGGTGTGCCAGAAGGGCAAAAAGTGCTAGTCTAACCACAACAAAAGGGGACAGATTTGTCTTTTTAGATATTGACAGTGATAATGTTGTCGTTGCAAAGATGATCATGCTCAGGCGAAGAAACCAATCTGTCCCCTTCTTTATTCAGTATATGACAGCTCTTGTGCCTTTTTTAATTCTCTTATTTCTTCGATTCCTTCGGCACTGTATCTGTCCGCAATTATCATCCGGATAAGACCTGTGCCCCTGTTGCTTGGCGATACCACCATCACTTCGTTTGCCAAGGTCTTTTTGTAATGAGATTTCGGCCCTACCAAGACTATCTCCATCTCCCTTGAGCCATACTCTGATTTAAGGCGCCTATCATTCAAAACATAGTAATTATCCAGGTTTCTAGCATATAATGAAAATGACCAATACATGCCAGTATCAGGCACGGTTAAATGTATGCGAAGCGGCTCTTTAGACACATCATAGACCAGGTGCGAGAATAAGGAGTCAGGGTTGGCCATGGGTATCTCATCTATGCCTGCTACGTTAATGTCCCTGCAGCATATGGCGTTCAGCTTGCACCTCTCCTTGGCTAACATCCCTTTTTCGACCATACCCTCGACAAGACGTGGAATGGCCCAAAGCGCGATAAAGTGTATTACTACAGCTAAAATAAGTATTGCCAATATATCCTGTTTCCAGCCTTTCATCTGCATCCCTCCCTGATAATGTCTGGCAGATCAATACTATCGAGACCTTCAATTACTGAGGGATCAGGGTTATATAGTCTCAGAGCGAGTATCAATTTCCCTTCCCCGTCCCCTAAGGGAATCCAGTTTCCCTCCTGGGGCTTCAAAGACAGTTTGACTATCCATCGGCCATCTTTATCACGGCTAACGTTGGTCTTGGAATACGAGTATCGCTTCTGATCATTGGGAATAAAGTGAAAGTCTTTGTAGACAGTAACACTCCACCAGCGCGCGCTAAGATCCTTACCCTCCATCCTGTAGTTACATCTACAATCGAGCGGCTGGCCCTTAGAATCATTAAACGTAATATAATAACCCACCTCGGATGGATCGAGCGCCAATGTTCCAAACAGGGCTACTTTTGCCCTGGTATACGGCCCGGCCTCTGTACTTCCGGTGTGCAGGCTGGTTTCCCATGGGCCGTTCCTTACTTTCCCCCATGGGCCCCTTTCCTGTATATATATCGATGCAACCAAAGAACCTAGCCCAAGAGCAAAACCAACTATAATGATTAATAGCCCCTTCCCAATGTATTTAAATACACGTTTCATGATTTTCCTCCTTAATCAAGGGACAGGAATCTTTCTTCTTTAATATCATGTATGATCAAAATATGGTTATGTGTCAAGATACTGATTGATTTTGTCTTTAGTTGTGGTCGGTAGGCCATGACAGTTTATTGTAAAGTTTTTTCACATATCTTTCGAATATAAATACGAAGGGTATTACAGGAAAGGGGAAAATTCGATGGAAAGGGTATATTTTCTTACTGGTGTAACCGGGTTCCTGGGCGCGGAGATATTGAGTCTGCTGGCCATTGATCGTGCAAATCGATTCTATTGTTTAGTCCGGGGACGTAAAGACAAGAATCCTCAACAAAGGCTTGATAAATGTCTTTCTGAAATCGGTTTCAGCGGAGATGATCGCGTCAAGGTTGTAGAAGGGGATATTGGTGCTGAGAAATTAGGTATTAATGAAGATGATTATAAACATCTAACCAAAGAAATTACCCATATTATACATAGTGCGGCTGATGTCAGGTTTAACCAGCCAATTGAAAAAATGCGCAAAATTAATGTAGAAGGTACAAGACATATATTAGAGCTTGCTAAGGATTGCCAGAGGGATAATCCTTCTTTTTCTCACTTAAACTATATTGGTACAGCCTTTGTCGCAGGAAAGAGAAAAGGTATAGTTGGCGAAGATGATCTTACAGATAAGTTCGGATTCAAGAATACCTATGAACAGACAAAGTACGAGGCTGAAAAGCTGGTGCGCTCATACAGAGATGAAGGTCTGCCTGTTATAATTTTCCGGCCATCGATTGTGGCAGGGGTATCAGAGAGCGGGGAAGCAAAACCAAGAAATGTTCTGTATCCGATGCTGGAGCTTCTTAGCAGGCTTTCCCTGTCCTGGTCTCCAGTGAATAGAAAAACCAGACTCGATATAGTGCCTGTAGATTTTGTAGCCAAAGCCTTCGTTCACATCTCCGCTGATGAGCGAAACATCGGCAAATCCTTTCACTTGGCAGCCGGCCCTGATGGAAATATAAAGATTATACGTTTCCTCGATTTGGTCTCAACTGTATTTAACCAGCACACCCATACTTTCCCACCCATACTCTGGAAATACATTGCTCGGCCCATTCTTAAAATCATCAAGCCTTCAATGTATGTAAATAACCCCTTCTATGCATTTCAATCATATGCATGGGAATTGAGCCCCATCTACAGCGTAGAAGAAACCAGAAAAGCCCTGCAAGGTTCTGGTATTGAACTCCCTGATATGGAACGTTTTATGACAGCATGTATTGAGTATGCCAAAAAAACTGACTTTGGAAGGGAGATGCCTCAAGAATAGAACGTTTTTACTGCCAGTATTAATAGTGTCAAGTCTTGCAATATGATAAAAATTTAATCAAGAAAATTATAATTTGTAAATAATAAACGGGTTGTTGCGCAGATCCTTTTTTGCCCGCTGAAAAGGTTATTTGATACATCCCCGTTAGATAGTTACACCCTCTATTGCAAATTTAAGAGCTGATTATAGTATCTACCGAAAATTTTGAGGATGCATACTATCCGGGCATCAAATCCTGGTATGCCTTCTGTATTTCCTTGAAGCGTTTTCCCGCCAGTTTTTTGAATTCATTACCTTCAACTTCACCGGGGAAATGCTATGTATGTCCCTAGTTCCATTCCAACCCATTTCATATTTGACTTTTCCAGTCTAAATAGGTACCAATCTAATTTGGTATCTTTTAAAGCTTTACTAGTGATATTTACTATTGGAGGTTTCACATGAAAGAAGATCTTAAAAACATCAAGGAAAAAGTGCTCGCCGATTTTGCCACGTATATCAGCCCCATGAAGGTGCGTACCATGAAAAGTGCCGCCCTTGATATTGTCGAGGAAAAGCGTGATGGTGCTTCAGTCTGGGACATCACCGGCAAAAAATACATCGACTGCCAGACCGGATCCGGCATCATGAATGTTGGCCGGCATAACCGTGAAATTGTCGAGGCACTGAAGAAGGCCCTGGATACCTATGACATTGGTGTCTTTTTGCTTTGTTCAAAACAGAATGCTGACCTGGCGAAAAAACTTGCGGAGATCACCCCGGGTGATCTTAAGTGCACAATGTTTGGTGTTGGTGGCGGGGAGGCCAATGATGCCGCTATTAAGATTGCGCGGGGATTTACCATGAAGACCGAGATCATTTACGCTGATAAAGCCTATCACGGTCACACTGGTTTCGCGCTTTCTGCAATAGGGCGCGATGAGTACAAGAAACCTTTTGAACCCCTCATCCCAGGGTTCAAGATGGTCCCTTTCGGTGATGCAGGTGCCATAGAAAAGATTGTCACAGACGATACCGCAGCAGTCATACTGGAGCCGATTCAGGGCGAAGGAGGGATCAACATCCCGCCTGACGATTATCTTAAGAAGGTGCGCACCATCTGCGACGAGCATGAGGTGCTTCTCATACTTGATGAGGTGCAGACAGGTTTCGCACGCACCGGCAAAATGTTCGCATCCGAGCACTGGGGTGTGGTACCGGATATAATGACAATAGCAAAATCTTTAGGCGGTGGCCTCTATCCGATCTCAGCCACCATCTTTACCGAGGAAATTATGGACTTCTTCATCCCACACCCATTTATCCACCTTTCCACCTTTGGAGGTTCTGACCTTGGGTGTATTGTCGGACTCGAGACCATCAAGTTTATTGAGAAACACCACCTGGCAGACCACGCCGTAGAAATGGGCAAACTCTTCCGAAAGGGCTTCGATAGCCTCCTGAGAGACTACCCCGATCTTCTGCTTGAGGTAAGGCAGAAGGGGCTCATGATGGGATTGCAGTTTACCAATCAGTCCATCGGACCCAGGATGAGCAAAAAACTCTCAGAACGAGGTGTAATCGCGATCTACACCGGCAACAATCCCAGCATCTGCCGTTTAATGCCACCGCTCATTATCACACCAAAAGAAGTGGATATTGTACTAAACGCCCTTGAAGGCTCGATGAAGGAACTCTCTCAAGAGAGCGGCATTGGTAAGGAAGACTGAAATATTTATGACACATACACTTAAATTTAATTGATGGAGGATCTCTATTATGGCTACAGAAAAAGAAATCCTTGATGCATTGGCTGACTACCAGGTACAGTGCAACAATAATAAACGCCTGCGTAGAATGCAGAGAGACTGGTCAAAATTGCTTCACTTTGTCGCCGAGGATACCGGTGATGTCTTCACCATGAATGTAGTAAAAGGTGAAATCATCTCCAATGAGGCGGGCGCCAAGGGTACTCCGGACATTATAGTGACTACCCACAGCGAGAGCCTGTGTGACATGTTCTGGGGCGACCTCAACCCGTCCCAGAAATATCTCGACGGAGAGATAAGGGTGAAGGCCAGTCAGGAGGATGTAGTACGGCTCGATGCCATCACCATGATCATCTGGCCCGATGTGTAGGGGGTAGACAGATGACAACCCTGAGAAAGATACTGAAACTCCGCACAGTTGTATCCACTTCAGCCGGGATGGCGCTTGCCACGTCGTGCTACCTTGCAGGTCTCCAGGTAGCAACCATACTGGTAGGGGAACTCGCCTGGATATCCATCCTCGTTGCAGGGCTGTTCTGTCTGCTCTCATCCATGTGTTTTTCCGAGCTTACTTCCCTCTACCCGACAGCGGCCGGGATCAAGCTCTTCATACAAAATGCCTTTAATGAAAAGGCAGCGATTGCCATCGGCATGTTTTACGTCATCCTGGGGATCTCCATGGTAGGTGCAGAGAGCTTCCTCCTATCCAGTGTGCTCTCTGGAAGCTTTGAAATGATAAGCCCGCATTTTGATAAATTTTTCTGGATGATCATCTTTATACTCTTTGTGGGATATATCAACTACCGTGGAATATTTATCACTGGCCTAGTTCAGGATATCCTTACCTACTTGATGATCGGCTTTCTCATACTGGTCTCTTTCTATGCCTTCAACCTCAAGGGCATTGATATCACTACTGCCTTGCAGAGTTCTCAGTTTACCCTGTCTAACATTATAAAAGCAGCCGGGGTAGGGGTGTTCCTCTATGTGGGATTCGAGTGGGTAACCCCGCTGGCTGAAGAGACCACAAATTACCGTCTCATAGGCCGCGGCATGATGATTGCTATTGGGCTACTCTCGATAACCTATTCGCTGTTCGTGGTTGCGATGTATATGGGGCTCACCAAGGAACAGCTTCAAAGCGGGACCCCCATTCCGCATATCCTCTTTGCGCAAAACCTCTTTGGCCCCACTGGCATGGTAATCTTTATTATAATGAGCATTCTCGCCTCGGTTACCTCTTTTAACGCCGGGCTCGTCAATACCTCACGATTCGCCTATGCCATGGCAAGAGACAACGTGCTGCCAAGGGTCTTCAGCCGATTACACCCTGATCATGCAACACCCTGGGTTTCTATCCTCGCGCTGGTAATATTTGCAATTGCAATCAGCCTGCTCATTCTCATTACAGGTCAGTACCTCTTCATCATCCTCATGGCAGCGGCCCTGGAATGTATCATTTATGTGGTGATGGCCCTGTGCGTGATAAGGCTCAGAAAAAAATATCCGGACAAGGAACGCTCTTTCAAGATCCCTTTCGGGAAACTCATACCTATTCTCACCATCGTGATATTTGCCGGCCTGGCCATAGGAATCTTTACGGATGTTACAAAAGACTACATGGGTAATGTGCTCTTCTCCAACTACTGGGTTGCTCTCTTTATGGTGGCCTTTGCCATTTTCACTACCCTCTACACGCTCCTTGTAGTGCCTGTGTTCAAGAAAAAGGCGGCCGAGCGGGCAAAGACCCGCAAGCGGCGACGACCCGGGCGAGAATAGAAGGTGCCAGACCCTGACGGGCTGTTACTCGAATCCTTTTTCGCTTGCCAAAAACGTTTTCTGGTACATCTAAAAGATTTTGGGGCCAGATATTATCCTGACATTAAATCCTGGTATGCCTTCTGTATTTCCTTGAAGCGTTTTTCCGCCAGTTCTTTGAATTCATCACCCAGATAAAGCACCTTGTCAGGATGGTATTTCTTTGCAAGCCTTTTGTACGCGTGTGTTATCTCTTCTGAGGATGCATCCCTTGAGATGCCGAGAACTGTGTAGGGGTCCTTTGCTGTTGGCTCTTCTTTGAGCTGAGAATCTGCGTCCCCTTTTTCAGAGGATTCCTCGCCAGCCTCCCCCTCAAAGGCTTGAGTGCCTTCTTGATAAGGGCCTCTATTACTGTATGCCTTTTTTTTAGTAGAGAAAAAATACCTCCACAAAAGGAACAATATGACCAAGTCATCAATCCATCCCCACCCGATCATAAAATCGGGTAAGAGGTCATAGGGGCTTAAGGCATAAATCACTGCTAAGATTAACAGCAGATACTTCATCCTATCAAGTTTAACCATGTAACCCTGTTTTGTCCATCGAGAATTTCCAGAATATTTATGGTGGCAGCACCATAACACTATGGTCATAAGACCATAGTGTTGACTAGACTTATTGTAAAGATAAATAATAAATACAAACAGTTATGGTTTCGCACTGAATCTTCTTATGGTGGCACGGGATTCGCAATAGTGAGAATAGAATAAAAAAAAGAAGGAGGTTGGCCATGAAAGATTTAGAGATGAATAAAAAACCCTGTGAGATCTGCGGAAAGAACGAGGCAGTTGACATCTGTGCTGGCTGCGGAAAGGCCATTTGCAGAGAATGCCGCAAGATGGAGATATGGGGGTCTGGTGCTGAGGACCTTACCGTAAAGTATTTTTGCCCAACGTGCAAGGAAGACCCTGATGTTAATCCATGGGGCGCTTATGACAAGGTATTCGCCCTGGAAGATGTAGTAGATATGACAAATAAGGTACGCCACGCTGCTTAGGACAGGGCTATCTGCCATCAATCGGTTAACAAACCCGGCAGGTGTTAAACAACAACCAAGCTGTGATTTCCATGGAAGGGAATAAAGGTGGAGACCGTAATAAACTCTGAGGGGATAAGAACTTTGGATCTGCGTTTTTAAACGACTATGAAAGGGAGAAGTAACAATGGCGGATGGGATTGAAAAGGTCGCTGTCATAGGAACAGGGGTCATAGGCGCTGCATGGGTGACACTGTTTGCAGAAAAGGGGTACTACGTCAATGCATATTCAAGAAGGTCTGAGACAAGGCAACAAGGTATAAAAAATGTCCAGTCAAACCTCGACTTCTTTATAGAGAAAGGGGTGTTATCAGAGGTTGATAAAAAGAAGGCCCTTGAGAGGATAGCCCTCATAGCAGAGATATCCGAGGCGGTAAGGGATGCGGATTTTGTTGAGGAATGTACCGGCGAGACCTACGAGATTAAAAAACCGATCTTTAAAGAGATAGATAAACATGCCCCGACACATGTGATCATCGGGAGCAGCTCTTCTGGCTTAAGCATGACAAAGATCCAGCAAGCAGTTACGCATAAAGACAGGTGTGTAATCACACACCCATGGAATCCACCGCACTTAATCCCTTTGGTTGAGATAGTGCCGGGAAAAGATACATCTGAAGAAACCGTTGATAAGACCATTAAGTTCATGGAAAAACTGGGAAAGGTCGCTGTGGTTGTGAGAAAAGAGGTCCCTGGATTTATAGGCAACAGGCTTGCTGTTGCCCTGTGGCGAGAGGCAATTGATCTGGTGGAAAATGGGGTTGCAAGCGTAGAAGACGTAGACAAGGCACTCTGCGCTGGCCCGGGCCTTAGATGGGCATTGATGGGCTCGCATATGATCTATCACCTTGGAGGCGGAGAAAAGGGAGGGATCGGACATTTTATTGATGGTATTGGAAACACAACATTCAAGGCAATCTGGGAAGAACTCACCACATGGAATTATATCACCGAACCCATGAAAGAAAAATTGATAGAGGGCGTAAAGGATGAGATGAAGGGAAGATCTTTTAAAGATTTTGTAAAATGGAGAGATGATAAATTGTTTGAGCTCATAAAGATTATATATGGAGGATGATATGTCAGGTAAAGTTATTGATGTTCAAGAGGCAATAGGATTGATAAAAGATGGAGACACTGTTGCTATTGGAGGATTCGTCGGGAACGGACATCCTGAAGATCTGACATCTGCACTGGAAGAGAGGTTTGTCGAAACAGGCTCTCCTGCAGGCCTTACTATTGTCGGTGCAGCAGGGCAAGGTGACGGAAGGGATAGAGGTCTAAATCACCTGGCACATGAGGGACTTATAAAGAGGGTTATTGAGGGATATTGGAACCTGGCCCCAAAATTGGGCAAATTGGCAATTGAAAACAAGATAGAGGCATACAATTTCCCCCAAGGGGCGATCTCTTGCCTGTTTAGGGAGATAGCAGGTGGCAGGCCTGGATTCATTACCCATACTGGCCTCAAGACATTTGTAGATCCACGCCAAAGTGGAGGAAAGGTCAATGAAAGGACAAAAGAAGACCTTGTGGAACTTATAGAGATCGCAGGACAAGAGAAACTGTTTTATAAGTCATTTCCCATTGATGTAGCCTTTGTGAGAGGCACTACTGCAGATTTGAACGGAAATATTACAATGGAGAGGGAAACAGCCACGCTTGAGATGTTATCCATGGCCCAGGCGGCCAAAAATTCTGGCGGCATAGTCATTGCGCAGGTGCAACGAGTTTCAGTCAACGGGAGATTTAAACCGTTTGATGTAAAGATCCCGGGAATCTATGTGGATGCGGTTGTTGTGGCCAGGCCGGAGAATCACTGGCAGACATATATCGAGCAATACAACCCGGCATTGTCAGGAGAGGCGTTTGTCCCCCTTGGCAGCTTGAATCCATTGCCATTTAACAGCAGGAAATTTATTGCCCGCAGGGCTGCAAAGGAGCTTAAACCTGGCGTTATTGTCAATCTGGGCATTGGCATGCCAGAAGGCGTTGCAGCAGTTGCTGCCGAAGAAGGGATTAGTGATCTGATGACACTTACAGTCGAGGCCGGGCCAATAGGGGGTGTCCCTGCCGGAGGGATGAGCTTTGGGGCATCTGCAAATGCTGATGCCATCATCGATCAGCCCTATCAGTTTGACTTTTATGACGGCGGTGGTCTGGATATGGCATTTTTGGGGGCAGCCCAAATAGATAAATACGGGAATGTGAATGTCAGCCGTTTCGGCACGCGGCTGGCTGGCTGTGGCGGTTTTATAAACATTACACAAAACGCAAAAGAGGTGATCTTTGTCGGGGAATTAACCGTAGCAGCCCAAGTGAAGGCTGAAGGCGGAAGACTTAGCATCATAAAAGAAGGCAGAAAAAAGAAGTACATAGATAATGTTGAGCAGATTACATTCAGCGGGGAATATGCAAAAGAGACAGGGCAAAAGGTCCTGTTTGTTACAGAAAGGGCCGTATTCGAACTGAGAAAGGAAGGCGTAACCCTCATTGAGGTCGCCCCGGGTTTAAATCTAAACAGAGATATCCTGGATCAAATGGAATTCAGGCCCTTGATATCGGCCAATCTGCATGAAATGGATTCACGAATCTTCGTAGATGCAAAGATGCTGATAAAGGATGAAACCATATCAAAGAGTAAAGTGACAAAAACAGATGAGACATACTCTTTATATAAACATGAACGGAAAGATGCAGCATAGTTCTCGAAACAAAAGGAGGTTGCATTAGTGGCTGTCTTAGAAGAAGGGAAAGGGAGACTGTTTACGGATCCCGACCCGGACAAGGCAAGAGATTTCTTCTGTAAGAAATCCCGGACGATGAAAAACAAGCTGATGGGACTGAGTGAGGCCATAGATAAGTTTGTTCATGATGGCGATTATCTTGCCACAGGTGGGTTTGGGGCCAACAGGACCCCTGTGGCTGCATGTCATGAGATAGTCCGCCAGGGCAGAAAAAACATGGGGGTTGCCGGCCATACATCTACACATGATTTCCAGATCCTTTCAGCAGGAGAGGTCTTTAACAGGGTTGACGTTGCCTATGTTATTGGACTGGAAGCCAGAGGCCTATCCCCATGTGCCAAAAAATACATCCAAAGCGGCAAGGTGGAAATCTGTGAATGGACCAACTACAGCCTTTCCGCCAGGCTTAAGGCAGCGGCCATGGGTATACCATATGTTCCTACACGTAATATGTTTGGCACTGACACATTCAAGTACAGTGGAGGTAAGATCGCAAAATGCCCCTTTACAGGTAAAAAGATGATGTTACAGCCCGCTCTGTATCCTGATGTATCAATAATCCACGTGCATGAGGCAGATATCTATGGGAATGCGAGGATCAAGGGGATCACGATCTCTGATGATGACCTTGCCAGGGCCTCCAAACACCTGATTATCACCACCGAGCGCTTGATCCCCAATGAGGAGATCCGAAAGGACCCCACCAGTACATCGATCCCGTTTTACCTTGTCGATGCGGTGTGTGAGGTTCCATACGGGGCATACCCTGGGACTATGCCATACGAGTACTTCTCAGACGAAGATCATCTTATGCAGTGGTTAATAGTGCAGAGAGATCCGGACGAATTTGCCAAGTTTTTGAAACGTAACATCTATGACTGTTCAGATCATGGTGAGTACATTGAAAAAAACGGGGGCATTGCCAGGCTCAATGAACTACGGCAGAAAGAATTCTTGCTCCACAGGGAGGCGGAAAATGGCGGACTTTAATATAATGGAGCTCATGATATGTGTGGCCTCAAGAGAGCTTGGAAATGGTTACACGGCAAGTGTTGGGACAGGTGCCCCCTGTGCAGCTGCCATGCTTGCCCAGAAGACCTTAGCCCCTCACCTCGTAATCATGTTTGAGTCAGGAGGTATAGATCCGCAATTGCCCGAAATGCCCATCTCTGTCGGGGATTCCAGGACCTTTCATAGGGCTGTCATGGCATCCGGTATGTGTGATGTCATGGAGACATGCTGCAGGGGGTTTGTGGATTATACCATCTTGGGGGGTGTGCAGATCGACATGTACGGGAACCTGAACTCCACTATGATAGGTGGTAACCACAGCAAGCCCAAGATAAGATTTCCCGGAAGCGGCGGGTCCAATGACTTTGCTTCATTCTGCTGGAAACAGGTAATCATGACAGTACAGGACACACGACGTTTTGTAGAGAAACTTGATTTTATTACTACCCCGGGCTGGCTTGAGGGGGGGGATTCCAGGGCAGTCTCTGGGCTACCTCTGAATACAGGACCATACAGGGTCATTACCAATATGGGGGTGATGGATTTTGATCCTGAGAGCAAGCGCATGAGGGTATTATCCATCAATCCCGGATATGCGTTTAAGGATATACAGGATAACTGCGGCTTTGAGATGCTCCAAGCCCCCAAGGTCTTCGTAACCAAGCCCCCTACCGAAGTAGAGCTTAAGATCCTGAGGGAAGAGGTGGACCCTCATCGATACATAATAGGAAGGTAGGACCTCATAGGGTCAAAGAAGGGCAGCGAAGGTTCAAATAATGCCCGGCTTATGATCCCTTACCCCTGTAAACTGGAATACTTTATATGAAAATAGGCACAAAGCATTGTAGGGGCTGATGCCCTCATCGGCCCGTTCAGGGGAAATATGCCCTACATTGCTGATGAACTAACCTTCCATTATCATACAGCTATTTTCATTCTTCGTTGTGTCTGCCTTGCAGGCAAGGGGGTTTATAAGATTACGAATCCGGATTTTCTGATGATATAGATGAATTCTTATCGGAATTTTTCTTTAACAGCCCATACTTTCCCAGCTTCAGATAAAAGGTCTTATAATTAAGACCCGCCTCACGCGCTGCCGCAGCAATTACACCACCGTGCTTATTCAGCAAGGATGAGAAATACTTTTCTTCAAATTGCTCAAGGAGGGATTGCTTGAGATCTTGATATGTCGCATCTTCCCTGCCCTCTATGGAGATGTTTTGGAGCGGGAGATTATTTTCCAAACCTGCACCAAGAAAAGGAATTTTCTCAATCACCTCAGTATTAGTAGAAACCATGGCCCGCTGCACAACATTTTCCAGCTCACGCACATTGCCTGGCCACGGATAACTCATCAATTGATCCATTACCTCAGGGGACACCCCTTTTAGATTTGGATTAAGGCCTTTCCTGTATTTTGTAATAAAGTGGTTAACAAGTAATGGTATGTCGTCAGTCCGTTGCCTAAGAGGCGGCACCCATATAGGAAAAACACTAATACGATAATAGAGGTCTTCACGGAAGAGTCTTTTCTTGATCATCTCTTCAATCGGACGGTTAGTGGCGCAAATCACCCGAAAGTCCAGTTTTATCTCCTGGTTGCTCCCCAATCGTGTAATGTGGCCGTCCTGTAAGACCCTTAGCATCTTGGCCTGCAGACCCAAAGGGATATCACCTATCTCGTCAAGAAAGAGTGTGCCTGTATGAGCCTTTTCGAACTTCCCTATCCTCTGAGCTATAGCCCCGCTAAATGCCCCTTTCTCATGTCCGAAAAACTCGGATTCTAAAAGATTTTCCGGTACGGCAGCGCAGTTAATGACCACAAAGGGTCTTCCTTTCCGTTCACTCCTTGAATGGATGGATCTGGCTACTAACTCCTTTCCTGTCCCTGTCTCTCCCATTATCAGCACAGTAAGCTCAATATCAGCTGCCGTAATAATCTGCTCATAGACCTTCTGCATCTTTTGGTGCGCACCCACAATCTGATCCATCCCCTGAGCATGCTGCTGAATCTGTCCTTTAAGCCTGATGTTTTCTTCTAATATCTCCTGTTGCTTTATTATCTTTGCCAGAGAAAGTTCTAATGTCTCCATATTAAAGGGCTTTTCCAGGAAATCATATGCGCCATATTTCATGGCCTCCACTGCAGAGGATACACTGCCGAATGCTGTGATCATTACTACATATGTAGATGGAAACCTGCCATGGATCTCCTTTAAGAGGGTGATCCCATCCATGCGGGGCATCTTTATGTCAGTAAGTACGATATCGTAATGGAATTTTGAAAGTCTTTCTAAGCCACACACCCCGTCTTCTGCGGTATCTATCCTGAACTCAGGGTGGCTGGCCTTTAGTGCCTCCTTTAATTGTTCTAAGAAGACCTCTTCATCATCTACCAATAGGACACTCTTTTTGTTATCCATAAACCCCTCTAGCTTCTCTCCCCTCGGGATATAGGCACCCTGATAATAAACTCTGCTCCATTTTTACCATCGCTTTTGGCCTCAATCTCTCCATGGTGGATTGATACAACCTTTTGAACCAAGGCCAGGCCAAGACCTGTACCCCTGGTCTTTGTTGTAAAAAACGGTTGGAATACCCTTCCCAGATCTTCCTTGGGGATCCCACAGCCGGTATCTTTGATCCGGATCTCCAATGCGTCTGCTGTAAAAGATTCTTCATTATATCCCATCTCCCCTTTAAAGGGATACCTGGGTAGATAATGCGTGGCAATCTTTAAGATACCCCCATCCGGCATGGCATCCATGGCGTTATCAATGATATCCTCCATGGCCTGCCGCAGCTGTATCCCATCTATGGTTATCTTATCCACATCCTTTGTAAAGCTCGCGTCTACCTTGATACCTTGGGCCTTAAACTGATCTTCATAGTTAAAGACCAGGCCATTTATGATATTATTTATACCATGCCTTCTTAGCCTGACCTTTCCAGATTTTGTCCATTCAAGGATCCGGGTTACAAAGCTTTCAAGGTTTTCTATCCCACTCAGTATGCCATTTAGGGTCTTCTTTTGTCTTTGATCAAACTCACCAGACATGGAAAAGAAATCAACCCCTGTTTTGATCTGTTGCAATGGATTCCTTACCTCATGTGCAACATGTGCCGACATCTCTCCTAACATTGCCAGCTTCTTTGTCCGGGCCAGCTCCTCTTCCATACGCTTTCTCTGGGTTATATCCATTATTGAGGCAACACTGCTTTTTGTCCCTGGTATAACCCCTATGGTAATAAATGCATCCTTTATATTGCCAAATTTGTCAACAAGACGAAATTCATATTCTGATGGTGTCCCTTTATCCATTTGCCTTCTAGCCTTATGATAAAGCTTCATACGCCCTATATCTTCTTCAAAGACGATATCTGGCCAGAGCATCTTACCTTCCATCTCTTGCCTTGAGTAACCTGTTAGCAGCTCAGCCTGGTGATTAGCCAGTGATATAAGTATAATCATCCTCAAATATCATCATGGCAGTACCCGTGTGTTCTACTGTTGTCCTATATCTTGCTTCACTGACCTGTAATGCCCTTTCAGTCAGTTTTCTCTCGGTGATATCCCTGATGATATTTTGAGTAGCTATTTTGCCTTCGTATTCTATAACAGCAGGCGTGATCTCAAAATCTCTCCATCTGTTATCCTTGCCCAAAAAAGAGATCTCATAGTGCCATGGTACCTTTTCTCCATGTATACGGCGTTCATACCGATCCTCAATCTCATCTTTTAGCTCAGGCCTGACAAGATCTTTCAGACCCATCTTGAATATTTCGTCTTGAGAATAGCCCAGGAGTTCCCTGAACCTTGGATTGGTGTATTTAAATACATGGTCTTGATATACGAATATCCCATCATTGGCCTTTTCCACTAATATGCGGTATTTTTGCTCTGACTCCCTGAGCCTTTCTTCTACCTCTCGTATTGGCCTGAGATCCCTAAAGATACTTATGGTGGCAACAGGTTTATCATCCTTATAGATATAGGATACCGATAAAGAAATAGGGATAAGGGAGCCATCCAAACCATGCAGTGTGGTCTCTTCACCTATAATCCGAGATGGAGCCCTGGCAGATCCTTTATTCAAAAGGGCCAATATCCTCTTTTGCTCGCCCGGGCCCATGAAATCCCTTATGGATATCCTGGTGTTCAAGAGATCCTCAGCCTTGTAACCCGTGATCTTCTCAGCGGCATCATTGAATATTAATATCTTACCTTCCATATCTGTAGCAATAATGGCATCGCTGGAGTTATTTATCAGGCTTGTTACAAACCGGTTTGAGGCCTCCAACTGCTGCTGAATATGCACCCGCTCAGTAATATCCCTGGCAATATTCAATGTTGCTGCTCTGTTGTTAAACTTGATAACAGAGGGCGAAAGGGAAAAGATACGCTCAATACTGTCTTTTGTTATAAAGACAACCTCATAGCGCTGTGGTACATCTTCCCCCCTGATACGCCTTTCATAGCGCTGTTCGATTATATCTCTCATCTCGGCACGCACGATATCTTTAAGCCCCATACGCAAAAGTTCTGATGTTTGATAGCCTAATGCCCTTTTAAATTCGGGGTTCACATAACAGAAATGGTGGTCTTGATACACAAAGACGCCATCATTTGCCTTTTCTACAAAGGATCGATAGATCTCTTTACCTATCTTTATGGCCTTGGGATTTGAAGATATATGAGACCTTGCCATTATCTGCCACCATACGCGATTTATTTACTATAAAGGATACATTATAAACCATGGGCTATCAACTATAATAACCACTTTGAATCACGAATTAAATTAGATTCCCCTTAAAGGAGGGGATCGAGGTTAACTATTATGAATGCTTCTCAAGAAGGATGATACCGGCAAAGACAAACTCAAGATTCACAATTCAAGATTGTCTTCCCTATCATGCCTTGTACTTACCAAAGTCTTCAGGTTTCATCTTTTCCAGAATTTCCTTGAGTTTGTCCTTATCCTTTCCAAAACCAAAGATGGCCTTTTTGTCAGCACTAGATGTAGACTCAATATGGCTTGCCTCATCAAGGACATGGGTTGCGACAAATATCTGAGCGTCAGTCCTCAAGGCCAGCGCAATGGCATCAGATGGTCTTGCATCTATAGTAATGGTGTCTTTCTTATCAGTCTCTATGCTTACCTCTGCATGGAATACATTATCCTTGAGATCTACAACCTCGATCTTTATAACCTTGCCGCCTAGTTTCTCTATGGCAACCTTAAGAAGATCATGCGTCATAGGCCTGGAAAAGGTCACCCCTTCCATGGCTGCCGCTATGGCACTTGCCTCCATGATGCCTATCCAGATTGGCAATATTATTTTATTATTCTGGTCTCTCAATACCACAATGGGTGTATTATTCGTAGGATCCAAGGCAATTCCAATTACCTTCATTTCCTCAAAGGTCTTATCCTTCATAGACCCTCCTGTTTATATCCACAGATTAAGCATAAGAATCACATAAGTCAACACTCAAAATAGACTCCGGCTATTTTGCTTAAGTTATATGAAAATAGTCAACAGTGAATAGTAGAAATGTCGTAACTATTTGATAATGTCCCCTGTACGACTTGATAGAAATGTCCCCTTGGAGTGGGTGATAAGATAGGCCTCGTAAGGAGGTCTGAATGGGGGATATACGAATGAGTGATAAGGAGCGAAGAAGATTGGGGGTAATGGTAAGGGTTGAGTCTGGGGATTTGAAGCTTACGGATGCATCTGAGATGATTGGGGTCGGCTATCGTCAGGTGAAGAGGATCAGGAAGCGGTATCAGGAGGAAGGG
>Ga0210003_1000133_pt1 | contig 64264 bp, 82 predicted proteins | sample LantaG_FD_182804 | JGI IMG/M metagenome (GOLD analysis project Ga0210003, IMG submission 182804) | Deep subsurface microbial communities from Baltic Sea to uncover new lineages of life (NeLLi) - Landsort_02402 metaG (SPAdes) (version 2) | ecosystem: Environmental > Aquatic > Marine > Oceanic >... | reverse complement strand
TGTTTCGAGGGATTAGGCCTCAGTCTCCTTCTTATCCTTGAAGAGCTTCGTCTTATCCAGGTACTCTAGGATGTCTTTGACTATGATCTCTATGTCCCTCGGGGTAACCGCGTGGATGGTCATGGTAAGAATGAACATGATGTTGTTTAGGCCGCGCTCTAGGATGGATCTTGTCACACTGGTGACCCTATCGGAAAGCTTTTCTGATTCCACCTTGTCTTAGCCTCCTTCTTCGCATCGAGTTTATCACTCAACACTAAAAGGTATGAATCACCGCTTAAAGGTTACGAGAGGGTGGGGAGTGTTGCCGGCCCTGGAGCAAGGGGTGAAAATCCCCGGGAGCAGGGACCCGCCTGGCCGAGTCAATGTCATTCTCCCTGCAACGATTCCCCGACATCCAGGTTCCGCTGGCTCCATTAGGCCTCTAGCCCTCCCCACCAAACCATGGTTAGTGTCACAGCTTAAAAGTTACTTGCTCGCTCGGGGTCTGCTAGTTTCCCCAAGTATGAGGGAATGTCTTCTTTGGGTATGCCCAGTTCCGCGAAGAACTTCTCTATATCCTCTATGAATTTTATTCCCTTTGGAGTTATTTCGCACTTAGAGCCGTCTGGTAGAACGATTATAGTATCCTTACCCATATTCTTGCTTCCTCACAGTTGTAGGATGGTATTAATCGCCGCTTAAAGGTTGTGTGACGGGTTGGGGAGTGTTGCCGGCCCTGGAGCAAGGGGTGTAAAAACCCGGGAGCAGGTACTCGCCTGGCCGAGTCATGAAAAGGGCGATTACAAGCCCCTCCCTGCAACGATTTACCCGACATCCAGGATCACATGTCTCCATTAGGCCCATAGCCCTCCCCACCAAAACATGGAGTGCAACACCGCTTAAAGTTTATTATAAGTTGTTCAGTATTTTTCGTATTTTTTACCTTTTAGAATCTTTATAATTAGCTGTTCAAGCCGGATTACGTGTAGAAGGGCGTTGGGGATAACTTTTGCGTTCCCGGATTTCTTGGATAACTTTTTTACCATTTTCTCCAGATCATTTACGATGTCATCAACATCGATCTCTGGGAAATCTTCTTCTGGATAAGTTTCGATAACCTCCGGCTCGGGCTCGCTTATGGGGCTCACGATGACATATTTTTCGCTTATGACTGTCACATGGCATTCCACAGACTGGCCTGGAGCCAGCATTCTGAAATATTGGTTTTCCTGGTCGAATAATATTATACATCCATCTGATAGCCGACCTATTGGCTTACCATCTCTCCCAGGCACCGTGTGGACGGTTATCTTATCTCCTAAACGTAGTTGTTTTAATTCACTCAAAAAACATACCTCTCATAACTAACTTCAACTCCTTCTTACAGCCATTTAATGGGTTGCATCGCCGCTTAAAGGTTATGTGTGCATATATGTATCCTAAGTGTAGCGAATACGCACATTTTTATTCACCAAGTAATCCCATTAAATGGAGATGGTCTTGGAGAAGATTATAGAGGAGGAGTTCCTAGCCAACATCTGCCAGGGGGGCAGGGTCACCGTCCCTCTAGCGTACAGGAAGAGGCTTAACCTGAAGCAGGGAACCCCCGTGAGGATAAAGATAAGGAAGGACGAATCCTAGTTTCATAAGGGCTGAACATAGGTTCCGACCAACATTATCTCTATATAATGAAGGAATTTTAGGAATACATGATAATGGACGATAAATAAGATGCCTCTGCCGTGCCCTAAGTTCCCAGAGAAATGTGAGACGGCCCAGAGATGCTACCGTTACTTACCCCTTGAATGTATATTCTGTATCTCCGTGGATAATCCTAACCGGAGGAAAAACAGGAAAAGGTGCTGCGTAACAGAGGGCATACATAATCCAAACGAGGAGAAGGACGATGGTTGAAAGAAAGATACCTGATAATTGTACACTATGCGGTGAACCATACACTAAAAATGATAAAGGCCAGAGAGTGATTTTCCCGTACCCACCAAAACACTATCTATGTTTTCCCTGCTTCACGAAGTCTCTTGATGAGGGGATTGAGAGACTAAACAAGACATTGTCTACAGGGAACGTCGATCTCAGCGTCGAGGAAATATCGGACATAATAAAACCTGACACCCATAAGATAGACAAGACTGATGATATGAAACGGTGTAGGGAAACGGATGTCACTGAATAATATCCTTATGCCTCGACACTAATTAAACCCATTTTGTTTAAGTATAGAGATAATAACTAATTCCACTTTTAGAGTAACATAATGGATCCACATATCATACTAATTCTGCTAACCGTAGTCGGAGCCATATCCGTCGCCATACTCGGCTGGATAGAATCCGGAGAAAACTTCGACAACAGAAAATTCGCGGCCAGCATAGAAAGAGCCATCCTCGGAGGCCTCGTCTCAGCACTCATATTTCAAGGCACAAAGGATCCAAACATCTGGACCTACGTCTCAGCCATCCTCGTAGGAGCAGGCATAGACGTCTCAGGTCACCGGCTCAGCGGAGCCATCGACCAAATAAGCAAATAGCCGCCTCCGACGTCGTCGAGAGTGTGGCTCTAGAGGTTTCTATCAATGACGCATAAAAGAAGCCGAGAAGCCCGCATAAGGCGGACAACAGCCCGAATCGTCAGCCAGAACTCTCACCGGGATATGATCAAGTCGGAGAGCATTAACGTCATCTCACATGGACAAGTCCTCAAAGAGCTTATCGAGAAACTGCCTGATTACAAGACTTCCTGGCTCTTACCTGTCTCGAAAATGTTCGATAGAGGCGAGATCATATCCGATAGCCGCGGACAGGGCTCACAGCAGAATGTGAACCTAACTCGTTTAACTGTCAAGTCCTGAGTTAGATTCTCGCCACCCAAGCCATATATACTGCTACTGTACCAGTATAACATGGTGTAAAGAAATGGAAGAAACACCTGGATACGTCCTACGGATCAGTAGCGACGAGTATCTCCTACAGCTTAAGGAGATCAAGAAATACTACCCCGGCATACAGAGACACTGGCGCAAGGGCACACCGATCCTCTTCGCCAAGAAGGTCAAGGTGGACAGCTTCGTCGGCCACGGCATAGTCGAAAAAGTCGAAATGCTGTGGGAGATGACGCCCGAAGAAGAAGACTACTGCCGACAGAACAAGTGGAAACAAGCCCTAACCTTCATGCCCTTAGTCATGTACGAGAACCCTCTCCCACTCAAGGAGACCTTTCTAAAAGACGACAAGAGAAAAGGCATGTTCCTACACGGGATAAAGCTGACAGAGAACCAAGTCGCCGAACTCCTAGAAACAGCGGAAGACTACGCAAACAAGGCCTCGGAAGAGGCCTAGAAAACAAAAGGAGAGGATAATGATAATACTTTTTTTTGATTTAACTATCAGCCGTAGATGGTTGGATCCAACGGATGGTGACTATTCAGACTATGAAAAAGCGTTACAAGAGAAACTTAAAGCACTGGAAGATACTTGGACGATTAGAACGGCATTAATTAACGAAGAGTTAATCAAGAACATGAAATCTGCCTTAGAGAACGAAATTAAATACTGTCAATTTCACAGTGAATATCTTGACCGCGTAGCTAACGAGTCTGGTTTCAACGAATGGGGATTCACTGAAAACGTGGAAAGCAGTTACTGGGATAAAAAAATAGGTGACGAATGGATAAGAACCAATGGTCGTATAAAGGCAAACATACGGATAATCCCCCCAGAAACAGAGGGAAAGATGACACGAATAGAACTAAAATACGAAAATGACAGCAGGGTACTTACCTTTATTGAACGTTACTCAAAAGAAAATAAACCACACAATCTTAAAAACCCCGAATCAATCAAGCAACGCATAAAAGAATTGAAAGATGTGGCAGATGAGTATCTTGGCTGTCATCTATACCCGCTCTGGAACATTGAAAATCGGAACCTAAATGGTTTGAACACGATTTTATGTATCGACTCTTACGGGAGATAGTACAGTGAGAACCTACATACTTACGAACCGGGAGGAGGAGGAGATCAAGAATTACCTGGCTGGGAATATCTCCAGAACCTCCTTAATTCTTTTAACGACACAGAGAGCAGAGGCAAACATAGAGGTCCTTGAGGAGCAGCTGTCTCTAATTAAAGCTTTATTAGCCCAGGAGTAATTTGATGGCCGGAAAGTTCTGGCCCTGGGTTCACAGCAGAAGATAGGATTACCAGGGACTCATTGAAGAAGGATGTATTCACACCGAACAACTAATAACGTCTCCGTAAATCACTATAATTTGAAGAATTATGAATTATTTAGGCACGAATTCGTGAATACGCCTATATTTGACACATTCTCTTTGAACGGATACACTAACAAACATTCAATTGTCTCTGAACCCCTCTTTACTTGAGCAAAAATGGAAACCCAAAAAGTAAGATCAATGGACGGATACGTCCTACGGATCAGCAGCGACCATTTCCTCGAGCAGGCAGAGCAAGCCCAGGAGGTGGACTAGATAGAGATCAATTTCGGAGAGTCAAACAAGACTTGGCAACAGTACGGGCTCGAGCAAATCCCAATCCAGATAAATGGAGAAGACACAAGATACAAAGCCATCTTCAGGAACAACATCCTCGTCAAAGTTCTCGGAAAAGACTACTTACTCTTCCCTAACGAGGAAGCTCTCAAGATCGCGGACAGGGCAGCCTCATTAGCGGGCTTGGAACCCTTCGCCCCCGATACATACGGGATAAAAAACGAGGACCATGTTCTATACAACGCGCAAGAGACCAAGATGAGGGCGATCTACACACCAGGCAAGATAGAGAAAGTCAACGGAGAAGAAGTCAACGTCGGAGTTAACGTCTTTAACGCTATAGACGGGTCAAGCAGCTTCGGAGTCGGAATCTTCACCTTCAGACAAATCTGCGGAAACGGAGTAATCTTCGGCTACGAGGAAATCATGCACATGAGAAGAAGCCACACCAAGGGCCTCCAGACACACATAGAGGACATGAAGAACAAGATGGTCCTAATCATGGAGCACGGCTCGTCAATAGTAGACAAATACAGGCAGATGGCCAAGCAGAAGATCACGAATGCCTTCGTAGAAAAGATACTCAAAAGCCGACTCCCAGCACGTATATTACCCGACTACCTACAGGAAGAGGAAGCAACAATCCCGGACATAACAGAGTGGCAGCTCTACAACGACATAACGGAGCTTATCTGGCACAACGAGAAGACAGGCCTCCATACTAAGACCTTCCAGTTTAACACTCTCCACAACATAGTACCCCTGGCCCCAAGGAGGATCTAAACATGTTCAATGGGGTCGGGAACGTCAAGGATATCTTCGAACAGAAATGCAGTGGATGCGGACATGTCGAAGTCTGCGCCGTCTTCAGAGCCATAGGACCTCTCCTCTCCAATGGATGGGAGGACGATAACAGACCCTTCGATCCCGAGGACCTCGCCACCATATGCAAAGCCTTCGTATCGGCCAACACAATCGAGATGATCAGGGCGGCACAATAAAGGTGGCACCCATGGTCAAGCGTAGAATTACGGGAAAGTTCTGGCCCTGGGTACGCGAGCTCATCTGGGAGAAGGCGGAAGAACTACACGCCGAAGACTTCTACACTAACCACGACGAGAACATTACCCAGCCAACCAGGAAAGAGTTACGAGAAGGCGGATACTTCTACGACGCAAAGCTAATAGTACTTCGCGAAGTAAATAGAAGCGGCATGAACAGGAGTGTCTGACATGATGTTCAAGAGGAACCTCCTCGAATTGGTTCTCTCCGGCCTCAAGACTCAGACACGGAGGCTTCACAAACACACTCTAAAGGAGGGGCAAATCTACACTCTTAAAAAGAACTGGTATAAAAACACCGGAGAATACATCAAGATAACCAGAGTCGCACATCAGAGACTAGGAGACATAACCAAGGACGAGGCGGAGAAGGAAGGCTTCAGAAGCATAGAAGAGTTCCGCCAGGCCTGGATCAGGATAAACGGAAGCTGGGACCCAGATATGGAGGTCGTCGTCTACGACTTCGAACTCGCCGACTCTTCACAAAGACAGAGCCGTCTAACATGAGTTAAGTATCATCTTTTTTTTCACGATCATGAAAAAATCGGGTATAGAGATACCTGAAGCTGAGATCATAGATATCGAAAAACTTCAGTTGGACGGAGAAAACCCCAACAAGATGAAGAAGAACCAGCTCAGTGCTCTCCGTAAAGCGATTCAGAGGTTTGGCTTCATCGTCCCCATAGTAACCAACAGGGATCTCCTAGTGGCCGACGGGGAGCAGCGCCTCACCGTGGCAAAGGAACTTGGTATGAAGCAGGTTCCCGTCATCCGCCTTGACGTCGAGGACGTGGATCGACGCATAATCCGCCAGATCCTTAACAAGCTTAAAGGTAGCCACGTAAAGGAACTTGATCAAGCCGAGTATATCAGGATCATAGAAGAGGGCAGAGAGGACGACTTGAAAGAGTTCCTAATCCTAAGCGACAAGGACCTCGAAAAAGCCCTAGAGGACCAGGAGTCAATAGACTTCGAGAATAAGTACGAGCTCCTGATAGAGTTCGACAACGAGGAGAATCAAAAAGAGGGCTACCAGAAACTCACCCAGATGGGCTACAAGTGCAAAGTCATAACGATATGAGAAGCCTACATGAAGTTCAACATAACAAGGAGCTGGGGGAAGCCCCAGAGCTTCAGGGTGGAAAGCGTCATAGGCCAGTTCACCCTCCACGACGTTAAACTGGAAAAAGTCTTCAAGGGTAGTATAGACATCGAGGACGAGGACTGGCATATAGGCGTCATAGTGGGCCGCAGCGGCACCGGAAAAACAACCATCGCCAAAACCCTCTTCCCTGACGCCTACATCCGAGGATTCACGTACAAGGAGCAGAGCATCCTCGACGACTTCCCCGAACACCTCCCCACAACCGACATCACCAAGGCCCTCGGCAGCGTAGGATTCAGCTCTCCACCCGACTGGCTGAAAAGCTATGACCAGTTGAGCCAGGGAGAGAAGATGCGCGTAGAAATCGCCCGAGCCCTACTCCTTGAGGAGCCCCTAATCGTCTTCGACGAGTTCACCAGCGTAGTCGACAGGGAGATCGCCAAGATCAGTAGCTATGCCATACAGAAAGCCATAAGGCGAACAGACAAGAAGTTCATCGCCGTAACCTGTCACTACGACGTCGTCGACTACCTGGAGCCCAACTGGGTCCTCTGCACGGACGACATGAGCTTCGACAAAAAAAAAGGCGGCACCCCCCTATCGAGATCAATATCCGGCCCTGCAGCGCTCGTCTCTGGAATTACTTTAAGGAGTATCACTATCTGAGCCACGAGCTCCCCCGAACCGTCGACTGTTACGCCGCCGTCTATAAGGATCAGCCCATAGGGTTCATCGCCGTCACACACGGAATAGGAAAAACACTTTACTATAGAATAAGCCGCATCGTGACCATACCCGACTACCAGGGAATCGGAGTCGCCAAATCCCTTATGAAATTCATCGGCGAACACTACTCAGAACAGGGTAAACTACCCCTCACGATGGTGACAAGCAACCCCCAGTTCATACACTCAAAAATCCCGGACTGGATAATCACCAGAATCGGACATAAAGGAAGCCATAGCGGAGCCAAATACCGTAAAAACATCAGAAATTTATCGAGATCCGGCAGCAGGCAGAGAATCACCATCAGCATGAGATATGTCCCTAAACGTGGATGAGGTTGGCGTAAGTTGGCGCAAAATAACATTATCGGCCGGCGGGCTCGCCTGGAAAGAGCCATAGAACTGAAATGCAAGGGCCTCACCGATAAGGAGATAAGCGCCAGAATGATGGATGAGGGCTATCAGTACGTCAGCTTTAGAACCATTAACAGAATTCTGAACACCGTATCTGATGAGCGGATAACAGAGGAGCTGAAGAGGCTGCAGCTTCGAGACATAACGACAGCCGATAGCCCAATTCGGTTAAAGTACCGGGATAAGATGCTTGAGAAGTTGATGCCTAGGAAGGTGGAGCAGAAGTTGTCTGGAGAATTAAAGCAGGAGGTAAAGTTCCCTGAACTTAAAGGACTTGACGAAGACGCAGTCGGAGCAATCGTCCAGAACTTCATGGAGGACGAGGCGAGAAGACTACGTCAAGCAGAGTCAGGTAATGTACTCGGCGCTGAAGAACGCCCTGAGGATGAGGTGGATACCCCGAGATAACGGTCTAAGACCCTCCACCAAACAACTTCAGTTCCTACTCCTACCCGACTTTGAGGCCTTCTACGGGGGCGCGGCTGGAGGAGGAAAGAGCGACGCCCTACTTATGGGCGCCGTCATGTTCTGCCATATCCCAGGCTACGCAGCCATCCTCTTCAGGAAGACCCTACGGGATCACCAGCTTCCAGAGGGGCTTATACCCAGAGCCCACGAATGGTGGTCAGGCAAGGCCCGGTGGAAGGGAGACACCAACACATACCACTTCCCCGCCGGCTCATCGGTCACCTTCGGCTACATGGACTCACCCCTCGACCACCTCCGGTACCAGAGCAGCGCCTACCAATACACAGGTTTCGACGAGGTTCCCCAGCACAGGGAATCCCAGGTTCGGTACCTGTTCAGCCGGCTCAGACGAACAGAGAGACTCAAGGATTACAACGTCCCCCTACGGATGAGGAACGCCGGCAACCCCGACGGACCCTACGTCCAATGGGTGAAGAGACGATATGTCGATCACAAGACCGCCGTCGCCCCCTTCATACCCGCGAAGATAGAGGACAACCCCGGCCTCGACCAGGAGACCTACATCAAGAGCCTCATGCACCTCGAACCGGTCACCCGGGCCCGCCTCATGGACGGCAACTGGGACATCAGGAACGTAGGCAGAATGTTCCGAAGAAGCTGGCTCACAATCCAGTTATCCATACCCGCCGGCTGCAAGGCCATCCGATACTGGGACAAGGCCGCCTCAGAGGAGAAGCCAGGCACCGACCCCGACTACACAGCCGGCGTCCTCATGGCCATGGACGACGAGGGCCGCTTCTACGTCCTCGACATCCGGCACACACGGGGCACCCCGGGAGTCATCGAGTCCCTCATCAAGCAGACGGCTGAGCTAGACCGCATGAGAGTGAACAGGGGGGAGCTCCGCAGCGTCCGGATCTACCTGGAGCAAGAGCCCGGAAGCAGCGGCGTCGACGTCATTGACCACTACGCTCGCAAGGTTCTGGTGGGCTTCCCGTTCTACCGGGACAAGGTGACGGGCTCCAAAGCCGAAAGGGCTACCCCTCTGAGCTCCGCCGCCGAAGCCGGCAACGTCTACCTGGTCCCCGGGGCATGGGACATAGGGGGCTACCTGGACGAGATGGAGTCCTTCCCAGAGGCGGGTCATAAGGACAGGGTCGACGCCAGCAGCGGAGCCCATAGGATGCTGGCACGCCGTGGAACCGTAGAGGCCCTAACAGGGAGAAGACCAAGATAAGGAGAGTGGAGAGAACGAAGAAAGAGAGTAAATGTAGACGATTTGAATGTACGCTTTACCGGCTGTCCGGCACCTGGCCTAGTCCCGGGGTTGAATGCAAAGACTATTCCGGGGGAATGTGTTCGCACCCGATAAACGGAAAAGTTAACCCATACTAGAAGGTAGAAAAATGAAAGCGTGGTTGGAATACGAGATCGAGCTTACGCCGTCAGATGACGTTGATCGGTTATACATAGAGGAAATAGAAATAGTCAAAAAGCTCTACACCGAGATGGATAAAAACAGCTTCTTCTGGAATGGCTATTTCGGCGTTGATTATCACCGTCTTCGGTGGGGTGTAAAAACGGGGGGGTGCATACTAGATAAACTCAAGTTACTCCTACCAGACCACGATGTTAACGCCTGGGATCCGATAAAGGAATCCTGGACGGAAGACGACGATTTCTACAATCGCGTCTCAGACATAAAGGCTGACGCCTGTCTTACGGCGATACGCCTATTCAACTTCGAGACAAAATACAACTGGCACGAAATGAGCCTGTACATTCATTATCTGATGAATTGTCTAGGATTCACCTATCTGGAAGAATCCCTTGCTTATTCACGAAATACCTACGAGTGTCTTTCAAAGATACCTCGAAACTAGCTGGTTCTGATATGGCAAGTTTTTCATTCGTATGCTGCCCGAAATGCAAGGAGCAATTTCAACTAGAGCGCGACGGACCCGTCGGCGTGAAGTGCGTCAAGGACAGCCGTCAGATCAGGTGCCTCGAGTGCGGGACAGTGTTCAAGTCGAAGGGCGAGACGTGGCGCGAGGCGCATGGAGAGCACCCGTAATGGGGACATGTCCCGGGTGCGGCGCCCGGCTCCCAGAGGGGTGCCCGTCGTGCCCGCCTCAAGTCATCAACTGCCCGTACTGCGGCGCGGAGTGCCTGATAGAGCCGATGGCGAAGGATCAGATGGACGCAATTTTGAAAGAACGGAGTAGAAGAAAATGAGCGAAAAAATAACTGGTGATTTATACAGCGATTGTCCAGAATGTGGTTCCGTAGATTCAAAATATCTTGGAACCGAAGCAGGCGATCCAATCTACGAATGTAATAGTTGTGGAAACCGGTTTTTTCCACACATGATGATTTTTCGGAATATTCGGACTTTTAATCAAACGGTGAGAAAGGAAGATGAGTGAACCAGAGGAAGTGCTGTTCGAGATAGACATCGACGAGGAGACGGTCAAAGCTATCGGCGTCCTGCTTGACGTACCCATTGAGGCGCTGAAGATCTACGTCAACGGCGTAGATGTCAACCGGACCATGAAGATCACCAGCCTGAAGATAGTTAAGGTACTTTAACATGCCATTCGTCAAGTCCCCTATCATCCAGGAGAGAATAGACGAGGCCATCATAAGCCTCGACGCCAGCGCCGGCGCCGGCCTGTTCACCCGAGGCAAGGAGATCAGCCAGCCGAGGAGCATCTCCGGCTACTATGCCTGGTACGAGAACGACGGCGTCGTATTCTCCTCGGTCAACGGGCTCAGCGAGGCCGCCACCGGCCTGGGCTACTATAACAATATGCCTAAAGGGTACAAGCAGGAAGGCGACGAGATCCCTAAGCCGGTAGAACTCGTCAACGAACTCGGTAAGGAGCTTCAACTAGACTCGGTGACGCCGAACATCTGCCGCAACATGCTCATCGCAGGGTTCTGCCCCGTCGAGGTCCAGATCGAAAAGTTCCCTTCGAAGTGCGCGATCAAGGTCATCCACCCGGAGACCGTGAAGGACATCGTTCTCGGCGGCGACGAGTACCACGGCATCGAATCCATAGTACAGAAGGTAGGCAATAAGAAGCCGGTGACGATCAAGGGCGAGAACCTCGCATGGTTCGTGAACAACCAGATCGGCAACGACCGGCAAGGTAAGAGCATCATCAAACCCGTATCGAAGCTGCTCGCCATAAAGGAAGCCGCCGTCACCAACATGGGGAAGATCATCGACCGCTACCTCGCCCCCCTCATTATCTTTAAGAGCACCCAGAGCATCGCCGGGCTGAAGGCCGCCATAGAGGAGCGGGAAGCCGACGAGGACATCTACCTCGGCAACCTACACCCCGACGAAATAAAGGACGTCGCCCAACCCATCGAGATCAGCGGCGAGGCCCGGTTCACCGAGTTCATCAGCTACATCGACCAGCTCATCTATATCGGCCTCTACGCGCCGAACCTCTACTACTGGCGGAACGCCACCGAGGCGTCCGCCCGCGTCCTCTCCGATATGGTGGACCGCAACGTCCGCGCCATACAGAGAAGCATGAAGAGGGGCATAGAAGCCGGCCTATATCAGCGCCTCATGGACGCCAACAATATAGACGTGCTGCCACGGCTGAACTGGGGCGTCGAGAAGACCGGCATAGAGGACATTCAGCTCGAGAACATCATCTCAACCGCCATGCAGATCGGCATGTTCAACGAAGCTAACCTTCAGGCGCTCCTCACGATGGGCGGCATCGACGTGGGTAAGCTCGGCTACGGCGGCGAAGCTCCGCCGGAGGAGAAGCCGCCCATAGAGGTTGAGCCCGAGGAAGAGCCTGAAGAAGGGGAAGACAAGATCGAGAGGCTGTTTGGATGAGCGACTATCCCCGGGAGAACCTGATGTCCGTTGCGGACAGATTAATCGAGGCGATGGCGGAGATACCCTATGAGTAGACCTGAAAACCTGGAGAACCTCATGAGCGTCGCGGACACAGTGGTATGGGCGTTCCAGACATACGGATCCCCCCGAGGGTCAATGACCGGAACCCGACCAGATAATAAGGAGAAAATAACGAGCGTCGCTGACACGATTGCGTATGCGTGGATATAGGAGTGACATATTGTGAGTAGACCACCAAACCTAGAGAGCCTTATGTCACTTCAAGACACGATCGTCTGGGCGGCGAATGCCTATGGGATAGGGAGTACCCTTGTAGGTGCAACTGCCTTCATCGGGTTTGACGAACAGAAAGATCATTTTGATAACTACTTTTTCTGTGATGGCGTGGCTGATGATGTGGAGACACAGGCTGCTGTAGATTATGTTGAGGCTTTGGGTGGGGGAAGAGTTTGCGTTGATAAAGGATTATACTATTATGCGGATACTGTTGATGTAAAACACACCTATATTCATGGAAGCGGGATGACATGGCACGGACAAAATAGGGGAACCTGTATTGGCACTGTTGCAGATATCGCCGGTAAACCTGTATTCTCTTTTGATGAAGCGGAAAGAATACATTTTGCTGGAATATATGATTTAACAATTTATAACCAACATGGGTTAGACTCGATTTACATCAAAAGCTTGGCAGACGCCCACTTTGAAAGACTGTATCTCAATCAGGGAGGCCAACATGGAATCAGTTTAGAGGGCACAGAGTTTGATATGTGGAATCTCTGGATTGAGGACTGTCTCTTCGAAAACTTAACTAACCATGGAATAAGAATCGATCAAGCAGACCATGACATCGTAAAAACGCATATACTAAACAACTATTTCTTTAACAACGAACTAGGGATAAACATACAGCAGTTTCTTGAAGAAGGTGGAACCGCCGAATACATCGACATCATAGGAAACCACTTCTTCACTATGGCCAAAAACTGTATCCAACTATGGAAGAATTGTTATAACATAAAAATAGTTAACAACTCAATCTTCAGGCCCAGTGACGAAACCAATGACACCTCTAACGGGATCAGGGTCGGAGATGGAGACGCTGCCGGCGATAAATGTCAATGGATCGAAATCAGGGGAAACCGTATTGATGGAGATAATAGAGCTAAATACGGCGTTTCTCTCGAAGATTCAACCGACAGAATATTAGTACTAGGAAACAGCATAAACCAATGTGTAACCGCAACATACAACGCAGAAGTCGGGGTTACGAATGTCCTTAAGGATAACAATATAGAAGTATAGTTTTCTTTATTCCTTTTTCTTCGCAGTTGCATGACCCATATCTTATCCCAGAAAAATTGGCATATCTAAACTGTATGAAAAAAACTAGAGACCGTGAAAAGTGAAGCTAAAATGAACTTAATGGAAATCGCAAACCGTATAGTGGCGGCGATACACGAGAAAGAAGAGGATAAAGAAATAGAGAAGTTGATGGAATGAGCAAACCAGAAAAAAGTGAGAACCTTAGAAGCCTAATTGACTGGATGGGCTACTTAAACGCCGTAGATTCCCAGGAGAATGCCAGAGTCACAATCGCCTTTCAACACCACGAGGTCCATGAAGGTAACCACTACACCGTCGCCGTCGTGGACACAGATGTAGACATCGCAGGACCGAAGTACGTGAGACTCACCGCGCCGGATACCGCCAAAAGAATACATTTCATGGGCGTTGTATCCGCAGACGGAGCCTCCCTCGCAGAACTCTACGAGGATCCCACAATCCTCGCCGGCGGGACCGCCCTCGCTGAGAATAATAACAACCGTAACTCCGTCAACGTCGCTACGGCGACAGCCTTCGAGGATACTACCATTCAGGCCCCCAATAATGACGGAACCTTACTCTTTGCAGGTAGAATCGGCGGAACCGGCGTATCCCGGACCCGCTTCGCAGGTAACATGGCCGACCGGGAGGAATGGATACTCAAGCAAGGCGAGGACTACCTAGTCAAGGTCACCGTCGACGCCGATAACACAGAGGTAGCCATAGTCCTCACGTGGTATGAAGTCTAATGAGCCGCAGAATACGTGTCGGAAGGGGTGCCAGCGACAGGTTCGCCGCCGACATCAACCGTAGACTCAAAGCCATCGTCATCAGCTACCGCCACGACTTCTACCCTAAGGCGGTCGCGAAGGAGCGGGGGAAGGCGGCCATAGAGGACGAGTTTGAGGCGCTCCTCCGGCTGAGCCGTGACCGCGTCCGCTGGACATTGAAGCGCCCCGTCGAGCTGCCGCCGGAGGAGCGGCGCCGGCTGGAACGGTGGAGAGACGACTACGTCAAGGACTTCTATGGGATAGTAGACGATGTTAAGTGAAGCCCGAGCGTCGAAGTACTGGCGCTCCCCAGAGGGGATAATGCAGCGCATCAACATGCTCTCACAGAGCTTCACTTACAAAGTCGTCAACAATGGCCTCATCGCCTATGGCACCGCCGGCGGGATAACGCGGTGGCGATGGGCCACGAACCCGGGGGCGAGCCGTTCGGGGCCGTGCGCGTACTGTGACTCGCAGAACGGGCGCATATACCGGCGTGGACAATTTCTGCCTTCACTTCCCGCCCATAGCAACTGTGTGTGCGAGTGGGAACTCATGTTCGATCCCAAGGAAATCCCGTCGTATGTAGTATAAGAAATTGTAGAGAGCAACCTGTAGACGGTAGAATAACGTAAAGAGTGTTTCACATGAGTGAAAACCAAAAGATATTGAAACTAATAGAGATGCAAGGCGATCGTCTAGCCGATCTGGCGGAGTCCTACCGGGTCCTCAACGAGAGCCACGCCAAACTTGAGAGGCAGTTCTTAGAGCTGAAAACAGAGATTCAGGTTACGATGAGACTCGTGAGGTGGCTGCTATCGCCGACCTTCGTGATGGCGGCTGTTATGTTTCTCTGGAAAATCGCTGAGCACATGAGGTGGGTATGATGGTCAACTGTCCCTACCTGATCTACGAGGCTTCTCACTGTGCGGCCTGCACGGGCTGGTTCTGCGTCGTTTTCGGCCGTAAGAAGAAGCTGACCGACATCTCGATGTGCAAGGTAAACGCGGAGTGGCTTGATTGTACGCGGTACACGACGAAAATTGGAACAGCCAAAGAGCCTGAGCCAGAGGAAGAAGTCGTAGAGCTGCCGCCCACTGAGGAAGTCACCACCGTTATTGGGGCTGATATGGAGACAATCAAAGTTGTTTTCGAACCTACTCCCACGGTTAAACTCACAGGGATCGGTGTCCTGTCGCCGCCGGGAACGTCTCGGAAAACGGTTAAACGGCCAGCAGCGCCAACGCCTCCACGGGACGACTGTCCCTATCTGGGCCCTGTCCCGGTCGGCGCGGCGGGCTGCAGCGGGTTCTGGTGTCACGCCATAAACGTTCCGCTGAGAAGCTACAGGATCTGTAGAAGCCCCCCGTCATGGCACGAGTGCAGGCGGTTCTTTAAGGCCGCCCGACAAGGAGTGAAAACTGTTGCCGGTTCCTGAGCCACGTAGCGGCGAGTCCGAGAGCGACTTCATCGGTCGCTGCATCAGCGCACTGCATAAAACCGACCCGGATCGGACGGACGACCAGATAATAGCCATGTGTTACTCGACGTGGCGACGGAGCCATGAACAGATCGGCGTCGTAATCCCGCCGGCGCCCGATAAGGGGACGACTCCAATACCTGAAAGATGTTACTGCCGGAACTGCGGCTATGTCCTAGAAAACCCGTCTGAACACTGCGTCGACATAAAGTGTCCAAAATGTGGGGCGGAGCACATGTACCGACATAAATCCCCGACCGAGGACATATCCGAAGCGGTGCACGCCGACTTCGTCAAAGTCCTGAGTGACTTCATAAGAATCTTCGGTGACGTGAAAGGGCGCCTGAAATTCGATGATATGGTGTCATCCTACGGGCTTGACATCGAGAAGCCGTACAGCAACCAGGCTCAGCTCAAGGAGTGCTGGGGCGGCATATGCGAGGCGTATAACTGGGCGAGGCCGCTCATCAAATACCTGCGGGAAGACGACGAGGCGAAGTACTGGAAGGTACGGGCCCTCGCGGCCGTCGTATCGATGAATAAGGCAGACTACACGAACATTGAGGAGCTGGAGAGATCCGCTCGCACACTGACATGGCGTCCGCTGAACCTCAACCATGACCATAATAGGAGGCTGCCCTTCCCCGAGAGCCGGGTGGACTGGGCCGAGTTCGAGGATAACGCCGTCGAGTGCATCATACGCATACACAACAGCCAGACCGACGTTCAGCGGGCGATAGAGGAGGGAGACATAGTCAACCCAAGCATCGAGGGGGAACCCCGAGGCGGGTATAGGACAAAAGACGGGCGCAAAGTGCCGTTTTGGTACAACTTTACGGAGCTAGCGCTCTTAGAGAAGGGAGTTACGCTACCAGGCGTTCCAGCGACATACGGCTTCGAGCCGTTGATTTTTAACGAGTCTCTGGGGCGGAGTCTAGCGGAGAGCCTGAGTATGGAGAGAGACATAGAAAAGGAAACAGAAATGTCCCAAACAGAAAAAGGGATTAAGGAATACAGCAAAGCAGCGAAGGACACCCCCTGGGAACTAAACCGCGCAGACTACTCCCTCGAACAGCTAAGATACGCCTCCGCCGTCGTAACCGGCGACGGAGAAACCAAGGCCGACTGTCGCCTGCCGCACCATCTTCCCGGAGACGGGAAAACTCACGGCGGAACACTCGTCTGGCGAGGCGTCGCCGCCGCGGCTGCCGTACTACGAGGCGGCCGTGGTGGAGTTAGCCTAGGCTCCGAGGATAAAGCCAAGTCGATGCGCCACATTGCGAGTCACTATGGAGAGTTCGATGAGACCGCTCCGTGGAAGGAGGGGGCACTCACAGAAGAAACCAAAGGCGTCTACGGTGTCGACGTCTGCGGACAATGCAGGTTCTTCGCGGATCTAAGCGACACCACGGTGACGAAATCCGCCGTGACGGGTGAAGCTACCGACGTCGAAGTCTCCATCTCCCGGGGCGCCATCGGCTCTGGTGTGGGACGTTGTTCCATCACTGAGAAGCTGGTACGCAAGAACGACTCTGCCTGCACCGATGCACGTCCCAGGGAGCGGGCAACCGATCTAGACAGAACCAAGGAAAACATAGGAGAAATGGTAATGAAAGATAAGATAAACGAACTAGAAGAGAAAGTCCTACGGGCTGAACAGGCAAAGAACCGGGAAATAGATGATCACGTCAAGACGAAGATGGACCTCACGGAAGCAACAGACAAGATAACACGCGTCACACAAGAACTCGCAGTCGAGCAGAACAAGAACGTCAGGATCCGAGAAAACGCTAGAGAACTCAGCGGGAAACTAGAAATAGCCTTGAATAGAATCCCAGAGCTGGAGGTTCGCCTCGTCTCTGCCGAAGGCGACCTCATCTTCTACAAGGAAGCGATAAAATCTGCTGAAGAGAAGTTCGCGGTACAGAAGAAAGACCTCGCCGAAGCGAAGGATGAGCTTACCAGAACACTGACGAAGATGAACGAGGAGTCCACCAAGCGAGCAACCGCCGTACAGGAAGCCACAAACGCCGAACGTGAGAAAGGCCGCCTCAGTAGGGAAGTCGCCGAGCTCACAGAGCGCGTATCGGAGTTGACAAGAGAGGTCAGCGATACCGCCCTGATACGGGCGGAGTCGGCAAGGAGCAACCTTAGCAGCCAGAAGCTGGTCAAGGAACTACGCGAAAAAATCGAGGAAATGACTAACACCATCCGGAGCCTTAAGCGACGCATCTCGAAGACACCTAAGGAGATAATAATCGAGTAGGTGAACCCGAATGTCAGCATCTAGTGCAATTGAGGGGCTGATAGGCGAACTAGGCATAGGCGGCACCATGATCGCCTTCCTCACGGGAATCGAGTTCTCGGGTGACAGAGCCCAGACCCCGTGGAGGGCGATGGGATCCTACGACCCTACACAGATACTCCTAGGGCGACGAAACTACGAAGGCGCCGCACGGAAAGCATATCTGTGTGGTGACTGGCTCGACAATTTCATGGTGAACTGTACCGTCTACTCCGCGACGATCTACCCGCGCGGCCAGACCATCTGCGGAACCACCACACCAGCTTGTGGATTCATCACCGGAAGTCTAGCGATAAAAAGCTATAGCATCACCGGCATGGAGACAGAGTCCGAGGCTGCCGTGATCGAAGAGATAACCTTCGACATGTACGCCGTAACCACGCCTTAATCCCCCAAACCAAGTTGAACCCGTAATCTTATCCTCCGCCGTTTTTTCAAAGGCGGAATATTGTAGCGATAGAATGGAGCCTTCAAAGTCACTAGCTGACCCTCCAAACGACCTGGAGGCTAAACATTTCGGTCGGTCTTCTAAACGACCTGGAAGCTAAAAACTTCGGTCGATCCTCCACAGTGACCTGGAGGCTAAACATTCCGGTTGCCGGCGGACTAGAATCGGGCATGCCGCCGTTAAACTACGCCCAAACACAAGAGGTGTTATTATTGTCTGACCAAGAATTAGAAGGAACTACCGTCAAGATCAACCTGTCAAAATTTACCGGAGACATACATGCAAAGATCGAGGAAGAGTTCAAAGCCCTAGAGGAACGCCTTACACCGAAGAAGGAGACAACCGGCCTCACGGAGAGCATCGGCGAATTCGGCCACATAGTCGAGGACTGGGACTGGCGAGCTCCCATCGAGGAGATGCTCAGGGAAACCAGCCGCGGCGCCAGAATGATTACATCAGACGACTACAAACTACGGAAAAGCGACGATCTAAGGAATAACCAGAGACTCGTCGAGGACATCGTCATTCGAGGTTACGATAAGGAGACGCAGGAAACCACGTATAATCTGAAGCTCAACGAGAGCCTCACCGAAGCCATCGGAACCATTGCCCAGGGCGGAAACAACTGCGCAATCCCCGAGGTGTGGAGCGACAAGATCGAGCGCGATCACGTCTACCCCGGCTCGGTGTTCCTAGGCGCCAGCTTCATGAACTGGTACACCGAGATACAGGGAAGGCCCGGCGCCAAGATATACATTCCCCGGGTTGCACCTGCGCTCTGCGTAGACCTAGAATGTGACGAGCCGGACACCGTGGCCCCGGTCATCGCGTGCCCCTATATCGAGCTCGAACACGACGTCTGTGCCTATGCGATCTGTAAGAACGACATCGAGACCGTACAGTACGGCCTCGTTGACGCCATCAACGAGTCGCTTGGAAGCTGCCTAGAAGTCTGTGTTGACAACTATTTCTTCGGCATTGCCCTAAGCTGCGATAACGCTGGAACGATGACACACACCGGAGCAATGTCCGGCTCTCTGCTGCTTGAGGCAATGGGGAGCATGCAGGCTGGAACTTACGACCCAGTCAAAGTGATCATGCACCCAATACCCCACATATCGCTGATGCAGGACACCAACTTCAGGTACGCCAACCAGTTCGGCGCCCGTGACGTCGTCACCGGCGGACGGCTAGAAACCGCCTACGGCATGGAGATTAACGTCACGCCGAAGGGCACCCTGCAACTCACCGGCACAGGCGGAACCTACAGGACGTTGCTGCTCGCGAAGGGCGCCCTAGCCGGCGCCTTGAAGCACGGCATAACGATCGAGACTGAGTACAGCCCACGCCTGCAAAAGCGCTGGGTTCTCGCCGACATCAAGTACGGCGGAGTCTGTCTACACCCTGACGGTATCTTCTGGATACACACCTTCGAAGGTTAGCCCTTCTAAGTAAATTCTACCTTCTTTCCTCCCGGCTTTTTACGGGATAGTCTTGGAGTATAAACCGATTCTGGAGACATTGAATTTGGAGAAAGAAAAAAGTCAAGTAAAACGTTCTAGTGAAAAAAAGTTCGCGGGAAGCGCCCCCTCTGAGATATTCGGTGAAGGCTACTTCCTCCGCGCCGAGGGCAGCAACTACGGCCGCCGAGACCCGGTGACCGATAAGATGCTATTCACTCCCTACACGGAAGAGTTCTACCTCGAAAGAGACAGAAATCTAGTCAATACCATTCTGAACTCCCTTAAGGGAATAAAGAGCGCCATAGTCCTCGGCTGCGCCAGGGGCTACATGGTTCAGGCGTTTCAAGAGCGGGGCGTCAACGCCGTCGGCGTGGATATAAGCGAGTGGGCGATCGAGCACGGCGCCGAGCCCGTCCTAGACCAACTTTACTGCGGCGACGTATGCGACCTCAGAATGTGGGGTGACAAGGAGTTCGACGTCGTCATCGCCCTAGACATCTGGGAACACATCCGCGTCCCCGACCTCTACCATGCGATAGATGAAGGATGCAGAGTCGGTAAAGTAATCGTCTTTGATACCCCCATTGACATCGACGACACGCAGCCTGACCAGAGCCACGGCACCGATGCGACTCACGTCTCAATCTACTCAAAGGAGTGGTGGATAACCGAGTTCCTGCGCCGCGGCTTCGACCCGATCCGCATAAACGAGTTCATCTACCCCGAAGTTAAATACGACAGCCGGTGGCCTGACAAGCACGACCACGGCGTCACAATGTACCTCCGGGAGACACGTCTCCCTCCGACCGTCGACACTGTCGTCCCTGTCACGATTAAACCAGGCGGTAAGGACTTCAAGATTCTCTGGTGGAGTAACAGCCCGTGGGCGCCGACAGGTTACGGCGTCGGCACCAAGGGCGTCGTCTACCCGCTCAACGAGCACTACGATGTTCGGGCTCTCTCTTACTATGGCCTTGAGGGCGCCGCCCTCGGATTCAATAACCTAATCTGTTATCCTAGGATGTTCGACCCCTACGGTATAGACGCCGCCAAACTCGTCCACCGGTACTGGAGACCCGACATCATGATCACGCTCTTCGACATCTGGATCGGGGACTCCCCACTACTCGCCGGGGAGCGGAACTGGTTCACGAAGATCAACCCTAAATGGGTCGCGTATTTCCCTGTCGACCATGACCCAATACCGCCGCCGACAATCAACCAGGCGAGGCAGGCGTACCAATGCGTGGCCATGAGCCAGTTCGGTCGCCGCCAACTTGAGATGGAGGGCATCCCGACTGAGTACATCCCCCACGGCGTCGACACCGAGGTCTTCCTCCCGTCTGAAGATAAGGTGCGGGACAGCAAGGATCTCTTTAAACTCTCCGAGACGCTTATGCCGAACGAGGGATTGGATTGGCCTGAGGGCTCCTTCATCATCGGCAAAGTCGCGTCCAATAAGGACACCCTGCGCAAAGGCTTCGACCGGGACTTCGTGGCGCTTGAGATATTCTTAGACCAGAACCCCGACGCCCGTGGGGACACCCGTATGCACATTCACGCCAACAAGAACTTCCCCGGCGCGTACCCGCTGGGACACCTAGCGCAGATACACAACGTCTCCCAGTACATACGGGTCACGAACCCGTTTTCCATGTACTGCGGCATGATCTCGGCAGACCTATCCAAGATGTACGGCGCCTTCGACGTGCTGCTGAACGCCAGCCAAGCCGAGGGCTTCGGCATACCCATCATCGAGGCCGGCGCCTGCGGAGTGCCGACCATCGGAACCCGCTTCACCTCCATGACGGAGCTTATCGAGGGACACGGATGGCTAGTCAACACGCTGAAGAACGCCGGCGGCTTCGACTCATACAAGACGACGATCCTTATGAGCAAGTGGGCCATCCCGGACGAGTATGAGATCGCCGAGGCCCTCGAGGACGCCTACAACAACCCCGACAAAATGAGACAATACGGCGAGAAGGCAAGGGAGTTCTCGTTAAACTACGACTGGAAAAAGGTGGTGGTTCCCCTATGGTTCAAACTGATCGAGGAGCTCAGGGAGGACCTGCGCCCGAAGACCCGGGCTGAGAGGAGGATACTTTAATGAGCACACTCGTCGGGGTCCCCGTTAAGAACGCCGAAATCTGGCTGAAACGATTCCTCGAAGGCCTAGGGCAGCTGAAAGGCGTCTCCAGAGCCGTCTTCTATTATGGGCCGAGCGTGGATGAAACACTTAACCTGTTGAAGGACTGGGAGGAAGAGGCCCCCCTCACAGTCGAGATATACAGAGAGCCCCCGATGCAGGCCTTGTCAAGCGCCCAGATCGCCCCCGTCTACAAGGAGCTCCAAGAGATAATGCGGGAAGGCGACGAGACGCATTTCCTGTCGGTCGACGCCGACGTCGTGAAGCTGCCGAAAACACTCATCACGTCATTGAAGAAGCAGAAAAAAGACGTCATCGCCCCCTACGTATGGGTCGAGGCGCAGAAGCCGCTCACCTTCCGTGACACGGACGTCTTCCGGTACAAGGGCCTGCGCTTCCATCCATTCGATCCACCTAAACCGGGGATAACTTTCGAGGTAGACTCCGTCGGCACCTGTTGGCTAGCCACACGCGAGTCTTTCACGGAAACGGAGATCAACAATCCCTATCCAGACCGGACATTCTGCAACAACGCACGGGCCAAGGGCTTCAAGATATGGGCCGACCCGAGGATCAGCGTCTACCACCTAGATACCAAGCCATTCGGCCTGCACCAGATTCCACTTGAGGCTATACAGGGAAGACCTCCGGACAACACGTCGTACATCAAATCTGACGACACCATCGTAACCACAAACTCAATGCCAAAAGAATACGTAGATGCTTTTGTCTGGGGCCGCGTCTAAAATGAAGACGCGAATACTATTCGTCTCGGCTAACACTACCATCGGCGGCCAAGAGATTGTACTAAAACGGCTGCTGAAGAACATGGACGACACCCGCTTCCGGAAGGACGTCCTCATGACCCATAAGCGGGGCTCCCTTCACGGCGAATACGAACGGTACAGCGACAACCTCTTCTACGCCCAGGGCATGATGGAAGAGCGGGACCTCTACGGCGCCATATTCACCGTGATCAGGGAGCACGGATACGATGTCGTTCACTTCTTCAACCTGTGGGGCCTATACGACATCATCCCACGGCTAAGACGGGTCTTCCCTAAGCTAAAAATAATGACGACACTATGCGTAGACATAAACTATCACCGCGACTCCTATCCCCGGGAAATCCAGTTCTTGGAGAAGGTGCAACCCCGATTATGGGCGTCGGTGACAGACGCAGAGGTAAACCGGAAGGCTCTGCCTGACGTCACAGTAATCAGAAACGGCGTCTCACCGGACATATTCAAACCAGCCCCGAAGACACCTAAAACCGTCGCATGGGTGGGACGAATGCACCCGGGGAAGCGCGCCAGCCTCATCCCCGAGATCGCCCGCCGGCTACCGAAATACAGCTTCACCATGATCGGTGACGGCAAGACCGATACTTACGAGGAGATAATCCGGGATCTGCCTACGAACCTGAAGGTCAAGACAGGGCTATCCGAGAAAGAGGTGGCAGAGTTACTATCTACCTCTCAATACTTCCTGTTCACATCGATAAGCGAGGCGATGCCGCTCACGATCCTTGAGGCGATGTCGTGCGGGTGTTGCGTCGTCTCCGAGAGCGTCGGAGACACTCCATACGTCATCGAGGACGGCTTCAACGGCCACCTCATCCCAGAGGGCGTGAACCTCGTTGACTGGGTGAGCGAAAACCTTCCGGGCGTCGACATAGCCGTCGCGGATAACGCCCGTCAGACTATCCTCGAAGGATTCACAGTCGACCAGTCAGTCAAGAAGTACGAGTTCCTGTATGATACAGTCGGGAGTCATGAAGGTCAGCCCCGACTAGCCTTCATATGGGGATACCCTGACTTCCATAAGGGTTTCTGGGAGAACAAGCAGGACAGCCACCAACACGCCGTCTCTGAGCTCTCAAAAGAATGTGTGGTGCAGTTATTCGCGCCCACCGACAGGGACGTTGCGACACGGAAGATATACGGCGGACAAAACATACAGTTCTACAGGTTCGGACATTACAAAGATGTCATAATACAGCTGAAGCGCTTCGCCCCCGACATGATCCTGCTGCACTCCTTTGAGAGCCCCCTATGGGCGCATATCGTCAGGTCCTTCCCGGATACGTGGAAGTCAATCATGCACTTCGGCAACATATCGCTGACGACCTCCATCGTCCAGGACATCGACATGATGTTCTTCCAGCAGGAGTATCTCATGCGCCCAGCGTCGAAGATAAGCAGCATCCCGCTCGACCGGATTAAGGTTCTACCCTACGGCGTTAAACTAGACATGTTCAAGCCGTTACATACCGAGAAGACATACACGGGAATAATGGTAGCGGATTTCAGAAAGAGGATTAAGAGACAACACCTGCTTATCGAGGCATGGAAGGACATCCCCGGCCGCCTCCTATTGCTAGGCCGGTTCGAGCGATCCCTACCGCCAAGCTACCACGAAGAGTGCATAGCCCTCGCCGAGAAACTAGACATTAGTGACCGTATAGACTTCATAAACGGATGCCAGTACTCCGAGGTTCCCGGTCTAATCAACAAGGCTAAGATAGGATTCCTGACTTCACAGTGGGAAGGCGGCTCTGTAGCTCAGAAGGAGATGATGGCCTGCGGCCTTTCTATGCTGGTACTCAGCGACTGCCACGGCACGCTGAACATGATAACCCCCGGGGTCAACGGGCTAATCGCCGACCCTACGCCGGAGAGCATCGCGGAGCAGACCGGTGAACTGCTTAAGAACTGGGAGGCGATGGGCGACTCCGCGGCGAAGACGATTCGAGAGTGTTATTCATATGACCACATGCTCGGCGTCCTCCGTGAAGTTATAGCCGAGGTAACGTGAGGCGACAAGACTTGAGGCCTACAGAGCTCTCCGTGATAACGACCTCTATGAACCTCGGGCGATACATTGAGGAATGCATATTGTCCATCGACAAACAGCGGCATGGGCTCCTCAAGGTGAACCACCTGGTTATGGACGGCGGCTCGACGGATGAGACACTCTCCGTTCTAAGGCGCCACGCGGATAAAATTATTCAACACATAGTGCCGGGTGAGGGGCAGACGCCTGCCATTAACCACGCCATGAAGATCATCGAAGAAGAATATCCCGACACGACGCACTTAGGGTGGATCAACGCCGACGACTACTACCAGGATTACTGGTTCTACGTGATGTCAAATCAACTGAAAAAGGAGCCCCCCGACGTAGCGTTGATCTGCTCTGACGCCAAAATCATAGGGACAGCGAAAGGCAGAACAGTCTACGGGACACAACGATATTTCGGCCTAAAATATCTCGGAACATATGGGAACACGGTCTGCCAGCCCACCGTCCTAATAAGGATGTCGGCGTTCAAAAAACTGAAGGAGCTTACCGGCTTCTACTTCAACGTCGACTCTGACTACGACTATTGTCAAGACCTAGAGCTTTGGTATCGGTTCCTCATCAACGGCTACAGGATAAGGTATGTTGATAAGATAACCGCCGCCCTTAGACTTCATAAACGTCAATTAAGCGATGTATATAGGGCTGAGCAGATAATAGGCCGTGACCGTGTTTTAAAACTGATGTGCGATCATGAAGGGATTCCCATGCCGAAGTGGGTCGGGGAGTTGGAGACCGGTGACAAAGTGGTTTGACTACTTCCCCGTTGACTACGGCGACGTCGTAATCGACCTCGGCGCCTTCATCGGGGAGGCTACCTTCTTCTTCTCCCAGAAGGTGGGGAAGGCCGGGGTTGTCATCGCCTTGGAGCCTGAGATATGGAACTTCCGCCGGCTAATGGACAAGTTAATACATTACAAGCTCAGCAACGTCGTCCCGCTTTTCATGGCGATAGGAAAGGAGACAGGTAGGACCTATCTAAACTTGGGCGGAGAAAACGCCCACTCAACGGTCTTAACAGGATCCCGCCTACTATTCGGGAAAAGGATCGTCCCAGTGATCTCTTGGGACGACCTCGTCGATACACTTACGCTGCGAAGCGTCGAGCTGGCAAAGGTAAACGTGGAGGGAGCGGAGATACAGTTTCTCGAAGGCATGACTAAGATGTTTCCCGATAAGATGGTAATCGACGAGCATAGCCGCTTCGGGATTGACCGGAATCAACTGTTAAGGCTACTCGACGAAAAGGGGTATAGAGTAGTCCATCAAAAAGAGAACCTAGTATATGCGGAGCGTTTACCGGAAAGAAAAGATGAAGGCGAGACATGGTTAAAGCTGCCGGACAAAAAGGAATACAAAGTCGTCCATTAACACGAAAAAGGCATAGTAGAAGGAAATGTATAACGATGATACATCCATTCACGGCAAAGGAAAAGGCGGATAAGCTGCTTGAGGACTGGGACGATGTATGCACCGAACTGAACATTCCCCACTTCCTCGTCATGGGGACTTGTCTGGGTTTCCACCGGGATAAGGGATACATTGAATCCGATTCTGATATAGACGTAGGCGTGCTATGCGATCCCCAGAGGGTAGAGGAACTAGCCGCAGGTCTGCTTAAGAAGGGAATCGCGGATGGCGGCCGCCTATTCGCTAACATCAACTTCGGGAGAGACGGTATGCTTCTGGATGTGTGGCACAAGTTCGGCCCACTCCACCATGAGTACTTTAGAAAATTCGACACCATCGTTTACGAGGGGAGAACGTACAACACCCCGTCTCCAATAGAGGGCTATCTGGAGTTCCTCTACTTTGACTGGAGAACCCCCACCGAGTACAACGCTAAGGCCGCAGACGGGTCATGGCTGGGGAAGGCTAAACGAAGCGCATGCGACTATACGAGTAAAGGACCCGTTATGCTATGACTAAAGTATGTCTCATAAACCCGCCTCAGACGGAGCTCAGGGCGCCCAAGGCGTACATGCCCCTCGGGCTGGCGTACCTCGCCTCGACTCTTCTAAACTCGGGCATCGACACGAAGATCCTGAACCTTTCAGACGTCAACAGCCTAGAGAACGTGAAGATACCGGACGCGGACTGGTACGGCATAACCTGCGTCTCCGCGACCTACGAGCCGGTGATTGAGCTCTGCAAACTCATCGACGGGAAGATCGTCGTAGGTGGCGTACACCCGACCGTCGAGCCAGAGCAGACCCTTAAGGACACGGGAGCGGACTTCGTGGTCACCGGCGAAGGCGACTACGTCTTCAGGGACTTGGTGTCCGGCTGCATCGAGCCGAAGGGCAGGATACTCGAGGGCGGGGTAATAGAAGACCTAGACTCTCTGCCGTTCCCAGCGAGGCACCTCTTCCCATATAACGAGGTGGTCAACATGGACGGGATACTCGGGTGCGAGAAAGGCGTCGCCGCGTCCTCCATCATCACCGCCAGAGGCTGCCCCTACCGCTGTAGCTTCTGCGTGAAAGCCCACGAAATGTTCACCAGGTTCAGATACAGATCAGCGGAAAACATCAGGGAAGAACTTGCCCTCCTAGTAGAGGACTACGGAGTCCAGCACGTCAGAATACTTGACGACACATTCACCCTGATCAAGAAGCGTGTCCTAGACCTGTGCGCCGAAATAAAAGACCTAGGAATAACGTGGGCCTGCATAACGAGGGCCGACCACATAGACGACGAAATGCTTACAGGCATGAAAAAAGCTGGGTGCATCGAGGTCAACATAGGCGTCGAAACCGGCTCCGAGAGACTCCTCAAACTGATGAACAAGAACGAGACAGTCGAATCCTACATCAAGGCCTCCGAGAAAATAAGGAAAGCAGACATGCTCTTCAAGCCGTTCCTCATGTACGACTTCCCGACGGAGACACAGAAAGACCGGGAAGACACCCTCAAGATGATCAGAAAGATAAAACCGGATAAATTCACGCTTTCAAAGTTCACGCTCCTGCCTGGGAGTGACATGTGGACAAGTCCCGAAAAATACGGGATAGCCCAAGTCCACCAGAGCTACTTCTACCCCGACGAGAAGGATCCGGGGTGGATGAGCTTCAAGGAAGAAATTAGTCGCGTAGTTGAGGAGAACAGAGGTAAATGAAGGTTCTAGTAACCGGGGCTTCCGGCTTCATCGGGAGCCACATCATACCTCGCCTGACAGAGAAAGGGTATGATGTCTGGGCACTGGAGCGATACGTGACAGGGCGACCTGCCAAGCCTAAGAACGTTAAGACCGTGTTCGCTGACCTGCGCGAATACTTCGCCATGAAGAACATCGTCCGCCAGGTCCAGCCAGACTTCGTCATACACCTAGCCGCGATAAGCCCCGTGTCATACAGCTATGAACACCCGATCGAGGTCCTTGACACAAACCTGAAGGGAACGGTCAACCTAGCCGAGGCCTGCATGAGGGAGGTGCCTCACTTTAAACAATTCCTTTACGCCTCGACGAGCGAGACATACGGCAACGGGCCCGACATCAAGACAGAGAGTACGCCCCAGAACCCCAACTCGCCTTACGCCGTAAGCAAGCTTGCCGCCGAGAAATACCTCCTATACATGGGCGCCGGGTACGGCTTCCCCGTGACCCTTCTAAGACCGTTCAACACCTATGGGCGGAAGAGGGACTATCACTTCGTCGTCGAGCACGCTATAATGAAGATGCTGACCGAGAAGACCTGTAGTATGGGCGACCTCTCCCCCACGAGGGACTTCATGTACGTGGACGACCATGTGGGCGCCTATCTCGCCTGCCTAGATAATCCACTGGCCATCGGGGAGTCGTTTAACTTCTGCACCGGGATGGGAGTCAAAATCGAGGAACTGGTACACTTAATTAAAAGACTCACTGGCTTCGAAGGTGAAATCGAGTGGGGAACTAAACCCAGACGACCCCTAGACATCGATGTCCTAATAGGATCATATGAAAAAGCTGAAGCGGTCTTGGGGTGGCGCCCGCAATATACCTTAGAAGAGGGCCTGAAAAAGACGATTAGTTTTTGGATGAAATCAATTAAATGAAGGTACTTGTAACCGGCGGCGCCGGTTTTCTCGGAAGCCACATCGTCGAGATGCTGCTCGCGAAGGGACACACGGTCAGGGTTCTTGATCGCATGCGACCCGGCAAGGTAAGGCACCTGATCGATGAAATAGGGTTCGTGTGCGGAGACCTCCGGAAGCTCGAGGACTGCCGCGAAGCCGTCCAGGACGTCGACGCCATAATTCACTTAGCCGCATTGATCAACGTCGATCATTCTCGGCGGGAGCCGCTGGAGTTCTACGAGACGAACGTCCGGGGCACGATGAACCTGCTTGAGGCGGCCCGTGTTGAGCCGTCAGTGAAGAAGCTTGTCTACATGTCGACGGCGGAGGTCTACGGGTCCAGCGAGGGCATTCTGAAGGAGACCGCCCTCTGCGACACGCGGAGCCCCTACGCGGCCTCGAAATACGCCGGCGAACGGTACTGCCTGAGCTACTACTATACCTACGGCGAGCCAGAGATCACGATAATCCGGGGCTTCAACATGTACGGGCCCCGGCAATCCTACGGATCTAAGGGCGCCGTCATAGCGATATTCACCACCCTCGCCCTCATGGGGAAGCCGCCAGTGGTATTCGGCAGTGGGGAGCAGTGCCGCGACTACGTCTACGTGAAGGACACGGCGCGGGGCGTCATCGAAGCCACCCTGACGGAGGGCCTCGGCGGCGAGATAATCAACCTCGCCTCGGGGAAGACGGTCACGGTGAACGAGATCGTCAAGGCTGTATTGGAGATAACGGGGTCGAAACATGAAATCGAGCATGCGCCTGCTCGCCCCGGTGAGCTCTGGAAGAGCCGCGGAGACGCCGACAAGGCGCGGCGTCTTCTCGGGTGGGTGCCCACAGTCGGCTTCCGTGAGGGGCTTCAGGCTACCGTGAAGTATTTCAGGAATAGTGAAGAATAATGAGTCTATACTGTGGGACGTTTGACGTCGCAACCTTCGGTCAGGTCGAGTACCGGCAAATGGGGTTCGCCTCCTTAGCGTTTTATAACAACTGGGTGGCTGGGACGCTTATCCCAAAGGCTATGGATATGATCGACAACTACGTCGGTCACAACTTCCAGTGGAATGATGGCACAATCAGACTCGATGGCTCGGGAAAAGAGGCGCAACACATCTCCCGTGTGGGGCTAGTGGGTACTGGCGGACCTTTTCTTCCTCCCCGCCTGATGCCCGTCCCAATGCTCTCCATCTTTGCGGTCACCGTTGACAGCGTCGCCAAGACGGTCACGGACTTCCAAGTCTACGACGAGATAGTAACCTACGAAAACAACTGCTTCAACAATGGACGGCAAAACGTTGACATCGTATGCGACTGGGGTTACAGAACCATCCCCCACGACATCCAATACGTCACAGCCCAGATATGCAGCAACGCCGTGACGGAGATAATCCGCCGCCGGATGCTCCCCGACCTGATCACACCCGTCCTTACGGGCGGTGGCGATGTCGGCGTACTCTTCAGTTCCCCGAAGGTTCTCACACAGAACGAGAAGGAGATCCTAGACCGATACAGATTCCGGGAGTATGCCGTAGGATGACGCTAGGGGGCACGATCCTAGACTACCTCCAGGCGAACTGGGGAGCCGGCATATCGCCGGCGCTCAGCGAGATCATTTTTCACGAGAGCTGGTTCGACGCGAAGAAGGGCATGGGGCCTCTCGCCCAGATAACTGTGACCGACTTCATTCGACCCGTGGGGCAGATGTTCACCACCGGTTGTACACTGTACTCGCGAACGTATCCCCGGTTCCTCGTGAACTGTTGGTACAGGGAGCCCCGAGGCGAGCTCGGGACCCTGAACATGGGGAGCATCGACGCTATGCGGAATGAGGTGATTCGCGTTGTCCAAGCAGGGTGGCGACTCATCTTCGCCGGCGCCGGTCGGATCTGCATACCCCTCGATGAGGGGCGCCCGCTCCACGAGTTGATCGTGACGCCCAGGATTATGCGTTACGAGATCACCTTGATGGCGACGAGGGACCTTTAGGAGATAAGAGAGTGGAGAGTTTAGAGGGAAAAGTCCGGAAATACACCTTTGAGGAGCTGAAGAGTGAGATGGAGGAGGAGGATCTCCTCATGAACACGACGCTGGGTCTAGTCGTAGGTGGCACGATGCTTGACTTGATGCGTTTGAAGAAGCGGATCGGCGCGATGGCGGAGTTCAAGCTCGTCTACCATACACTGACCACGGTGCACCTGCGTATCGTGAAAGTGGAGGAATACGAGAAATTCCTAGAATGGAAAAATGAGAGAAGAGAGGTAAAATAGTTTGGAAGAACCAAAGAGTCTTAGAGACCGGAACATCGAGACACTCGAGCGGCTCAAGGGTGTCGAGGCGAAAATTGAGGAAAAAGAGTCAATCGACTTAGCTACGCAGTTAACCATTCGAGACCGGTTAATGCGGCGGGCCGAGAAGACGACGTTCGAGACGATGTTCGAGGACGATCTCGGAGAATTCGCCGTTGAGACCCGGCTGATGACTAGCAGCGAACGCATGAAAGCGTTAAAACTTAATCAGATGCTCGGACAGGGACAGGAAGACCTCACCAAATACGAGGACGCCATAAACGGGTTGAAGGATCTTGCCGCGGAAATATGTGTGACACCGGGGCTGGACGAGTACCTGAGATCAGATGACGTTAGTGACGACGTTCTCGTCGCAATGGTGCTAAGAACGGTCTACGGAACCCTTGAAAAGGTAGGAGAATCGACCACATCCTTTCGCAAGAAGTAACGTCGGTCAGTTTTACCTGGAACTATGTGTCGTCACCGGCATGACTCTCCGCGAACTCGGGGAGCTAAAACATAGTGACCCCGAACAATACGAGTTCTTTGAAGAAGCCCTCGCAGAACGCAACAGGCGCCTCAATGAGCGTCTTAGAAAAAAGGGAAGATAACCAGTGAGCCTCAGATTTTCTTTAAATTGGGAAAACCTCGACAACTACAGGCGATACCTAGCTTCGGCTATGCCTAAGGAGTTCGAGGAATCGATGGATGAGGCCCTCGATAAGACCGCGGACGACGCTAGGGACAGAGCTAAGCAGCTTGTCTCCGTGGACACGAGAAGCCTCCAGAAGAGCATCCGCAAAGAGAGTTACGCCAGACCCGCCGGAAACATTCATTACAGGGGGATCAGGGCCGGCGGATACGTCGTTAACCCCAAGACTGGACGCATAGTAGACTATGCGGCTTACGTCGAGTATGGCACAAGCAGACAAAGGCCACAGCCATACATGAGACCGGCTCTGATATGGGCTTCACGGAGAATTGAGGGATACTTCTGGAAGGCTTTAAGCAGGCGGGTTCGTGTTGAGTGAAGGTCCGATAATCACCGGCCGTTTGCGGCTTAAGGATGAGACAGGGACAGCTTTAACTTCGATTAAGAGCAAGATTGGCTCGGCCTTCAGCGTCATCGCTAAAGGCGCCATGGTCGCCGGGGCCGCCGCCGTGGCGGGGATAGGGTTATCCATCAAGTCTGCGGCAGAGTTTGAGCAGGCCCTCGCCCGGATTATAGCGGCGTCAGGAAAAACCGGGGAAGCGGCGGAGAACCTTGAAAACGCTTTATCCGATGCAGCTATGACCTTGGGGCCCGAGTTCGGAATAAGCGCGACAAACGCCGTTGGTGCGCTTGAGTCCCTTGTGAAAGCCGGTCTTGAGGGGGAGGACGCTATAACAGCCCTTACGGGATCACTGCAGCTTGCGGCCCTTGAGGGTCTAAGCACGGCTGAGGCGGCCAACATGCTTGTGCAGGCGATGACGATGTTCGGCATCGAAGCCGAGGACGCAAGCAAGATCATTGACTCTTTCTCGGCCGCCTCCGACGCGGGCATAGGCACCGCCGGAGACTACGCCAACGGCCTCGCCAACGTCGGAGCCACGGCGGCGAGCATGGGTCTCAGCATGGATGAGACTATGGCTGCGCTCGTCCAGCTTGACAACACGTTTGGAAGCGCACAGGAAGGCGGCACGTTCCTCAACCGGATGCTCCTCGATATGAGCAAGAAGGCAGAGGACGCCGGCCTCGAACTCTACAACGTGGACGGCTCGATGAAGAGTCTGGACAAGATCATTGGGCAGGTCCGCACGGTTCTCCAGGGCTTTGGAGACGATCAAGAATCCGTCAACATGTGGCTGGGGAAGTTCGACGTTAGGGCTCAGAAAGCTATTCTCGGTCTCGCGGGCTACGATGAGACCATCTCTGACACCGAGCTATACCTTGAGAACATGCAGACGGCTCAAAACAAGGTCAACACAATCCTCGACACATTCGCGGGGCGCGTGCAGACGGCGAAGACCCGTATTCAGGCGATGTCCATAAGTCTGGGGGAGCAGTTAATGCCCTACGCCGAGGGTGTGCTGGGGGCCTTCGAGAATTTGATGCCTGTGATCGGCGGCCTCATCACCGAATTCGGGACATTCACGACCAAAATCTTTGATGTGGCGAGCGCGCTTGCGGAGGGTGACTGGGATGCGGCGTTTGATATTATCGAGGATATCTACAGCGACATATCAACGAAATTCGTGGACTGGTTCCATGAGATCAACTGGGATAAAGTATGGTCTAAAGCCAAAGCATTTCTCAAAACCCTCTATGACAAGTTCATGATATGGGCTGGGGACATATCCCTATTCTTCCTGGGTTGGTGGAAGACAATTGACTGGGCCGCCGTCTGGGGTGAACTTCAATCTTTCACTGAGGATCTGTTCGATAAAATTGAGGTATGGGCGGGTAACATTGCCCAGTTCTTCGTTGATTGGTGGAACGCCACGAACTGGGACGAAGTATGGTCAGGCCTAAAAAACTATGTTTCAGTCCTATGGGATAAAGTAATGGGTTGGGCGGGGGACATAGGCGCCGCCTTCTTCAACTGGTTCGGAGAAATCGAGTGGTCAACCGTATTCAGTAAACTGAGTGACTGGATGGACGGCTTCTATGACTGGCTCTTCAACCAGGCGGTGCCGGACGTACAGACGGCCTTCAGTGAATGGGTGGGCACCGTCGACTGGGAGTCTGTCTTCAAGAGCCTAGGGGAGTTCGCCGTCAGACTTCCTATATGGCTCGTCCAACAGATCGGTAGGGCCCCGACAGACCTCGGCGTCAATATGACCAAGTATCTCAAAACGATAGACTGGGGGGAAGTGTTCGGCGCCGTCGGGGACGGCATATTCATCACCCTTAAGAGCGCCTCGGAAACGTTTCTCGACTGGATGCCGAACTGGCTGAAGAAGATGCTCGGCCTCAAGGATATAGAGGTGCCTACACAGCCTAAGCCGCCTGCGCCGGCTCCGTCACCTACACCGCCACCTCCCTTGGACGGTGAACCAGAGCCACCTGAGCCGGCGCCACCTGCGCCTGAACCACCTGAACCTGAGCCACCGGAGCCCGAACCACCGCTGGGGCCACCCCTGCCACCACCACCCCCAGGAGGAGGCGGTGGACGTTGGGGTGGAGGTGGATCTGTGTGGAGACAGCAGGGCTTCGAGGGCCTAGTCACCCAGCCAACTCTCTTCGGTGCAGGCGAGGCAGGCCCCGAATATGTGAGCATCACCCCCCGGGGGCAGGGGGGTCGCCAGCTAGTCATTCACGGTCCCCTCATCCAGATCATGGGGAACGCCGACGAGGCGACGGCCCGGCTAGCGTCCAGTCTCGTCATGAAGCAGTTGAGGAAGTACGTTTAATGCTATACGCCAGTGTAGTGATTACTGACCTCGACGGCGTCGAGCACACAATAACGCCTTCAGGCATGGGGGACACTGACGTCCTAAACGTCGGGTTCGCGCATAAGGCCGCCGACGACTTCGTTTTCAAGATCGGGGACAAAACCGGCACCGTCAAGGACTGGCTGAAGCGGGGCTGCGTCGCGAAGATTTACATCGACACGAGCAGCCCGCCTACCACGCTGAAGCTTAATGGCATGGTGGAGGAGGTTACGCTTATTCAGCCGGTGCCGGATTTCGTGCTTTTGGAGGCGAGCGGCCGCGAAGTCTTCCACGTCGTGATAAACAGCCGGATAGTCACCGAGACTTACCTGGACACCGAGGTAAGCGCCATCGTCCATGATCTCATGAATAGTTATCCGCCCTACGGAGACGACACAAAGATCGCCATGAGCTTCTACGAGAACGCGGGGTCGATAGCACATGACGAGAGCATATACGGAAACGATGGCACGCTCGGAGCGGGAGCTGCTGCGCCGACTTGGGTGGACGGAAAGTATGGGAAGGCGCTGAGCTTCGACGGCGGAGACGATTATCTGGATACTAACTACACTTTCACCCTGACCGATGCAGATGTTATGGCTTTTATTTTTTGGATTAAAGCTTCTCCCGGGGCCGCGGGTGTAATTATGGGAATCGGGAAGAGCCCGCCGTGGTTGCCTTGGAACAGAATCCAGCTTAACTGGAGTGCTAACAAACTTAGGGCCTATGTAAGGGACGACGATGCGACAGTTGCCGCCAACTTCGTTGGAACCACCGTTGTGGCCGATGACGACTGGCATTTCGTTGTTTTTATTGTTGATAATGTCAATAACTCGGTAGAGCTCTATGTAGATGATTCACTGGATGATTCTTCAAGCACTGTTTTTAGCACCATAACATGTGATGTAAACTCTTTGAGTTTGGGTGCCCTTTGCCCCGTATGGCCCCCAACTTCGCCTTTGTACACTAATTTTTCAGATGAAATCATAGACGAGTTTCGCATCTTAAATCGTACCCTCAGCACAGGAGAGAGGAAGTCGTTTTACGACCATCCTTATCTTCACGACATCGACGTGACCACGACGACGCCCGAGGACATCCGTTTCCCATACCGGCCGCTGAGGGAGTGTCTTGACGAGCTGGCCAACCTCAGCGGCTACACCTACCGAGGAAACCCGAACACCGTGATCATCTGGAAAGTGGAGGCCTCGGAGCCCAGCGGCTATACGTACACCGAGGCGAACATCGAGACGACGCCCGAGGTACTCGAGACCCTGCTGCCCATCAAGAACCGGGTCTACGTCCTCGGCGGCAACTATATGCAGGTAGACCAGGAGAAGACCACGCATGCAGGTGCGCCGAAGGACACGAATGTCGAATGGTACGCGCAGAGTTTCACACCGGCTCGGAGCGACCTCGACCAGGTGAGCCTCTACCTTAAACGGACGGGTGACCCTGCGAACCTGGAGGGCGAGATACGGACTGATGATCCCGGCAACGGGCCGGATGAGATCGTCGCCACGTTCATCATCGATAAGGACTTCATAGGAACGACGGAGAGCTGGCGGCCCGTCACTGTCGACGCGCGGCTTCTCATCGACGAAAAATACTGGATAGTCTTGAAGAAGACGGGGGACGGCGCCAACAACTACCAGTGGTATCATGACAACGGCGCCGCCGGGGACGGGGAGTACGCGACGGACGCCGACGGGGTGCCCCCGTGGGTGGTCCATAACGGCGGCGAAATCCAACTCACCTATAAGACACATTATGCCGTCCCGATTATTTCGGTCGCGAGCGACTACGAGCACAGCGCCACCTACAAGTGGCGGGAAACCGTATTCGAGGACAAGAGCATCATGTCGCGGACACTCGCCCGCGAGACGGCGCAGACCAAGCTGAGCAACCTCAAGGACATGACCGCACAGATCCGCGAAATAATCATAGGCGACGCAAACGGCATCCCCGAGCTCGGCAAACTCGTCACAATCACCCTCACAAACCTAGGCGTAAGCGCCGTCCAATACGTGGCGAAGGAGGCAACCATAAAATTCAAGGGCGGCGAACACGGCACCTTCCGGATAAACCTCCGGCTAGGCCGCGAGGCATCCGAACTCGCTGAGTGGCTTCACGAACTCAAAGCAGAGGTGGACCGGACGAAGGTGGGGGCCTACGGCGTTGATCGAGGTTTGATAAACTTAGTACGGAATTTCTCGGACACAGCGGATGCCACCGACGCCAATCTCGTCGGGACAGTACAGAACACTGGAACGTTTCTCATAGACACAGCGCGCATCGACTTCAGCGACATCGGGTGACCGGGATGGAAAAGATAAAATTAAAAGACAAAATGAGAATCAGGGGCCGCGTCACGGCCACCGTCAGGGACGCCAAGACAGGAGAAATACTTGAGATAATCCACGGGAAGAACCTCGTCACCGACGACGGCGAGGAGCTCTTCATGAAGTGGATGAACGGCGAGGCGCCAAACTTCATCACCTACTGCGCCGTCGGCTCCGACAACACAGCCCCCGCCGAGGGCGACCACGCACTGACCGCCGAGATCGGCAGAATCCTGATAACGGATCAGACGAGGGTGACGACTACGATCACATACAGCACTTTCTTCGGCATTGCTGACTGCAACGGTAACTGGGAGGAGGAGGGCCTCCTTAACGCCGCCGTCGCCGGCACATTGGTGACCCACACACTCTTCGCGGCGCCGATCGTCAAGGACGCGACTAAAACCGTGACCGTAGATCATGAACTGATAATGGCAGGTGCCTAAATGAGCAAGAAAATAGGGGATAAAACGGAACCCGAGTTCTGGGACTCCATAGAGATCAAGCTGAATATAGACGGCGTCGTGCACGACTTCAGCGGCTGGCAGGCAGCCCTCGTTCGCGAGTTCCTCATATACGGGGCGGCCATGACCGTCGACGGGGCGTATGACTATGTCACGGCAGGCGGCGTGTTCGGCGTCGGAATCAAGCCGATGACGGAGTTCCTGTTCAAAATGTGTGACAAAGGTATACTCAAACAAAGTAAAGAGCCCTCGGTGAAGGACCCCGACCAGGAGAGGCTGATCCTGTCCTCCGCGCTCCAGCCGGATCAGTTTCTTTACCAGATCATAATTCACAGGGAGGACGAGTAGAATGGGTACGAAGTGGATTACGGGCGACATCATCACGTTCGCCAGGATGAATCAGAAGACCCTCATAGTGCTGGCGGCACAGCCCGCGATTATGTATGCTGGGATGCTTTGGCTCGACACAGATGACGACACTCTCTATGAAAGGAATGCAGCGAACGCTGCTTGGACTACGGTTATGAAGGTGGGGGACGCTCCCACTGCCCACGTGCTCGCGACCACGGGGCCGCACACCGATACGCTGCCGCTGACGGACTTGGCGGTCGGTGTTCAGGGCAACGTCATTATTCGGGGCGCCGCGGACTGGGAGGCGCTGGCCGTGGGGACCGCCGGGCAGATGCTCAGGACTGGGGGCGCCGGCGCCAGTCCCACGTGGGTGTGGGCTACTGAGCTGGATAACGCGCCGGACGCCACGGACACGGGTAACGGGATCACTACGAAGGATGTGGTGGGGGAGATCGTTATCGCCGGTGACGTGCTCTATATGAAGGCTGACGGCAAGTACTGGAAAGCAGATGCCGATGCGGCGGCGACGATGCCGGCGGTGGTCATGGCTATGGCGGGTGGGGCAGCGGATGCCACGGTTGAGCTACTCCACATGGGCTACTATAGGGAGGACAGCCGGTGGAACTGGACGGTCGGCAACGGGGCGGCCAACCTGCTGTACGTACATACAACGGCCGGGGACATCGTGCAGCTGGCGAATAAGCCGGCGGGCAGCGGTGATCAGCTTCAGGTCGTCGGGTACGTGGTGACGGCTGACATCGTGTTCTTCAACCCGAGCCTAGTATTAGCGGAGATAGTCTAAAATGAGCGGTAAAATTATGGGCGCAAACTATGACGACCTAGCCAAGCTGATGGGTGCCGACCTCATCGTGCTCGGAGATGCGGTGGTGGGCGAGGTTAAGACGGGTTCCAAGTTCTACGCCGGCAGCACCACATTGTTAACGGGGTCCGGAACGAAGACGTTGAACCCGGCCAACGAGAACGTGCCAGCCGGTTACTATGCAGCTACTACCCTTAGTGCAGTTGACGCCGACCTGGCGGCTGGTAACATCAAGTCAGGAGTTACAATATTTGGTAAGGTGGGTTCAACTGACGTTCGAGACGTATCTGATGCTGACGCTTTAGTGACAGACGTAAAGACTGGTAAAACATTTTACGCAGTCGGCGGCGCCCGCAAGACGGGGACTAGATGGGTATCAATAGACGCCACTCTAGGAGATAACATCCTACACGCCCATGACGCAATAAAACAAAGCCCTGCAAGCACTAACTGGATATTAAACAAACAAATTAAACTATGGAACCTGATAGGGGTAAAAACACTAAGAACGTCCTTCGCGTTTGCTCCCTACGGTTCAACACATCACTCCTGGGCACAGATACGAAAGAATGGTGTGATACATGGCACAGAAAGATATCTCACACAAGCGGGCGTCTTTCAGACTTATGTAGAAGACCTGTCCTTTACCACGGATGATCTTTACCAGATATACATCAAAAGTGAGGACGCTTATTCTAATAACGTCACAGAAACTAAGGAGATGCGAATTAAATCCTCTACAGCAGTTATATTCGAGAATCAGATCTAGGTGAAAACAATGATAGTTTACTAGTACAGCCTCTGGGCGCGGCTCCTCAACTTCTAATCTAAACAGAAACGATGAAGAAAACGTTGGGTTAAGAAATGGAGACTAAATCTGAAGTGAAAAGCATTCTGTATGTCATATCGACCACTAAGATAGGTGGAGCCGAGACCGCGCTGAAGCGGATTCTCGAACATATAGATAAGACCCGTTATCAAGCGAGTGTGCTCGTAACCGGTGAGAGGGGGCCGCTGGATGGTGAGTACAAAGCCTATAGCGAGGAGATATTCTATCTAAATAACGGGGATCTTGAAGATGCTCTCATAGAGAAAATTAGGGAAGAAAAATACGACTTCCTCCACTTCTTCAACAGCTTTGAAATATATGAGATGCTGCCGAAGCTGAAGAAGAAACTACCCAAGCTAAGTATAATAGCTTCGATAATGATTAACCCAGAAATATTAAAAAATGGTATGAAACAAACATACGACTTCATTCAACAGAACAAAAAATACTTATACGAACTCATCGTTGACTCGCATATCTCTAATGAACATTTTCCGGATGCAGCTCTGATAATAAACGGCGTGGACTTTTCAAAGTTTAAGCCTGTTAAGAAGGATCCTAAGCTTGTAGTCTGGATTGGAAGGCTTTCACGGGAGAAGGGAGCTCCAGTCATGCTTGATATATCTAGAGCATTGCCTGACTATAGATTCGTTTTGATTGTCGGCGCAGAAATTGCGAATTATCCTCCAGGCTGGAGTTTATACCAAGAGTGGCTGCACAACGCCTTCGAAAATAAACCAAGTAACTTAGAAATAAAGGTAGGACTGCCGGAAGATGAGGTCGCCGGCTGGCTATCAAAAGCCTCGTTCTATATTTCGACGAGTATCAGTGAAAGTCGGCCTATATCAATTATTGAGGCATTGGCCTCTGGATGTGCGGTGTTAAGCACTCGCGTGGGTGACATTTCTAGAATAATAGATCACGGGATAAATGGATTCATCATTCGTCACAAAGACATCGCTAAATGGGCTCGGGAGAAAGATACGTCTTGGCTGAAAAACGGGGTTGAGGAAATCCCTCGAGCCGTGCGAACCCCATTACAATACCATGTCTCACCTAAATCAAAGAGGCTGGATGATGAGATAACGAAATACGTGGTAAAGATGCTTCCGAAGATAAACGTTGACAAAATAGGCGCGAGGGCAAGGGAGCACGCGATCAATTTAAACTTAGATATACAAATTAAAAGCCATGAGGCAATATACGGCAATATCTACTTACACCAAAAGCAACCTATCTTAAAGAAAACTATATCAAAAGCCAACCCGGAAATATCGATCTTAACCACAAGCTACCAGAGAGGCGACTATATAGAAGACTGTATGGTGAGTGTTGAAAAACAGCGTCTATCTGGGCTTAAAATAAAACACATCATCGTCGACGCCGGAAGCACGGACGACACGTTAAAGCTTCTCAAGAAACATAAAAACAAAATAGACTATTATATCGAGAAGGGAATGTCGCAGGTAGACTCTCTGAACTTCCTGATGGAAATCGTGAACAAGAAGTACCCGAACACAGATTACATCGGCTGGATAAACGCAGACGACTGGTACGAAGATAACTGGCTGATAGAGTCCCTGAACCACATAGGGAAAGCGGATGTCACATCAAGTCAATACTTCACTCCCTCCAGCCCCAATAGGGCTAGGAAAGAGATATCCGACCCAGGCAGGGCGTATCTCGACGAGGCGGCCATAACGGACTTCTTGGGTGGGAACCGCGTCGCCCAGAACACTGTGTTGATCAGAAAATCATCGTTCGACGCCCTGAAGGAAAAGACGGGCCTCTACTTCAACCCTGAGTTCGAGTACGCCATGGACTATGAGCTGTGGGTAAGGTTTCTCAGGAACGGCTACCGGATAAAGAGGATAAGAAAGCCGCTGTCGAATCTGCGCATTCACGATCTCCAGTTGAGCACCGCGGAAAAACACAAAGTCGCGATGGATGTCAAATGGGTTCAGGTTCTTCTCAAGGCATGGGGGATAAAAGAACGCATACAGTAAAGTACGGCGTACCCTGCAGCCGCCTTAAGAACCGGATAAGGGACGTCGACGTAAACTGCACCTCCGAGGAGGAGGCGATGGCCTTGGCAGCCGGAGCCTGGCTCGCCGGCGCAGAGCCCCAGATCTACATGCAGAATAGCGGACTATGCCGGTGCCTCGATATCATACTCAGCCTGTACAAGCCTTACGGCATCCCCCTACCCAAGCTGGTCCTGAGCGTGCGCCGCCACCCGGGTCACCACCACTTCGCGGGGCAGGCGACCCAGCTTCTTCTGGATCTGGTGGGCTACGAGGACGTGGAGATAGTGGAGCAATGAAGCGGATAGACGCCATACGGAGGATAATGGGCTCGGTGACTGACGAGCTGGTTGTCAGCTCTGCCGGCATGATAAGCCGAGAGGTCTACGCGGTGAGAGACAGGCGCAGGAACTTCTACGTGATGGGTTCCATGGGGGCATCCCTCGGAGTAGGGATCGGGCTCGCTCTGAACACCGACATGCGGGTTCTGGTCTTGGTGGGTGACGGCGAGCTCCTGATGAGCCTCGGCACGCTGGTGCTGATGAACAAACTCGGCCTGCCTAACCTCAAGCTGGTCATACTCGACAACAACTGCTACCAATCCACCGGCGGACAGAAGACCTGCAGCGACGCTGTGGACTTCACCAAGATATGCCCGGTGGACTTGGAGGTCCTCGAAGTCGAGCCGGGGGGCAGCGACGTACCCCGGATAGATATTCCGCATGGAGAGATAACTAGGAGATTCTACGATGAGATTAATGGTCCACAGTAAGTCGACCGAACGGTACATAGATGACTGGAGCCACGACGAGGCGCTGATGGTCGCCCACCATCCCACCGGGGAGATCCTGGATCTGGCCGACAGCGAGGATCAGGTCATAGCCATAGGCGGGGGCTCCGTCATAGACACCGCTAAAATCATATCGAGGAACCCCGTCATAGCCGTGCCCACGACCTTCGCGGGCTCATCGAGGACGTCGCATGCCGTCTACTGGGATGGGCCGAATAAGCTTAACCTGGACACTTGCCTCCCGGTGACGGTTTTGAAGCCGGAGTACCTCGACACCCTTCCCGAGGACGTCTACCGGTATAGCAAGACAGACTGCGTCTGCCATGCCTTAGAGAGCCTGATCTCGCGGAAGGCGACCGTGGAATCCCGGTTCTACGCCTCTACCGCCCTCGAGCTGATAAAAAAGGGCAGACGGGGAGACGTGCTGACGGCGAGCCTCCTGGCGGCGGATGCCTTCGAGATAACCGGGACGAACGTTCTGCACGCCCTCTCATACCCGTTGACCGCGATATACGGGGTGCCCCACGGGAAGGCGCTGCTGTACCTGCTGCCGAGGCTTCTGCCCTACCTGGGCGGCTTCCCGGTGGCGGGCGTGTCTGTCGAGGGGGACGTCCACGTGGAGGCGGACATGGCGAGGGTCATAGACGAGGCTCTCAAGTACCCTAAGATCCACGAGTCGGGGAAGCCGATCGACAGGGAGATACTGGCAGAGCTCCTAGAGGCCTCGCAGTGATCGACGTAGGCAGCCGTTGCCGCCCTCACGACAAAGGTTTTAGGAGGATTTTACACAGGTCACTGGATTTCCTAGATGACCTGCAATACAGGGTTCCGGCGCTGTATAAGATCAGCCCCATGATTGAATTCATTCACAGCCGGAACCTTGAGGAAAAGGAATTGACAGGCGTGGAAATCGGGACGTTCCGTGGAATCAACGCCCATGCAATCCTGTCCTTTCTCAACATAAAGAAACTTTACTTAATCGATCCATATCTTAAGTATTCCGACTACGTTGAGGCATGGATACCGGAGCACTCTCAAACCGATTTTAATGACGACTACGCGACAGCGAAAAGGAAACTAAGAAAATTCAAGGACAAAATAAAATTCATTAAAATGAAGTCAGACGAAGCAATTACGATAAGCAATCTAATCCAGGACAACTTGGACTTCGTCTACATTGACGGCAACCACGCCTACGAATACGTGAAGAAAGACATCGAGCTCTACTACCCGAAGATGAGGCAGGGCGGGGTCCTTGGCGGGGATAATTTTGAAACAGAGTTCCATGGAGTCCCCCGAGCCGTCCTCGAGTTCGTCGACAAGATGGGCCTCACACTTTACGGGGCCGAAAAGGATTGGTGGGTCGTCAAGGGGGAGACACGTTGAAGACCGTATATGTCGGGATGGCGGCCGACTACCTGCACGCCGGCCATGTCAACATAATCAACGAGGCGGCGAAGTACGGGGAGATAATAGTTGGGCTGCTAACTGACGAGGCGATCGCCTCCTACAAGCGGGTACCCGTGTCGACTTACGAGCAGAGGAAGAAGGTTGTTGAGAGCCTAAAGGGCGTCTCCAAGGTGGTGCCCCAGTACACCCTGGACTATGTAGAAAACCTTCGGACACTCAAGCCGGACTATGTCGTCCACGGCGACGACTGGAAGACCAGCCCGCAGAGTTACACCCGGCAGCGCGTTATAGAGGCCCTGAAGGAGTGGGGCGGCGAGCTCATAGAGCCCGCATATACGCGTGGGATCTCCTCGACGCTCCTGATAGAGGACCAGAATCGGGTGGGAGTGACGCCGGAGCACCGGAGGAAGATGCTGAAGAGGCTGATAGAGCTTAAGCCCATCGTCCGGGTGATAGAAGCCCATAGCGGCCTCTCGGCCCTGGTGGCGGAGAATGCTAAGGTCGAGGGAAGGGAGTTTGACGCCCTCTGGGAGAGCAGCCTCACGGATTCGGCGTCCAAGGGCAAGCCGGACATAGAGCTGGTTGACTTCACTTCGAGGACCCAGACGATCAACGAGATTCTTGAGGTGACCACCAAGCCCCTTATAGTGGACGGCGACACGGGGGGACTCGCCGAGCACTTCGTCTACATGGTCAAGACACTAGAGAGGCTGGGGGTGTCCGCCGTGATAATAGAGGACAAGACCTTCCCGAAGATAAACTCCCTGATGGAGGACGCCGTCCACATACAGGACACCGTCGAGAGATTCAGCCACAAGATAAAGGCCGGAAGGCGTGCGAGGGTCACGGGCGACTTCATGATCATAGCGCGGATAGAGAGCCTTATCGCTGGCAAGACCGTCGAGGACGCACTAAAGAGGGCAGAAGCCTACGTGGAGGCCGGCGCCGACGGCATAATGATACACAGCAAGGACAAGTCCGCCGACAAGATCCTCGACTTCTGCAGGGAATACAGGAAATTCAATCTCAGGGTCCCGCTCGTGGCCGTCCCCACGACCTACAACGCCATCCGGGAAGAGGAGCTGATCGAGGCGGGCGTCTCGATAGTCATATACGCGAACCAACTGCTCAGGAGCAGCAACAAGGCGATGCTGGAAACTGCCGAGGTCATACTTTCGACGGGGCGGGCCCTAGAGGCGGAGCTTAAGTGTCACCCCGTCAGGGAATTATTCAAGGAAGTCAATAGATATAGAGGATATTAACCTCTGAACTTGACACGTTTTTGAGGATTAAACAGCACGCGTCAGCGTTAAACCTTAAATAAAACATAACCTCTCAAACCTATAGGGTGTTTAAGATAGTCGAATTCGACACTAAAGAAGACGGGCTCAGGACCGTCGTGAAGGACTATCAGGAGGTAGCCCTCAAGTACATGTGGCGTCTGGACGGCGAAGGCGCTAGCAGCCGCGACGTCTGGGTGAACGTGAACAAGGATCTCATGGGAAAGAGCACCATCAGCAGGGCCTCCATCATCAACTTCATGAACAGCATGGTCGATGAGGAAGTAGTGAGCTACACGGAGATAACCGGGAAGGGAGGACACAGACGCATCTACTCTGCAATTTATGACGAGGCAGGCTTCAAGCAGCATATGGCTAAGAAAGTCATATCGAAGCTGCTGGAGACGTGGCCAGAAGCTACATCAAAAGCCATAGAGGCAACAAAAGTAGACAAGTGATCATCAAAGCCATTCTATACTAAAAAAGTGGGGTTTTAATGTTCTATTCTTGTTTCTTCTCCAGGTAGACGAAGCCCCCGCCATGAGATACTTCTATATCGAGTTCTCGTCTCTTTATCCTATTATTTAGCTGTGCCACCATGTAGCCCGGCTTCTTATCCTCGACGGCTATCTCTACAAGTTGATGTCCGCTTTTTATGAAGGCGTCTATCAACGGATCGAATATGCTCCGAATCTTTATAATCTTTTGACGTTTCTTTTCTACAGGCTTCATCTCGTACTTTATTTCAGACATCTATCATTCCTCTATCCAATTTTCTCCAAGTAGATCCATTCATCTACACGCGAAGTCTCGATCTGGTCCGTTATTCCTCTTTCCTCTATCTTCTTCTTGAGCATATGCTTGACATAGACTGTACCCCTGTTCTCCACCGCTATCTCCACAAGTTTATCTTCGGACTCTATGAACTTGTCGAGCATTTCGTCGTACTCGCCTCGGCTGTATCTTCTAGTCTCATTGAAACACGCTAGGAAGTCGTTCCAGGAGACCCACCTGTTAGCCTCGATGATTGGTAAAACAATATAATCCGAGATGGAGGAGTCGACGGATACCTTGCGGACGTTATCCCATGGGTTAGACCCCGTGGAGAAGTAGAATACTTCGCCGTATCTCCCGTTCTCGAGGGCCGAGAACTTTGAGAAGACCGTTTTATATCTCTCCAATCCTTCGCCCCCACTCAGACACTTCAACAGGCTCTTAAGGTAACTTGTCTCAGACTGTGATAACAGCCTGACGTTCTTAGGTAGATATTGGATCGTGGCGAATGGCTCATTTTTTATAAGTTGTTCAGGCTTTTCCCTGTTCATAAGTGTTGACATCATTTCTACAGTGGGTTCTGGCTTCGTTGAAGGTGTCTCGGAGGTCTCTTCCTGGGGTAGACTGAGGAACGCTAGGGCTGATAGTCCTTCGCCTGAACTTGCTCTTTCCTCTAGGTCTGACAGGTATTCATCTTTGAAGCTAATCTTTCTCACTTGAGGCTTGGATACTCTCTGGCGACGCGGCCTAGGTAATCGGGGGGCCTTCTCGGGGGGAAGCATTGCCCTGATCTGTTCATCACTGTAGACACCATTAAGGAAATAGTAGGTTCTTCCCCGCTTCACCTTATCTATGATGCCGAACTCACACATCAAGTCTAGTAATCCGAACGCCGTTGCATCTACTACTTCAAGGTGTTCAGCTACTTCGCTTACTTTTAGTGCTCTACCTGTTTCAGACATGTACTGCTTTATTTTAGGGATTCCTGTCTCGATTATGTTTTTAACCAATCACCATTTCTCCAAGTTTTAGCGGCTCTAATGTGTAGATTAGGTTTCCACTAATTAATGGTAGTAAATGGTAACTACTTATAACACTTTCGCGTATGCAACACATACGCTACACATATACACATAAAAAAAGGGGGGTGCGGGGGCTAACCCGCGATTCTCTTGCTTATCTGCATAAGGCTTACTATGGCTGCTAGTGCCGCTACTAGGCTCGCGCCTATGGCGCCGTAGACCAGGGTGGTCAGGCTGCCTGCCGAGTCCTGCGCTTTTCCTGCCGCTTCTGCTGCTCTATCGGCTGCCTCCGCGGCTTCGCCGGCTACCCCGGCTACCGCGTTGACTGCCTCGACGGCTGCGTTCGCTGCCTCGACGGCTGCGTTCGCTGCCTGGATGGCGCTGTTTACGTTGGTCTGTACTCCTGCGACTGCGTCTGTTACGCCTTTGATGTCGCTCGTCAGGGCGTCGATGGCGCTGTTGAGGTTATCGATCTGTCCAACAAGTATGTCGGCTTCGGATGCCTCCACGTTGAAGGTGCCTTCCTTGATGACGTCGCCGTCGTCCTCATGCCACTTGTACGTCCAAGTGCCTAGGGGTGCGTCGTCTAGAAGTACCATTGGGTTGCCGCCAGCTGTTTGCGCTGAATAAGGTACCGTGTAATACATTCCTACCTTTGACCATGTCTCTAGTTCGTCGCCGGCCCAGTAGAGGCTACCGTCTGGGTCGTAGAACCGTACGTCGCCTCCCTTGATGTGCATGTTGTCCTGGCCGCCGAAGCTGTGCTGGATGTTGAAGGTCACTGTGTCGCCGATTCTGAATGTCGCCTTCCTAGGCGCGATGGATTCGTGTACGTCTCCGACTGTGAACTCTAGCTGCATGAAGTACTCCTGGTCGTTGTCTGTCTCAACGGTGGCGTTCACCCAGTATGTGCCCTTGCTTAGGGTGTCATCGTCGGGTACGAGCCACCAGGCATGGTAGTAGCCTGATGTGTTGAATTCAGCAACCCTTGTTTTCTTATCTGGGTCGCCATAGCCCTGGAGTACATCCATGTCCCAGTCATCAGTCTCGTTATACAGTACCCACTCGATCTTTTCGTTCGTGTTAATGGGGTTACTTGAGCCCGTGTCGATCTCTGGCCAGTTCCAGCCTTCCATGGATACGTTGAAGTTGTTCGGAGAATTGTAAGTGTCGAACTCCATGTGGATGGCTTCTGTTACCGTGAAATCTAGTTCCACGGTTATCTCTGCGTCGATATCCCATACAGATATGGCGTATGTGCCAGGCTCTATCTGAGGCACGAAGAATGCAGGTGTCTCGTCGCTGTCCTTGAGGCGGCCTCCCTCATCGGTCTGGACATCTTCGAAGATCACTATGTCGCCGAACGTGGCGTTCCAATCGTCGTTTTCCGAGAATCCGTTACCAGTCAGAACGATCTTCTCGCCGACCTCTCCCTCGTCAGTGCTTAATAGAACCATGATTGTGCCGATTCTGAAGTTCACTGTATCTTCGATCTTGAATTCGCCGTCAAGATCTGCTTTGGCGTAGGCCTTTATCTTGTACTCGTCGTCGTTCTCAGTGGGTACGCTGACATCTACCTCGAATGTACCGTCAGATGATGTTTTTACATTGTCCTTAATTGTAGCCATCTTAACTGTTTTCCAGAGCTCGATGACTATGATCGTGTCCTTGATCTGTGGGTAGTTCTTGCCTGAGACGGTGATCTTTGATCCCTGTGGACCGAAGTCTGGATCCACGCTTACCTCAGCTAGACCCGTAACCTCGAAGCCCGCAGATGGAGTGTCTGTTCCACACCTGACCGCGATCTCCCAGTCGTCGCTCTTCTTGTTTACATTGGGGACAACTATATCTACCTCTATATCCCCAGTGCCATCAGTAAAATCGGCTCCATCATCCTCATCGATAACATGGCATTCAAATTCCTTTGTTGTACCTAGTACAATGAATACATCGAACTCTGCGTTCTCTGCAAATCCTTCGCCCTCTATCTTCACGACTGTTCCAACGGGACCTTCGTCCTTGTCTAGGATGATGGTCGCTCCGATCAGGAAGTCGTCTGTAGCGGTGTTGCCCTTACCGTCTAGACCTGCGACATAGTATTGTCCCTCGGCTGCGGTGCTCGGGATTGTTATCCTTCTGTTGGGGAATGAGCCTAGATCTGTTGTGACGCCGGCTGAAGTCAACACGTAAGTGTAGTCGTCCATGTCGTCGTAGTAGTTATAGTCCGCCGTCATTTCTATTCCGATACCAAGTGTTTTAGTAGATAAGAACTCGATTGACCATTCGCCGGTGACATAGTTGATTGAACCATCTTCAACCGTATAATCAACGATGTAATCTGAATCGATGCCGCCCTTTCCGTCGTCGAGGGCAATCCTTTCGCCCCCGGCGTATACCTCAAACGTACCTGGGACAACCATCCCTTTCACAAGTGTGTCATCGAAATCCGTCTCCTCACCATCTCCAATGTCGAGGGTCTCGCCTTGAACTTTGAAATCTTTTTGTTCATAGTCCACGGTAATAGGGATTCCTAGTCCAGGGTGTACAAAGAATGTTATCGAGTATGCACCAGTGGCATAGACTATTGTACCTGAACCGCCTGCCGAGCCGAATAGAACACCAAGTCCGTTATCGATGAACGTCTCGTCTCCGTCAGTAGGCGTAAAGGTAGTCGGCTCTATTAGCTTGTACTTTGCTATGCCTGTAAAGGTTACCTCTGTACCATCTCCTGTGGCAAGAACTTCGCCAGTGACGACACGGTGATGCCATTCATCAGCCACATCAGATGCGACGAAGAGTATGGCCATCTCCTTGTTGTTCTTGAAGCCCCAGAAGTCGGATGTTACCTTGGACCCGGCCAGCCCCGAAGAGGAGCTTATATCACAGTCAGGTATAACTACAAACTCCATGTTGATCTTTGTCTCCTGGTCTGTGGCGGTGAACCACAGGTAGTGGCTACCCACGGGGGCCTCGGGTACCTTGAACCATATCTCGAAGCCTCCGTCGTTGTCGACCTCGGTTGTGTTCAGGTGTCCCTTGACTCCGTCCCAGGACTGTATCTTGTCCCAGTTAACTGAGACCTCGTATCCGGAGGCGACTGAACCAGCACCACCTTCGATGATGATGAGGTTGCCCTTTTCACCTTCAGCGTCAAATTTAGTTATATCGTCGTTATAGATTTTGATGAAGATCTTATCTAGAACTGCGTTTGCGACTGGTACCATGGGCACCATCGCGAGTAGCATTGTTGTTAATACTAGTAGCGTTATTAGCTTCTTACTATTCATCTTTTTTTCCTTTCCTATTTTTTTGCTCGCTTTCAGGCAGCCTCTCTGCCTCCGTGGTTGGCTCACGACCGCGAGGTTCCTAGGCCTCGTGGCTTTTACTGAGGGTTATGGCGATGGTGGAGACGTTCCTGGTGCCTCCGTCCTCCTGCTCCATTTCCTCGGTTCCTATCTCTACGGTGGATTCTAGGCCGGTGAGGTACCTGTTTCTGGTGATCTCCGCGGCGTCCACGGCGGTGGATATGGCGCGTCCTCTCGCCTTGACGACCACCTCGTCCTGGTCGTTCATCGCTGTCATTATGGCCATTACGTAGGTCATCACGGGCTTGCTTCCGACGTATACGATGTTTTCGGTCATTCGGTTTCTCTTCCTGGGCTTGTTTCGGGGGGTTTAGGGGTGGGAATGGTGTTTCGCGCCATTTTCTGCCCTTTATATCCGTCGACTTGAAGTTTCTACGCGATCATAAATATAAGTGTATGTACACAACTCTATAGTGACTGTATACATGTCGGCTGGTGGCGGTTGATGGACAAGGGTAAGCGCAGGCAACGGTGGGATACGAAGATGATCTCGGGTAGGATCAGCCCACCCATGTACGATGCCGTCATAAAGGTGGTGGAATCCGGCTCCTACGTGAATGTCACCGACTACCTCAGGGACATCGTCAGGAAGGATCTTGAGGCCCGGGGCATAGAACTAGAGGGTGAATGAGAGACTGGGGTGGGGAGTGTTGCCGGCCCTGGAGCAAGGGGGGTTAAGAATCCCGGGAACAGGAGCCCGCCTGGCTGGGCTGTAACTTTTCTCCCTGCAACGATTTCCCCGATATCCAGGTTCCGATGGCTCCATTAGGCCTCTAGCCCTCCCCAACAAGCCATGGTGAGTTTCACCTCTTAAAGGATTATGTGTGTGGGGCAAACCTATAGACGTCCTATCTGGGTGAAAGCGTTTTTCTCCAAGAGTTGTATGTGTGTAGTTTTGTGGTTCATACGTGTGATTATTAGTTGATGTCGGTGTTTCAGGTTCGGTCAAGGAAGTAAACAGATATGTATAAGAATAGAAAAGCTATGACCGGTCTTGAGACTGCCATTATACTGGTTGCCTTCGTAATCACCGCGGCTGCCTTCGCCTTCGTGGTCCTCAACATGGGGTTCCTGACGGCGCAGAAGGCTCAATCCGTCATAAGCGCAGGGATGAGCGAGGCCAGCTCATCGATGCTGACGGACAGCGGCGCTATCGCCGAGTTCAGTAACATAGATGAACCTCAGGGTGACATCGATCTGGTGAAGCTGACGTTCTACTTGAAGCTCAGCCAGGGACATGAACCCATCGACATGGATTCCAGCAAGCTACTAGGCACTTACACCAACTCTAGATGCCACGGAATAATCTACCCCTCATCCACCGACAAAGGACAAGCCACATACACGACGGGAGCAGCAGCTACTGCTACACTTACTGTGGAGGCACCCAACAACGCGGCAGACTTCAGTGCAGCCCTCTACGACGCTACAGGAGAGTTGTTGGCACCCGCATCTTCGATAGGAACCGAATCAGAACTTGATACGGTAGTCCTAACTTACGGCTATGTGGTATCGACAACGTATACGGTGAAGATCACCCTAGCAACTGAATCAGGAGAATACACCATTACAGAAGATGCCGGAGGCGGGTCAGGTGGACCTGTAATAGTTCCTACTGATGTGATGACGGTTACACAAGTTAACGGCGACGGAGACACTCTGCTTGAAATCGGTGAAAAGTTCAGGGTAACAATCGACTTCACAAATCTATCTCCAGAAGACGTTGATCCAGTTCAGACGGCAGATCCTGATGGTGTCTATGTGCATCCCTACGAGGAGTTCAGGGTAGAGCTCAGGCCCGCCGCCGGTTCGGTGCTGACCGTTGAGAGACAGATACCTGCAGTATACAGCATTGTAATGGTAATCGACTAGCCCCCATTTTTTTCTTTTTAATCTTGTTAGAAGTATTTTAACATTTTACCTAGCATGTTCTCGTCGACTAGGACGCCGTCGTCGTTGAACATTTTAACCCTGAGAAGCGATGCGGCCCTGACCCTGTTGCTGTATAGGTGTGCCTTCAAGTCGTTTAGGCAGGAGAAGGTTTCTCCGCAGCTGGGGCATACGTACCGTTTATTATACAGGCTCTTTATCTCTAGGCCTAGCAGGTTCTCTATCTGGTCGGCTCTCTTCTTGAAGGATAATACGTATGTGCCTAGCTCCTTGGCGATTTTATGTTGGGTGACGTCTACCCCTTTCTCCATCTTCATGGCGAGGTATATCGTGGCGCCCATTAGAACCGAGGGTCTGCCGCCGGTTAAGGCGGCCATGTCCTTCTCATAGGCGGTAGAGAGGAGTTTCGCAGCCCGTTCGGCTATCCTGTCAGCTACGGCTGGGTCGTGCCCCTCGGGGAGGAGGGACTCGACGGTCTCCCTTATCTTCTCAACCGGAATCCTGAGGCAGAGAAGGCACTCCATGGTATCCTGGTCTTGCAAATAATTAATCTCCTTGATTATACACTTTTTCTGTTTTTAGCCCCATTCTGTGTCAGTGAATGGTATACGTCTCATATATTTTTATGGTGGTATGTTCAGTAACAAGTTTAAGCGCTCTATTCGACCAATCAAAATATAAAGGGTAATTACCATCTTTATCGAATAACTTATATAAAGGGTAATTACCCTCTTTATCAGGTGGTTGGATGGGCCGCAAAAGCCTAGCCGAAAAAATTTATGAGCAGGTGAAGAAGAGCCACATGGAGGAGGTGGGAACCTGGCTCGTATTATACGACTTCAGGGAAATGAAGGCCAACAGCAACTTCTGGACCAACATAAAACGCGTCGAGGAACTGGTGAAAGGAGGCTCCCTCATCCAGTACAGCGCCTTCACAACAAACAGCAAGAGAGGCGCCATAACCGTGCATATGCTGGCGGAGCACTACGGAGCGGAGACCGTCCTGTACCGGGCGGAGAGGATAGAGATTAAACAAACATAATTATTTCGGTGGTAATTACGCTACTTATAATTTATCGGAGGTACTTTACTCCCCATCCACATGGTTCACTTCTCCAGCCTCTCGAAGACATATTCCTCGAGTTCCTTGAAATCATTTCTTGAGAGGTTTTTATGGGCCTCGGAGAGGATGGCTGCCGCCTTGTTCTGCCTTAGGTTTAAGGGGGCGTCTCTGAAGGCGTCGTCCACTAGGGCCTTGTAGACCTCTAGAACATTGGTTTCCTTTATTCTCCATCACTCTCCTCTCACTTCCTCTGCGGATGTTGGCACTTTACTCCCCCGTCCAGGGGCAAGGCGGCCTCGCCTCCACGACTAAGGTGCCGTGGCTTTCAAAAAAGAGGGAGTTTATTCTTTGTTAAGGGAGTTCAACTTTCCATTTAAGAGAATCTTCTAAGGGTTCTGAGCTAAAGAATTGTGTGGGATGGTATGCTAGTATACCGAACGGTTTACCTTTTAATTCTTCAAAGGCATAAGCTCTGGATAATGAATCACCAGGGAATAATTCACCGAAGAAACCATATTGAGGTAGTCCGCCAGATTCGCTTTCATAGTACATTTTGAAGGTACCTTCATCTATGGACTTGTCTAGTTGTTCATTTTTCAGTGTATACCAAATTTTATATTGATAACTTCCTACTTTTTCTGTAATTGTTAGACTTGTTAATGTGACCGTTAAGCCATCAGATGCTACATAAGGAACTCCAATTTCACACCAGATTGGTCTTATAACATTGAAGGTTCCTGAGAGATTGTCTAATGTAAAGTTGTATGTGCCTGCCTCATCTTTAACTACATCAAATGATATTGTTACAGCTTCGCCACCAACAAGAGTTATTTCTTTTGAAGATTCTATGATGCCATCGACCTTTAATTGTAGATTGTAGTTGCCTTCCAAACCGCCGATATTCTTCAAAGTAATTGATATTGTGACTGGGTGGTTGATTTCAACTTCCTCTGGATCAATTTCGAGATCAGAAGTCACAAACTCTGAAGAATATGTAAGAATAAGTTCTTGATATGTAACATTCAAGTTTTCTAAGTTCTCCTTTAAGTTAATGACTTGGGATTCATAGCTTGCCATCTCTGCTCTCAAACTAATGATTTCGGATTCATGAATTGATTTCTCTGCCTCTAAGTCAGCGATCTGGGATTCATAGTCTGTTATCTCATCCGCTATAGAGGAGATGGTCTCACTAAGACGGGAGACCTCTGAGTTTAGATCCGCAACTTGAGATTCGAAATCGTCGATCTTTGGTTGTAAACTATTAGAAGCAGCTAAGTAACCACCGACAGCTCCGGCTACCAGACCTACTAACAACAGCACAATGGCGATTGTCGATACCTGCCCTCGTTGACTATTCATCTTTTTCTTTCACCTCTTTCTATTGGCACTTTACTCCCCCGTCCAGGGGCAAGGCGGCTCTCGCCTCCACGATTGACGTATCGCGGCTTTCAGTCATTTCATTCACCATAGAAAAAAGTTAGTCTCCCAGATTCTATGATCCAGGAGGGCTCTTGGTTAGAGTGAGGCGTCCGCCTCTGTAGAGTTGGTATACCGTTGTGCCTGCGATGATTATCAGTATCAGTATGCCGGCGACGTACCCTGGGGATATGGCTATGCCCTGGGGGAGGGCTGTCACGGTGAAGCTGCCGGGAAGTCCGTTAATATCCACAGCGTAGGTTCCCCCGAAATTCGGTTTCAACGTAAACTCCGAGGTCTCTGATTCTCCTCCAGCTACTGTATGAATGTTGGTGACCTCCCAGGATTCATCCCCTAGGGTGGTTTTCAGGACTACTACGCATTTTCCCGTCTCCTCTCCGGTGTTTTTTATCTTGACGCTGACCGTCACTGGATCCCCCACTGAGACCTCGGTTGGTGAAACCTTTAGGTCTGTGATGCTGAACTCCGCTGGCCTGAGCGGTATGGGTGGTGCCCTTACCTCGAAGCTTCCGGTTAGGCTGTCGACCACTACCTGGTAGGTTCCCTCGGTCTCCTTGGAGACTTGGTGCTCTAACTTCTCGGACTTGCCTCCCTCGAGGGTGACGACGAATGTTGTGGGCTCACCTTCGACGCTGAGGGTTACGGTGCAGGTTCCCTTCACTTCCCCGACGTTGGTGACGTTGAAGGTTATTGTTACCTCCTCCCCTGGCTCGACCTCCGCCGGCGTTATGGCTAGGTTGAATATGATGAAATCGGCGGGCTCTGGCTTCGGAGGCGTGGGCTTCTCTTCCTCGGTTACCGTGACGATGCAGGTGTCAGATGCCTCCGCGTTCTTGTAGTCCTTCACTGTAAGAGTGACCGTGTAGGAGCCCATGTCCGAGTATACGTGTGATACCGTTGCTCCTGTTGCTTTCTTTCCATCTCCAAAGTCCCACTCATAGCTCATTATAGATCCATCAGGGTCATAGCTACCAGATCCATCGAAGATCACAGTCTCGTCGAAATAAACCGTATGGTCAGACCCCGCATCCGCCACAGGCTTCTTATTCGGACTACCACCTCCCCGTATAGGTGGTCCAGGCTCCGTCGGTATCTCATAGACTCCTACGACTTGGGTTATTTCACCAGAAACTACAGTAGCTGAGATTCCAGCTGGCGTGTTATAGCCCGTCACGGCTCCGAAGGTGACCGTATAGGCACCGACTTCGACTACCCGAGGCGCAGGGACGATTCCCCAAGAATCTCCGTTGACTATCACTTCCCCATCGACTGGAGTGGTGCTTATGCTCAGGGTTCCAGTCTCTAACTCAGGCTCAGGCTCGACCTCACTACCAAGAACGATATCGAAATCGTATGTCCCCGGCATGAGGTTTATCAAGCTGGAAACCGTTATACTGAGTTCGTTACTGGATTCTGCATCGAGATTTACTTCAACCGTAATAAAGAAGCCAGGATCATCCTCTATACAGGTGAGTCCATTACCGTTGAGCTTGATCTCCTCTATGAGTACCTCGCCAAGGTCTAAGGGTGCCTCCTCGCAGGTCACCGTGATTTCTACTATAAAGGGGACAGACTCCTGTGCGACGTTGTCGAAGGTGATAATCATCTCGTAAGTATTTCCTGCCACAATTTCGTCGGGCAAGTCCTGGACGACCGCTATGTTCTCTATGGGATTCCCTGCGTGGACGCCCGGGATCAGGATAAGTGCTATGGTTAATACTATCAGCGCGGTTGCGCATGTCTTTCTACTCATTTTTCATCTTCCTCCTTTCTGATTTCGACCCGTCTCAGGGTCTCTTCATAGGGGCTGCGCCCCGATCAGAAAAATGGGGATATTTTTGGGATGTTTATCCTACATTCACGGTACTTGTGATTGAGTAAGTGTCCGGTGGTAGAGCAATGTTGAAGTCGTAGACGATATAGAAATCCAAGATTTCAAGCATAGCCAAGGTATATGGGTCGATGTCCTCAGCTATTTCCGCTACCGGAAAAGTGCTTGAATCTCCACTCCACATTGCCCAAGCAACTGGATAGTGCGTGTCAGAAGTCTGTCCCATAACTTGTACTGCCCAGTAGAATTCATCTCCCAAGTAGCACTTGTTAATTGAGACTGTAAATACACCATCAGGATTGCCGTCACTATGTATTGGTAAAGCGTCGTTGTAGTCGCCTGCCACTATTTGCCTATCCCCTGTACAATCTATCCAGCCAATGCCAGCTACAGGGATGTTGTTTCCACCTGTGCCAGTATGCCATCCATTGTAACCATCTTGGAGTGTAGGTCCCCACTTACTGTATAGATGGGTTCCAAAGGCATATGCATGATCAACTCCATCGTTACCATGGACTTGGAAAGCAGGATGGATTCCGTCCTTAGAGATTACCAGACCGTAACCAAGGTGCCCACCCCAAGCAAAGGCTGCGTAGTCAGTCATGTCAATATCGATTGTCCACTCAATATCAGTACCGGTGTCTACGACTGTTATAGTAGCTGGGATAGACATAGTTGGGTAATCTGTCGAAACCTCCGTCTCAAAGTTCAATGGTTTAAGATACGATACTATGATTCCGTCAGGATTTAAAGAACTGGTCCATGTGAAGTCTATCGGAGCTTCAACGTGTCCCCTATTATCTAATGTATGTGGTCTGCAATATGTACGCCCTCCAATCGCATTGAATGTATCTGTAACTATACCCGTTTCGCCTCCGCCATATATGATAACTGACTGCTCCACGGGCACCGTCATTGTAACTTGTGCGTATTGTGTTAGTAGTGCAGCGCTTGCGCCAAGCGCTAGTAGTCCGACTAGCACTATTGCTATTAGTGGTACGCTCTTTCCGAACATTTTAACATGTTTCATGTTTCATCTTTCCTCTATTTGGCCCGTTTCGCCTCTCGGCATGCGACGGTTCCGCGCATCTTCTGCCCACGTGGGCTGTCGGCACTTTACTCCCCCGTCCAGGGGCAAGGCAGCTCTCGCCTCCACGGCTACGGGCCGTGGCTTTCATGTTTCGAATCATTGTTTATCTGACCTGTTTTATCCACCACTTTAGAACCGGACCCATCAGTAGAGTCCAGTTGATCACCATGTGGGCGAGTCTCAGATACTCTACGTTCATGGTTTCTTGGCCTCCTTGAGTTCCCGTAGCATCTGTTTCTCTTTCCTGATCTTTGTGATGCAGGCCTCCCTCGCGAAGGAGCCTCGGCTGGGCCAGTACCCGAGTTCGTCTATGAGGGCGTCTATCTCGTCAGCGATGCTTAGGGGGAGAGAGATGGTCACGTATTTGCTCTTAGACGCCATGTTGTGATCGCCCTGATCTGTATCAGTGATCTATGTCATAACTATATATAGTTATGTATGATAAGAGTTTAGCTTTTTGTCGCAAAAAGGTGGACATTTAACGCCATCTGTTGGCGTAAATTTACACAAACATTAAACTGGTGGTGGGGAACGGCGAAAAACGGCGTCTATACGGTGCACATGTGCCACGCATGCACGGCGTAAGTGCAGCAAGGGTTAAAATTTTGGGCGGAGGAGGCTCAAAAATGGGGAGATCGGGCGATCTCATGGGGTTCCTCCTCCGTCAAATATTTGTTGGGGGCTACCCTCTTAAGGGTTTCACTCCACTCAGCACCATTTGGCCTGTGAGGGATCCCGCGGCTGAATGTATGAACACCATATAGTTGGCCAGGGTCCAGTTCACCGGCGTCAACCCGCCCAGGAGGACTATGTCCCCGAGGCTGCCGGCCACCAGGACGACCCCGGAGAGTGTCATGGAGGCTCTGGCTCCCAGGAGGATTGATAATCCGTAGAAGGCGAGGAAGGCCCCCATCCACTCCATGATGAACGCTCCCTCCGGAAAGGCTATGATCGCGACGGATATTAGGGCTGATCCTGTGGCCAGCGGAAGACCGGCGACCAGGCTCCTCGAGGACATGGTGTGCGGTATCATTCGAGGTTTTAAACGATTACTAAGCATGCATGGGTATCGGTGATACAGATTCAGGACAGCCCCCCAGACCAGGTTTAGATGCGGATGTCTGTGGTATCTGGATCCAGTATGTTATTCACCGTCTTGAGGTAATTCAAAACGTTATCTCCTTTCTCAGTCAAAGTATAGCTCCTGTTTGATACCTTGTTGACTTCTATCTTTTGCTCCGCGATGAATCCTTTAGCTTTAAGCTTATCCAGCGTATTTTTAAGCGGGTTCCAGCTCATGTTAGCCCCATACATGATTTGTGTAGGGAGACCTGTGCCACTTTTAATCTCAGTCAACACATCCACGTACATCTCAAACCTTGATCTTCTCCCCACCGCGACATTCAACCCGTTTTAAGTATTATAAAGTACACTGTCCACGTATCTGCGGATGGCGCAGAGAACCAGCTCCTCTCTGCTGCCGAGGTCAAGGAGATCGACGATGTCGTCCATCCTCTCAACGAGTTCGGGGGTGAGATGTATCTCCAGCTTCTCCATTAACTGTTTCACCTAGGCTGGATTCAAGACGTTCGAGGCTAGGCTTAACCTTTATTCACCGCTAATAAAGATCAATAACCGGTTTTACCCATTCATTTCTGATCCATAAACAGTTTATTAAACTCCATATCTTCAACCAGACATGAAGCCTAGGCAGGAGATCGACATACTCCAAGACACCCTTGTCATCCTCAAGGAACGCCCTAGGAGGAACAGGGAGATAGTGGTCTCCACCTATCTCAATGATCTCGTGTGGAGGAAATACCGGACAAGGATGCTTGAGCTTGGTCTAATCGATGAGGTTGAAGTCGAGCTGGGGAGAGTGGTATACGACATAACCCCCAGGGGAGAGGAACTGCTGAACCTCATCGATGTCTACAGATCGATATGGCAATCGTTCCCACCCAAGCCCGTAAAGAAACAGTTTAAGCCCTGGCTGGAGGCGGTTCTTAAGCACATCTATGAGAATGGGGAAACGGGGTTCACCGTTAAAGAGGCCTGGATATGCACACAGAACGTCGACAGGATATCTCGAACACAGGTGTCAACTTTTCTCCACAGGATGGCCGAGAAAGGGATCCTCGACAACAACCCCCGGCCTGGCCCGGGTGGGATCCACGGATTCTTCACCCTGAAGACCCCTAAGCACAGTTTAGAGTCATTCCTAGAAGACGTATACCCTAGTATGATCAATTACTCTGGAAAAACGATGAAAGATAAGTAGTGTTGATAGATAACCTGTCTACATAATCGTTTTTAAACGGGTTAAAGACCGTATCGCAGACATGAAAGCTATAAAGAATCTAAGAGAAAGGAGAGCCATAAGCCCCGTAATCGCCACAGTCATCCTCGTCGCAGTCGCCATCACAGTCGCCGTAGGCGTAAGCTACTGGATGAGCGGCATCGCAGGACAATACACAGCCTTCGAGAAAGTCGAGATACAGACAGCAATTTGTTCCAAGAATGCTCCAGATGATTGGGTAATAGAAATCCAATTGAAGAACTCTGGAACCGCCGCAGCCACGCTAACTAATATCTTCATAAACGAGATTGAAGTAGACACTTACAGTGCTACTTGGGTAACAGGCGACCCCGATACTCCCCCCATTGCAGTTGATTCTCTGGCAGTCACTGATATGACCCAGACAGAGACCATCGAAAGCGGAGCTACTAAAACAATAGTTGTCTGCATCGACGGACCACTTAGCACTGAAACTCCAAGTCCAGGAGTTAACCAATGGCAAAGTGTATCCTCAGGGACTACAATTAATATCAAGATTCATAGCGCTGGCGGTATGGACTACATCAAACTAGTGAAACTTACCTAGGCTCTCCTATCTTCCCTTTTTTATCTAAATAGTGATCAAAATTGAAGGAAAGAAGAAAGCTCAAAGAGAGAAAGGCTATCACCCCCGTAATATCTGCGTTGATATTGACCGCGGTTGTCCTAACCATCGGCGGAGTCGTGTGGGCCTACTCCCAGGGTGCCATGACGATATCCGCGGAGGACTACGCCTATTCCGTGATAAACATGACGGACACCATCTCCGAGAGGTTCATCATAGAACACGTGGCATACGGATACGATAACCAAGAACTAACGGTCTGGTTATACAATTATGGTAGTGTTGATATCGAGGTTAAGATCCAAGTGGGCAGCGTCACCTACCCAGCCGACCCAGATGAGTGGATAGAGATAGCGAAGGGAGGCTTCGAAGAAATGCCGCCTCTCAGTTACCCAGCGGAAAAAGGTGATGAACTGGTCATAAGGGCCTACACGAAGAGGGAAAACAATGTCTACTACAGGTACCTCGTTCCGTAGGGGAACCTCCACCATCATGGGAACCCTGATCTTCGTAGGGATAATTTTCAGTGCCTTCATACCGATGATGCTCGTCATGAGGCAGGCGGACACCCTCCACGAGATGAGGAAACACGAGCTGGGGATTCTCGATCAGGAAAGGGCTATGGAGAGTCTCTGCCTTTATGTCTGCCCCCAGGGGATTGATTCGACATTTTTAGATGTTACGATAGTTAACAAGGGCGACGTTGTCGCTCACGTGATCAAGATATGGATAAATGATATAGATTATCCTATGAATGTCGAAATACCGTCCATGTCGGATGAGGAGCTGGATCCGTTTGAAATCACTCTAGTGGATGGACTTGAATACGATATAAGAGCGATGACGGACAGGGGGAACGTGTATACCTCGGAGACCGGCATACTGTCCTATCAGGATGGTAAATGGGTGACGGAGACATTGGGTTTCAGGCTCATCTTCCCCTCCAGACCCGGTAAGGGGTCGCGTACTAATCGTTGGCTGAACGAGCTCAGGGTCACCATCATCGATAAGGATGGTATAGAACTATACTCGGATTACCCTATGTACTGGGCCATTAGTGCATCCGAGAACTTCTTCGAACTGGAGTTTGCCGGAACCTACACCATCATCATCGATATATGGTGTAAAGAGGGAGGGGGCTACTCTGGGCAGCACTGGGAGAAGATCTACGATGACGACCATAGCATCACGTGGCCTATCGGCGATCCGGTTATAGAGATTAAATTCCAAATTGACGGGGACCACTTGATTGTACCTTAGTATTCCTTATCCTATGGGAGAGACTTGTGTTTGGATCTTCATGTGAGGCGTTCCCTCCTCTTCTTCGCCGTCTGCTCCGCCCTCGACGAATTGGTGACCTTCAGGAACCTGTACGTGGGCGGCGTCGAGTTCAACCCGAGGGTGGCTTGGCTGATATCCGTAAATCCTTTGTTCTATCCGTTGGCCGACGCTGGCGTCATTGTCGTCGCCTTGGTGGTTGATAGACTGCTGACCAATAGGCAGATAGATCTATGGTTAATATGGACGGTCTCCGGCCTAGCCAGGCTGCTGTGCTTCACCTTCAGCCTATTTTATTGATCAGGGATACATAATCACTAAAAAGATTTGAAGCTGTTTCCTATGGGGGCCCCGGGAAAACGCCCGCAACAAAAACCGCAAAATATCTCATGAAGGTCCTGCGGCTGGGCCCCTACATCTAATTCTTGGATCGTATGTATTGGCGATGCAGATTTGCGCTTATATGACACTTCTATGTTGCGTAAGTGAGACAAAATAGATATAGATGTGCACCAGTTATAGTGTTTAGAGAAAGTGAAAGGCATGAGCCGAGATGAGAGGGTCGATGCCATCGATTTCATCATTAACGTGCTTAGAGAGCACGAGAAGAACCTGGACACGCTTGTTGCTAAGCTGGAGAACATGATAAACGTAGAAGGGATGGCTCTATCTTCTCAGGGTGAGGCTAAGGGAGGAAGATCTAGGGTCAAGGTGGCGATCAACAAGTGGCCCGAGTTCTGTGAGAAAAGCATGGAGCCCCAGGTACTCACCTTCAATGTCTTGGATGATAAGCTCGAGGTATTTGCCCTGAAAGACGATGTCATTTACGTATACCGTGAGAAGATTCCTAACCTCTTCATTGGTAGCGAGATCGCTAAGTCATGGATCTCAAAGGAGCTGGGCATCGAAGGGGCATCGATAATCTTCGGATCAATCGAAACTTAGAAAGAAAGGTATTCCCTATTCAGGCTCCTCAGATTTCTCGGCCGACTCCAAGTAGAAAGGCTCTATCCCTTGCTCTCTAAAGAAAATTCTCAGCGCCTCTAGGATTGCCTCTCCCTTGCCTAGGTATATACCCTCCTCCACAAGACGATCCAAGGCATCCAAATAGGGCTTGGTCATGGTGACGCTCACACGAGTCTTTTCCCTGTCTTTCAACTTTAGACACTTACCTTTTTTGCTATGGTATAGCAATCTTGCTATGTTAAAACAATCCTTACCGACAATCTGTTTAACGATTACGGATCAAAAATAATGGTTACTGATCTATGTCTCAAGCCTCGGGCTCGGCTACCTTATCAACGAAAGGCTTCACGCCATAGCCCTTAAGGAGATTCCTCACCGCCTCAAGGATCGCGTCCCCCCGGCCCAGATAGATACCCTTCTCCACAAGACTATCCAGGGCATCTAGGTAAGTCTTGGTCATGGTGACGCTTACACGGATCTTCTCAACCTTCTCAGACAAAGTTTACACCTTTACCTTATGGTTTAACCATAAGGTTTTATGATATAAAGGCTTATAGGTTTTCCGATAAGGATTTATGAATGAGTTTAACGATGTCAGAGGATACGAAAGATAAGGTTTTTAAAACTTTTCAAGAGGCTTACCCCCAAGACCTCTCTATCGTCGAGTTATCAAGGAAGACCGGAATTTCCGATCCCACTGGAGCCATGTATATTAGGATCCTGGAGGCTGAGGGTAAAGTCATATTCACGAGGATGGTTGGAAGGTCGAAGATGTTCCTGTTAAAGAAATGAGTGTCTCCATTATTCAGCTGAGGCTGTATATGATTAAGGCTAGTCCGGTGGCTGCTGGTGCCGCTATTTTAAGTGCTGCCTCGAGGGGTGAGGCGGCGACCATTGTGTCGGCGACTGATGTGCTGACCGCGTATCCAGGTGTTCCCGGGAAATCTGATTTGAGTGTCCAGGTGCCGGATTCGGGTATTGAGACTTCTTTGAGGTAGTCTCCGTCGCCCCCCGTTGTAGACCCGCCTAGGCTTCTGCCGTTGTAGCTGTGGTTGATGGGCTGTGTTGGTATTGGGATGCCGGATTCCGTCTCGTAGAGGATGCCTGAGATATTGAATTTCTCGTTAACGCCAATCTTTCCAGGAGCCGATAAGGTTGTCGTGGTAGATATTCCAACGGGTTCTAGGAAATCATCTATCGCGGCTTGAAGTGTTGAGAGCGACGCTGCCGTGTGCCATTCGCCGTCAAAGTAAGCCGTGAAGGGGGTCCCGTCCGGCATCCATACCTGTATGTCTATCCCGCGGTAGGTTGAGTGGTACTCCCAGCCCGGTTCGGGTTCCGGCTCGAAGCTGCATGACGCGCCGTCCCAGACTCCGTCCTGCTGCTCGCAGATGTCCTTCTTGACGTCTAACTTATCGTGGTGGTACACCTGTGTGCATGGCGAGTAGTAGGCGCCACCTACTATGCGGGTGGTGTAGTAGATTTTGCATCCGAGGTACGTCTCGATGTAAATGTCCTCCTCGGGCTCCTCGGGCTCGAAGGAGCACTTGGAGCCGTCCCAGGTTCCGCCCTGGCCGGTGCAGATGCGTTTCTTGACGGCAGCGAGCGTCACGTAATTCGACGTGAGACATGGAGAGC
>Ga0210003_1000132_pt1 | contig 64321 bp, 63 predicted proteins | sample LantaG_FD_182804 | JGI IMG/M metagenome (GOLD analysis project Ga0210003, IMG submission 182804) | Deep subsurface microbial communities from Baltic Sea to uncover new lineages of life (NeLLi) - Landsort_02402 metaG (SPAdes) (version 2) | ecosystem: Environmental > Aquatic > Marine > Oceanic >... | reverse complement strand
GAGGGTGTTTAGTTCTTCCGCCATCGGGCCGGTGTCGTACTGCAGGGCTTTTTTGTGCCACTTTAGGGCCTTTTCGAACTCCCAGAGCGTGGTGTAGTGGTCCCCAATCGAGACCATAGCCTTGTACACCAGCGGCTCCTCGGGCGAGTAAGAATCTATAATTCGCTCATAAAGCTGAATGGCTTTGCGAAAATCAGGCTTTTCACCCTTTTGCAGTTCATATGCCGAACCATAAAGCTGGGCCATCCTGTAAAGAATGTGCAGACGCTGTTTCTCATCGGCCCCAGCCTCCAAGGCTGCCTGATAAAGGTCTAACGCCTTTTGCTGAGAGCGCTCGGGGCCCAGCGTATACATGTTGTCACATTCGTGGGCCTGCTCAATAAGCTCAGCGACGTTCTGTGCAAACGCAGCCGCTTGGCCCCCACAGAACAAAGCAAAGACGCCCAATATTGTCGCGCAAGTCCTCATATTTTCTGTTCACCAAGGAGTCAGAAGTGATCTCTAAGCTGACGAATCCACAATAAGTCCGGGTTTCAATAAGGTAGCGAGGGTCGTTACTGTGTTGTTGACGGATTTTTGGACAGATGCAAAAAAAGTGTAAAGAACCGGCCTGGAGATAATCAAAGCTGTCCGCCTGCCCCCGCACGTCGGAGCGCAGCATAGATTCGCCAAAGGCGAACCGCCCCGAATATCGGCCAAAAAACAACCAAAATGCGCAAGCGCCCGGCGGCAAAAAGCAGAAATTTTGAAAAATTATTACTCCCTTCTACATAAGCACTTACGACTTTCACAAACCCCAAAAATACCCGAATTTTCGACACAAACGCGCAGGTCGGCCTAAATATGAAGGGCGCCCTTTTTTCGCGCCCAAAAAAGGAGTATCGAGACTATGCTGACGTTCTCAACTGAAAATACGTTAAGCCTGGAGCCAAAATCTCCCCTTGGCTCTTTTGCCTGCTCTACTATCTACATTTCTACTTACTTCTCTGCTGTTGCAGGCGTATGCGCGCACAAAACAACACCTTTTATGCAAAACAAAGCCAATTTCCGGAGGGATAATAACGACTGTAACCTCAGCTATAACAAGCACTTACGAAGAAAAACCACCCCTGGAGGCGCCAAAAAACAAAGCCAATTCAAAACCAATTGGCAAAAAGGCCGCGACCCTTGCCAAACTTCACCAAATACGAGCTACCAGTTCCGAGCTAAGATCCTCCGTGCCTATAAGGCGCCTCTGGCCGGGTTCCTCCGTTACAGGCCCCCCGCGCGCACAAAACAATACCTTTTATGCAAAACAAAGCCAATTTCCGGAGGGATAATAATGACCGTAACCTCAGCTACAACAAGCACTTACGAAGAAAAACCACCCCTGGAGGCCCCAAAAAACAAAGCCAATTTCAAGCCCAGCCCCTGAACGCCTTATCCTGCCGGCCGGTCATTTCCGCTGCGGCAATCCTCCTCGGCTTGCAGTTTGTCCAGGCCGGCTGGGTCGCATCGGCCTCGGTGGATGATGAGACGGTAGCGAAGGACCGTGGGTTTTTCCGTCGAAAGCGGGACAGGTTCTCGGCCAGGCCAGACGGGGTTTTGCATAGAACCCTTTCGCCGCAGTATCCACTTGTGCGGGTAACCGGGATTGGATTTGTCACAGATAATCGCCAGGCCGGAGGTTTTGTCACCATCACCAAGTTGTCCCGAGAAATCCATCCACGGCGCAGGTGCAACCGCTGTTGTCTTAGGTTCGACGCGTCCATTGGGGTCAGTGAATTCCAGGCCCTCCGGCAGCTTGATTCTGGCAGAGAAACCGCCATAGCCCCTGGCGTTGTTGGAACCTCCGATACGCACGCCCTTCTCGAGGGCAAGCAGGCTTATCTCAAAATCTATTTTTCGCATATCGGGTTCGGCCCTGAAGATGCGGATTGTTGTGGTCTCTTCGACGAAGGGTTTTTGCTCGCCGTCGCGACCTGTCCAAAGGGAGGACTTCCAGTAGACTTTTGCCCGGATGGCTTTGGATTTGGAATCGACGTCGAGAATTTTGACGTTACGGACGTCGTAGGAGAAGTCTTCGAGGGACCACGAATCGCCGAGCTTTTTATCTGCGACGTAGAACTGGTGCCAGGCCCAGAATATGCCGCGATGATGCAAATGGTCGGCGGGGAAATCCTCGGTGAGGATTTCCCCGTCGAGGTCGTAAAGCGGATGCACGTAATTTGCCCGGGTGAACTTTGCGTCAATTGACTTTGGCGCGCGCTGATAGAAAAACACTTTGCGGCCCTTGTCGCTGACGAGAAAGCCTTGTTCGGTTTGTTCGATTTCAATGGGATGCCGATGACTGGGGCGGTTACAGTCCGAGTGCCGTTCGGCGGCATTAGTCATCGGCCGGCCGCCTGCTTGGCATACTAAAACATACACAGACACAATTGTACCTAGCAAGGCTGTTTTGAATCCGGCCATTCGGTACGTTCCTTTCTGGCCCAAAGCAAAGCTGCTACTGCAAGCGCTCTTCGAACTGCCGGGCCTGCTGCAACAGCTCATCTCTGCTGATTTGTTCCTTTTCCGCAAGCTCGAACGTCCATTCGTACGAGTCCACCGTCCTTCCGGGGATAAGTATCTGGGCGAAAAAGTCAAATGGAAACGCATCGTACCAGGGCGCTTTGAGTTCGCGGTGGGTCTTGAGCGTTTCAAAACCGTCTTTGCGAATCGTGATATTGTAATCGCCGTACCAGTTAAACGAAGCCGTGACGGGCGAGATGCCTATCTGCTCGTCGTTCAGGATTACCAGTGCGCCCTGCGGCTCGGTGTTTATCGTAAGCCGTCGCTCAACACAACCGCAGGCTGTGAGCAAAAACAGAAATATGATGACAAGGCCCAGTAGGCCGCCCTTTTTCATACCTTAATTCCTGAATAAGAACTTGGCACTATTATAAACCAACAGTCGAAATATAAAAGTATGAAAATTCGTACTCGCCGCCCTATTTCCCTGCTGCCGGCGCGTTTTCAAGAATCGCGAGTGCATACCGTCTTAGAGGCCGTAAAATACGCGTGGCCCCGATATTCGTCAAGATAAATCGCCCGCGGCGGTGCCGCTTCGGACCGCGGAGTCAAAACCGTTGACAAGTGCGTTTACGCAGGTTAAAGTGGTCGTCAAACAGAGGAATGTGTTTCACTGGTGATTTATTATGAAGATTTCGCTGAATTGGTTGAGAGATTATATTGATATCGGGCACTCGGCTGAAGAAATTGCCGAGATGTTAAGCGACCTGGGACTACCCTGTGAAGGAATTGAGCAGTTGGACGGCGATGTCGTAATCGACGCGGAGGTGACAAGCAATCGGGGCGATTGCCTGGGTTATATCGGCATTGCAAGAGAGTTGTCGGCCGTCACCGGTAAGGAGCTGAAACTGCCGGCGGTCGAGCTTGCCGAATCGGACAGGGATGTTTCGGACTTTGCCGGCGTTGAGATTGCCGAGCCCGGTTTGTGCCGCCGATACACTGCCCGGGTCATCGAGGGCGTCACCACGGGACCATCGCCGGAGTGGATGGTAAAAAGACTCGAGGCGGTGGGTCTGCGCAGCGTCAATAACATAGTCGATGCAAGCAACTACGCGATGATGGAGACGGGCCAGCCGCCACACGCCTTCGATTATGACAAAATAGCAGAGGGAAGAATAATAGTCAGAAGAGCCGCAGCAGGCGAACGCATAGTGAGCATCGACGGTACGCAGTGCGACCTGGCTGAGGAGATGCTGATTATCGCCGACGCCAAAGGACCCGTTGCCATTGCGGGAGTAATGGGCGGGCTTGAGACGGAGGTAAGCGACACAACGAGGACGATTCTTCTGGAGGATGCGTACTTCGACCCGGTGAGCGTGCGGACCACGTCACGAAAACTTTCTCTTCCATCGGAGGCGTCATTTCGATTCGAGCGGACGGTGGATATCGAGGCCATCGACTGGGCCTCCAAAAGAACCGCACAGTTGATAATCCAGGTTGCCGGCGGCAAGGCAGCCAAAGGCGTTGTTGATGCGTACCCAAAAAGAAAAGAGCAAAAGCAAATAACACTGCGTCCTTCAAGGCTGAACGGACTGCTCGGCATTGAAGTATCGCCGGAACGGGTGGCACAGATTTTGTCGGCCCTGAAGTTCGAGCCGCGACGCAGAAACGAATCGATAGTGTGCAAAGTGCCTCCATGGCGAAGCGATGTCTATCGCGAGGTTGACCTGATTGAGGAAGTGGCCCGCGTTTACAACTACAACAAAATACCTACCGAGGAAAAAATTGAAATCCGCGTGGCGCCGGTCGACCGCCGGCAAAAGCTCACACAGTCGGTGGGGACGTATCTCAACGGATGCGGCTTCTTTGAGACGATTACGGTCGGTTTTGTGGACGCAGACGTTGCCGAATTGTTTTCCGAGGGCGGTCGGCAGAGTCACCTGGGGGTGCGGCACGTCTCCAGAAAGACAGAGAACATACTTCGGCCAAATCTCATAGGCTCTCTGCTTGCCGTCTTAAAGACAAATGTCAACGCTAAGAATCTGCCGTGCAGGATTTTTGAGATTGCCGACACTTTTGCAGCCGATGGCAGAGGGCCCGGCGAGCTGCCGACCGAAAAGACGAAGCTTGCCATGGTCTGTGACGGCGACATAAGGGACCTGCGGGGTGCCATCGAGGGACTGATAAAGAACATCAACAAAGATGCGGAGATTGCTTTGCGGCCTGCAGAGCTAATCTGGGCCCGGACCGGCGCGGAAATACTTGTCAACGGTAAGGTAATCGGCAGCGCCGGGGTCGTTTCACAGAAAGTCAGAGAAAGATTTGGTTTCAAGGAGGTTTCGCCGGCAGCAGCGGAACTGGAATTTGACCAGCTCATGGGCCTGCAAAAAGGACCGGTTAAGGTAAAGCCGATTGCGAGATTCCCGGCGATAGAGCGGGACCTTTCGCTCATTGTCGATGAGCAGGTCCGCTGGGCTGATATTATTGAAGCGGTTGGCAAGAAGGCGCCGGAGATGCTCGAAGAGATTCAGTTCGCCGATATCTACCGAGGCAAAGGGATAGCGAGCGGCAAAAAGAGCATTACACTGTCGCTTCGTTTCAGGGACGAGGACGGCACCTTGACGCACGAAACCGTTGACAACTTCCAAAACGTGATAGTTGACAGTCTCACTGATTGCGTCAAGGCCCAACTGCGAACTCTATAGTGGAAAGGCCCGATGAAAGACGCCGAGCAGCTCGAACAACTCATAAAGGGGGGCTATCCGTGTATATCCATAATCACGCACGAAGAAGAGTATGCCCTGGAACTTGTCCGCAGCGCCGGACGGAAGATGAAACGTGACGTCTGGATATGGTCGGCCTCTGAAGGCGTACGCGATGGGTTGTCACTGCTGGATGACGGTCCGGCTGTGGGAGCGACGGAGAATCCCGAAGCAGGACTGTCCAATCTTGCGGGGTCCAAAGCGGGGGCGATTTGCGTGACTCTCGACCTGGCCGAGCATATCCGAAGGCCCGGAAAACCGCAGCGTATCGTCCGCGATATGATAGGGCGATTTGAGAAGACGGGCAGAACACTGGTTATGATTGACACCGATGATAAGCTGCCCGACGTGGTATCCTCTTACGGCAGGCCCTTCGAAATCTCTTACCCGGACGAGCAGGAACTGACAGAAATTATTCGCAATACGCTCAGGCAGATTCATCAAAAGACGCCCATCGAAATAGGCATCACAAAAATCGGGCTTGATACGATCGTCCGGAATCTTCGAGGGCTCACGCGCCGACAGGCCAAAAGGATAATAGCCGATACTATCACACACGACCAGCGGTTCGACGACAACGACATCAACACAATCATTTCCGGCAAACGCCGGCTGATTCAAAGAGGCGGCCTGCTCGAATACATCGAAACGCCACTGAGCCTTGAGCAGATAGGCGGAATGAGACGGCTAAAGAAATGGCTCAACATCCGAACGGAGGCATTCGGCAAAGAAGCCAAACAATTTGGTCTGAAGGCTCCGAGAGGCGTATTGATGCTCGGCGTACAGGGGGCTGGAAAGAGTCTGTGCGCGAAAGCAATAGCTACGGCGTGGCACCAACCGCTGCTGAGGATGGACCCTGGCGCGTTGTACGCGAGCTACATAGGCGAATCAGAGCGTAATCTGCGTGAAGCTCTGCGCCAGACCGAGATGATGTCGCCGGTTATTCTCTGGATAGACGAGATAGAAAAGGCCTTTGCATCAGCCGCCAGCAGGAGCGCCGACGGCGGCCTATCGCAGCGGATGTTCGGCACACTTCTGACCTGGCTGCAGGAGCGGGAGGCGCCGGTGTTTGTCGTCGCCACGGCCAACGACATTGAGGCGCTGCCGCCCGAACTTCTGCGGAAGGGCCGGTTCGATGAGATATTCTTCGTCGACCTGCCCGGCCCGGCCACGCGAAAGGAGATATTTGCCATCCATCTGAAGAAATGTAAACGCCGGCCGGAAAAATTCGACCTTCAAATCATAGCTGAAGCCTCGGACGGATACAGCGGCTCGGAAATTGAGCAGTGCATACTCTCATCACTTCATCAAGCATTCGCAGAGAAAACGCACCTGACTACGGAGCGAATCGTTGCGGCATTGAAAGCGTCCCCGCCGTTGTCGGTAACAATGGCCGAGAAAGTTGAAGGTCTTAGGCAGTGGGCCAAAGACAGATGCGTTCCTGCGGAGTGATAGAGCCGGCCGGAAGCCGATAGAATTCACATTCCGGGGCGGGGTATTGGGCGTCTATCCGCGATTTGAGTGCTGCAGGCCACAATCGGGTACAAAAAATCAAAAAGCTTGTTCTTGCAAAATTGATTCAGGCTGAGAGAAAAAGTGCAATCCGCCGGGAATAAAACGGCAAAGGCATAAAGATTTGAGTAGAAGGCGGCAAACGACCGATATTTTCATTGATTTTGATTTGGTTTTTTGGTATAAGAGATATAGCAGGCTGACCCCTGCGGTGTTCGTATAGAAAGTGTGATTTGAAAAAACCGATACCCGTGCTCAGGGAAGTCAGGCCTTGACGGATCGGAAACGCCTACTCGATAGGACTTTCGGACGCAAGCAACGATTGCCCACTTAGAAGTAATGGGTTTTCTTCAAAGGCTTTCTTACGACGCGGGTGGAGGAAGGCCTGGTAATTCAAGAAAGGCTTGCCTTGTGCAGGCCTTTTTTTTGAGCTTTCGTTGTGCGGTCATATTAAAACGGGGGCAATATCGGACGTCACAGCTATTGCGATGCGCCTTTGGGCGGGGTTTTCAGTGTAAAGCCGGCCCCTGCATTTGTCGATTAATAGGGCAGTGTCCGAGGATGTTTTAGTGCTTGCTTCAGACGTTTGTAGTTTAAGAGCTTACGGAGACCAAGATGCCTAAGGTGCGTAGCTTTATGATACTGCCCGCTCTTCCGGCGCCGCTCAAGGCCCTGGAGACAGTCGCCAGGAATATGTACTGGACCTGGGATGCCGATGCCGAAGCACTCTTTAGGCGCATTGACGGCAAAGTCTGGGCCGCCTGCGGAAACAACCCGGTCAAACTTCTCGGCAGCATCAGCCAGAACCGCCTGGACGAATTGGCTCAGAATGAGGGCTTTCTGTCCGAACTGAAACGAACGGTTGAAAGGTTGGGTTCATATCTTGAGTCGACTACGTGGTTCGAAAAAACCTGTCTGCAACCGACCAATCCATCAATAGCGTATTTCAGCGCCGAGTTCGGGATTCACGAATGTCTTCCTGTTTACGCCGGCGGCCTGGGGCTTCTGGCGGGCGACCATTTGAAGAGCGCTTCGGACCTGGGCGTTCCGATAGCGGGCGTCGGCCTGTTGTATCAAAAGGGCTATTTCCGACAATATCTCAACATTGACGGCTGGCAGCAGGAACTCTATATCGAAAATGACTTCTATAATATGCCTATCGAACCGGTCCGCACAAAGGGCGGCGGAGCGTTGACCATAGACGTCGAGTATCCCGGCAGGGCTGTCTCGGCGCAGGTATGGTGTGCATCTGTCGGCAGGGTAAAGCTCTATCTTCTTGATACCAACATAGAGTCCAATTCGCCGGCGGACCGTATGATTACCGCCAGTCTTTACGGGGGCAATCGCGAGATGCGTATTCAGCAGGAGATAATGCTGGGCATAGGCGGATTGCGGGCCCTGGCAGCGGTGAATATCAAGCCGATTGTCTGTCATATGAACGAGGGGCACGCGGCCTTTATGGCGCTGGAGCGAATCAGGCAATTACGAGCCGAGACGAATGTAACATTTGACGAGGCGGTCGAGGCCACCAAAGCCGGGAACGTTTTTACGATACATACGCCCGTCAGGGCCGGGCTTGACGAATTCTCGGTTGAGCTGATAGACAAGTACTTCGGCAAGTATTTTCCAGCCCTTGGGATAGACAAGAAGCAGTTCCTGGCACTGGGCAGAACGAATCCGGACAGCAGCGATGAGCCGTTCAAAATGCCGGTGCTGGCCTTGAAACTCAGCGCTTATCGAAACGGCGTAAGCAAACTGCACGGACAGGTTTCTCGAAGTATGTGGGCTGAACTGTGGCATGATATACCGGTCAATGAAGTTCCGATTATATCAATCACGAACGGCGTAAATCTTCAGGGCTGGATTTCCGACGAAATGAACGGCCTGTATGACAGATACCTGGGGCCGAACTGGACCGAGCGTATGACCGACAAATCGCTGTGGGATAGTATCGAGCAGATTCCCGATGAAGAGTTGTGGCGGACACATCAGCGATGCAAGGAGCAGTTGATTGTTTTCGCACGCAACAGGCTCAAGGCCCAGATACAACGGCGCGGGACTTATCACACCGAATTGAACTGGGCCGAGGAGGTTCTGGACCCTGAGGCGCTGACTATCGGCTTTGCCAGGAGGTTCGCGACGTACAAGCGAGGCAACCTGCTGCTGAGCAACCCGAAACGGATTGTCAAGCTCCTTACGGACGCCAGGCGTCCCGTACAGGTTATCTTCGCGGGCAAGGCACATCCCAGAGATACCGAGGCCAAGGAGATTATTCGCCAGATAATTCACTTTGCCAACCAGTATAACGTAAGGCGGCGGATAGTCTTTCTCGAAGATTACGACATCAATGTGGCCAGATATCTGCTCCGCGGAGTGGACATCTGGCTCAATACCCCCCGCAGACCAATGGAGGCCAGCGGCACGAGCGGTATGAAAGCAGCAATCAACGGTGCTCTTAATATGAGCACGCTGGACGGTTGGTGGTGCGAGGGTTACACACCTGAAGGCGGTTGGGCTATCGGGGCAGGAGAGGACTACGAAGATGCCGGTTACCAGGACATGGTGGAGTCGCAGGCGATGTACAACATGCTGGAGAACGAGGCTGTGCCGTTGTTTTACACACGCTCAGCAGACAACCTGCCGCGGGGCTGGATACGACGAATGAAAAAGTCACTCAAGTGGATAACACCCCGGTTCAATACGCACAGGATGCTCAGCGAATACACCAGGAGGTTCTACAATCCGGCTATGGCGCGATGGCGGTATTTGACCGAGCAGGCCATGGCAAGAGCAAAGGCTCTTTCGGCGTGGAAGAGCGATATGGCAAAGGCGTGGTCTGACTTTGCCATAAAAGACGTCAAGCTCCAGCGTAAAAATGGCCAGGAAAGCCCGGAGATGAACATCAGACAAGCTCAGCTTAAGACGGGTTCGCAATTGCGCGTACGGGCCCTGGTAAAACTCGGCAAAGTAAGCCCGGACGACGTTTCAGTAGAGCTTTATCACGGCCCGGTAGATGCCTGGGGCAATATAGAACAAGGCTCGGCTGCGCCGATGAGCCGGGAAGAGAACAATCAGCAAGATAGCGAGCACTGGTTTGTCGGCCTGATGCCGTGCGGCGATACCGGACGACATGGTCTGGCGGTGCGGATTCTTCCCAGGCATTCGGACCTTGCCGACCCCTACGAACTCGGGTTGATTCTCTGGGAAAACCAGGATTAGCAAACAACGCCCTTGAGACGCCGAGCTATTCGGTTTCTTTGCTGCTTAGAAGCTCGTAAACCCGCTCCGGAGAATCAGCATTTTCGAGCTGTTTTTTGAATTCTTCGTCAAGCATAAGTCTGCTTATCTGGGCCAGGGCCTGGATGTGAGGACCGGTCTGGTCGGCAGGTGAGACAAGCAGAATAATAATCTTCACGCCCTTGCCGTCAACGCTGTCAAAGTCTATCGGGTCCTTTGCGATACCGATGGCCATAACAAGCTCATTGACGGCTTTGCACTTGCCGTGAGGGATAGCGATTTCGGAGCCGATGCCGGTACTTCGTGTCTGTTCGCGGAGCAGAACCGCCTCCAGGGCGGCGTCCCGGTCCAGCAGCAAACCGCCGGCATCCAGTACATCCACGAGCTCGGTTATTGCCGTTTTCTTGTCCCTTCCCTCCAGCGGTACCCTGACGCGGTCAGGACGCAAAATCTGTGTTAAAAGCATATCGTCCAAAGCCAACAATACCACATATCTGACGAATTTCGTACAAACCTTATATTATACCTGCATACACAGTCTCGTGCAATAACTTTATGAAAAATTTCGTAACCGGCCGGTTGCGAGAGGGTTAGCTCTGCACTGTTGCTGAGACTTCAATTAACCAGCCTCGGGCTTTGCGGGGCGGCGTTCAACTTGGCGCTTGCAATTTCCTGCGTTTTTGGTTAGCATACAAAGGGTTGTTTTTTGCTGCGCTTTTGTACCTGTGTACAAAACCGCCGATATCGGTGCTTAAGGGTAATTCTGCACCGGTGACAAGCTGGGCTATTGTTGCTAACACAAGGCTATTGTAGGAGAGTGTTTATGAAGGCTATTACACGTAGAGACTTTATGAAGGGTTCGGTCGCCGCCGGTGTCGCTCTGGCAATGCCTTTTTCGCGGGCGCGCGGGGCAAATGACGACATTCGTGTGGCCATGGCAGGTTTTCGAAGCAAGGGTGCACAGCATATCGGCGTTTTCCGCACAATTCCGGGCGTACGGGTGGCGACGTTGTGCGAGGTGGACCGAAATATTCTGGACCGCGAAGTGCAGAAGTTCAAAGAAACTAATGAGACAGTAACCGCATACACCGATGTGCGCAAGGTCCTGGAGGACAAGAATATAGACGCTGTTGTGGTCGCAACGCCGAATCACTGGCACGCACTGGCTACCGTCTGGGCCTGCCAGGCAGGCAAAGATGTTTACGTTGAAAAGCCCGCGTCGCACGATATATGGGAAGGCCGCAAGATGGTCGAGGCCGCCAGGAAGTACAAAAGAATCGTGCAGGTCGGCACGCAGAACCGCTCCGACGTGGGACTGCGCGAAGCGGCGCAATACATTCAGCAGGGAAAGCTCGGCAAGGTCCTATGGGCCCACGGGCTCTGGTTCAAACGCCGCCCGAGTATCGGCAGGGCAAACGGACCCCAGAAAGTCCCCGAGCATATCAATTATGACCTCTGGACGGGCCCTGCTCCGCTGAAACCGCTGCGGCGCAATAAACTGCATTACGACTGGCACTGGTTCTGGGAGACGGGCAACGGTGATATGGCCAATCTCGGAGCCCACCAGCTTGATGACTGCCGATGGATACTCGGTCAATCTTCACTGCCGCGGCGTGTCATCAGTATTGGTGGACGGTTCGGCTACATCGACGACGGCCAGACGCCCAACACACAGCTTGCGATTTTTGATTACAAGCCGGCGCCGATGTTCCTTGAAATCCGAGGCCTGCCCAGGCAAAAAGGACTCCGGGCTTCCGACCACTACCGCGGAACTTCTTCGGGCAACGTGATTCAATGTGAGCAGGGATATTTTGTGGGCGGACGGGGCGGCGGCTGGGCCTACGATAACGACGGCAATAAAATCAAGCAGTTCAAAGGCGACGGCGGCGCAGGCCATCAGGCCAACTTCATCAAGGCAGTTCGCAGCCGCAAACCGGGTGACCTGAACTCCGATATTCTCGACGGTCATATCTCCGGGGCCCTCTGTCATATGGCCAACATCTCACATCGCATGGGCCGGGAATCGGCGATGGAGCAGGTAAAAGAGACAATTCAGGACCACAAGGAAGGACTCGACACTGTCGAACGATTCGAGAAGCATCTGGCGGCCAACGAGGTAGACCTCGCAGAGACGCCGATGGTCCTTGGTCCGTGGCTCAATTTTGATGCCGAGAAGGAAGAATTCGTCGGCGACTTTCCGACTCGCTGGGCCAACGAGCTGTTGCGGCGCGACTATCGAAAGCCCTTTGTCATACCGGATGAGGTCTAAGAGCCAGCGAGTTCCGGCAGGTTCTTAAAACTATCAGAGGCCCACACGATATAATGTGGGCCTCTGCTGCAAACAGCCCTGCGTATTCCGACCGCCAGGGGCCATCGAACTATCGGCCTTGCACAGCCGCTTCACAAAAGAGCCAGTGGGTGGTCCCGGTTTTTAAGAGGCAGCGGCACAGGCCTGCCCATTCGATGCGACTCATAGACCGCCATAATCATCTCCATCGCCGCCCGGCCGTCGTACATACTGCCCTTTGGCTGAGTGTCGGTTTCTATCGCACGTATCAAATCCAGCGCGATGAGACGATTGCCCAGCTCGTGGCTCTCGACGTCCTTAATCGGCTCTGTCTTGCCCACGCCGGCGCTCGTTATCTGCTGCCACTTTGCTTTGCTTCGGCCAGGCTGCCAGGTCGGGTCCTCGATAAACCACGATGTTCTCGGCCTGTCGCCGCCCTGGCCTATTGTAATTATGCCTTTGCTGCCGTAAAGCCGTAGTCCCCAGCGCTCGGAAACACCATGCCTGGCCCGGTGTGACGAAAAATAGCCCATAGCAACTCCGCCGAAACGGTACGTTGCGTTTATCTCGTCCCCGGCGATGGGACCATAACCCTCTATGCCCTGACGAATATGCTCTCTGGTTATGGCCTTGCCGCCCTGTCGGACCTCCGCGAAACACCACTGGGCATCGCCCGCGACCAGATGCATCAAATCCATCGTATGAGTACCGAGGCACATCATGTCAAAGGCCGCACCACGTTTATCCTCTTTGCCCCGAGCCCGAAGCTCCAGCAGGTCGCCCAGTTTACCCTCAGCGATGATTTCCAATATTATTTTCATCGTGGGGCTGTACCGCCTCTGGTGGGCAATTGCGAGTTTGAGGTTCTTCTTCTCGAACGCGGCCACAATTTCGTCGGCCTCGCGGAGCGTCCTGCACATCGGCTTTTCGAGAAATACGTGCGTGCCGGCCTCCGCGCACGCCAGCGCCATATCCCGATGACAGTCTATCCAGCGCGGCGCCACTGAGACTATCTCCGGCCGCTCCCTGGCGAGCATCTCGCGGTGGTCGGCATAACTGCTGGCGATTTTAAGTCGTTTGGCCGCTGCCGCCCGTCCCTGAGGATTTTCATCGGCAACGGCCACAACCTCGGCCTGTTCAATCTCGTTCCAGACAACATCAAGACCATGACCGTAGTTGCCACGGCCCGTCCGGCCGATTACCGCGACGCGATACCTGCGCCGCTCTGCAGAGACGCCCGCCGGCAAAGCCAGCGCCGCTGTCGCCGCGACAGAGCCTCTGACAAAATCTCTACGCGTGATACCCTTGATAGACCTACCCCTTTCGGCTCGGCCTGAGCTCACCAACAGCAGGCTCTATTTGACCTGCTTTAGATAATCCTTGTACATAGCGTTGCGGTCAACTTTGCTCTGGTCCGGGGCCGAATAAATCGCCACGCCAAAGCCAAGGTGGAACTTTTCACCTTTCTTGACCACAACGTCGTTGCGTTCCAGGCCGGCTACTTTCTTGCTGCCGAACAGATTAGCCGCGATAAGGCCATAGTCGCGAACATGATACCAGCTTCGGCGGAAATTCTTCGGGTCGGGCATTACGGTCATACCAATAAACGTACCATCCATCATGCCGCTGTAGTCACACCAGTCAGACGCCTTGCCATAGGCGTTGTTTGGGCCCTTTTCGCCCTTGAGCCCGTCGGCGTTAAGAATTTGTCCGCCGTAACGCTCCTCAATCGGAGTCTGGACTCGTATACCCAAACCATACTCCTCGTCATCACCGAAACGAAGTTCGTGTTCGTCGGATGAAATTGTACTGTCATAGATGAGCAGATTGTAGTTCGGACGCGCAAGAATCGTGTACTTGCAGACTTCATGGGCGATTCTATTGCCGCTTGTGTCTATTGAGTCAAGGTAGAAATTGCTGACAGTAAACGTGCCCTTGCCGGGGCCGCTTTTCGGCGTTCCAATATACATTTCGTGCTCGGTTCTTTGCTTCAGACGCCAGTAATCGTTGCCGTTGATACCGGCAAACGTCAGCCAGATACCCGGATGGAATGTGTCGTGGTCCATCGAGTCCTTGCCCTCTATCGGGGGATGGTTCCTGCTCACCTGCACGCCCGACGGGCTCTTGACGTTAGCAAAGTAAGGACGCGGAATCTTGGTGCTCGCCGTATAGTATGAAGCGAAAGGCTTTCCGCCAATTGTAATCTGCATGCCGGTCGGCACATACTTAAAGCCCACCACCGGGCCGTCGTCGTCGTCACCATCTTCGTCGTCACCATCTTCATCGTCACCATCGTCGTCGTCACCATCGTCATCGTCGCCGTTGTCGTCATCACCCTCGACATCCTTATCCAGCAGCGTTCCATCGGCGCCTATCTCGAGCTCAATCTCCTTACCCGAAACCTCGGCGTCGACCTCGTAACTAATGGTACCTTGCTTAGTGTGGCGTTCGATTTTCTCCGGGCTGACGCCGGCCAGTTCGCGTTCAATGGTCGCGCGTACCGCCGCGGGCACGTCTGCGAGGCTAACTTCCTCTTGTCTTTCGAGCAGCGTTCCATCTTCGGCCACTTCAAGCTCGATGTCTCTGCCGTCGGCTGTTTCCGCCTCGACATTGTAAACAACCTTACCATCATCCGTGTCACGTTCAATTTCATCAATTTGGGCAGTGCCCAGCTCCGTTTTGACTGTTTTTTGCACAGCCTCTGGCAGGTTCGCCAACTCTTCGGCCTGCAACGTTCCCGCTATAAACAACCCGGCAGTCAACAGGCAAACCACCATTAACATCGTTCTTTTGTTCATCACATTTCCCTTTCAAAAAAACACCACAACATCTCCAATTTGATGCTCACGGACTGCTTTTAAGACGTGTGGACCCGCAAGCTTTATGCACAACCGCACTGATTCGGCGGCTCTTACACACTCGGACGGCCTATTTTATACGCACCTTTCGGTTATGTCCACACTTTCGGCGCGAAATATGCCCCCAAAACGCCGATTAGCCCATCTGGACAACCGAAAAAGCCCTTACGGCCGGGTCATAAAGCACCAATATCGGCCGGCCTTTGCCGCTTCACGGGCCTGGCAAATGCCTTGAATGTTCCGTCAAGCTGCTCTTTTGTCCTGTCGCCCTCGTAGATTAGTACAAGAAACCTGAAGCGGCCGGTTTGGCCCGGCTGAAGTGTAAAGTTAAAGGGTTTGGCCTGTTTGGGGTTCCGTTTCTTCTCGAAGTCGTATTGCCCAAGCGGATTCGCTGAAAACAGACCATAACCCCGTGCGTGCCAGTAGGTAGGATAGTTGACGCTGTCAGGATGGTGGAATATGGCGACGCCGAGCGCCTTACCGTCTTTTTCGCCTTGAAGGCGCAGCCATTCGGCTCTTTTGCCCCAGACGCCTTTTTCCTTTTCGTCTCCATTGGAACTAAGATATATCCCGCTGCCAGACCGTTCTCGCAGCCAGTCGGCGACGCGAATGGCGAACATGCCTTCCTTTGTATCTTTGAACACCACCTTTTTATTTGGGGCCTTGAGTCTTATGTCAAGATCTATGGCGTATTCATTAGGCCCGGCAATAAAGACCATATCGCGGCTCTCCTGCAAAAGAACCTGCCCGTTTTTGTCGAGCCAGTGCGCTACGGTCGACAGCCTGCCTCTACCGGAGCCGGCTTTCATTTCTGTTACCTTGACATGTTTGATTTGCGGCGGCGATTCGGTATTGTTCCAGAAGCCGTTGCCGTTAACCTGGTCATAGGTAAAGAAAATGCCCGCATGGTGCGGATGGTCGGTGGTTTCTCCTTCTACTTTTTCCAGCGGGTAACTTCGATTGACCACAATTCCGCAGGGCGTCCGCAGGGGATACAAGATGGGTTTGGTCAAATCGTCGCGGTGAAGATAACTGGTGAAGTGACGGCCGTCGACCATTACGTCGATTCTGTCGGGGTGCTCGACAAATTGGACCTTAGGCCCTGCCTGGCAGAGTCCCGCACAGGCAACAACCACGGCGGCCAGACAAATAAGATAAGTTCTCACGTGAAGCTGTCCTCCTTTCTTAGCGCTGCGCCAATTCCAGCGCCTCGGTCGTAATATAGTCGTTCACTATCATATTCGACACCTGCCGCGGAGGCAAATTCTTCTGCATCCAAAGAGAAGGCGGGGTTTGAAATTGGCTTTGTTTTTTGGTGCTCGAAAGGGTGGTTTATTGTCGTAACTACTTGTTATAGCTGAGGTTACAGTCATTAACAGCCCTTGGGAAATTGGCTTTGTTTTGCATAAAAGGTGTTGTTTTGTGCGCGCGGGTTGCCTGTAGCGGAGGAACCCCGGCCAGAGGCGCCTTATAGGCACGGAGGAGCGTAGCTCGGAACTGGTAGCTCGTATTTGGTGAAGTTTGGCGGTCGCGGCCTTTTTGCCAATTGGTTTTGAATTGGCTTTGTTTTTTGGCGCCTCCAGGGGTGGTTTTTCTTCGTAAGTGCTTGTTGTAGCTGAGGTTACAGTCATTAGCAGGGCTTCGGAAATTGGCTTTGTTTTGCATAAAAGGTGTTGTTTTGTGCGCGCATACACCTGCAACAGCGGAGAAGTAAGTAGAAAGTAGATAGTAGAGCAGGCCAAAGAGCCAGGGGGAGATTTTGGTTCCAGGCTTAGCGTATTTTCAGTTGAGAATTCGAGCATAGACTGAATACTCCTTTTTGGGCGCGAAAAAGAGGCACCCTTCATATTTAGGCCGACCTGCGCGTTTCGTGCGAAAATTCGGGTATTTTTGGAGGTTCGAAAATCGTAAGTGCTTATGTAGACAGGAGTAAGAATTTTTCAGAATTTTTGCTTTTTGCCGTTGGGCGCCTGCGCGTTTTGGTTGCTTTTTTGGGCGGTCCCGCCCCGCCGGCAACGGTCCTTGCCAATCTTAGGAGCGACTTCGAGGACGCCAGCTTCATTGTCGGAAGCCTGTCGTCCGACGCAGCGTTTCTGGCAGAGACGACTTTTGGCGGTTGCGACGTCGTCGCACTTATAGGTCCGGAAGGCGGTTTCAGCGAGCAGGAGGAGCTTTTTCTGAAGGAGCAGGCAGTCGAGCAGGTCCGGCTTACCGATACCATTTTGAGGGTTGAGACGGCTGCAATGGCGTTTGCGGCGATTCTCACGGCCCGGAGAAATGCGGTCGCGCACAGATAGATGTCGGGCAACATGGCGGGGGCGAGCAGTTTTTGCTTCATTGAGGCGTGCCGGCGGTGGTCGCGTTGTTGTTTTCTGCCAGGTATCCTGCTTCGATGCAGAACTGGATGATGTCGCGAGCGAGTGGAGCGGCGTCGCTGGAGCCGTGCTGGCCGCCCTCGACGACGACGGACAGGGCAATGCTGCGTGCGTTGGTGCTGGTTGCGAAGCCTGCGAACCAGGCGGTGTCGGGTTTTTCAGTAGAGCCTGTCTTTCCGTAGACGGTGACGCCCTGCTGGTCGAGTCCGCTGTGGGCAAATGCCTTGTAGGCGGTTCCGCCCGATTTGTTTACGACGGCGTGCATCCCGTCTCGGAGCACGGAGAGGGTTTGCGGCGAAAGGTTGAGGTTGCTCTCAGGAGCGTCCTGGCCCTGCTGGTTAAGTTCGGGCGAGCCGGATTCGGAATTGTTGACATCGCTTACAAACAGCCGCGGCGATTTGTATACTCCGCCCCGCGCTATGGCTGCGATAGCATTTGCGACCTGCAGCGGCGTCGTGCGGAGGTTGCCCTGACCTATGCCGAAGTACCTTTGTTCACCTTTTGCCAGCGGCGGTATCTGTTCGAAGTACAATACCTCGATGTTCGCGGGCAGCGGTGAGGTTGAGATTTGTCCTGCGGCCTGTCTGAGATTGCGTTCTGCTGCGCTTTGGTGGATGGCCGAGGGGAGCAAAAGTGACTTTCGGCCGTAGCCGAATTTGAAGAGCCATTGCTGGAGGACCCGCGTTTCGATTTTGTCGGCAAGAATAGAAAAAAAGCGATTGCAACTGACCATTATGGCGTGTCGGGCGTTATTTGGTCCGCTGTAATCATGGCCGCTTCGATACCTGTTCCATATCCAGCAGTTTGGCCAGCCTCTTGGCGCCGGCTGGGCCGGGCAGCTTATGACGTCGTCCGGTGTGATTGTGCCTGATTCGAGCCCTGCGACGAGAATCAATGGTTTTACAGACGAGCCGGGCGGGTAGTGCTCGTTTATGGCACGGTTGCGCAGAGGTTCGTTGGCATCGTCGAGGAGGCTGCCGTAGTTATACCTGGCAAGATTCAAATCGAAGGTGGGCATCGAGGCCAGCACGAGGATATCGCCGGAGAGAACGTCGATTACCACTGCTGCGGTGGGCGCCGTGCAGTTCTGGTTAAGATTGCAGTCGGCGATGTATTGTTCGGTTCTCTGCTGGAGTTCTGCATCCAGCGTCAGGCGGACGTTGTCGCCGAATTGAGTGGGGGTCCTTTTGACCAGCTCTTTGTCTATATTGTAGACGGCCTCGCCGCGTCTTCCGTGGAGGATAGTCTCGCAGACATACTCGATGCCGTCTTCTCTTCCGCAGACATCGTCGTCGAGATAGCTTGAGAGCCTGTCGTTCTCGAAGAGCTCTTTGTCTCGCTGCTGTGGTTTTCCGACCCAGCCTATGGTCTGGGCGGCGACGCTTTTGTAGGGATAAGAACGTCTGGATTTGGCGAGAATCTCCATGCCATCGACGTCAAACTCGAGCTGGGCGGTGAAGATGTCGTCGTCGGTCTCAAGCTCCATCAGAGGCCAGCTCTGGTGCATTTCGGTAATGTCGACTTTGTTGACGAGCCGGCGGCGCTCGAAGAGGTCGGGGACCTTTTCTTCGAAGTCCTCGAGCGCCTTTGAAAGCGGGACGCTTACTATACTGCTATAGTGGTCGAGGACTTCGGAGTCAGGGAACTTTGTTCTCCATGCCTGGAAAGCCCGGCGGTTCCATACGAAATTATTTATCTTCCTCAGTTCCGCTCGTATTTCTGCCGGCTCGGTTCCTTTGAATTGTGCGCACTTCCGGATAATTTGGCGCAAATCGTCAAGACTGTTGGCGAGCTGTTTCGCATCTGTTTGCCGGTGGACCCTCTCATCGAGCAGGCTCGCAAAGGGATAGCTTATGCACAGTTGGAAGTGGGGCTGGTCGGCAGCGAGGATTCGTCCTTTTCTGTCTAATATCTTACCCCGGATGGTTCTGAGCTGCCGGGAGCCTCCACGCCGGAGTTTGAGCTGCTCGATTCGCTCCCTGTAGAACGAGTTGTCAAGCAACTGCATCTGCGTCAGGCGGAGCAGACATATAGCAGAGAATATTCCAATAACGACAACGAAAATGTTTACTCGCTTGCGGTACATACCTTTTATAATTATCGGCGTACTAAGCTATCTTCTGAATTGATGTGTTCTTATACGCATCCACCAGGCGCAGGGCAGGAACAAAAACGGGCCGAGAATTGCCGAGTACAAGGCCGTGCAAGCGATGAGCCTGAAGTTGAGTACTGCGGCGCCCTTTAGACTTGTTAGAAACCCGTGCAACAGGCCGGCTGCGAGGCCGGCAACGAAAATCACAAATGCCTGGTACAGCATTTTTCTGGCCGCTATAACTCTGTGCAAATAGGCCAACAAGCTGCCGACGATACCGAAACTCAACATTCGTGTTCCCATTGCCGAACCGATAACGGCAATATCCGCGGCGAAACCTATGACAAATGAGGTGATAATTGCCGGCGATATGTCGAAGCGGTAGCCGCCGGCCGGGGCTGCCTTGCTTTTGGGTAATCCGTAGAGTGCAAAAAAAACCAGCAGGACCAAAAAGAGGTCGGGCTTTATATTAAGTTGGGTCAGTGCGATTCTGTCCAAAAAGCCTGCCTGGAGCACGGCAACGACAACGACAAGGACTGTAAAGCGCAGCCATCGCATCTCACAACCTCAGTTCTTGTGGAGGATTCATTGCGATAGTGTAGACCCTTGTGAGTGTTTGTATGTCGCAGACGGGCTCGACGGTTATGTCCCAGAGCAGAGGTTTCTCGTCGTCTTTTACGCACTTAGTGACAGTACCGATAATGAGGGGCGTATCGAGGAAACCCGGCTTGGTGCATGCGAAGACTCGCAAGCCTTTGGTTATTTTGTGCTTTCTGGAAATGTTGGGGATTTTGGCCGAATTGGCGCCCGTTCCATACATCACACGATATATTTTAAGATTTTCGATTCTGGCCTCGATTTTCGAGGCAGGGTCCGTCAAGAGTCTGACCCGGGCCTGGCGGGGCTCAACGCGTAAGACGGTTCCGATGATACTGTTGTTGGCCAGAACGAACTGGTGCTCTTCAACACCGTCATCGCGGCCCATGTTGATGACAAGCTCACTGCGGGAGGCGTCGAGCAGGCTGGTCACGACGGAGGCCGGGACAAGGGCGGCGCCTTCGAGTGGGAATCTGACCCGCAGGCGAGCAAATTCTTCAACCCTTTGGTGTTCCTGGAGCAGTTGCTGTGCGAGGTTCGCCAGGTGGTTTTCCAGCTCTGTTTTTGTGGTCGTGCCCTCAGGAAGTTGATAGGTTCTCGCCAGGGAGATGCCCCGTCCGATGGTCAGTGGCCAGCGGAAGATTCGAGCGAATGCAAAGCCGAACTTGCCTGTGATGTTTTGAGGCGAGAGCAAGAGGATAAGACCGGCCAGCATAAGCCAGATGAACAGCATTCCTTGCGCGACTTTGATATGCTTCCTTGCCATATCGTCCGGGAAAGTGGTATAAGAAACAGGACAGTATCCGCTTTTTCAGGTTTCCTGGTTCTTATTCCCACCCATACTCGTTATGGTCCATAGTATCTTTCCACAGTTCGAGATTCTCGAGATATACGCTTGTTCCTCTTGCGACGCAGGTGAGGGGGTCATCGACGCAGGTAACCTTCAATCCGGTGGCATTGACCAATACGGTGTCCATGCCGCGCAGCAGCGCCCCCCCGCCGCAGATGTGCAGCCCGTTGTCAATCAGGTCGGCGGCAAGCTCGGGCTCAGCCTTTTCGAGCGTTGCGGTAACAGCGTCAATGATGGCGGCGACCGGTTCCCGCACCGCCTCACGAATCTCTTCGCTTGTTATTACGATTTTTCTGGGCAGCCCGGAGATAGTGTCTCTTCCGGCAACCTCCATCGTCAGCTCTTCTTCGATTGGCGCGGCCGAGCCGATTTGAATCTTGACTTTTTCCGCTCGTGGTTCGCCAATGAGCAGATTGTACGTTCTTTTGAGGTGGTTTATGACCGCCTCGTCCATATCGTCGCCTCCGATTCTGATGGACTGAGACGTTGCAATGTCAGCCAGACTCATTATCGCCACCTCGGTGGTTCCGCCGCCTATGTCCACTATCATTGACGCAGTAGGGTCAGTGATGGGCAGTTCGGCTCCTATTCCCGCAGCCATAGGCTCATCGACCAGGTAAACCCTTCTGGCGCCTGCGCGTTCGGCGCTGTCGATAACGGCTCGCCTCTCGACGGCGGTAATTCCCGTGGGAACAGCGATAACAACTCGTGGACGAACCAGGCCGCCTCTGCCGTGCACTTTGCGTATGAAATAGCTGAGCATGGCCTCGGTAATCTCAAAATCGCTGATTACGCCGTCTTTGAGCGGTCTTATCGCGCTAATCGAGCCCGGCGTTTTTCCGAGCATTTCGCGTGCAATCAGGCCTACGGCCTCGCCGTCATTGAGTACGATGTTGGTTCCTTTGCGGACGGCAACGACGGAGGGTTCATTAAGGACAATACCTTTGTCGCGGACACAGACTAAGGTAGTACAGGTACCGAGGTCGATACCCATATCCATACTAAACCAGCCTAAGATTGTGTCCAGCAGCACTTAGAATCCCTTCTAAATTTATTAACTATTGACTGTCTTTATACACTAAGGGCCGCGGTTGTCAATAGTCAAATTGCTACTGTATTATCAGCGACTTAGTCTCCAGGTGGAGGTTTTCTGCGGCGCTTTGAAGATAGTGTCGTACTGGGAGTAGCATTTGTAAGCCACAAAAACCGCCGTCGCCAGCACAACGCCGCAGACAAGTGCGAGGATGGCCGTGTAGATATTATCGTCCGCGGATACTTTGCCGCCGCGGCTGCGTCCTGCAGGACTCATACGACAGCCTCCCACAGCGAAAATCGATGTTCGATGTTTGCAGTCACAGTCTGCACCCTGTCCAGAAAACTCACAGATTAGTGGTTATATTATCGCCTGCCCTGGGTTTGTATCCCTGTCGTATGCGTTCGAGGACTCCAGCGGCCTTTTCGGGCTCAACGTCAATTATCAGAAGCTCACACAGAAACTGGTCGCCGCGCGTTACGAAAAATCTCATTCCTTCCTTTACGCCGTGCGCCGAGCCAATGGAGATTTGGGCTATGGAATACCTCTCGTCGATGGCAAGTATAGTGCCTGAGAGTCCGATTTTTTCCGGAATGGGACTGACCGGCAGGACCCTGGTTCTTTCCGGCGTAACCGGCTCGATGCTGGCCACTTCCCTGCCGTGCTTTCTCAAGAACGTGTCTAATTGGTTCTGCAGCCCGGCGTTTTCTTCTTCCAGCCGTTTTTTCTGAGTATCGAGCGTTTGAATAACTGCTATTTTTGCAACCAGTTCTTCCGTCGTCTCGGCCAATTCCCTATGTTGTTTTATCTGCTGAGCCTTTATCTGTTCCAGGTCGGCGAGTGTTGCTGTGAGTAAGGCCCCCTGGTTTTCATTCGCAGCGGTAAGCTCGTTGACTATGCTTACCCAGCTCTTGACCTGTTTATCCAGGGCGTCTTTGTCGGTTTTGACGGTTCGCAGCTCGTTCTCAAGATTGGCGATTCGCTGGCCGAGGGATGCAATATTGGCCGTGAGTTCGTCTTCTCGCCGCTGGAATTCTTCTTTCTTTTTTCTTAATTGCTCTTGTGCGGCCTTTTGTTCGGTCACGGCAATCTGCGACTTTCTTCTCTGTTCAACCAGCAGGGACTTGTAATTGTCGGCGTTCGTGACATAAGTGACAACTATCCCGCAAAGGAAAATGGCCGATAACGTCAGCAAGACCACTAATGTTTTGGTAAGCGTGCTCAAAACCAGCTCCTTTCGTCAAATCGTACCTACAATAATGCCACCCAGGGTGTCAACCTCCAGTGCAAAAACAGACCCACCTGTACTCATCTTATTATATCGGTTGGTCCCGGCGGATGCAAGTTAATTTTGGTAAATTGCGCAAAGAAAACAATGTGGGATTAGTTAGCCTGCGTATGAATAGGTTCTTCGGAGCCTTTTTTGGTTTATGCACTGAAAAACGGCCTTTGCGGCGGCCAAACGTACCCTTTTTGAGCGATTTCTCAGCAGTTGGGGCAGGAACTTTCTGACTCGGTCCGTACAGATTTGCCCTATTGCCAAGGCCGTAAAGACGTCAATTCTCTCGCGTGCCTCGATACTCATCCCGGCAGTGAAATTCTTCCTGAAGACGTCAAGAACAACGTTCTGGCCTGATTTGTCACCAAGTTTTCCAAGCTGCTCGGCGGCGGCCAGCCGCACTTCCGGTACGTCGTCATCGAGCATGTTCAGCAGTGAATCCCGCGCCCTTGAAGTTCCAAGGTTGCCCATAGCCTGTATGCCGGTCACCCTGACGTCGGCATAGACGCTGATGAGCATAGTCCATATTTTTTCAAAGATGTGCTCGTCACCGAGTCTTGCTATTGAGTCCACCGCCTGATATCGGACCTTGTCGTCGGAGTCCCTCATAGTCAGGGCAATGTAGAGAAGACTCAGGGCCCTTTGGTCGCCTGTTTTGCCGAGGACAAAGACGGCGTTTGCTCGTACAGTCTGGTTCTTGTCGGCGAGGGCTTTTCTAAGCAATTCGAAGCTCTCTGTCGAGCCGAGCCTGTAGGCTGCGTACGCGGCGGCGATTCTTACATTTTCGTCGGGGTCATTCAACAATTTGGCTGCATCAGCTTTTGCCAGCGAATACTGCAGGTCTCCGACCGCCAGTGCCGCTGCAAAACGCACGGGTACGAATTGGTCGCGGAGCATACGCTGGACTTTTGGCATGAGCTTGACCTTTTTAGTTACCGCGACTACTTCGATGGCATTGACGCGGATTTGGGGGTTCTGGTCGGTCAGGCCGTCGCGAATGATTTGCTCTGCCTCGGCAACCATATCGGCAGCGGGGGCGGTCTGGTCGGGCAGAGTCGGAATCGGCCCGGGCTGGCGGCATCCTCCGCCGAATGCCGCCACCAGAGCCAGTACCGAACCATATCTGAGCCAGGCGATTACAACACAGCCCAGGCTGATTCTTTGGTCCGGTTGTGTCCTCATCTTCTTCTTCGAGCCCTTCTATGCCTTGCGAGCGAAGGATTTCGTTTCCTGCGTGCCCTTATGAACGTCGTAGTATTCGGCACAATCACGAGCAAAATCAAGCAAAGTGCACAACAGAAATCCAGCCATTGTCCGTGTTTACTGAAAAACGTTACTCTTTTATCTATCGGCACTTTGTCGGCGAACCATCCAGCGGTGCCCTGGCGTTTGAAGGCTTCTTGCGGGAGCGAGCCGGCGACAAAACCATCTCTTATTCGACCGAGCGGGTCGATGAGACAGCTTATTCCGGTATTTACGCTTCTGACTATTGCGAGCCTGTTTTCGACGGCCCTGAAAGCACACACAACGGTGTGCTGGGTCAGCTCAGTGCTGGGCAGCACGTTTTTATCCCTGAAGCGGACAAACCAGCCGTCGTTACTGATGTTTACGAGCCAGTGGACCTGCTTCTGGCCTTGGGCGTTTAGGGCAAAGCTTCTGGCGATTGCCGGTACGGTATCCTCGTAGCAAATCATTACGCCGAAGTCGTATTTCTCGTTGTTGCGTCCGGCCATTTGGAAAACAGTGTATTCGGCGCCCGGCTCAAGGGTGTAGTCGTAGTTATAGGGCGTAAATTTCATCAGGATTTTGAAGAGCCAGGGCAGCCTTTTCCTGAAGGGGATGAACTCGCCGAAGAGAACCAGGTGAATTTTGTCGTAGTGCTTCGGGGCCTGCCGGCCGGTCGGGGTATAGAGGAAAGCGGAATTGTAATTGGCGCGGTATGGTGTTCCGTCGGGTCTCTGCTTCACTGATGCGCCGTATGCGCCCACGAGAAGATAGGCCGTGTCCTTGGCGTGGTCGGACAGGACCTTGTCGTAAACCTCGCAATCCTCGAGCTGCTTGCCGGGAGGCAGAAAGGGCCAGATTTCCTTGTTGAGTGGGGCCTGGACCATCGTCTCGGGCCAGATGATAAGCTCGGCGTTGGTTTTTGCGGTCTGTTTGCTGTCGTCCAGCAGCTCCTGGAATATGCTGTCGGAGGCCTCGAAGGTCCTTTTGACCGACTGCGGCACGTTTGACTGACAGCAGGCAACCAGTGGTCCTGTCTCGATGGATTTATCGGACTGGTTTATTCTCCATCTGCCGTAGCAGACACAACTGAGCAGCGCGGCACAGACTACTGCTGTCTTGAGCCAGTTGGCCGGTTCGAATAATCGTTTTCGCCCGGCGGCAAGAATCCAGTCGGCGACCAGGGCGTTGACCATTGCCACCAGGAACGATACGCCTGCTGTGCCGAAAATGTCTGCTATCTGGATGAGGGTGGTGTTGGCGTATTGACTGTGGGCGAGGAATCTCCAGAAGAAACCGCCGAGGAAGAATCCCTGCAAGCGTTCGGCGCCGACGAAGAGCACGGGCACGGCCAGCAGCAGGGGAATGTGTTTCTTTCTGCAATAGCGCAGTGACAGTGCAATTATTGGCCAGAGGACGGCGGTATAGAGACACAGGGCAACCCAGCCGATTATTGTTATGGGCAATATCCAGTAGAGATTGCCGAGCCAGTATGCCAGGCCCACGAGGTAGGCGGCAATTGCCAGGGGTCTGGGGCTGGCGGCCGGCGACGAGATGAGGACAAAGGGCACCAGCGACACCCACGCCAAAGCCGACCAGCCGACCGGGACCTGAATCACCGTCAGCATAAACGCCGTGGCAAGAAAGGGCAGGCAAAGCAGCAGGAAGTTCTTTCGGTTCGTGTTTTTCAACCGGCTGAGTCCATTTGAAGCCGTCATTAGTTTTCGGAACTTTGGTTAATCGAACAGCAGACTGTGTTGAAGCTCCGCTACTGTCCGAGATTGCTGTTCTGGTTGACAACCCAGGCGCTGCAATTCGTCGATGATTGCAACTGTGCTGTATCTTTTGCCGTTGTGCATTCGGACATTGAACTGGCTTGTGAAAAGTTTGATAAGCTTGTCGCTGCGAATTAGCTGGTGCGCCGATACCGCGATATCGCGGAGCAGCCGTTCGACCTCACTGATTTCAAGGGAGTTGAATGACGAGCTGCCGGCTGGGTGTTCTTTCAGTTGGCGCAGGCGTTCTATTGCGTTCTTGACGTAGTCCTGAGAGATTTCAATTGCGGCGAAGTTTCTGTTCAACTGATATGCAGCCGCGGCGGTGGTTCCGGAACCGCTGAAGGGGTCGAGGACGCAGTCACCGGGATTGGAGCTGGCGGCTATTATTCTCTTTAGGAGGCTCTCGGGCATCTGGCAGGGATGCCAGCCGGCCCGTTCCTTGAAGGTGCCGCAGACGCGCGGAAATTCCTTCCATACGTCGTTCGGCATCTTGCCCTGAGAGCTGGCTCGCCTGTCGTTGTAGAACAATTGTCTGTCTGAAGGGACGCGCACGGCGTGGTCATTAAACGTAAAGTTTTTTTTGTCCTTTACAAAATAGAAAATGTGTGTGTGTGAGCGTGCGAATTTTTTTTTCATTTGCTGGCCGAAGGTGTAGTGCCAGATTATCCAGTTGCGCATGAAAAGTCCCAGCTCGTCGGCGATGAGCTTGATATTGGCAGCGTACGCGTCGCCTATGGCTATGTAAAACGAACCGTGCGGCCTTAGAACCTTCATGCACGCCGTCATCCATTCTCTGGTCCAGGCGATGTAATTCTCGTGTTTTCTCTTGTCGTAGTACTTGTCGTATTTGTATCCGATGTTAAAAGGCGGGTCGGCGAAGACGAGGTCGGCAAAGGGTTTCTTTACCTTCGAGAGGACCTGGATGCAGTCGCCGCATACTATCTTGTTCAAAAGTTTCTGCATAGCGACATATTAGCCGTTGGCGCCGAGTTTGCAAGCGGTTTCGGAGGGGCTTTTGTGCAGGTATGTTGCGGGCCTGAATCGGCGCGGTGCAATAAACTGTGCAGCAGAATCCTGTGGACCCGGAGGCTGTCAAGTTGGCGTGTCGGGAGCGGCCGAGGTGCCAAAACTTGCATTTGCAGGGCTGAGCGGCACGGGTGAGGGGTATGGAGACTTGTTTTTTGGCACACGTAACTCTATTGTTGGAAAACAGTTAAGTTTGCAGGCTGTAAATGGCAGGTGGTTTGTGAGCAAGCTGGTATATCCTTTGCACATCTGATAGTATTAGGCTTAAAGTGAGTTTATGACCATTGAGAAGAAATAAGGAGAAAGGCAATTATGGCAGTAAAACAGTTGTCATTCGAATCGAAAGCGAGAGCGAGCCTGCTGGCCGGGGTGGAGAAGCTTGCATCGGCGGTGCGGTCGACGCTTGGACCGCGGGGACGAAACGCCATTCTCGACAAGGGCTGGGGCGGACCTACCGTAACCAAGGACGGGGTGACAGTGGCAGAGGAGATTGACCTTGCCGACAAGGATGAGAATCTGGGGGCGAAACTGGTCAAGGAGGCGGCGTCGAAAACGTCAAAGGTTGCGGGGGACGGGACCACTACGGCGACGGTACTGGCCGAGGCAATGTTCAAGCAGGCATGTCGTAACCTTGCGGCGGGCGCCGACGCTATGGCCCTTTCGCGCGGTATGCACGCCGCGTCGAAGGTCGCGACCGCGAAGCTTGCCTCACTGGCTACGCCGGTGGACATCACGAAGAAGAGCGACATAATCAATGTGGCGGCGGTGTCGGCGAACAATGACGTTGAGATTGGAAAGATTATGGCAGAGGCGTTTCAGCGCGTCGGCAAGGACGGTGTAATTACCGTCGAGGAGGGCAAAGGGCTCGATACAACGGTGGATTTTGTCGAGGGAATGCAGTTCGACCGAGGCTATCTTTCGCCGCATTTCGTTACCGACGCCGAGAATATGGTGTGCGAGCTTGAAAAGCCTTACATACTGATTCACGAAGAGAAAATCAGCAATGTGGCCAAGCTTATTCCTCTTCTTGAGAAGGTCACCAAGGCCAACAGGCCTTTGCTGATTATTGCCGAAGACGTCGAGAGTGAGGCGCTTGCGACTTTGGTCGTCAACAAGCTAAAGGGCGTTCTGGCGGTTGCGGCGGTCAAGGCGCCCGGTTATGGCGACAGAAGAAAAGCGATGCTGGGCGATATTGCCGTTCTCACCGGCGCCGAGGCGATTTTCAAGGACCTTGGCGTTGACCTTGAGAACGTCAGCGTAATGCAGCTTGGCCAGGCGAAGAAAGTGACGATAGACAACGATAATACCACGATAATCGAAGGCGCCGGACGGGATGACGCGATTCGCGGAAGAATCAAGCAGATACGAGGCGAGACAGACGCGACAACGAGCGATTACGACCGCGAGAAACTTCAGGAGCGGCTTGCAAAGCTTACCGGCGGCGTCGCCCAGGTCAACGTTGGCGCTGCCAGCGAAACGGAGATGAAGGAGCGAAAGGCGCGAATTGAAGATGCGCTTCACGCGACACGTGCGGCAATCGAAGAGGGGATAGTACCGGGCGGCGGTGTTGCGTTTGTTCGGTGCATCGAGGCTGTCAAGCGAATGAAACTTTCCGGCGACGAAAAGACCGGCGCCGAGATAGTGGAACACGCGTTACGGATGCCTTGCTACTGGATAGCGGCCAACGCCGGTGCAACGGCGAGCCTTGTTGTCAGCAAAGTAGCCGAGGGCAAGGCCGGCTTCGGTTACAACGCCGATACGGGCAAGTACGAGGACTTGCTCGAAGCGGGTGTGATTGACCCGGTAAAGGTTACGCGGACCGCTTTACAAAACGCGGTGAGCATTGCAGGGCTGCTCCTGACAACAGACTGTCTGGTGACCGAAAAGCCGACGGAGCGGCAGGAAATGCCGGGCGGCGCTGGCGGCATGGGAGGCGGCATGGGCGGCGGTATGGGTATGATGTAGCCCGAGCAGGCGCGCCGAGCAGGAACTTTACAGGTTTGCGATGAACTGGAAAAGGGGTAATGTAATGATTGGGCAGACGGCAGCAAAACCGCTCTTAGGATTGGCGGTGTTGGCTATTCTGGCGATGAGCTTTTCTTGTCAGATGCCCGCCCAGGCCGTTGGCGATGAAAGTCAGCATCAGCGGGACCAGCGCATGGAATGGTGGCGTGAGGCGAAGTTCGGGATGTTTATCCACTGGGGGCTTTACGCCGTGCCCGCCGGTCAGTGGGAGGGCAAAGAGATTGGCGGTATCGGCGAGTGGATAATGAATAAGGCGCAGATTCCGGTCAGCGAATACGAGGCGCTTGCCGCCCGGTTTAATCCGGTGAAGTTCGACGCAGAGCAGTGGGTCCGGCTGGCCAAAAATGCCGGGATGAAGTACATCGTTATCACGTCGAAGCATCACGACGGTTTTTCCCTGTGGGACTCGAAGGTCAGCCGGTACGACATTGTCGACGCCACGCCGTTCAAGCGTGATGTCCTGAAGGAGCTGTCCCGGGCCTGCGCGAAATACGGTATCCGGTTGTGCTTCTATCATTCGATTATGGACTGGCACCATCCCGACGCCCAGGGGCCGCATTGGCCCACATATAACACGAAAAAGAAGGAAAATCCGAACTTCGGGCGATATGTCGAAAACTACCTCAAGCCGCAGATTAAGGAGCTGCTGACCGGTTACGGTGACATCGGGGTGTTGTGGTTTGACGGCCAGTGGGTTCCGGAGTGGAATGAGGACTACGGCGATGACATGTACGCATTTGTTCGCGGTCTCAAGCCGGATATCATCATAAACAACCGCGTCGGCAAAAAGCGTGAGAGCGGCGACTTCGGCACTCCCGAGCAGAGAATCCCGGCCAAGGGCTTGGGCGGGGTGGACTGGGAGACCTGCATGACGATGAACGACACCTGGGGCTTTAAGAAGAACGACCACAACTGGAAGTCAACCGAAGATTTGGTTCGCAAGCTCGTGGATATTGCCAGTAAGGGCGGTAACTTTCTGCTGAATGTCGGTCCGACTGCCGAGGGTACGATACCTGGGCCGAGCGTGGAGCGGCTAAAGGCTATGGGGCGCTGGCTTAAGGTAAACGGCGAGAGCATCTATGATACGACGGCGAACCCGCTCGGCGAATTGGCGTGGGGCCGATGCACGGCCAGGCCGGGTAAGTTGTATCTGCATGTTTTTGACCGGCCGGAGGATGGCAGGCTCGAACTGCCCGGCGTGAAAGGCAAAATCAAGAAGGTCTGTTTTCTGGCTGACAGGAAGCGTCAATTAGTCTTCAGCCAGGAAGGCGACGACAAGGTTGTAATTTCCTTGCCTGGGCAGGGATACGATGAGATAGATACTGTGTTGGTTCTGGAAATTCAGGAAAACAAAAAGTGAGCTGTATAGATAGGTTAAGGAGTGGAACATGAAACTGAGACCGTTGGATGACAGAGTTGTGATTAAGCAGTCGGAGGCCCAGGCCAAGACAAACGGCGGTATTTATCTGCCGGATACGGCGAAGGAAAAGCCTCAGATTGGCAAGGTGATTGCTACGGGGCCCGGCAAGATGCTGGATGACGGAAAGCGCAGCGAAATGTCGCTGAAGAAAAACGACAAGGTTGTCTATGGCAAATACATAGGCAGTGAAGTCGAAATTGACGGGGAAAAGTACGTGATTATTCGTGAGAGTGATATCCTCGGGGTCGTTGAGGGGTAGTTCGGGATACGAATCAGCAGTGCAATTAGAGAATTATAGAGGTAGCGAAAATGGCGAAACAATTAATGTTCGATGAGACAGCTCGAGCAGAGCTTAAGGAAGGTTTGGCGAAGCTGACCGCTGCGGTCAAGGTCACACTCGGCCCGACGGGCAGGAACGTGATTCTTCAGAGGAGCTGGGGCTCTCCGAAGATAACAAAGGACGGGGTCTCCGTGAGTAAGGAAATAGAGCTGCCCGAGCCGTTCAAGAATATGGGAGTGAAAATGGCCAACCAGGTTGCCAGCAAGACGTCTGACATCGTTGGAGACGGGACGACGACTTCGACGATTCTGGCAGAGGCCATCTACAAGGAAGGGCTCAAGTATGTGACAGCGGGGATGAATCCGATGGCGGTGCAGCGCGGCATCAGTAAGGCGGTCGATGTAGTAACGGAGTTTATCGAAGGCGCCAGCACACCCGTCAAGGGACATGATGACGTTGCAAAGGTTGCGACCATCAGCTCAAACAACGACTCTGCGGTCGGTGAAATCCTGGCCGATGCCTTCGATAAGGTCGGCAAAGACGGCGTCATCGAGGTCGAAGACGGAAAAGCAATGGAGACCGAGCTTACGGTGGTCGAGGGAATGCAGTTTGACCGGGGCTACATATCGCCGTACTTTATGACGAATTCCGAGACACTCGATGCCGTCCTCGAAGACTGCTACATCCTCCTTCACGAGAAGAAAATATCGAACGTTCGAGAGCTTATCCCGCTCCTGGAAAAGACAGCACAGGTGGCCAAGCCGCTCTTGATAGTCGCCGAAGACGTGGAAGGAGAGGCGCTGGCGGCCTTGGTTATTAACAAGCTGCAGGGAGTTCTGAAGGTCTGTGCGGTCAAGGCGCCCGGATTTGGCGACCGGCGAAAGGCTATGCTCGGCGACATGGGCGTGCTGACCGGAGCACAGGTCGTTACCGAAGATTTGGGTATCAAGCTCGATAATATGGAGCTTTCGCAACTGGGTCGTGCCAAGAAGCTTGTTGTCGGCAAAGAGACAACAACGGTAATTGAGGGCGGCGGCAGAAAGAAAGATATTGAGGCGCGGTGCGACCAAATCCGCAATCAAATTGACAAATCGACGAGCGACTACGACCGTGAGAAGCTTCAGGAACGTCTTGCCAAGCTGGTCGGCGGCGTGGCAGTGATAAAAGCCGGCGCTGCAACGGAAACGGAGATGAATGAACGCAAGGACCTGCTTCAGAATGCGCTTCACGCCACCAGGGCCGCCCTTCAGGAAGGTGTGGTCGCGGGCGGCGGCAACATTTTCCTGCGTGCGATTGAACAGGTTCAACAGGCCAGGGCCAGAGTAAAGGGTGACGAGAAGATAGGCTTTGACATCATCAGCAGTGTTCTGCAAGCCCCCGCCCGGCAGATAGCCGATAATTCCGGTGAAGAGGGTGACGTGATTGTCGCACAGCTTCTCGAGAAGATTAAGAAGGACAAGAACACGGGTTACGATGCCAATACGGGCCGGTTCGTTAATATGCTCAAGGCCGGTATTATCGACCCTGCCAAGGTCGTCCGGACGGCCCTTCAGAATGCCGCTTCGGTGGCCGGTCTGATGCTGACGACAAACGTGCTTGTGACCGATTTGAAGGAGAAGGGAAAGGATAAAGAGCAGAAACCGGAACCGGGAGCTGTGAGTTGATTCTTCGCATTTCGCCGGCTGTAACGCCCCTTTGGGCCTTTGCGAGACGAGCGACGAGATGCGAAGCTAAATACGATGGACAAGCGTGATTATTACGAAGTTTTGGGCGTAAGCAAAGGCGCTTCGCCGGAAGATATAAAACGTGCTTATCGGCGGATGGCCATGAAGTACCATCCCGACAAGAACCCCAACGATAAGCAGGCAGAGCAAAAGTTCAAGGAGTGCGCCGAGTCCTACGAGGTGCTGAGCGACCCTGAAAAACGCAAGCGCTACGACCAGTTTGGGCATGACGGCCTGCGCGGAATGGGGATGCGCGATTACGCGCACATAAACTGGCAGGACATCGGCGACATCTTCGGAGACATCTTCGGCTTCGGCGACCTCGGTGATTTGTTCGGCAGGGGCGGCAGACGCAGGTCTGCCAGGACAGGGGCTGCACGTGGTTACGACCTTGAAACGGCTGTTGACCTGAGCCTCGAGGAAATTGCCAAAGGTGTCGAGAAAACCATCGAATTTTCCCGGCAGGATTTGTGCCCCGACTGTAAAGGCAGCGGCTCAGCTAAAGGCGCGTCGCCGAGCCGATGTCCCGCTTGCAAGGGGACGGGTCAGTTGATTCGCGGCGGCGGATTTTTCCAGATGGTCTCGACGTGTCCGCACTGCCGGGGCACCGGCCAGGTTATTACGAATCCGTGCAAACGCTGTAGAGGTACCGGGCGTGTGCCTAAGAAGCGGGTTGTAAAGGTCAAGATTCCACCGGGCGTACGGGACGGACAGGGTGTGAGGATAGCCGGCGAGGGTGAGCCGGGCCGACACGGCGGGCCGCGAGGCGACCTCTACTGTTACGTTCGCACGAAGGTGCATGAGTTCCTGCAGCGTAACGGCAACGACGTGATTGCAGTTGTGCCCATAAGCTTTACCCAGGCTGCCCTTGGTACGATGATAGACGTCCCCAGCGTTGACGGCAAAAGGAGCTTTAAGGTTCCGGCGGGCACGCAGTACGGCAGTGTCTTCAGGATAAAGGGACAGGGTCTGCCGGATGTGCGGACAGGCAGAATGGGCGACGAGCTGGTTCAGATTGCCGTTGAGACCCCGACGAAGCTCAATGCCTCGCAGCAGGAGCTGCTTAGAGAATTCGCCAAGACGGAGAACCGCAGGGTATCTCCGAAAACAACAGGCTTTTTTGAGAAATTGAAGAAGTATTTTGGTGATAACCTATGAAGCACAAAGGTAAAGAAAAAGCAAAAGAGGATAAAGAACCTGGGCAGAAAGACAGCCGTGTCGAAGAGCTTGAGAGCCGGATAGAAGCCCTGCAGGAGGAAAAGAACGAGCTCTTCAGCAAGCTTCAGCGTGTCAGCGCCGATTACGCCAACTTCCAGAAACGCAGCGTCCGGCAGGTCGCCGATACGGTCGCCTACGAGAAGGAGAATATAATGAGGACCCTTCTGCCTGCGCTGGACAACTTCGAGCACACCCTGCAGAACGCCGACTCGGCAGATAGTGTGGATGTGCTGGCCAGGGGCGTCAGGATTGTTTACGACCAGATACTCGAGATATTGAAATCGCACGGCGTCGAGGAGATACAGGCGCTTGGCCGGAAGTTCGACCCGTCGTTCCATGAGGCGATGATGCGAAGGGCAGAGCCTGACAGGCAAGAGGATATTATTCTGGAAGAATTTCAGAAGGGCTATAAGTTGAACGGCCGGGTGATTCGTCCCAGCAAGGTGGTTGTCAATAAACTCGGCGCAGAAAAGCCTGCGGAGAAACAGCCGGAAAACCAGCAGGAACCTGTTGAGGACGATTGCCCGCAAGCCGAACAGTAGATACAGCCGGAGGCCGAGTAGATTACGATGCCGACCTACGAGTATAAATGTGAAAAATGTGGTTTTGAATTCGAGCGGTTTCAGAGCATAAGCGCCGGGGCTTTGCGGAAGTGTCCCAAGTGCGGCCGGTCGGGTTTGAAGCGTCTTATAGGCGTCGGCGCGGGGATAATCTTCAAAGGCTCTGGCTTCTACGAAACCGACTACAGGAGTGAGAGTTACAAAAAGGGCAAAGAAAACGACAAGGGCCCCTCATCCACTGCCGGCACGACCGACAAAAAAACCGATACGAAGGCCCACGACACCAAAACCTCCAAAAAAGGCAAAACAGCCGGCAAGGACCAAAAAAAATCTGCCTGATGGTGCGCCTGGTTTTCTGAATTTTGCAAACCGGCGGCTATTAGGAATCTTTCCGTTGTACTGGCTTGCGGCATTCTTCGTTTTTGGCCGGGGCCGATTGTGTGAGTCAAAACACGCAAGACGGTGAATCGGAAATTACGGCTCATCGTGGCCGGTGCCGGTCCACAAGCTGTTGTCCCCCTCGTCGGCTATTACGCAGCCTTCGGAATCCAGGGCATAGCCCAATTGTTCGAGCGTCATCTTATCGGCGTGGGTGTCTACGAAAGCAACGCATACTTTAGCTGAGTGGCGATTCTCTGCCGGCGAATGCTGCATCGAGTGCTGGGGGTGGGAGTGCCAGGCAAAGTTTATCGCGCCGGCGCTTCGTGCTATCTTAGGGGGGTCCAGTGTGTAAGCGTGGTAACCGTGCAGGATATCCGGTCCGCCGGTTGTGCCGCGAGCGCCTCGGCTGTCGGCGATGATAACAGTGGAGCTCGGGGCGGAAATTCTGGTTGTGCGCACCGGAAATTTTACGAACCTGTCGTCCCTTACCCTGGAGTTTCCGAGGTACTGGTAATTGTAACCATAGGAACCATTGCGGATATCGCGTCTGTCAAAACTACAGTCGGGGAAGGACGGGCACATAAAGTAATCGTTTGTTATTAGGAGGGTGTCGCTATCGCCGAAGGTGTCACCGGGATTGTGGACGTAAGGGGCCGGGTCAATTACGGGACCCACGCCATGGTGAAAGAACCAAGGCCAGCGTGGTTTGACCCTGCCGTATTCATTGACATAGTCTGTGGTATCTGTCGGCGAGGCCACTGTCATACGAAAAGGAGGGAATTTGAAGTTGTTTTCGACGACGTATACGCTTGCAGCCACCGAGATTCGCCTGACATTTGACAGGCAGACTGATGCCCGTGCCAGTTGTCGAGCTTTGTTGAGTGCGGGCAGGATTATGCTCATAAGCAGGGCGATTATGGCGATTACGACGAGCAGCTCAACGAGTGTAAAGGCATCAGGGGGGTGTTTGACCAGACGTAGGCTGCGGCGGGCTGATATTTTGTGGTTGGTTGGTTGTGTTGCGGGTTTGTGTTTTCTTGACAGTTTATTGGCCATAATCCGTCAATTTCTAAAAAGAAGCCCTGACAAGTTGGGTTTACGGGCCTCCGAGCCATTGCTATAACCGTTCGGCGGCGCTCTGGTGACGGGACCTCCGGGTTATTTATTCATCATTATATTGTAAGGTTTTTTGGAATTTTGTCAATGTCTCCGTGGAGTCGATTTTTGTCCATTTGTTTGCGGCGGGGTCGTGAGGGTAATGCGGTGGAATCCGGCCACTGCTGCTTGCGAAGATGTCGCCGGAGTTATCGGTTATGAAGATTAGTAATCCGGTTTGGTTGATGACTTTCGGGAGGGCGGCGGCGGCCCATTCTTTTTGGTAATCGAGCCTTCTTTGCTGCTGAGGTGGTGATGTTTGTCGGCTGTGCAGATTGGCAAAATAATAGCCGCCAACCGCTCTGGGAGGTCCGACAGCGAAAGCGAGTTTCCTTGGGAGCAGGTTAAGGAGGACCGGTTCGTTGTGGTCATCGACGGAGGTCCAGAGGTGTGTTAAGAAGCGGGCATAGTTTTTTCGGTGGTCGCGGTCGAAGTCGGCGAGTTTATATTGTTTCTGAGCGTTGACGATAAGCTGGAGATTTTCGAAGGCTTTGAGTTCGTTTTTTTTCTTTTGTGCGGTGGTCGGTGGGGTCTTGTGGAAGTACAGCTTATAGGATTTCGGGGCGGCCCAGAGGAGGGCTACGGTCACGAGGACGGTTAGGATTAGTCCTGGGGCGGTGAATTTTTTTTGTTTGGCGGCTTTAGGCATTTGGATTACTCCGTCTGTTATATTCGACCACGAAGGGACAATCGGGGTCGGGGCTGTCAAAGTTTCCTGTGAGATATTGTGAGACGGCGTGACATCCGCCTTTGCAGATATCCAGATAATCACATGAGCGACAAGGCTCCGAGGCTCTTAGAGACCAGGTTCTGCTTCTCTGGAAAGCCGGGTGGTGGTAAAAGGCGTCGGGCAGGTCAAATACCGACAGTGTCGATGCCGGCAGGAAGGAACAGCCGCTTACGGCTCCGTTGCTCCTGACGCCGAGCAGGACATTTCCGGCTTCACAGCCGTAGGTTGCCATTGATTCGAGTATTTGGCGTGGAGGCTTGTGATAACAAATCATAGGTACAAAGGAGCAGTCGACCTTTGCGGCTATGCCGGATTTTTCGGAGGAATCCGCCAGCATCGGGATAAGGGCAATGTTCTGGTGATATGTTGTTCGGTGCTCTTGGTAGAATGGCGAGGCTCTTCCTGCGGGTTTGAATCTGAGAAATTCGATTTCATTTAGGCCTATTTTGGCGGCGTATTGAAAGAGTTCGCCGAGGTGGTCAAAATTTTTCGCTCCGACGACGCAATTGATGCCGGTGGGTACTCCAGCGGCAGTAAGTAACCGCAGCGCTTCGTCGGCTGTATCGAAGAGGTTTTTTCCTCTGAATACGGCGTAGTGCTTGCCCGTGCCGTCCATGGAGACGTTGACCTGTCCGAAAACTTTCATTTTTTTTGCGAGCTTGGGCGTGAGCCCTCGGCCTGAGATGGTCAGGTTGGGAACGATTCCTATGCTTCGAGCGTATTTAGCAATTTCGAACAAGTCGGTGCGTTCGAGCGCTTCACCACCGCCGAGTGCGACGTGAAACACATTCATTTCAGCGAGTACGTCGAGAGCTTTCTTTAGTGTTTGAGTGGTGAGTTCACCGTCTTCTTTTTCACCGGCGGCCATATAACAATGAGGACAGGCAAGAGAGCATTTATTTGTTATGGCAAAATGCACCTCGGTTGGCGCAGATAATAATCCTATTGACTGGTCTTTTGTGTTCCACAGCGGCGAAGGACCCAATCCAAGCTGTCGCATATATTCCCGGTCAACAAGCGCCAGAAAGGGTGGATTCTCGCCTGCCACTATGCCGCCGAAGTTTTCGAAGCGGTATTTCATTTGCTGCGTATACGCTTTTTGTCGGCTCATATATTGGCCCTGTCTTTATCTTAATGGGTTCGGGCTATCGCTGGTATCGTCAAACGGGCAGTGCTGTAGGAGCCATTCTTTGAAGTCCTGGTCCTGGAGGTTCCTGAGGTTTAGATTGGGATAAGCCTTCGGATTGGTCAGGATATACGGCTCGGGCTCTCTAAGGAGAAAATAAAGGCTGCCGCCGGGGTAGTAGAGCAGACTTTTCGCTTCGGAGGTGAAAATCGCTTTGTCATTACACCATTGGATGTAGAAGATTGTTGTCAAGGCCGCAAAGAGCAACAAACCAAAAAGAGGATTGCTCAGCTTCGCTATCCACCTTCTTTTTAGTCTGGCGGTTCCGACGGCGAAGACGAACATTGCGAAGGTACCGACGCAGCCGGATAGAAACAGGTGGCTGGTGACGTTCGAGCCGGGAGCGCCGAGTTTTGCGCTGATAAAAGCGGGGCGTGCAGCATTGATTTGACCGAGCACACTGTTAGAAGGTTTGAAGTTCCAGGCGAACAGAAGGTATGCACCGTAGAATAGTGCGCACCACACGAGGAGAGTTGCCAGGGCTGCGGCTATGTGTTTCCAGTTCAGCCACTGCCAGGGTCGGGCGAGGTAAAAAAGCACGGCTGCCAAGAGCATCAGGGCGATGGAGGTGGTCAAGGCGGAATTTTTGATGGCGGCAGTGAGCCAGCGGTCGTGCACAATCTTTCGTTTGGTTGTGACTTGAAGGTAGTAATCGATACAGGGTTTAAGCTTAAGGGCTTTGTCGAAGCCGTCGAGGGCCTTGGTGTGCATTTCAAGTAACATATAACAGCAGGCGAGATGATAATATACTTCAGCGGCTCTGTAATAATCCGGATGTTGATTCAGGACATTGTTCAGCTCGTTGATGTGGTTCTTTAGTTGCATCCGATTGTTTGGGCTGCTTGTTATGATTTGGGACCGTTTTAATAGCTTATCCTGCGTGGCGTATTTTTCCTTTAGGCTTTTGAGTCTGGAGACCTCGTTTCGGGCCGATGCCGCCAGGGGAAGTGCCTCGCGGCTTATCATCGTGTAGCGTCTCAGGGCGCCGTCGTGGTTTCCTATGTACTTTTCGAAGAATTTCGCAAGCGCTTCAAGGGCCTGTGCCCGCTGGAGAGGTGTGTGCCCCGGCCGCTGAGATGCTTTGTCGAGGATTGCAAACGCCTTGCTGTATTGTTCGATTTCGATGAGTTGTTGAGCCTGCGATACGGCATCCTGTGCGCCGGCGACGGGACCGAAGACAAAGAGCGTCAGGATAAATATGACGGCGTTCTTTTTCACTATCGTTCTCCAGTGGTGTTAGTCTTTTCTTCGATGTCTTGAGCGTCTTTTTGTTTGTCAGGTTCGGCTTGTTTGGGATGCTTTACAAAAGCTTCGGTAATGATACCAGAGACGAGTCCAAAGCCTGCGGTTACGCCCAGCATCGCTGCGGGTAAAACAAACACGAGCGACCCTATCGAGCTTGAATTCGGGTTATAGCCATGTTTGACGCGGAGGATTCTGCCTTTTGGCGGGTGCGGACATCGATGGTCGTCGGTATGTCTGGCCGTATTACATGGCTGTTTCGGGGACATACTCTCAACTTTCATTACAATAACCTTGTAGTGTTGGTTGCGTTACCAGGCTGTTTAAGCTTTGGAGTACCCGGTACCTTAGCGCGGTTTTTCACAATCTATATCGTCCTGCAAAGCTATTATCTTTATGAAAATTCCATAAAGGGCTGAACCGCCGAGCAAGTTACGATGCCGAGCTACGAGTATGGATGTGAAAAATGTGGTCGTGGATTCGAGCAGCTTCAGGACATAGGCACCGTACAATTGCGCAAAGTGTCCCAATTGCAGCCGGTCGAGCTTGAGGCATCTTACAGGCGTGGGTGCTGGTTTGCCTTCGCGGGAAGATTACTTCACGAGTTTGGCGATTTGTTTGAATTTGGGATGTTCTGCGCCGCCGAGCAGTTCAAATAATACCATCTCCGTCGAGTTCAGCTTGATACCTTCTGCCGGTGAAAAAGTACGGATTTCCAACAAGACTCACAGCCTTGATATTACCGTCCGCATCGAGCATAACGAAGGCCCCGTACACATCGTAGCTGTATTTTTCAACCGTATCGCCAGCCGAATCCGACAGGGCTACCACGTTACCAAGCCTGTCGTAATGATAGTAGTAATAATACTCAGGTACTTATTTCTAATCTTGCTTCCACTTCAATTCAGCGATTCTCTCTAACCCGATGAACTTAACAGAACCATCCTCGAATAAAATATTGCAGCCTTTTCCTTCGTGATTTCCGGTTGTGAGCAACTCCAGGCCACCGTGCTGGTTCCACCCTACATGGGTTTCAAACAGAAGTACCATGTCCGGTGCTGAATTCGGATTTGCATTAGGATTCATAGCGTATGTGCAGCGGGCCTCTCCCACTGCCGGGCATACAAAGACAGTTTTACACTTGTTCGCCCCGAACTGCTCCATCAGTCGGTCACACCATTTGTCCGATGCAGGATAGAGCCCATCATTATTATCTGCGTAGATCCGCATTAGCGTACCTAAGTGTTTCAGGTTAGCTTGGCAAATGATCCTGAGATCACGTGCGCTCCTGCCAACATAGTAAGAATTATAAAGCACTATTAAAAAGCTCGAAAAGGAAAAGGCTACCAAAAAAGCAATCAAGTACTTTAAAGGAAGGCGTGCAAGAATGATTTCCCGTAAAACACTTTTTTTCTGACTATTTTGCTTGGCCATCTTAATTCTACAAACACATTTCAATTTAGAATCAACAATTATTTGTTCCATTTTAAGCGTTATTGGTTTCCGAACTCGCCATAACCTATTGCAGAGTTAAATTTAGCAAGCTTTATTTCTCCTTCTTTCCTAGCTCGACAAAATCAAAACCTATTGTATTGGTGGGACTAGGAAATAAAGTAGCGTTAGATGGTCCACGATAACCTTTCACTGTAGCCTCAGGAAATTTCTCCTTAAACGCCTGAGCAACAGAACTTGTTCCTGAAGCGCTATAACAAACTTCTATCCTTACTTCCGCATCCTGAGCAAAAGTCTCGTTAATCACCATATCGAGACTCTCTCTCCTGTTGAACCCTTCCTCATACGCTCCTATCTGATCACCTTCGCCATATATAGTACTCTCTCCGATTTGCACAGTTCCTAAATTCTTTACTCCGTGCCCCACTATCTCAAAATATGTAATTTTATTATTCGGACCAGTTTGATTGCGCAAAGCACTCTTCAAATCAAACGTGCTGCTAACTTTGTATGTTTTACGGATACCATCTTCGGTCTCTATCACTACAAAAGGATTATCATATATTCTACTTAACTTGTTTTGTCCCCACTTATTTCCTAAGGGGTCGACGAAGTCTACAGGATTATTGCCGACATAAGCATACAAATTAATTCCGCCATCGTAGCCAATCGGGTCGGTTTGCAGGAATCTTCCGATGGAGAGCACATATATCCTGTTCGGAAATAATATAATCCGGTTTCCAGACCACATGTATAGTTATGAAACTAATTTGAGTTTATTAAATTCTATTTGTAATATATGTTACTTCCTGTGTTTGTTTTTTCATAATTATTCGCATATTACTATACTGTGAGATAGCCGATTAAAGTCAATATGCCGAACAATATGAGAACAAGGGCAAATATTTTAAATAGTCGGCATTTCTTTTTTATCTTATCAGCAGCCAATCCTTCCCTTTTGTACTTATTAGGTAATGAGCAAAAACCTGCATATATACTAAACATTCCCATTAGTATACATATAATGCCCATTATGCCATCGTCCCAGAATTGCCATTCACTCATCTTTATTCTCCTTGTGTTTTCGATGGTCCAAGTAAGCTCTGTACATAATACAACCGCTTCCGACCAATAACACAATGATAGCAATTGCCCATTCACTTTTATCTATATAACCTTTGAGCTTGTATCTTGTAAACAAGAAAAAGGCCATAGCAGGAGTCAAACCTATTGAATACAATACTGCCAACTTCCATGAAAATCTTACCTCTTTTGCCATATAACCAATCCTTCAAAAACACATGCTTCTGTAAAGGCTCACTTTTCTCCTCTCACGCTAAATTCATTGTATATTTGCATGCTGTTATCCAATAAAGAAAGTCCTGTTTGCAGCGCAGATAGTTTGCTACTAAAATCAGGAGTAAGTGCTGTGCCTATTAAATCGCCAACTGCAGTTCCTTTATCCCCTGCAAACCCCATACCAATCATACCTGGCATAGAAGTCGGCATATGTGCAGCCGCTTCTCTGTCACCTGCTGCCGTAAACATAATTTTTGCTGTACCTCCGGCGACAGCAGTACCACCGCCTGTAAGTCCAGCATAACCGAGCAACGCTCCGCCTGTTGTTGTAGGAGTAGCCACTAAGGCAGCTCCACCAAGCGCTAAACCGCCGGAGATAATACCGGCTCCTTTTACATAAGGCAATGCTGCTTCGTAGGCATCAATGGCAATAATAACATCCTTAGCTAGTTCTACTTTTGAACCTTCCCAATCAATAGCCAAAGGCTCCCAAGCGCGTGGATGATTGAGTGGATTCGATGAGCTGCTTGCTGGCCAAAAGAGGCCAGTCATGCCAGCACATCCTGAGGGATCCCTTAAGTTTAAAGGATTATTCCCAACGTAGAAATATAAATTCATTCCGGCTTGATATCCAATCGGGTCGGTTTGCAGGAATCTTCCGATTTCGGGCGAATAAAATCTTGCTCTATAGTAATACAGGCCGGTTTCCCTGTCAAACCTTCTTCCGGTGAAAAAGTACGGATTTCCAACAAGGCTCACAGCCTTGATATTACCGTCCGCATCGAGCATAACAAAGGCCCCGTACACATCGTAACTGTATTTTTCAACCGTATCGCCAGCCGAGTCCGACAGGCCCACCACGTTACCAAGCCCGTCGTAATGATAATAGTAGTGCTGCGGGCCGCGGCTGCCGGTGGTCTGCCAATTTGCAGCCAGGATATCAGAATCGACGTTGTCAATTTGGCCGTCAAGGCTCAAATCCGCCGCTGCATTATAGCCGGCGTCGCCTTCTGTTGCAAGCCAGGCCAGGGCCATAGCGTATAAATCATCCATATCCACATTGCCGCCGCCGGAAGATTACTTGACGAGTTTGGCGATTTGTTTGAATTTGGGATGTTCTGCGCTGCCGAGCAGTTCAAATAATGCCATCTCGGTCGAACTCAGCTTGACAGCTTCCGCTCGCATCGCCTCCAGTGCGATTTCTTTGTTGCGGGCGGTTCTCGATGAAACGGCGTCTGCTATTACGCTGACCTGCCGGCCTCTTTGCACCAGCTCGACCGCCGTCTGGTAAATGCAGACGTGGGCCTCTATGCCGCAAAGCAAAAGCTCCCGGCCCGGCAGGTGCTGGAGTTTATCGACAAACTCTGGTTCGCCGCAGCAGCTAAAGGATGACTTGTTTATGGGCTGATTGTCTGTGAGCAGCTCAGCGAGCTCGGATATTGTGGGTCCCAGGGCTTCGGGGCGCTGCTGGCACCACAGCACGGGTATGTCAAGGATTCTTGCGGCTTTGGCGAGGATGACAAGGTTCTCGAACAGGACCTGTCTGTCGTGCATCAATTGGGCGAGCTTGCCTTGTACGTCGACAATTACCAGACAGCAATTTTGCGGTTCGAGCATTCCTTTACTCTCGTGGGCCGAGCCCGGCCTTTAAGCCTGTACGGCTTCACTTCTCCAGCACAATAGTCAGGTGCACCTGCTGATTGTCCGCGGCTTCGACCGGGGACTTGTCGCCAGTGCCTTGCTTGCCTGTCATGATGGGCTTTGGTGGTATTATAGCCAAATCCGGGACCCGGTCCTGGATGGCGGCGAAAACCTCTCTGCCGGGCATAAGCTCGTTGATTTTGTTCAGAGCGTCGAGGTCCTTTGCCGTTTGTATACGGGTTTCGGATGCGTCACAATTTACGATTTCAGCGACCTGGCCGGGTGTTACTGAGCTTACCACTGTCTCTGCGCCAAACTTGTCGGTCTCGACGGCGAAGCGAGCTGAATCCAATCGGCCCCAGGTGTCACTGAGGTCGGTCAGCAGACGCTTTAAGTTTTCCCGGCTGCAGGTGAATGTATATATGCTTTTGGCCTCTTTTGGGTACCGCGCGACAGAAACCGCAACGCCGTTGTCATCCAGGGCCGTATTGATGGAACTGTCGACGGCGGCGAAAGTGGCGCTTTTCAATTCGAGCCTGCCATAGAACGCCTTGGTGACGTTTGCCGGTGGGCTTACACTGATATCCGGCGTTCTGTTCGCCACCAGCGGTTCGGTATGCTCCGGCGTCACGATACTGTAGAGCACCACACCCAAAATGCCGAGCAGCATTATCATAGCCGCTGCCGTCAGAAGCTGGCGAGCAAACAAGTGCCTTGCCCCTTGATGCTCGCTGAGCGCGGGCGCCTGCTGGGCCAGGATTTGTCTCGTCTGCAGAGAAGTCTTTATTCGCTCCAGCATCGGAGCCGGAGCATCGACACGCGGCAGGGAGCCTACAAGCATTTTGCATTTTTGCAGCCGACGCAGACGCTCTCCGAGGCGCTGGTCGTGCTTTATCAGCCTTTGAAGCTCGGTCTGCTGTCTCTGGGTCAATTCGCCGTCGATGAAGCAATTCAACAGTTCGCCGATGTCTCGATTATCTTTCATTGCCACATCTTCTCCAAAATCTGTCTCAGATTGCTTCTTGCTCGGCTTATTCTGCTCTTTACCGTGCCGAGCTCGATATTGAGGACGTTGGCAATCTGAGCATAACTCATACCCTCGATGTCCCTGAGAATGATAACCGCCCTCTGTGCATCCTCCAGTCTTGTCAGCGATTCTGTTACTATCTGCCACATCTCTCTGTTTTGAGCAACTGTGGCCGGGTCAGGTGAGCTTTCATCGCTCAGGTACTGTTTCAACTGCGTTTTTGCCTGCCAGTTGTATTGGCTGTCGTCGGCGTCAAGCGAGTTGTGTCCGAACTTGCCGGCCCTCTTGCAGTAGTTTAACGTCAGATTCACGCCAATCCTGAATGCCCAGGTGTAAAAGCTGCTCTTGCCTGCGAATCGGTCAATGTTCTCTATTACTTTGACAAACGTTTCCTGGGTAAGTTCCGCGGCGTCGTCAGGATTTGCACACATCTTCAATATCGTGTTGTAAATGCGGTTCTGATACTTCAGTATCAGCCGCTCCATCGCCTCGGAATCGCCCTGCCGGCATCTTTCCACCAGCACAGCATCGTCGATATTGATACTCGCCGGCTCGGTCACAATTCTTTCTCCTTAATTAGACCGTCGCAGGGGCCGAAAGTTCCCCCGAAACAGGAATTTAACAGCAGGCATCATCTCAAAATTCGCACTTCCGGTCAATCTAATTCGGCGGTAAGCCACAAATGGAACAGTGGCTTGCCATATGACCGTGGGTGGCGGGTGTTTACGGCACTTTCAAGGCTATTAGTCGAAATATCGCAGTTTTTGACAATATTTCGGCCCCTATCAGGCTCAGCAGAAATGCTATGACGGCCCTGGCGCCGGTGATGTTGCAGGCGACTACATAGGCCCTGTACAGTTAGTACGACGAGCCAGACTGCCGTAATCAGGGCCACTATAAGAGCCATTGGCGCGGGCGATTGTCGAGCATAGTTCTGTTATTGTTTGTGATTTCGGTCATAGCTTTTCACTTCCCTCATTCTCGTTTGCCCTTTCAGCGAGCTTGACGTGTTCGATGACTTCATCGAGGCGGTTGCGGACGGTTGGATAGCTTAGACGAAGCAGACGAGCCATCTCCTTCAATGAGCCGCTTGCCTTTATGAATTCCAACAAGAAGAGCTGCTCTTCTACCGACAGTTGAGCCAGCGGAGGTAGTTGGTATATGCCTTCTATTTGCGTACCGCAGTTTTCGCACAAAAGACTCTTCACCTTTACCTGACTGTTACAGGCAGGACATCTTGTAGGCAGTACCTTCATGGAATGCTCCCTTAATAGAGCCGGCACAATTAGAAGTACGGAGCTTTAATTATTCTAATCCACAAACTCGATTTTGGGTATAGACAGAAACAAGACAGACATACTACCGTCCTCGCTGGTGAGGTAAGGAATATAATAAATGCCGGATTCTCCAGCTTCCCGTCCTCCTCCTGTAGGGTCGAGCTGCTGCCATCCCTTTCCCTCGAAAAGCACCTCCGCCCAGATATGGCCACTCGCGCCATAAAGCCACCCACCTACTTGTCTGCACGGTATGCCGGATGCTCTGCAAAGCGTTACAAAAGAATCTGAAAAATCCCAACAATGGCCAAAACCTTGCTCCAAAACTTTTTTGACTCCGTATCTTGAGCCTTCTACAGGTCCGGCAAAACTGATGTTCTTGCCGGGCGCGAACCATTCCAGAATAGCCTTCACCTTATCTTGCTGACTTTGCTTGCCCGCTGTGATATTGTTGGTTAGGACTCTAATCTCAGGGTCGTCAACCGGCCAAAATTCGGTCGGGCGCAATAGCTCATCACTTGCCTTTCGCCTGCCTGGCATAAATCCTCCTTGCCGTGTTGTGACGGTAGCCTCGACTGAAACATAGGGCGCCTCCAACTTTCGAGGCATGTTTTTGAATGTGTATTTCGTGATGTCTCCGTGTCCCGCCACTTCCACTTTTATCGCATCAGGTTTGAATCTATAGGCCGGCTTGGCCTTTTCATTTCCACACGTCCGCAGGCTGATTTCATTGCCGAATTCAAATCTCTTTAACAAGTCGGCTATCTGTGACATTATATTATTGCTGTCAGGATACTTGTTCAATGCTGCAAACAGATTGAAAAGTTTGTTCCATGACATAAAGTCACCTTTTTTCACCGGAGCCGCATCGAACGTTATTCTATAGGTTGCTTCTGCCGGCTTGGGTTTCAAGCCCAACTCCCACGCAGCTTTTATCGCGAGATTGACGTTATCACATACAAATTCCACCACGGATTTGTTCTGCAGAAGGCAAAAAGCGGGATGGTCTTTCATCGCAAGAATACTGTTTTGAATCTTCTCGGCGTCCTGTGGTGTCGGGCAATTCAAGGTATTGACACGAAGTTCATTGCCATGAACAGACAAGACTGTGTTTGATAACTTGATGATGTGTCCGCCAAGTTTTTTGCCTATGGCAGCGGTCTGGTCCTCCGGCGCCAGAAAGGACTTTTTTAGCTTCCATCCGGGCGGCAGATTTCGAAAGAGCTCTTCGGTCGCCGGTTCTTCTGTGCGATTGTCGTGTTGGACGTCCGGCAGGCCTAATGTTCGGCGGGCCTTGGTCAAGAGATTAACGTCGTCGCATTTTGCAAACTCTATGACCGAATTGCCGCTTCTGGCGACGCTAACGGCGAGCCCACGATGTCCTTCGAGCATAGTCTTATAGACCTTCTGGGCGCCTTTTGCCGTATGACAATGCACGATGTTTATCTGCAAAGGCTGTCCGTTCACAGAAAGAAATGTATTAGAGACCCTCGATAGTCGGGCGCCAAATTTTCGGCTGAAAGCCATCACCTGGGCCTGCGGGACTATGAAGGAATTTTCAACCTTCCACCCTTCAGGAAGATTCTTAAACATCTCCTCACCATCGGCCTTTGCCTGAAATCCGCTCAGGCCGGCAACCACAATTAGTGCTGTCCAGAGGCTAATGCCTGTTATGCCTGCTATCCGTCTAACCATTCGTTTACCTTCTTTCCGGTTGTAATGCGTTTTCAGCACCAATAATTCTCATGATTTAGTCAATATATTGACACTTGCCTTTAGTAATATATATCCTACGCTTATTTTTGTCAACTATGAAATGAATATTATCGGAAGTATGTACCTAACGCACAAGGCGTGAAAATACCGTAGAAACCGCGAAAATCAGGTTTTACTCCGATTTGGGCTTGTCTTTGCTTTTTTTTCACCACATTTTAGCATGTACAAAAAAATAATATTCTTTTAAATTTTCTTGAGCACTTCCTTGACAAACGACCGACAGCAACGTATAGTATGTATAGAGTGATAATAGTGTACGTTATGTACAGAGGAGCTGATAATGACTACGCTTACAATTACAAAAGCTCGGCTACAATTGCGGAAATTGGCAGATAGGGTTTGTCATCACGGAGAACGAATATGTATAGAAAGAAACGGAGAGCCTGTGTTCGTGATGGTAAGCTTTGAGGATTTTGAGGCAATAGAAGCGCTTGAAGAAAAAATCGACATTCAAGAAGCCGCCAAAGCCCTCAAAAAAGGCAAGTTTATTCCCTTAGAAAAACTGGAAGCTGAATTGGCCTTATAATACAATGCAAGGATGTATAAAGTCGAGATTGCAGAAGATGTAGCCGAATTTATTCGGAGTCAGACAAAGAAAATTCAACGCCAGCTCGATGCAAAAATTAAAAGATTGGGCAAAAACCCTCATCCTCAAAACTCCACAAAATTAAAGGGAGCAAGTAACTTATATCGTATAGCTTCAGGTTATTACCTAATAATATACACTGTTAAACACAAGAAAATAACAGTTTTAGTGCTTAGAATAGCCCATCGAAAAGAGGCGTATAAAAACCTGCCACAACTATAATTCGGCGGCTGTTCAAAATTTTAACTAATCCGATTATCGGATTAGCTCTTTTCCCTGTGCGTTAAGTATATACTTCCGAATATTATTAGATTTTTTTTGGGGCCTGTGACGGTCAGCGGGGCTGGAGTTGTTTTCGGAGCTGACCCTGCCGTCGAATCGCCGCTGGAGTCTTTACTCCGGCGGTTTGAGTGCAAAATGGTCCGACAGTCTTCTGCCGTTGGGGCAGGTACAGGTTGTCTCGAGTATATAGCTGCGGCTCCTTTCAGCATCAAAGTCGAGGTAGAATTCGTAGGCCCGGAGGTAATCGCGCCAGTAATTGTTATTCTCCGTCGGGTCGGTCAGGTCAATGTCGGGCCAAATGACGACCCTTCTGCCCCGCGGTTCCACAGGGCGCCGCGCCACATCATACAACTCGAATCGAAATGTCCCCGGCGATTTTATCTGACAGCCGAATGAATCCAGCAAACTGACAAAAACCTTTATCCGGGACCGTTTCCGGGCCTCACCGGTCGCTACGAATTCCGTCAGAGGCAAAATGTCGATGTTAGCGGCGATATACTCCTCGCACACCGGCCCAGGTGTTTTGGTGTCTTCGATGGGAGCCGGGCCAAGCTCACAGCCCGCCCAGACCAGAAGAAGACCAGGAACGATTAATCGCAAGACTATATTACCACTGCTCATAGGCTACAGGTCCTCATCGAGCAGGTGCCCGAAGCGGTACTTTTTTGTTCGCAGATAATCGATGTTGTGTTTGCCGGGCACGGCTCTTAACGGTATTTGTTCGACAATCTTTATGCCGTAGACCTCGAGACGGTTTACTTTCTTCGGGTTATTTGTGAGAATCCTTATTTTCCGGAGGCCGAGGTCCCGACAGATTTGTGCGCCGATACCGTAGTCGCGCCGGTCAGCGGCAAAACCAAGTTTGAGATTTGCATCGACGGTATCGAGTCCCTGCTCCTGCAGTTTGTAAGCGTGTAGTTTGTTTCTCAGGCCGATGCCTCTTCCTTCCTGTCGCAGGTATATCAGGGCGCCCTCGCCTGCTTTTTCAATCATCTTCATTGCAGATATGAGCTGGTAACCGCATTCGCAGCGCTGCGAATGAAACAAGTCGCCCGTCATACATTCCGAATGGACTCGCACCAGAACGGGCTCATCGATTTCGATGGGCTGGTCTTTTTCATCCAGCCGCCCGACCTTCCCCTTGCACAGCGCCAGATGTGGTTCGGCAGACGTTATGCTCTCATAACCTATGAGTTTGAATTCACCGTAGTCTGTCGGAAGACTGACGCATTCGACGCGTTTTATCTGGCGCTCTCGCTGTAGGCGGTATTCCACAAGTTTTGCTATTGAAGTCATTCTGAGGTCGTGCTCTTGGCAGAATTCAAGCAGTTGCGGCACCCTCGCCATTGAGCCGTCCTCGTTCATAATCTCGCAGATGACCCCTGCAGGTTTGAGTCCTGCCAGGCGCGTCAGGTCGACGGCTCCTTCGGTCTGGCCCGCCCGGACGAGCGCGCCGCCTTTTCGTGCGCGCAGGGGAAATACGTGGCCGGGACGTGCAAGGTCGCTTGCCTTGGCGCCGTCGGCTATGGCAACCTGCACCGTGTGGGCCCTGTCGGCTGCACTTATGCCGGTTTTGATTCCGTCGGCTGAATCGATGCTCACGGTAAATGCGGTTCCGAAACGTGCCGTGTTCTCGGTGGTCTGCGGGTAAAGCCCGAGCGAGTCACATTTCTCGGCGGTTAATGGAAGACAGATAAGGCCCCGGCCGTATCTGGCCATGAAGTTGATTATCTGCGGTGTGACCTTCTCGGCGGCGCACACCAGGTCTCCTTCATCTTCACGGTCTTCTGCGTCGACCAGGACAATCATTTTGCCCCGGCGCAGGTCCTCCAGAACGTCCGCAATTTCACTGAAATTGGTTGCCACGACTATGCTTTCATATTTGCCTTACAGTCTCTTCAAAGCCGCCTGTTATTGATAGTGGGTTGAGTGTCCTGTTCGTACTCGTCGATGTAACGTCTGCCCGTCCGGAAATAGACGAATGTAGTAACTACCGCGGCGCCTGCTGCCGACCACCAGAGGACCCGCAGCACCCATATCCACCACGGCATCAGTCGCGAAAATTCGGGCGCTATCAGTATCGCTGCCACCATCGACAGTTGCAGGGTGGTGGCGGCCTTGCCGACAAGGGCAGTAGTAATGCGGGTTTGGCCCGTTATAAGATAAACAATCACAAAACCTATCAGCAAAAACAGGTCTTTCCCGATAATCAGAACAACCACCGTCGACGGCAGCATAAACCCTTCGACGCCTGCACGTTTTGAGGCCAAGAGCAGGCAGGCGCTGGTTATCAACAGCTTGTCGGCGATTGGGTCAAGAAAAACGCCGAGCGTTGTCACCTGCTTTTTCCTGCGGGCAAGATACCCATCCAGGGCGTCGCTGAACGCCATAACCAGGAAGATGGCAAAGGAGACATAGCGTGCCGTGCTGCGCATAGTTTCCGTGAGGTTGATGTCGTTTGTCTTCAGCATAAGGCTGATAAACGGAACGATGAGAAAAATCCTCAGAATACTAATGCGATTGGCCCAGTTTAATTTCATAGCCTTTTTGTCAACGGAAACTTGTTTTTGACGTATCGAGCCTTGAACTCAGCAATTCTTGTGCGCTTCGCTGCACACGTAAAGCTGTCAATCAGTAATCATACGCCGGCAGCGCATCCGGTCGGCTAAGTTTCGCCGGCAATTATGTTAGCAGCAAAAGCCGCCGCGGGCAAGGGATAATGGGCCCGATAAACTCGGCTGATTTTGCTTGATGTAGCTTCGGCCGGAGATATAATGCAGCAGATTCTTGAAAGGTATGCAAATGGCTTTACTGAATGTAAATATCGACCACGTGGCGACGGTTCGGCAGGCGCGTCGGACGGATGAGCCGGACCCCGTCTGGGCGGCGGTTCAGTGCGAGCTCGCCGGGGCCAACGGTATCACCGTCCACCTGCGGCAGGACAGACGCCATATCTGTGACCGGGACGTCGAGCTGCTCAAGGAAACCGTCGCGTGCAAACTGAATCTTGAAATGTGCATGGCCGAGCCTATTGTCAGGATAGCCGAAAAGATAAAGCCCGACCAGGTAACACTGGTGCCGGAGAAAAGGCAGGAGCTTACCACCGAGGGCGGCCTGGATTGCGCAGCCAATAAAAAACGCCTCGCCGAAGTAGTCAAGAGGATGCACAAGAAAAATATTATGGTCAGCACGTTTATCACCCCAGACACGCAACAGATTATTGCCTCGGCCCAGGCCGGGTGCGACGCCGTCGAACTGCACACCGGTATGTACGCCAACGCGCAGCGAGACAAAGCTGTCCGCAAAAGGCTAAATGAATTGGCCCGGGGCAGAGACCTGGGCTTGGAGAACAAGTTAGTTGTTCACGCAGGGCACGGCCTGACCTATCGCAACATCGCTCCGGTGGCGCGGATAGCAGGGCTTTGTGAGTTTAACATTGGCCATAGCATCGTTGCCAGGGCGGTCTTCGTCGGTATGCGCGAGGCGACCGCGGAGATGATAGCGTTGATAGATAAATTCAGCAATCAGGATTAAGGGGGCGTAAAATGTTTGCAGGGGCATTTGTGGCGATTATAACGCCGTTTCAGAACGGCGAGGTCGATTATCGAACGCTGGATGAGCTGGTTGACTTTCAGTTGGAGCGGGGCATAGACGGCATTGTTCCGGTGGGCACCACGGGAGAGTCACCGACGCTCAGCCACGAGGAGCATAAAAAGGTTGTCGAAAGGGTAGTCGAGGCGGTCGCGGGGAAAGTTGCCGTCATTGCGGGAGCCGGTTCCAACAGCACCGCCGAGGCCATTGAACTGGCGGCGTTCTCTAAGAAGGTCGGAGCAGATGCCACGCTGCAGGTTGACCCGTATTATAACAAGCCCACACAGGAAGGTTTCTATCAGCATTTCAAGGCGATAGCCGAAGAGGTTGACCTGCCGATAGTGCTTTATGATATACCCGGCAGGTGCGCAGCCGGTATGACGGCCGATACGGTCGTTCGACTTTCCGAAATCGAAAACATCGTGGCCATCAAGGATGCTACCGGCAGGATGGACCACGTCAGTGAAATTGCCACGCGCTGCGACTTGACCATACTCTCAGGCGACGATTCTATGACATTGCCGATTGCATCGGTGGGCGGCAAGGGGGTCGTCAGCGTCGTGGCCAACATCGTCCCTGCCGACGTCAAAGCGATGACGGATTTGATTCTTGAGGGAGACTTCGCCCAAGCCCTGAAGTGGCACAAGAAGCTGTTTACGCTCTGCAGGAATTTGCTGAGCCTGGCGACAAACCCCATCCCCATCAAGGCAGCTATGGCGATGCTCGATATGGCCCCGGAAGAGATGCGTCTGCCTTTGGTAGCTATGGACGAGAGCAAAAAAGCCGCGCTGGAAGAGACCCTGGCAGAATACGGGCTGTTATAGCGGTTGGACTCAGAAATTGTCAATCAGCCATTCGTCTCTGACCTTTTTGAGTGTAGCGTCCAGTTCGATAGTTTCGCCGGCCCGGAAGGTACGGCTTTTTATCGTAAAGTCCTTTTCAAGTAAGGAAAAACAGATATGGGTGACAAGGGAAAAAGAGATAAAGGCAAAAGAGAAAAACAGAAAAAGGCCCAGCTTACTCCAAAGGAAAAACGACAAGTAAAAAAAGAAAACAAGAATAAATAATTGCCCAGTGGTGTCCGGCGCCCCGAAGCATTCTGGTGAATTCTGAGCAGAAAGCCTTCGACGAACCGGCAGGCGAGGCGCGGACCAGCACTTGCCGTCTTTCAATTGATTCCTTCGATTACACTCAGGACCTGCCCTGAGTCTGCCGAAGGGCCAGGTTTGATGATAGACCTTTCGACTCGGCTGCGCTTCGCTCAGGGTGACAGGGTGGAGCTGCGCTCGAGGCGACCCCGATGTATCGGGATTTCTTGCTAGTTCAAGGTGAATTTGGTAAGATTATTGGTGTCGTACGGAGAAAAGTAGGCTTTTTAACCGTGTGAATGGGAAATCCAGGGTTAGTCTTTATCCCTTTGAACCGGTGTCCCCGGAATTCGGATTCTTGAGTGGCCTGAATGTGACAGAGGCGTTACAATTATGGCTGTACAAATATTGATAGCGGAGGGCAAACATGGTAAAGTGAAGATTATCGCTCAAAGTTCATATGACACTATTGTTCAAAGGATCAGCGGCATACGAAGAAACGGTTATCTTTGCAAGACAAAGCTCTTTTGGCTATGACCGAGGCCGTGAGAGAAGTCATCGAGCGTCATAAAAAAGAAAAATGGCCGCTTGCTCAAAAAAGTACCGAACACGCTTAATCTTCGGAAGGAATGGAACATGAAAGAACCGTTGCTGGTCGAGCTGGTTTTGAGGAACCTTCTGTCCTTCGGACCCGACACCAAACCGATTCCGCTGGGGTCGTTGAACGTACTGATTGGTCCTAACGGCTCCGGGAAATCCAATCTATTGGAGGCAATCAGTCTGCTGCGCTCGGCGCCAAAAGACCTGTCCGCACCTGTCAAAGAGGCCGGTGGCGTGAGCGATTGGCTATGGAAAGGAGCGAAGAGTCCAACCGCCACTATAGAGGCAGTCATTAGCAATCCTGAACAAAAGGAAATGCCGATCCGGCACAGTTTCTCGTTTGTGGAGCACGGTAAGCGGTTTGAGGTGACAGGGGAACGAATTGAGAACAAAGACCCCTTCTCGGGGTTTGATGACCCCTTCTGGTTTTATCGAAATGATCGGGGGCATATTCGCCTGAAAGAGAAACCACAATATGGAGCGACAGATAAATTGGAAGAGGAGGGCGAAGAGAGGCAGTTGCCAAGAGAAGCCATTAATCCAGAAGAATCCGTTCTTTCACAAGTCAGAGACCCGGAACGCTATCCGGTCCTGTCCCATCTGGCAGATACTTATGCACGTTTTCAGCTTTATCGTGAATGGACCTTTGGTCGATATACGGCTCCACGGCAGGCGCAGAAAGCTGACCTTCCCAAGGAGTATTTATTAGAAAGCTACGAGAACTTGGCCTTGGTGCTAAACTATCTACGTCGCCATGTCCGGCAGGAATTGATCGGGGCTTTGTCCTCGCTCTATCCTGAAATCAAAGATTTCCATATCGATATTGGTGGAGGATGGGTGCAACTCCTTATGGCGGAGGGAGAATACAGCATACCTGCCACAAGACTCTCTGACGGCACGCTGCGGTACTTGTGCCTGCTTGCAATCCTCTGTCATCCTGAGCCGCCACCGTTGATTTGCATAGAAGAACCTGAACTGGGCTTGCATCCCGACGTGTTGCCCAATCTGGCAAAACTGATGTTGTCGGCGTCAGAACGTTGTCAGTTGATTGTCACGACGCATTCAGACATTCTCGTAGATGCTCTAACCGAAACCCCCGAATCGGTAATAGTCTGCGAGAAGCAGGACGGCAGAACCCGGATGCAGCGACTGGACAGCAAGGAACTTACCCAATGGCTGGATAGGTACCGTCTTGGCCAGTTGTGGCTCAAGGGTGAGATAGGGGGCATGCGCTGGTGAGAGCGTACATCTACATAGAAGGTGCCGGGGATTCAAAGGGACTTCACGTGCGATGCCGCCAAGGGTTTCGGCAACTGCTGGAACGGTGTGGTTTCTCCGGGCGGATGCCTCGATTGGTGGCGTGCGGCGGTCGTTCAGCAGCGTATGGCGACTTCAAGACGGCGCACGAGAGCAACAAGGCCGAATATGTGGCCATGTTGATCGATAGTGAGAAGCCCGTGAGCAATCCCGAGGAGACCTGGGATCACCTCAGGAATTGCGACCGTTGGGAACGGCCGGATGGGGCTGATGACGAACAGGTGTTGTTCATGACAACGTGTATGGAGACTTGGATAGTCGCCGACCGCGATACCCTCAGACAACACTATGGCAGCAGCCTTCAGGAATCTGCATTGCCGTCGCTTATCAGTCTTGAGCAAGGTAATCGGCAGGACATTCAGGAGGGACTGAAACGTGCAACGCGCAACTGCTCCAACGCCTACCAGAAAGGCAAGCGTTCCTTCGAGATACTGGGCAAACTGGAACCTGAAACGATGGAAAGTCACTTGCTGGCCTTTCAACGCGCTAAACGCATCTTGAATGAGAAGCTACAATGACCACCAACACCAGCGATAAAGGCTTGGAAACATTGGGGGGGAATTAAAGGGGTACGGTACATTTTACGATGAGTTGTGCTTGATAATGACACGTTTTGATAGAGGACAGCGGTTGCCCTGAATTACTGCGGAGCTTTGGGACGCAGACATCGGCTGGAATTAAGTATCGTGCCCACGGAATTCGCAGTATTGACAGGCTCCGGTTCATAGGATTTCTCCCCTTTGGTCGAAATGACGGCGTGTTGCTGCTGTGGCGGGCGATATTGCTTCCTGGGGCTATTACGGAACATCTTTCCCGTATCAGGCGTATTAGAAGGGCTTGATAGAAAAAGAATTAAAAAAGGTGTTGATGGGTTGTCGATATTGCAGTACATTGCGTTTTCCGATCGACCTGCATGTTTGCATTTTCACGAGTCTCTTGTTTTAGGAATGTTCAATGCCATTTAAGACATTTGGTCTTGCAGACCCGCTGGTGCAGGGCATCCTTGCCACCGGCTACACCGCACCAACCGAAATCCAGTCCCAGGCCATCCCGGCTATCTTAGACGGAAAAGACATCATCGGCTGCGCCCAGACAGGCACGGGTAAAACCGCCGCGTTTGTATTGCCGATACTAAACCGGCTTGAGACGGTCGCTCAAAAGACCAAAAAGAAGAAAATCCGTGCGCTGGTGGTGACCCCGACCCGCGAACTGGCGGTTCAGATAGAACAGGCTGTCCTCGGTTACGGTCGGTTCACGAACCTGAAGGCCCTGGCGGTTTACGGCGGCGTCAGCATCAACAGGCAGATTGCAACGCTCCGCCGCGGCGTCGATATCGTGGTCGCCACGCCCGGACGGCTGCTCGACCATATCGGGCGCAACACTATCGAACTGAACGGCGTCGAGGTGCTCGTGCTGGACGAGGCCGACCGGATGCTCGATATGGGCTTCGTCAACGACGTGCGGCGGATCGTCGGCGGGCTTCCGAAGAAACGCCAGACTCTGCTGTTTTCGGCCACGATATCGCGGGAGGTTCAGACCCTGGCGGGCGACATGCTGAAATCGCCACAAATGATACAGATAGGCCGGCCCCGCAACCCGATTGACACTATCACACAGCATATCTACGCGGTCGAGAAGACGCTGAAGATGGACCTTCTGCTGCACATGATCGAGGACTGGCGGATGTTCAGCGTGCTGGTGTTCTCGCGGACCAAATACGGGGCAGACAAGATCAGCCGACAACTCAAACGCGCCGGCATCGTCGCGGTCTCGATACATTCGGGGCGTACCCAGAACCAGCGGCAGCAGGCCCTCGATGGCTTTCGCAGCGGCAAGTATCACGTCATGGTCGCCACCGATGTCGCCGCCCGCGGCATCGACGTCGAGGGGATATCACACGTCATCAATTACGATGTGCCCACTCACGCCGAGGATTACGTCCATCGGATAGGCCGGACAGGCCGAGCGGAGGCCACCGGCGACGCGATTACGTTCGTTTCAAGCGAAGAGGAAAAGTACCTGCGCGATATCGGCAAGTTCATAGAACGCAAACTCACGGCGCAGAAGTGCAAGGGCTTCTCATCCGTCAAGTCCCCCCCGCCCGAGCCGAAGACCGACAAAAGCTCCAAACCCTCGCGACGCGGGGAAACGCCGGCAAGTAAACGGTTCTCAGGAGGCAAAAAATCGTATCGAGGCCGCCGCAAACCTCTCAAAAGCTAAAGCCCCAACCCAGCGGGACATTAACGATAAGACAATTTACTTGCCACGACACAAACCGAGAAGTAATCTATATTCAAACCAGTGGCATTGGTAATGCGAACCAATCGAATGCGAGAACAGGGATTTCGCATATTATTTCTTTGACAATTTGTAACGAACCGGAGCAAAGAAACCTCAGAAATTAAGGAGAGAAACAATGGCAGATGAAAAGAAGCCTAAAAAGCAGCGGTTAACGACCGCGTCGGGATCGCCGGTTGACGACGATCAGAACACCATTACCGCCGGGCCTAAAGGGCCGGCACTGATGCAGGATGTGCACCTGGCCGAGAAGCTCGCACATTTCAATCGCGAGCGCATTCCTGAACGTGTGGTGCACGCCAAAGGCGCAGGTGCGGGCGGCTACTTTGAATGCACCGCTGATATGTCGAAGTACACGCGGGCTAAATTTCTATCGCAGGTCGGCAAAAAGACCGAAGTTTTCGCACGCTTCTCGACCGTGGGCGGCGAGAAAGGTTCAGCCGACGCCGCTCGTGACCCGCGTGGCTTTGCAGTCAAGTTCTACACCGAAGAAGGCAACTACGATATGACCGGCAATAATACGCCGGTATTCTTCATTCGCGATCCGCTGAAGTTTCCCGACTTTATCCACACGCAGAAGCGCGACCCGGCTACCAACGCGCCGAACCCGGATATGTTCTGGGATTTTCTTTCGCTGACGCCCGAATCACTACACCAGGTGACCGTTTTGTTCTCCGACCGTGGCACGCCCAAGAACTTTCGGCACATGAACGGCTACAGCAGCCATACGTTCAAATGGTACAACGCCAAAGGCGAGTATTACTGGGTGCAGTATCACTTCAAGACCGAACAGGGCATCGCCAACCTGACTCGTGAAGAAGCGACCCGTTTGGCCGGCGAGGACCCCAACCACGCTACGTGCGATTTGCGTAACGCGATTGAGAAAGGCGACTATCCCTCCTGGCGGGTCTGCGTACAGATCATGCCGCCGGCTGATGCCGAGAATTATCGCTGGAACATCTGCGATATCACCAAGGTTTGGCCGCACGGAGATTATCCGCTTATCGAGATCGGCCGAATGGTCCTCGACCGCAACCCGGCTAACTACTTCGCCGAAGTCGAGCAGGCTGCGTTTAGTCCCGGCAACTTCGTGCCCGGCATCAGCGCCTCGCCGGATAAGATGCTCCAGGCCCGAGTTATCTCTTATCACGATGCGCATCTATATCGGCTCGGCCCCAATTATCAGCTTTTAGCCGTAAATGCCCCCAAGGCCTGCAAGGCGGCCAACTATCAGCGGGATGGCTATATGCGCTTCGACGGCAACGCCGGCGGCAGCGCCAACTATTGGCCCAACTCGATGGGCGGGCCGGCCCCGGATATCTCGGTTGCCGAACCGCCGATTGAGCTCAAAGGAAATGCCGCTCGACATCCGCAGGAACTGACCGACGACGACTTCTTTCAGCCCGGCGAGCTTTATCGAAAAGTAATGACCGATACCGACCGCGAGCACCTGGTCGGCAACATCGTTGCGCATCTCGGCAACGCGCAGAAGCGAATTCAGCTTCGCCAATGCGCATTGTTCTACAAAGCCGACCCAGATTACGGAACCCGCGTCGCCAAAGGCCTTAACCTGGATATCGAAAAGGTAAAGAAACTTGCCGCAATGACCCAGCAGCAGCGCGTAGAAGTAACCGCAAAATGATTTACGCCCCCCGATTATGGTTCGCATTTATTGCGAATTATCGGGAGCAAATGGACCAGGAGCCATAACAAGGCAATTGCAGTGAGAACAAGGGCAAGAAACGTCGTATTATTTGTAGTGGTAGTGATTTGCATTTTGCTTGTTCTCAGTGTGTTACTTTTGCGAAAGCCACTCGCAATAGAATATCACAAAATGATGATTACCGCCGCTTGGGATAAGATTGTCGAAGTTGGCCCGAATCGCAATCAAAGCCGACACATATCAGTCTACGAAGAACATCGTGATGCTTTGGTTCGATTGGGGTATTTCGAGCGTAAGGAATTTCCGTTGAGTAATATCACAGTGCCGTCAATTCAATCACGAAGATTGTGGGAAGAGATATGTCTGACTCTGGGCAAGTATGATAGACACGTTACTATGCAGGGCTACGAACCTAACACACCCGATGTGATTGTAGTATGGGATCAACATGAGAAAATATACAAATGGGAACAGCTTATAGCTGCCCACGACGCTTCGCCGTCGCACGTAGTGACAGGGCTATGACAGGGACAATCTCAGGATGTCTCTGCATTTGTAGGAAATTGGGGTGGTGAGGATGGGCAAATATGCTATGTCATCAGCAAAGACGAAAAAGACTATCTTGCGATTGAGTATCCACAAGAAAAGGGCTATAGAACAGTTTTCAAGAATGCGCATTTTGAGGGAAACCGTATCGTGCTTGATATATTTCATTACTTTGATCCGAATGAGAATTTCAAAACCATAGTCGACAAATCCGGCCAGCATCCATTCAGCGGTGTCCGCTGCAGGACAACATTTGAGGTTAATCCGGACAATCCGGACGAATTAGTTGAAACCATCTCAACCATTCACACCAAGGAGCCAATTACTGGAACCTTGAGCAGGAGTCATTAGCCTTGTCCAGCTTGCTATCATTGTTTCGGTGGGCTTGACCAGGTTTGTTTTCAGGATTGTTTTGTTCCTTCGTACATTTCATACTTCAGCAAACGGCATTCGATTTTTCCGTTGAAGAATATCATGCGGGCTGAGGTTTTCAGACCGACTTTTCCGGCGAGTTTTCTGTTACCGGTAAATATATAGCAGGTATATCCGGCGCAGTTTTGTTTGAAGAAGTCTCCGATGCGTTTATATTCTTTTTCGAGCTTTTCGAGCTGGCCTAATCGTAAACCATATTCGGGATTGACTATTACAATACCTTCGCCCTTCGGAACATCGGTATCGGCGAAATCGCATACCTTAAATTCTATTAGATGTTCGACGCCGGCGGTTTTCGCGTTTTGTCTGGCTGCGGTGACAGCTTTCGCATCTATATCTGTTGCAATTATACGTTTTTGCAGTGGGCCTTTGCGCACAGCCTTGCGGGCATCATTTCGCATTTGCTTCCATATCTGCTCATCAAAAACCCTGGTGTGTGTAAAACCAAAATTGCTTCGCAGGCCGACCGGCGGTTTGTTCATGGCTATAAGAGCCGATTCGATAGCGAGCGTACCGCTGCCGCACATAGGCAGGACAATATCCTGCGAACCGTCGTAGCCGGCAGCCAAGATGATTCCCGCGGCTAACGATTCTCGCAGCGGTGCTTTGTGGGGCATCTTGCGATAGTTTCTGTCGGAGAGTTTTAAACCGGAAGTATTGAGGTATATCCACGCCCTGTCGTTCTTCCAGAAAAGATTGACGACGACTTTGTTTCTATCCGGGCCACTATCGGGCCTGGAGCCGGTCTTTTTATATATTCGGTCGACGATTGCGTCTTTGACTTTCAGGCTCGGGTACATGCTGTTGTTAATCGAGAAGGTATCGACACGTGAAAGTACGCATAGATATTCCTCAGGTGCGATGATATTTTCCCACGGCAGGTTGCTGACTTGTTTGTAGAGTGCTTCGCTGCTGCCACATCGGAATTCTTTAAGAAGATAGAGGACGTTATAAGCTGTCCGCAGATACAGGTTCAGTTTCATGCAATCGGTAAATGAGCCGCGAGTGATAATACCGCCGGGATGACTGCTGACTATTTCAAAGCCCAGGCCTCCAAGCTCAGCACTTAGATAACCTTCCAGTCCCGGTCCACAGGTCACTAATATGTTTTTGCGCTCGTTTATATCCATCTATTCTTGACGAGTTATTCCGATTCCGTAGAATCCAGGATGCTCATAAAAGCTTCTTGTGGTATCTGTACCGAGCCGATGCTCTTCATACGTTTTTTACCTTCTTTTTGCTTTTTGAGCAGTTTCATCTTTCGAGTAACATCGCCGCCATAAAGCTTTGCAGTTACTTCTTTACGAAAAGCCTTGATGGTTTCTCGGGCGATAATCTTACCTCCGATGGCTGCCTGGAGTGGAATTTCAAACTGATGTCGCGGGATTGATTTACGAAGCCGTGTTATGAGTCTTCGGCCTCGAACCAGGACATTACTTTGATGCACAATCAGAGAGAGTGCGTCGACGACAACTTTGTTGACAAGCACATCCATTTTGACAAGGTCACTTTTTTCGAAATCCGTAAATTCATAGTCCATCGTCGCATAGCCATGGCTTATGCTCTTGAGGACGTTATAGAAATCATAGACTATTTCAGCAAGCGGTGCTTTGTATTCAAGCATGACGCGGGTCTGGCTTATGTAATCGGTCTTAAGCAGTTTGCAACGCCTGGTTTCGGTCAGCTTCATAATATCACCTATCGAGTCACTTGCCGTGATTATCTCAAGTGTAACAAATGGCTCACGCAATTCTGCGACTTTTGTAATATCAGGAAGTTCGCTTGGGGAATCGATTCTGATTATCTGGCCTTCTTTAGTCAAAACTTCGTAGCTCACCGTCGGGGCTGTCTGGACCACATCTATATCATGTTCGCGCTCGAGTCGTTCCTGAATAATTTCCATATGCAAAAGTCCCAGGAATCCGCAGCGGAAACCAAATCCAAGGGCTGGTGAATTATTAGCAGTAAAAGAAAAACTTGCGTCGTTAAGTGCCAGTTTACCAAAGGCCGCCCGAAGTTTAGGATAGTCGGTATTATTGCCGGGATAAAAATCCGAAAAAACCATTTGCATCGGCGGCTTATAGCCGGTGAGTGGTTTATGTGCCGGCTCAGCGGCGTCAGTGATAGTATCTCCGATAGTGACATCTGCCAGTTCACGAATATTGGCAATCACATAACCGACTTCACCCATACCCAGTTTATCGACGGGTGTCATTGCAGGAGTGAACTTGCCCAGCTCAGTTATAATATGGGTTCCGCTGCTGCCCATAAAGCTAATCTTCTGTTTGACTCTAAGGGTTCCTGAGAATACTCGGATATAGCATATTACACCACGATAGTTATCACAGTGACTGTCGAAAACAAGCGCCGTGGTCCGTTCGTTGCCATGGTTAGCAGGCGGCGGAAGAAGCGTAACGATTGCCTCCAACAGTTCCTGAACCCCTGTCCCTGTTTTGGCACTGATGTAAAAGCACTCATTTTTTCTGATACCTATTGCACGCTCGATTTCCTCTGAGACGGCTTCGCTCTGGGCGGCTGGCAGGTCTATTTTGTTCACTACGCCGATAAGCTCCACATTGTTTTCAACTGCCAGATGAGCATTGGCGACCGTCTGGGCTTCTACGCCCTGCGTCGCATCAACCACCAGAAGTGCACCCTCACACGCCGCTAAAGCACGTGAAACTTCATAATGAAAATCCACATGGCCGGGCGTATCAATCAGGTTCAGCATATACTTTTTACCTTCGTATTCATAATCTAAGGTAACTGCCGAAGCCTTTATAGTGATACCACGCTCACGCTCAAGTTCCATATTGTCGAGGAACTGGTCTTTCCTGTCATGCTCGTTTACTGCCCCGGTAAGCTCAAGTATCCGGTCAGCCAGCGTACTCTTGCCATGGTCGATATGTGCTATTATCGAAAAATTTCTTATCTGTTCTGTGCTCATCAACAATTCGTCCAAATGCCAAAAGAGACATCGTAACATTTTTAGCAACCAAAGACAACTCGTGTGCGGCTGCCTCGCCGGGTGGCTTAGAGCCACATAAGTAGTTAAAGAACCGGTCCAAACATTCTGTTTGGTTAGGGCGAGAGAGTTGGGGTTAAAGAAAAATCTTGCAGTTTTTGACCAAAAGGGTATAATTTCAAACCAGCCAACAACGGGGGCTGACAACCGGGGCGGCAAGGTAATTCGTGAATAGTATTTAGTGTGAGATACGATATTTGAGATGCGCTTCACGAGATACGAAATACGAATTAAAGGCACAAAGACACAAAATTTTAGACAGGATAACAAAATAGACTAATAGAAACTATGGCTTTTGAATACTCTCAATTTCAGAAATATGCAATCAGGTGGCTAACCGCCTTTTCAATACTTTGCGGAGTAAACTCTGTACTCGTGATCGTGTTTGGTATTTGGAGCTTCGACGGCTACTTTCTTGCGTTCATTCTGCCCTTCGCCCATTTGTTTGTAGTAGTTGCGTTTTATATGGTGTTCGGTTTTTACAAATTCTTTACTGGGCGATGGATTGGTGATGATGAGCAGTACATAAAGAGTAATCATCCCATCATTTGGAAAAAACTTCATCCATGGGGCGATAATTCACATAACAGTTTCACTTCCATTAGATTCATAAAAAGCAGGTATGACGATGGAGCTGATGAAAAGCTGAACCATATCAAATTCAAGTACAAAGTGAACAGCAATTTAATGTGTTGGCCTTTTTTTTTGACTTTAGTTATTTGGATATCTAACCTTTTGCTCATTGCTATGTTGGGGTGGCATTGGCCTGAGTGAATCAACTTATATTTATGTATTTTTTAGACAGGATAGACAATGTTTTTGCCACAGAAAAACTAGAGAAAAATGGGGACAGCAGGGCTGTTGAAAAACCCCCTGTTTTCTGATACGATATTATACGTCGAGCGGATAATTAGGATAATTAAATGTGTCCGCTACTAATGGCACTGTCATGTATTTTTCGTACATTGCGCATAATTAAACCACCCGCACGATTCTTTTTTGCGATTTTAATCGAACGTTAACGGTTCCGGTTCTCTCCGGCCGAAGTTATATGTAACCTCTCCGGCTTTGCTGCCATTTATTAAGCCAGAGAGGTTTTACCA